>Ga0255338_1003072_pt1 | contig 21362 bp, 21 predicted proteins | sample MeOH1_35cm_T4_19_FD_203715 | JGI IMG/M metagenome (GOLD analysis project Ga0255338, IMG submission 203715) | Sandy soil microbial communities from University of British Columbia, Vancouver, Canada - MeOH1_35cm_T4_195 | ecosystem: Engineered > Artificial ecosystem > Sand microcosm > Unclassified ...
CCGCCCTGTTCGACTGGCTGGCCGGCCGGGCCACGCCGGTGGCCGGCTGGCAGGCGGACGTGAGCCAGGTGGCCGCAGGCAGGCTGCGCGCCCGGCGCGTCGATCCGCCGCCGGCGGCGGATCTGCGGGTCGCCTTCGACCACTGAAAGAAGTGGTGCCCCCACGCTCCCCCACTCCGTGTGGGTCGCTGCCCCCCGAGGGGGCTTCAGCCTCCTTGAGGCGGCTCGGCGGAGGCTGACATGCGCGCCCTGTACGACGTCGCCGCCCCGGCGAAGCTGAACCTGTTCCTGCACATCACCGGCCGGCGCGACGACGGCTACCACCTGCTGCAGTCCGCCTTCATGTTGCTGGACTGGCACGACAGCCTGAATTTCGAGCTGCGCCCCGGCGGGGCCCTGAGCCGGGAAGACCTGGGAGCGCCGCTGCCCGACGACGACCTGAGCCTGCGGGCGGCCCGCGCTCTGCAGCAGGCCACCGGCTGCACCGCCGGCGCCCACATCCACGTGCTCAAGCGCCTGCCCGCCGAGGCGGGGATGGGCGGCGGCTCCTCGGACGCCGCCAGTTGCCTGCTGGCGCTCAACCGGCTGTGGGGCCTGGGGCTGGCGCTGCCCGCGCTGGAAGCCATCGGCGTGAAGCTCGGCGCCGACGTGCCCTTCTTCCTGCGGGGCCGCAACGCCTGGGTGGAAGGCATAGGCGAGAAGATCACCCCCGTTGCCCTGCCGCCGGCGCGCTTCGTGGTGGTGAAACCACCCCGCGGGCTGTCGACGGCTGACATCTTCGGACACCCGACGCTGAAACGGGACAGCAGTGGTGCTACAATCTATGGCTTTGCTGCAGACCCCTGGCGCTTTGGGCACAACAGCCTGGAGCCGGTGGCCCGGCTGCTGAACCCGCAGGTGGGGGAGGCGCTGGAATACCTGGCCAGCCAAGGCCTGGCAGCCCGCATGACGGGCTCGGGCAGCGCGGTTTACGCGCTGCTGCCACCGGATAAACTTCCGGGGCAGGTTTTGGCGCAGTCGCCGGCCCGTTGGGCCAGCGAGGGCTGGCTGGTGCGGGAATGCGGCAATCTGGAGTTCCATCCCCTGGTGGGGTGGGCCTCCAGCGACGATTCGGTTGGCAGCTGATCCGGCTGCCAACCCGTGTAGGGGAGTCGCCAAGTTGGTTAAGGCACCGGATTTTGATTCCGGCATGCGAGGGTTCGAGTCCTTCCTCCCCTGCCAAACCACAGTCGTTGATCTTGTGGGACAGACCGCGACGAAGAGTGCTCTGTCCCCAACCGATTGGCCCGTCCGCTCATGCAGGTAGCTCCTCCCACCCCCGATTTCATGGTGTTCACCGGCACGGCCAATCCGGCGCTGGCGGAGGAAATCGCGCGCCACCTCGGCATCTCGCTCGGCGCCGCCACCGTGGGCCGCTTCTCGGACGGCGAAGTCACCGTGGAGATCAACACCAGCGTGCGCACGCGCGACGTGTTCGTGGTGCAGTCCACCTGCGCGCCGACCAACGACACGCTGATGGAGCTGATGATCATGGTCGACGCGCTCAAGCGCGCCTCGGCCGAGCGCATCAGCGCGGTGATCCCCTACTTCGGCTACGCCCGGCAGGACCGCCGGCCGCGCTCCGCCCGCGTGCCGATCTCGGCCAAGGTCGTGGCCAACCTGCTGCAGACGGTGGGCGTGGCCCGCGTGCTGACGATGGACCTGCACGCCGACCAGATCCAGGGCTTCTTCGACATTCCCGTCGACAACATTTACGCCTCGCCGGTGCTGCTGGGCGACCTGCGGCAGAAGAACTACGAGGACCTGATCGTCGTCTCGCCGGATGTCGGCGGCGTGGTGCGCGCCCGCGCGCTGGCCAAGCAGCTGAACACCGACCTCGCGATCATCGACAAGCGCCGCCCGAAGGCCAACGTCTCGGAAGTGATGCACGTCATCGGCGAGATCGAGGGTCGCAACTGCGTGATCATGGACGACATGATCGATACCGCCGGCACGCTGGTGAAGGCCGCCGAGGTGCTGAAGGAGCGCGGCGCCAAGCACGTCTACGCCTATTGCACGCACCCGATCTTCTCGGGCCCGGCGATCGAGCGCATCACCAAGGGCACGGCCCTCGACGAGGTGGTGGTCACCAACACGATCCCGCTGTCGGAAGCGGCGCGCAACTGCCAGAAGGTGCGCCAGGTTTCCGTGGCCCCGCTGATCGCCGAGACGATGCAGCGCATCGCCAAGGGCGAATCGGTGATGAGTCTTTTCTCGGAGCAGGTCGACCTGTTCTGAGGTTTTCCGCGCCTCCTTCACGGGAGGCTTTCATGAACCGGCAGGACACTGGTCGCGGTGCTTGCCGAACTGGAGATCGCAATGAAATTCGTCGCTTTCGAGCGCGCCAAGCAAGGTACGGGTGCGAGCCGCCGCCTGCGCAACGTCGGCAAGACGCCCGGCATCGTCTACGGTGGGGAAGGCCAGCCGCAACTGATCGAGCTGGACCACAATGCCCTGTGGCACGCCCTGAAGAAGGAAGCGTTCCACTCGTCCATCCTCGACATGGATCTGAACGGCGCCAGCGGCAAGGTGCTGCTGCGCGACGTGCAGTACCACCCGTTCCGCCAGCAGGTGCTGCACATCGACTTCCAGCGCGTGGACGCCAACACCCGCCTGCACATGAAGGTGCCGGTGCACTACAAGGGCGCCGAGGAGTCCGAGGCCGTCAAGCTGGACCACTGCCTGGTCAACCCGGTGGTCAACGAACTGGACATCTCCTGCCTGCCGGCCGACCTGCCGGAGTTCATCGAGATCGACCTGTCCGGCCTGAAGAAGGGCATGGTGCTGCACCTCAACGACGTGAAGCTGCCCAAGGGCGTGAAGGCCGTGACGCACGGCAAGCCGAACCCGGTGCTGGCATCGGTGGTGACGCCGCCCTCCGAGGAGTCGGCCGAAGCCGCCGTCACGGCCGAAGGCGCCGCCGCAGCCCCTGCCGCCGAAGCCAAGCCGGCCGCCGCAGCCAAGAGCGCCAAGGACGCCAAGCCGGCCAAGGCCCCGGCCAAGAAGTAAGCTGGCCGCCACCCCGCGCAGGCGGGGCCCCGGAGAAAGCCCGCACCGCGCGGGCTTTTTTCTTGGCGGTTGGCGACAATATTGCCATCGGCGCCCCCCGCGCTTCCCGCTACCTTCACCGAATCCATGATCAAGCTGTTTGTCGGCCTGGGCAATCCCGGCCCCGAGTACGAGGCGACGCGCCACAACGCCGGCTTCTGGTGGGTGGACGAGCTCGCGCGCGAGCTCAAGGTGAACCTCGTCATGGAGCGCGGCTACCAGGCGCTGATGGCGCGCGCCAACATCCACGGCCAGACGGTCTGGCTGCTGGAACCGCAGACCTACATGAACCTCTCGGGCCGCTCGGTGGGCGCGCTGGCGCGCTTCTACAAGATCCAGCCGCAGGAGATCCTGGTGGTGCACGACGAGCTCGATGTCACCCCCGGCCAGGCCAAGCTCAAGTTCGGTGGCAGCCATGCCGGCCACAACGGCCTGCGCGACATCCACGCCCAGCTCGGGCCCGACTACTGGCGCCTGCGCATCGGCATCGGCCATCCGGGCGTGAAGGCCGAAGTGATCAACTGGGTGCTGAAGAAGCCGGCGCCCGAGCAGCGCACGGCCATCGAGGAATGCATCGCGCGCACGCTCAAGGCCTTCCCGGCGCTGATCGCCGGCGAGATGGAAAAGGCCACCCTGATCGTGCACACGCACAAGGCGCCGCGGCCCAAGCCGCCGCGCCCCGAAGGAGCCTGAACCCCGAACCCACTTCAGAGGAGCGAACGTGACGAACAGGATCCTGCTGATCGCCCTGGCCTTGTACGGCGCCTCGGCCGGCGCGCAGACGGTCTGGCGCTGCGGCAACAGCTACGGCCAGCAGCCCTGCGCCGGCGGCTCGCCCGTCGCCGTCTCCGAGCCCGTGAGCGGCAAGCCGGTGGCCAACACGGACGCCAAGCTCGCCGCCGAACTGGAAAAGGCGCGCCTGGCGCAGGAGCGCAACGCGCCCAAGGCAATCGTGATCGGCCCGGTGCAAGCCCCGCCCCTGCGCGAGTCCGCGCAGGACGGCACGAAGGCCAAGGTGGGCAAGCTGGAACAGTTCACCGCCGTCTCGCCTGCCTCGCCGAAGGCCAAGAAGCCGAAATCCAAGAAGAAGAAGACCTGACCGGGTCTTACTCCCTCCCCCCCTGGGGGAGGGCAGGGGTGGGGGCGCTCGGCGCGCTCGCCGCCGCCCCGACATCCTTCGCCTTCTCCACACTCACCAGCCGCTGGTACTTCTGCCACAGCGTCTCCCGGCTCTCCACCCGCTTCGGGTCCACCGGGATGCACGCCACCGGGCACACCTGCACGCACTGGGGTTCGTCGAAGTGGCCCACGCACTCGGTGCAGCGATCGGGGTCGATCTGGTAGATCTCGGGGCCGAGGAAGATGGCCTGGTTCGGGCACTCCGGCTCGCAGACATCGCAGTTGATGCACTCGTCGGTAATCATCAATGCCATGACGCTCTGACTCCGGGGGGCGGGAAGACCACTTCTGGCATTATCGCCCGCGCATGAGTCTCTTCCTGGCCAAGCGGCTGATCACCCTCATCGCGACCCTGGCAGGCACCTCGCTGGTGGTGTTCCTCGTGCTGGAGGTCCTGCCCGGGAACGCCGCCCAGGTGCTGATGGGCCCCGACGCGTCTCCCGACGCCGTCGCCGCACTGGCGCAGAAGCTGGGGCTGGACCGCCCCGCCATCGAGCGCTACTGGGAGTGGCTGCGCGGCATGCTGCACGGCGACCTGGGCCTGAGCTACGCCTACAGCACCCCGGTGGGCGAACTGGTGCTGGAACGCCTGAGCCTCACCGTGCCGCTGGCGTTGATGGCGATGAGCTTCACCACCGTGCTGGCCTTCGCGGCCGGCCTCTATGCGGCCGCGCGCCACAACAAGCCGGGCGACGCGGGCATCATGGCGCTCACGCAGATCGGCATCGCGATTCCGAACTTCTGGTTCGCGATCCTGCTGATCCTGCTGTTCTCGGTGCACCTGGGCTGGTTCTCGGCCGGCGGCTTCCCAGGCTGGGAGGAAGGCATCGTCGAGGGCCTGCGCGCGCTGCTGCTGCCGGCGCTGTCGCTGGCGGTGGTGCAGTCGGCGATCCTCGCGCGCATCATGCGCTCCTCGGTGCTGGAGGTGCTGCGCGAGGACTTCGTGCGCACGGCCCGCGCCAAGGGCGTGTCGCAGCGCCGCGCGCTCTGGGGCCACGTGCTGCGCAACGCGCTGATCCCGGTGATCACGGTGATGGGCCTGCAGTTCTCCGAGCTGCTGGCCGGCACCATCGTGGTGGAAAGCGTGTTCTACCTGCCGGGGCTGGGGCGGCTGATCTTCCAGTCGATCGCCAACCGCGATCTGATCGTGGTGCGCAACTGCGTCATGCTGCTGGCGGCGATGGTGGTGCTGGTGAACTTCGTCGTCGACGTGCTCTATGCCGTGATCGATCCGCGGGTGAAGGCCGCCGATCTATGAGGAGGGCCCTGCGCCATCCCAGCTTCGCGATCGGCCTGGCGCTCAGCCTGCTGGTGCTGTTCGCCGCCGCGCTGTCCTTCGTGTGGACGCCGCACGACCCCTACGAGATCGACATGGCGCTGAAGCTCAAGCCGCCGGATGCGCGCTACTGGCTCGGCACCGACGCCTTCGGCCGCGACGTGGCCTCGCTGCTGCTGGTGGGGGCGCGCGCCTCGATCGCCGTGGGCGTCATCGCCGTGGGCATCGGGCTCGTGATCGGCACGGCGCTGGGCCTGCTCGCCTCGGCCAAGCGCGGCTGGGTCGAGGAGGCGATCATGCGGCTGTCCGACTTCGGCTTCGCCTTTCCCGCGATTCTTTCCGCCATCATGCTCACGGCGGTGTTCGGGCCGGGCATGGTCAACGCCATCATCGCGATCGGCATCTACAACATCCCGACCTTCGCGCGCATCACGCGCGCCTCGGCCAACGCTGTGTGGGCGCGCGAGTTCGTGCTGGCGGCGCGGGCCTGCGGCAAGGGCGGCTTCGCGATCACGATGGAGCACGTGCTGCCCAACATCCTGTCGGTGCTGATCGTGCAGGCGACCATCCGCTTCGCGATCGCCATCCTGGCCGAAGCGGCGCTGTCGTACCTCGGGCTGGGGACGCAGCCGCCCCAGCCCTCCTGGGGCCGCATGCTGAGCGAAGCGCAGACGCTGCTGTTCCAGGCGCCGCTGCTGGGCGTGTTCCCCGGCGTCGCCATCGCCATCGCGGTGCTCGGGCTGAACCTGCTGGGCGACGGCCTGCGCGACCTCTTCGACCCGCGCCTGGCGCGCAAACGTTGACGGCGATGGCCCTGCTCGAAGTCAAGGACCTCTCGGTCGAACTCCAGACGCACCGCGGCCCGGCGTACGCCGTGCGCGACGTGAGCTTCTCGCTGCAGCCCGGTGGCACGCTGGGCATCGTCGGCGAATCCGGCAGCGGCAAGTCGCTCACCGTGCTCGCCCTCATGGGCCTGCTGCCGGAACGGGCACGCGTGACGGGCAGCATCGTGTTCGAGGGCAAGGAACTGGTCGGCCAGCCGGAGCGCGCCATGTGCGCGCTGCGCGGCGACCGCATCGGCATGATCTTCCAGGAGCCGATGACGGCGCTCAACCCGGTGCACACGGTGGGCCGCCAGGTGGCCGAGCCGCTGCGGCTGCACCGCGGCCTGGGCGCCGCCGCTGCAAGGAAGGAAGCCATTGCCCTGCTCGATCGGGTCGGCATCGCGGATGCGGCCCGGCGCATCGACGCCTACCCGCACCAGTTCTCGGGCGGCCAGCGCCAGCGCATCACCATCGCCATGGCGCTCGCCTGCGGCCCCGACCTGCTGATCGCAGACGAGCCGACCACGGCCCTGGACGTGACCATCCAGCGGCAGATCCTGGACCTGATCGGCGAGCTGGTGGCCGAGCGCCGCATGGCGCTGATCCTGATCTCGCACGACCTCGGCGTGATCGCGCAGAACGTGCAGCGCATGCTGGTGATGTACGGCGGCAGCGTGGTGGAGAGCGGCCCGACGGCCTCGGTGTTCGCGAATCGCATGCATCCGTACACGCTGGGGCTGTTCGCGGCGCGGCCGGCGCTGCATGCGGGCCGGCGGCAGCGGCTGGTGACGATTCCGGGGACGGTGCCGGAGCTGGCGGACCTGCCGAAGGGGTGTCCGTTTGCGGGGCGGTGCCGGTGGACGATTCCGGAATGCGACGCGGGCCTGCCTGAGGCGGTGCAGGTGGAAAAGGGGCACAGGGCGCGGTGCATTCGGCTCGATGCGGTGGCGCGGGAGAGGGAGACGGTGAGCGCTGCGAGCGACGTGGGCGCTGCGAGCGACGTGAGGCCCGGCAGCGCCCCCACCCCGGCCCTCCCCCAGAGCGGGAGGGAGGAACAGCCGTGAGCGCGCCCTTGCTGGAGGTGGAGAACCTCGTCAAGGACTACAGCCTGCCGCGCGAGCGGCTGTTCCAGGCACCGGGCAAGGTGCATGCGCTGCGCGGCGTGAGCTTGCGCGTCGAGGCCGGGCGCAGCCTGGGCATCGTGGGCGAGTCCGGCTCGGGCAAGTCGACGCTCGCGCGGCTCGTGATGGCGCTGGACCAGCCGACCTCCGGCCGCGTGCGCCTGCAGGGACAGGACCTGCACGCACTGCCGCGCGAGCAGCTGCGTGCGGCCCGGCGCGACTTCCAGATGGTGTTCCAGGACCCCTACGGCTCGCTCGACCCGCGCCAGGCGGTGGAGCGCATCGTGAGCGAACCGCTGGCGGCGCAGGGCGCCGGCCGCGCCGAGCAGCACCGCCGCGCCAGCGAGGTGCTGCAGGCCGTGGGCCTGCGCGCCAGTGACCTGCGCAAGTACCCGCACGAGTTCTCCGGCGGCCAGCGCCAGCGCATCGCGATCGCCCGCGCGCTCGTCACGCGACCGCGCCTGATCGTCGCCGACGAGCCCGTCAGCGCGCTCGACGTGTCGGTGCAGGCGCAGGTGCTCAACCTGATGCAGGACCTGCAGGCCGAATACGGCATCACCTACATGCTGATCAGCCACGACCTCGCCGTGGTGCACCACCTGTGCGAGGAGGTCGCCGTGCTGTGGCAGGGCCGGATCGTGGAACAGGGTCCGCCCGAACGCCTGTTCGCGCAGCCGCAGCATGACTACACCCGCACCCTCGTCGAGGCGGTGCCCGAACCCGAGCCGCCCCGGCCCGGCCCCCTTGCCACCCCGTTCGAAAGTCGGGGATGATCCCTGCTGTCACCAGCCACCAGAACCCACGGAACCGAAGAATGCTCAAACGCCGCAGCGTCCTCGCGCACAGCGCCTCGCTCGCCGCCCTGGCCACCCTGCCCGCCGGCGCGCTCGCGCAGGGCCGCAAGGATGCGATCGTCATGGCCATGGCGCTCGAGCCCAGCCCGGGGCTCGACCCCACCGGCGGCGCCGCGTCCTCGATCGGCGAGGTCTCGCTGTACAACATCTACGAGACGCTGACCAAGATCCATCCGGACGGCTCCGTCACGCCCCTGCTGGCCGAAAGCTGGGAGGTCTCGCCCGACCTCACCACCTACACCTTCAGGCTGCGCCGCGGCGTGAAGTTCCACAATGGCGAACCCTTCAACGCGCAGACCGTCAAGTTCTCGTTCGACCGCGCCGGCGCCGAGAAGAGCACCAACAAGGACAAGCGCACCTTCGCCAATCTCACCACCCGCGCGGTGGACGAACACACGGTGGTGATCCTCACCAGGGAAATCGATCCCGACTTCCCCTTCCTGCTCGGGCAGGCCACCGCGGTCATCGTGGAGCCGAAGAGCGCCGACACCAACATGACCAAGCCGGTGGGCACCGGCCCCTTCCTGCTGGAGAACTGGGTCAGGGGCTCCTCGATCACGCTGAAGAAGTGGGACGCGTACCGCAACGCCTCGGCCATCAAGCTCAGGCGGGCCACCTTCCGCTTCATCGCGGACCCGGCGGCGCAGGTGGCGGCGCTGCTGGCGGGCGACGTCGATGCCTTCCCGCGCGTCACGCCGCGCGGCGTGGAGCAGTTCAGGAAGAACCCGCGCTTCCAGGTGATCGTCTCCGGCTCGCGCGCCAAGACCATCCTCGCCATCAACAACGGCAAGAAGCCCTTCGACGACGTGCGCGTGCGCCGCGCGATCGCGATGGCGATCGACCGCAAGGCCGTGATCGAGGGCGCCGGCGACGGCTACGGCGCGCCGATCGGCAGCCACTACCCGCCCAGCGCGCCCGGCTACGTGGACCTCACGGGCGTGAACCCGTACAACCCGGAGAAGGCGCGCGCGCTGCTCAAGCAGGCGGGCGTGGCGACGCCGCTGGAAGTGACGATCACACTGCCGCCGCCGCCCTACGCGCGCCAGGGCGGCGAGGTGATCGCCTCGCAGCTGGCCAAGGTGGGCATCCAGGCCAGGCTGCAGAACGTGGAATGGGCGCAGTGGCTCTCCAACGTCTACGGCAACAGGAACTACGACATGACGATCATCTCGCACGTCGAGCCCTTCGACCTCGGCAACTTCGCCAAGCCGGACTACTACTGGAACTACCACTCCGCCAAGTTCAGCGAGGTGTACGATCGCTACAAGCACACGGCCAACGCGAAGGAACGCGAGAAGCTGCTGGGCGAGCTGCAGCGCATCATCGCCGACGATTCCGTGCACGCCTTCCTCTACCAGCCGCAGTGGGTGACCGTGGCCAACAAGAACGTGCGCGGGCTGTGGAAGGACATGCCGATCTTCGCCAACGACCTGTCCGCCCTCTCCTGGGCCTGAGCACATGGAGCGTCGCCGGACCGCCCCAGGACGAGACCGCCCCCGCGCGGGGCAGCGACCCCCACGCAGCGGGGGAGCGTGGGGGCACACATGACTGCGGCGCTGCACGAACTCTCCGCTCCGCGGCTGGTGGAGCTCTATCGCCGCCGCGAGGTCTCGCCGGTGGAAGTGGCGCGCAGCGTGCTGGGCCACGTCGAACGCTGGGAACAGCACATCCACGCGCTGTACCTGCTGCGCCCCGACCACGTGCTGGAGCAGGCACGCGCGAGCGAGGCGCGCTGGGCCCGCGGCGAGCCGCTGGGCCTGATCGACGGCGTGCCGGTCACGATCAAGGACAACATCGCCACGCGCGGCGACCCGACGCCCCTGGGCACCGCTGCCAGCGAGCTGATCCCCGCCGGCGCCGACGCGCCCCCGGCCGCGCGCGTGCGCGAGCACGGCGGGGTGCTGCTCGCCAAGACCACGATGCCGGACTACGGCATGCTGTCCTCGGGCCTTTCGAGCTTCCACAAGCTGGCGCGCAATCCCTGGAACCTGGCCATGACGCCCGGCGGATCGAGCGCCGGCGCGGCCGCCGCGGCCGCGGCCGGCTACGGCCCGCTGCACATCGGCACCGACATCGGCGGCTCGCTGCGCCTGCCGGCCGGCTGGTGCGGCATCTTCACCCTCAAGCCCAGCCTCGGCCGGGTGCCGATCGACCCGCCCTACACCGGCCGCGCCGCCGGGCCGATGACGCGCACGGTGCAGGATGCGGCGCTGTTCCTGCAGGTGCTCGCGGGCGCGGACGAGCGCGACTGCATGAGCCTGCCGCCGCAGGAGATCGCCTGGAATGCCTTCGACGCCGGCGTCGACCGCCTGCGCGGCCTGCGCATCGGCCTGCTGGCGCAGGCCGGCTGCGGCATCCCGGTCGAACCGGAGGTGCATGCGGCCGTGCAGAACGCGGCCCACATCCTGGAGCGCGCCGGCGCGGTGGTCGCGCCACTGAAGCCCTTCATGACGCAGGGCATGCTCGATGGCATGGACCACTTCTGGCGCATGCGCTCGCATGTCGACATGCGCGGCCTGCCGCCGGAGGTGAAGGCGCGCGTGCTGCCCTACATCCGGCAATGGGCCGACAGCGCCGCGGGCCTCACGGGCGAGGCGGTATTCCGCGCCGTCCACCAGTTCCACCTCACGCGGGTGGCGGCCGTGAATGCCTGCCGGCCGTTCGACTACGTGATCTCGCCGGTCTCGCCGGTGCCCGCCTTCGCGGCCGAACTGCCCTCGCCCACCGACGATCCGCTGCGGCCGCTGGAGCACATCGGCTTCACGGTGCCCTTCAACATGTCGGAGCAGCCGGCCGCTTCCGTCAACTGCGGCTACACGGCGGACGGCCTGCCGATCGGCCTGCAGATCGTGGGCAAGCGCTTCGACGACCTGGGCGTGCTGCAGGTCGCGCGCGCCTTCGAGCTGGTGCGCGAGCCGCAGCGGCCGTGGCCGCAGCCGCCGTCGGAGGCGATCCACCACGTGGATTAGCCGCGGGCAGGCAGGTGGGCTGCGCTTTCAGCGGACCAGCCGCCGCTGGTCGTACACCGGCTGTGGCGGCAGGTCCGCCAGGTGTTCGGTATCGGCCCAGCGCAGGATCTCGAAGCTGCCTTCGCTGACCCGGATGCGGTTGAGGCCGGCGTTGGGGATCTCGCTCTGGCGCGGGCCGTTCAGGCCCAGCGAGCGCGCCGTGCGGTAGATCATGTCCAGCACGCCGCCGTGCGTGACGACGACGATGGTCTGGCGCGGATGCGCGGCGACGACCCGCTGCACCGCCTCCATCACCCGGGCATGGAAGACGCGGGTGGATTCGCCCTCCGGCATCGCGAAATCCTCCTCGAAGCGCAGCCAGCGCTCCCAGGCCTGCGGATGCTCGCGCTGGATCTCCTCCACGCGCATGCCGTCGACGCGGCCGAAAGCCTGTTCGCGCAGGCCGCGCTCGGCCACGGGCTTCAGGGCCAGCTTGCCGGCGATCGGTTCGGCGGTCTGCCGGGCCCGCAGCAGGTCGCTGACGTAGACGGCCTCGGCCTGCTCGCGCGCCAGCCGCGCGGCCAGCCGGTGCGCCTGCTCGTGGCCGATGGCATTGAGGCCGACGTTGACCTGGCCCTGGAAGCGCAGCTCGCGGTTCATGTCCGTCTCGCCGTGCCGCACCAGCACCAGTTCCGTCGCGTCCGCCTCGAGTCGCATGACGAAATTATCCGGGCGGCGGCGGGCGGAGGGAAGCGCACGAACCCCCGGCTGGCGGAAGTTTGTGCGAATTCACCAGCATCAATCCAACAGCCGGACGCAGAGGACGCAAAGGGTACGCAGAGGACGCAAAAAAAACCTTTGAAATTTTCCTTTGTCTCTTTTGCGTCCTCTGCGTACCCTTCGCGTCCTCTGCGTCCTGAAGTCCGCTTCCTGGAAGTCCGCTTCCTATTCCCGCCCCAGGCTGCGGACCTTTTCCACCAGCCGCTGCTGCACCGAGGGCGAGACGAACTGGTGGACCTCGCCGCCGAGGACGGCGATCTCGCGCACGAAGGTGGCCGAGATGAACTGGTACTTGTCGCTCGGGGTCAGGAACACCGTCTCCACCTCCGGCATCAGGTGGCGGTTCATGCCCGCGAGCTGGAATTCGTAGTCGAAGTCGGTGACGGCGCGCACGCCCCGCACCATGGCCTTGCCGCCGCGCGCCACCACGAAGTCGCGCACCAGGCCGCTGAAGCCCTCCACCTTCACCTGCGGGTACTTCGCCAGCGCCTCGCGCGCCATGTCGATGCGCTCCTGCATGGTGAAGAGCGACTTCTTGTGGTGGCCCGCGGCCACGGCCACGATCAGGCGGTCGAACAGCTGGCTGGCGCGATGCACCACATCTTCATGCCCCAGCGTCATGGGGTCGAAGGTGCCGGGATAGACGGCGAGGACGTCGGTGGCCATGGTGTTCTCCTGGTCGCCGGCGCTGCCGGCAGGCGCTGTTGCGCAGGATTATGCAGTGCGCCGCAGCAGGTGCCCGTGCACGGCGCCGGCCTTCAGGTGCCGCAGCGCCTCAAGCCCCCGGCGCGCCAGCGCCTCGCCGTCCCACAGCGTGGGCGCCTCGAGGTAGATCAGGCCCTGCGGCGCCAGCGCGGGCAGCGCCGCGGCGAGGGCCTGGTCGAACAGGCCGGCCTCGAAGGGCGGGTCGAGGAACACGAGGTCCGTGCCGCCTGCGGGCAGGCCCGCCAGCACCGTGAGCGCGTTGCCGCGCTGGACCCGCACGTTGCCGGCGTCCAGGCGCTTGACCACGGCGCGCAGCGCGTCGACCAGGGCGCCGTCGGCCTCCACCAGCAGCACGTCGGCTGCGCCGCGCGAGGCCGCTTCGAGCCCGAGGGCGCCGGTGCCGGCGAAGGCATCGACGCAGCGCCAGCCCGCCAGATCCTGCCCCAGCCAGTTGAACAGCGTTTCGCGCACCCGGTCCGGCGTCGGCCGCAGGCCGGGGCGCTCGGGCACCTCCAGCTTGGTGCGCTTCCAGTGCCCGCCGATGATGCGGACCTGATTCGGAAGGCTGCGGCGGGCAGTGGTCGGGGCGGGACGGGGCATGCGGGGAGCTTACCCGGCGCCTGCCAGGCCGGGCTTCGCGCGGCTGCGGACTGCCAGGCGCCCAAAAAAAACGGGCACGGCTTGCGGCCGTGCCCGACACTCTCCCTGTGAAACTCTCTCGCGTGCTCGCAAGAACTGCGTGACAGCGCCATCCAATTGTTGAGGGTCTTGCAAAGTGCTGCACGCGATCCCCTGTCAAGATTGACAGGTGGGTGAGCGCTCCAGGGGCTTCACTGTCGGGCGGACGCCACGTCGGCGCCACCTACGACCACCGTCACCATGCGATCGGGCTGCAGCTTGCGGGCAAAAGCGGCCTTGACGTCGGCCGCCGTCACCTTCTCCACCTGCCTGGTCCAGGTGTCCAGGTAATCGAGCGGCAGCTCGTACCAGGCGATGTTGGCCAGGTTGTCCACCAGCTTGCGGTTGCTGTCGATGCGCAGGGCGAAGCCGCCGATCATGAAGTCCTTGGCCGCCTTCAGTTCGGCCTCGGTGGGCCCCTCGGCCACGAAGCGCCGCAGCACGTCGCGCGAGACCTGCACCGCCTGCGCCGCCTGGTCGGGCCGGGTCTGCAGGCCCAGGGTGAAGGCGCCGGCATGCAGGCCGGGCGCGAAGTAGCTGTAGACGCTGTAGCTCAGGCCGCGCTTTTGCCGCACCTCCTCCGACAGGCGCGACACGAAGCCGCCGCCGCCCAGGATGTAGTTGCCCACCAGCAGCGGGAAGTAGTCGGGGTCCGAACGCTTGTAGCCCGGCTGGCCGATCAGCACGTGGGCCTGGGCCGAGGTGAAGGGGATGTCGCGTTCGGCCGCCGCGGTGAGCGCCGGCACTTCCGGCAGCGGCGGCAGCGGCTCGCAGCGGCCGCCGGGCAGGCGCGACAGCAGGGTGGCGGCGATCCCGTCGGCCTGCGCCCGCGTGACGGCGCCGACGATGCTCACCTTGGCGCGGCAGGGCAGGATCGCCGCGTAGAAGTTGCGCATGTCCGGCACCGAGATGCGCCCGAGCGATTCCTCGTTGGTGTCGTAGCCGTAGGGGTGGCTGCCGTAGACGGCCGCGCCGAAGGCCCGCGCGGCCACGGTGCCGGGCCGCGTGTTGGCTTCGCGGATGGCGGCGACCAGCCGCTGGCGCTCGCGCAGCCAGATCGGCTCGGGGAAGGACGGTTCGCCCAGTTCGCGCGCGGCCAGCTTGACGGCCTTGTCCAGGAGGTCCGGATAGGTCAGCGAGCGCAGGGAGAAGCTCATGCGGTCCATGCTCGCCCCGCCGCCGAAGGAGGCGCCGAGGTCGGCCCAGGCTTCGCCGAGCTGGTTTTCGTCCAGCGCCGGTTCGCCGTTGCGCGCGGCGATGCCCTTGGAGGTCATCTCCGCCGTCACGCCGGCCAGGCCCGCCTTGTCGGCCGGATCGCGCCGGTCGCCGGCGTCGAAATCGATCTCCACGTCCACCATGGGCAGGCTGGGGCTCTCGATCAGCCAGACCTGCGCGCCGCTCGCCTGCTGCCATTTCTGGATCGGCAGGGCGGCGGATGCCGGGGCGATGAAGCTGCACGCAAGCAGGCCAGCGAGCGCGCCGCGCGCCAGGAAAGTTGTCAAACGCATGGAAGCCTTTCAGTGGCGCAGGGGGACGGCGGGAGTGCGGGGCTTGCGGTTCGGATCGACCGGCAGCGGCCGCAGGGTGCCCACGGTGAGCTGGTCGTCGCCGAAATAGCGCGCCGCCACCGACTTCACCTGTTCGGGCGTCACCTCGCGCAGCCGCGCCATCAGGCGTTCGTCGGCGTCGATCGGCAGGCCCATGATCCAGGCGCCTCCGAGCTCGCGCGCCTGGTTCATCACCGAGTCCAGCTTGTAGATCTCGCCGGCGATCCAGCGCGTCTTCACGCGCTGCAGTTCGGTCTCGCTCACGCCTTCGCGCGCCACCCGCGCCACCTGTTCGCGCAGCGCCTTCTCCACCTGCTCCGGCGTCTTGCCGGCCGCCGGCACGCCGGCCAGCGTGAACAGCTGCGGCCCGCGGCCCCACAGGCCGTTGCCGGCATCGACGCTGTCGGCCACGCGGTCGGGCCCTTGCGTGAGCGCGCGGTCCAGGCGGGCGCCCTCGTAGCCATCGAGCACGCCGGAGAGCACGGTGAGGGCCAGCGCGTCGTCGTTGGCGGCGGTGCGCTCGAAGGAAGTGAGCTGCGGCACCTTGAAGGCCAGCGCCACGTACGACTGCTCCGCCGGCGCCTTGAATTCGACCCGCCGGATGCCGTGCTGCACCGGCTCCTCGCGCGGCTTGCGCGGCGGCACCGCCTTGGCGGGGATGCTGCCGTAGTACTTGTCGACCAGGGTGCGGACCTTGGCCGGGTCGACGTCGCCGGCGATGATCACGGCGGCATTGCCCGGCACGTACCAGCGGCGCCAGAACTCGCGCGCATCGTTGGGCGTCATCGCCTGCAGGTCGCTCATCCAGCCCACCACCGGGCGCCGGTAGGGCGACTCGGTGTAGGTCACGGCGCTCAACTGCTCGTACAGCAGGCCGCGCGGGTTGTCCTCGGTGCGGGAGCGGCGCTCCTCCTTCACCACCTCCAGCTCGCGCTTGAACTCGTCGTCGGGCCACTGGTTGTGGGCGAAACGGTCCGATTCCAGCCTGACCACGTCTTCCAGCCGGTTGGCCGGAATCTGCTGGTAGAAGCCGGTCTGGTCGCGGGTGGTGAAGGCGTTCTCGCGGCCGCCCAGGGCGGCCACCTTGCGCGAGAACTCGCCCGGGCCGGTGCTCGGCGTGCCCTTGAACATCATGTGTTCCAGCACGTGGGCGACGCCGGTGGTGCCGTCGACCTCGTCCATGGCGCCGACGCGCACGTACACCATGTGCACGGCGGTGGGGGCGCGGCGATCGGGCTTGATGATCACCGTCATGCCGTTGGGCAGCTGGTACTGCAACGGCTTCTCCTGGGCCGGCGCCGGCCCTGAGATCTGGCCGTGCGCGGCCGGAAGCAGGGCCAGCGGCAGCGCGGCCGCAAGCGGGAGGAGCAGGGAGCGCAGGTGTCGTTTCATAGAATCGTGTGATTCTAGAAACCTCCTCGATGTTCAGCTTCTTCCGGAAAAAACCGCCCGCAACGCCGGCGCCCGCACCCGCTCCGGCGGCCCAACCGGCCCCGGCCCCTGCTGCGCCCCCCAACGTCGCGGCGCCGGAGGCAAGCCGGGTGGCGCCGGCTGCACCTGCGGCTCCGGTGGCTGCACCCCCGTCTGTTCCTGCGGCGCCGGTGGCCAAGCCTGCCGCCGCGGCTGCCGTGGCTGCGCCCGTGCCGCCTGCAGCCGCGCCCGCGAGCGTGGCACCGGCGCCCGCTGCCCCGCGCAGCGGCGGCCTGATCGGCAGCGCCGTGGTGCAGGCCATCGAGGTCCCCGTCGCCGCCGAGGTGCCGGCCGAGCGCCAGGGCTGGATGGCGCGCCTGAGCGCAGGCCTGAAGAAGACCGGCTCCAGCATCTCGCAGGTCTTCACCGGCGCCCAGATCGACGAAGCCCTGTACGAGGAACTGGAGACGGCGCTGCTGCTGGCCGACACCGGCGTGCCCGCCACCGAATTCCTGCTGGCCGAAGTGCGGCGCAAGGTCGCCGCCACCGGCGCGACGCGCCCCGTGCAGGCCAAGAACATCCTGGTCGACGCGCTCACGCAGTTGCTGCGCCCGCTGGAAAGCCAGCTCACGATCGGCGAGCACCAGCCGACGGTGATCATGGTCGCGGGCGTCAACGGCGCCGGCAAGACCACCTCGATCGGCAAGCTGACCAAGCACCTTGCGGACGACGGCGAGACGGTGCTGCTGGCCGCGGCCGACACCTTCCGCGCCGCCGCGCGCGAGCAGCTCGCCGTCTGGGCCGACCGCAACAAGGTGGAGATCGTGAGCCAGGAAGGCGGCGACCCGGCGGCCGTGAGCTTCGACGCGGTGTCGGCCGGCAAGGCCCGGGGCAAGGACGTCGTGATCGTCGACACGGCCGGCCGCCTGCCGACCCAGCTGCACCTGATGGAGGAACTGAAGAAGATCCGCCGCGTGGTGACCAAGGCCGACGCCAGCGCGCCGCACGAGGTGCTGCTGGTGATCGACGGCAACACGGGGCAGAACGCGCTGCAGCAGGTGAAGGCCTTCGACGCCGCCCTGCAGCTCACGGGCCTGGTGGTGACCAAGCTCGATGGCACGGCCAAGGGCGGCGTGCTGGCGGCGATCGCGCAGGAAAAGCCGGTGCCGGTCTACTTCATCGGCGTGGGCGAGAAGCTGGAGGACCTGGAGACCTTCAGCGCGCGGGAGTTCGCGCTGGCGCTGCTGTCCTGAGCCGGACAGCGCCGGGGTTTCGCTTCGCTCCACCCCAGCCTGCGAGATTACAGGCCCAGGGTGTCGCGCGGATCCTCGGGCAGGATGACCTCGCCGCGGACCCAGTCGTAATAGGCCTCGCTGGCCTGCATGCGCAAGGCCAGGAACTGCGGCAGCTCGTACGGATGCTGCTCGCGAAACAGCGCCTGCAGCGCCTCGGCGCACCCCGGCAGGGTCTTGACCGTGAGGCGCACCTCAGGCTCCTCGCAATCCTTGCCCTGCCAGCGGTAGAAGGAAGTAAGTCCCTCCTCCGCCTGGACGCAAGCGGCCAGGCGGGCCTGCACGATCGCGCGGGCGAGCTGGCGCGCGTCGGCGGGCGAACCGACCGTGGTCGTCACGGCCAGGATTTCGCGGCCTTGGCTGTTTTCCATGGACTGGACCTCCAGAAGCGGCCGATTGTCCGCCCGCCGGGGCTTGCAGTCGCGCCAGCCGACCCCACCTGCCCAGCGAGCAAAGCTGTACCTGAAGCTCGGCATCCGTCCTCCAGGGCAACGCACACGCTCCCTGGAAGCCCTTGCCGACCTCCTGTCGGCACTCATGCCTACGGAACCAAGGCCTTAGCACTCTGTCTAACAGAGTGCTAATATTTAACGAGCAAAGGAGTTTCCGGTATGTCCTCAACCAATGGAGCCTCGGGTACCACGGCGTTGGCGCTGTCCAACCCCTGGGCCGTCGTTCCGTCGCTGGGCAACCTGGATGCATACATTTCGGCGGTCAACCGGCTGCCGATGCTGACGGCGGAAGAAGAATACGAATACGCGAAGAAGTTCAGGGACCAGAATGACCTGGAGGCCGCGGGGAAGCTGGTGCTGTCGCACCTGCGGCTGGTGGTCTCGGTTTCGCGCAAGTACCTGGGCTACGGCCTGCCCCATGGCGACCTGATCCAGGAAGGCAACATCGGCCTGATGAAGGCCGTGAAGCGCTTCGACCCCGAACAGGGCGTGCGGCTGGTCAGCTACGCGCTGCACTGGATCAAGGCCGAAATCCACGAATACATCCTGAAGAACTGGCGCATGGTCAAGGTCGCGACGACCAAGGCCCAGCGCAAGCTGTTCTTCAACCTGCGGTCCATGAAGCAGGGTTTCAAGGACGAGGCCGATGCCGAGACCCACCGCGAGACGCTGACCGACGCGCAGATCGAGGTGATGGCGCGCGAGCTGAACGTCAAGCGCGAGGAAGTGATCGAGATGGAGACCCGCATGTCGGGCGGCGACGTGGTGCTCGACCCCGCGCCCGCCGACGACGGCGAGGAAGCCTTCGGCCCGATCGCCTACCTGGCCGACGCCAGCCACGAGCCCACGGCGGAACTCGAAAACCGCCAGCGCGACGTGATGGCCACCGACGGCATCCGCACCGCCCTGGAGCAGCTCGACCCGCGCAGCCGCCGCATCGTCGAAGAGCGCTGGCTGAAGGTCAACGACGACGGCTCCGGCGGCATGACGCTGCACGAGCTGGCGGCCGAATACGGCGTCTCGGCCGAGCGGATCCGCCAGATCGAGGTGGCGGCCATGAAGAAGATGAAGAAGGCCCTGGCGGCCTACGCCTGACGGCCCGTCCACCGCTTGCAAACCCGGCGCACGCCGGGTTTTTTGTTGTATCCACGCCGACCTGCGGCCTTTTGCACGCCGCAGGTCGGCGTTGCTCATCGGCACACCCCCACAATTGTAAGGATGATGAGGCGTAGGACGCTGCGTTCCTGGTGGGTGCTCTGGCTATGGATCGCACTCTCCTGGTCCGCGGCCGGCGCGCACGCGGCGGATGGGGCCGCGGCCTCCGCACCGCCGCGGGTGACCCTCGGGGCCGACACGCAGGTCCCGCTCAGCGAACAAAGCCTGTACTGGATCGACGAGAGTGGCGCGCTCACGATCGACCAGCTCGAGGCCCAGGCCGGGGACCTGCCGTGGCGGCTGCGCCGGCGCGAGAACCAGCGCGCGCCGGTGGGCGCGCTGTGGATCACGTTCGAGGCGGCCGCCCCGCCCGGCCTGCCCTGGTTGCTGGAAATCAGCGCCTCCGTGAACGACCGCGTGCAGCTGTTCTACCGCCACGCGGGTGCCTGGGTCAGGCAGCAGGCCGGCACCGGCGTGGACGTTGCCCGATGGCCGGTGCCGGGCCGGCTGCCCACCTTCGCGCTCGCGCCCGGGACGGGCCAGCCGGTGCGCTACTGGCTGCGCGTGGACGACAGCCACGGCGACTTCGTCGCGCCGCTGCTGCTGCTGCGCCAGGATGCGCTGGTCACGCACCGCGAGCGCGAGGAATTCGTCCTGGGCTGCTACTTCGGCGTGCTGGCCCTCGTGGCCTTCGCCTCGCTGGTCAACGGGCTCGCCTTGCGCGATCGCGCTTCGCTGGTGTTTGCCGCCAGCATCGTGCTGCTGGGCCTGGGCCAGCTGGGGCGCAGCGGCCTCGGCGGCCAGCATCTCTGGCCCGAGGCGAGCCGCTGGAACGACTGGCTGCTGGAGCTCTGGCCCGGCGCCGGCGTGGCCATGGGCCTGTGGCTGGTGAAGATCCTGAGCGACCCGGCCCGCCTGTCGCGGGCGCTGGACCTGGGCATCTGGGGCCTCATCGCGGGCCTGCTCGGGGCCACCGCGGTGCACATGGTGATCGACAATGCGGCCAGCCTGACGCTGGTGCTGTCGCTCAGCGGGCTGGCCATGGTCGTCGTCCTCAGCATGGTGCTGTGGGGCTGGCTGGCCAGCAAGGAGCGGCACCTGCGCCTGGTGGCCATCGCCTTCGCGCCGATCGTGCTGCTGGCGCTGTTCCCGCTCGGGCGCGACCTGGGGCTGCTGCCGGCGAGCGTGCTCACCCGCTTCGGCCTGTACTTCGGCACGCTGCTGGCGCTGCCCCTGATCTACTACGCCGTCAACATGCGGCTGATGGCGCGGCGCGAGGCGCAGCTGCGGGCCAGCGCGCTGATGCGCACGGATCCGCTCACCGGCCTGCCCCACCTGCAGGCGATCACGGAGCGGCTGGACAACAGCCTGAACCATGCACGCGCGCAGAAGCAGAACTGCGCCCTCCTGTGCATCCGGCTGTCCAACCTGGAGACGATCCTGGAGGAGTTCGGCCGCGAAGCGGCGGACAAGGCGCTGGTGGTGACGGCCTCGCACCTGCGGCGCCTGAGCACGGGCTACGACATGGCCGCGCGCGTCGGCCCGCGCGAGTTCGCGCTGCTGATGGAGGCGCCCACGACGCGCGAAGCGGCAATCTCGCGCGCCCAGCAGCTGGTGGCCAGCGGGCTGCGCGAAGTGGCCGCCCTGCCCGGGGTGCTGCTGCGCTACCACGTCACCTGGACGCTGCTGCCGCGCCCGCGCTTCGACGGCGGCGCCACGGTGCAGTGGGCCGTCAACGGCCTCGACCAGATCACGCCGGAAACCCGCAAGGCGATCCGCTCGCTCGACGTCGTCGAGGAAAGCGTGCTGCGCTAGGCGCCGCGTTGCGCGAGGCCCGGGGTTGCGTGAGACCGGAGTTGCGGCAGCCCCGGCAGCGGCAGGCTGCGAGGCTGCCTACCCGAGAATCAGCTTCAGGTCGTCGGCCAGCGCCTGCGCCCCCGCTCCATAGCGCACGTACAGGCGCAGCCGCCCCTTGGGGTCGTAGACGTAGCTGGCGGCCGAATGGTCCATGGTGTAGCTGCCGGGCGTGCTGCCCGGCACCTTGCGGTAGAACAC
>Ga0255338_1003073_pt1 | contig 21358 bp, 21 predicted proteins | sample MeOH1_35cm_T4_19_FD_203715 | JGI IMG/M metagenome (GOLD analysis project Ga0255338, IMG submission 203715) | Sandy soil microbial communities from University of British Columbia, Vancouver, Canada - MeOH1_35cm_T4_195 | ecosystem: Engineered > Artificial ecosystem > Sand microcosm > Unclassified ...
CTCCCGCAGCCGCTCCCACTGATCGTCCCTCAGTACCTCGCCTTCCACACCAGCCTCCAAAAGCCAGTGGTGAATCACAAATCCAACAATATCGAAATCCCTAAAATGTCACTACAGCCTAGAGCATGATCCGATCAGACTGGATCGGATCATGCTCTATTTGTCTTTTGTTTTCCGCGTTTTCCGAGCCAGCAAATGATGCCATCTGCCTCGAAAACGCTCTAGCCTAGATGGGACGGAAAGGCTCGATCTTTCAGATGGCTTCAGCCGGTAACGTCCGGGACGAACCGCCCGCCATGCGACAGTTCAGCGGAACACAGTTGCGGAGTGGTTCGTTTTAGAGGTCCAAAATAAATAGAGGAGAGTATATGCGTGAGATCAGCCTTTCCATGCGTGCTTTCGCCGCTGCATCGGCCTTGTTCCTGGCGACCGCTCCCGCGCTTGCCGGGGATGAGGAGCGCGCTCTTGCCGCCATCGCGCAAGCTCAGGGGAAAATCGACGCTGCCGCCAAGCTGAAGGCCGGTGACTTCGATCCAGCCGTGCTGGCCAAGGCTCAGGCATCTTTGCGCCTTGCGCAGGAACAGCTCAAGAGCGGCAAGGAGCAGGCCGCGATCCGCGCCGCCGTCGACGCGCAGCAATTCGCGGATACGGCGATCGGAGAGAGCCAGGCGCGAACCGATGCCGACGCTCATATGCATGCGGCAACGGCAACGGCCGCGCAGCAGGATGCCGCTGCGGCCAATGCGCGGGCAGATGCCGCCGAACGCGCAGCCGCCTCCGCCGCCGCCGATGCGCGCGCCGCCCGGGCAGCCGCCACGCCGGCGCCCGTAACCACCACGGTAACGACCGAAACCGTCAAGACCGCGCCCGCCACCGTGCGCAAGGCCGCTCCGGTCAAGCGCAAGATCGTGCGCAAGTCGACCAGTCCGGCCCGCGCTTCCGTCGTCGAAAAGACTACGACGACCGTCACGCAGCGATGATCGCAGGACAGGACGATTTCGGAATGGAAGCCGTCCTGTCTTTCGTTGCCCAAAACTGCCGGCGCAGACCGGAAGCATTATTCGTGAAGCGATTTAAGCTGAAACGATCATCAAGAGACGAGGCAGGCCATGTTGTGGACAATCCTGATCATAATTCTCGTTCTTTGGGCACTTGGGGCATTCATTGTCCCTGTGGGCGGAGGACTTATCCATCTCTTGCTGGTATTGGCGCTCATTGTCTTCGTCTACCAGCTTGTAGCGGGCCGCCGGGTTCCATGACCTGGAGCGGTCGATAGGATTGCATCCTTCGCCGGTGATTGGCTGGCGGCTGCAATCAGCCATGCCCGCGGACGGAGAATTCCGACATCATCTGGATCAGCGCCGCATGCCCTTCGTCACCCATTTCCAGGGCATCGTTCAAAGACCGCTCTATTATGTCCGCCACGAAATGGGATGGGCCGGCATAAGCCAGGGACCAGATGACGAAGTGGCGATGGGGGACATCGCCCGATGCGATCGTCTTGATGTCCTCATGCCGCTTATCCCGCAGGATGCTCACCTTCAACTCTTCGATCGCGGCTGGCGCGCCCTCCAGATATTGCGCGAAGCGGCGGCCGGTGAACAGGAGAGAACCCGTCACGTTCAGCGAACGGTTGCGATGGATCGAGACATGGACGATTTCCTGGATGCGTTCTTCGGCCTGAATTGCGTCCAACCGGCTTGTGCTAATGTAAGACCATCGTGCAAGCATGTGCCAATGATGCCATTTGTCTGATAAAAGTAAAGGCGAGGCGCATGGGTGGGACTGGAATTGCGCCTCGCCGGGTTTACGGCCTGCCTCACGGAGGATCGGCCTTCGACAGTCTACAGGGATGAAGGTTAATGCGGACCTTCCAGGAGTTGCCGTAAAACTACCTAAGTCCATCCATACTCGCATGTAAGGGACTACTTTTATTCGACTATCAAATCTGCGGGAAGATTGTATGACTAAGGAAATAGAAAGCCTGTCCGACAAGGAGCGGGCGATCAGGGAGAAGCGCCGTCATCCGCGGCAGACCGTCTTCAAGACAGCGCTGCTCTACCCGATTGTCGAAGAAGCCAACCTCTCGGTGGAAAATGTGTCCCAAGCCGGGCTGAGCGGGCGATGCGCCCTGTCGCTGGGGCTGCATCAGCAGGTTCATGTCAGTTTTGACGAGACCAGCTTCCGTACGGCCGAGGTCCGCTGGGTCAACGGTTCCAGATGCGGCCTTCTTCTCGAAGAGGCTTTGCCCTGGGTTCCCGGCGCGGAACCCGATGCGAATGGCGCGTTCCATGAATATGAACCGCGCGGCCAGCGTTTGACGGTGAATTTTTCGGCAACCCTGGTCACCTCGACGCCCGTCCTGATCGGGACCATCCGCAATCTGTCTGTCGAGGGAATGATGATCGAAATAGCGGGCGTGAACGAGGGAACGCGATTGCTGGTGAAGACCAGGGGCCTGGATGTACGGATGGGGCGCGTTCAATGGTCTAGCGGTGGAATGATCGGGATCTTCTTCGAACCTCGGCGGATGGCAACCAATTGACTCGACAAAAAAAGGATCGGCGTCGAAACTATTGAGCGTTTCGCGCGTTTGCGGGAAGAGAGTGGCTTGGGCGGTTGGCTATGAACCCTGGATGTCCAGTCTATATCGTGGACCATGACAGCAAGACGCGCCAACATCTGGTGCGCGTTTTGCGGCGGGAGGGGTTTGAACCAAGGCCCTTTTCCTGCGGCGCCGACTTTATCGAAGCGCTCGATTTCCTCGACCCCGGCATAGCGCTTGTGGAACTGCGCCTTGGGGATATGGGTGGCCTGGCGGTTCAGGACGAACTTCTGTCCCGGCGGCTGGACATGCCCTTGATCGCGATGACGGCTTCACCCGAAATTCGAACGGCGGTGAACGTCATCAAGCGGGGCGCGGCCGATTTTCTGGAAAAGCCCTTTGCCGACAGCCTGCTTTTCAAGATGCTGGCCGATGTCCGGCCGATGCTGGAGCGGCGCGCCGAAATCCAGCGACGCAGGGAACGTGCCGCAGCTCATCTGGAGAGCCTGACGAAAAGGGAGCTGGACATCGTGCGGGCGCTCGGTTCCAGCAACAGCAACAGGGATGTTGCCGCCGCGCTTCAGATCAGCGTCAGAACGGTCGAAATGCATCGCGCCAGCATCATGAAAAAATTCGGCGTAAAGAGGTTTTCGGAAATCATCCTCGCTCTTCCCGATTCAGCTTTGCCGTGATTGTAAGTCAATGTGAATTTTCGGTCGACCATCATTCAATATAATTGGATTGGTAATGACAAAATTTGATGTCCCTGGCTCGGAATTCGGGCAAGGGATTGTCAGAAAGAAGTGGACAGACCTCAGAGATTCATCTGACAATCAAACATCGCCTATATTCAAGCCATGGTTAACATCGAAAAAACCAGATAAAGACATTGCATTATATGGTGATGACCATAGTGAATATTTCAAATCAAAAGAAGAATCTGAAAAAATAATAGACCGATATAGGAAGATACAGCAGGCGATCGCCGCTTCCGAAGCCAAGAGCAGCGTGGATCGCTTATGCTGAACATATGCTCCCCGCGCCATTGATGAGTTTACGGCCCAATCGTTCACCGCTTTTGCGCCGACTCCATGAGACTGTTTGGAAATGCGCGGGAGTGCGCATTTCGTGACCGCACCGGCCGGCGCATTTCCAAACAATCTCCATGCCCCCGCAACAGGAATCTCTTGTTTTCCGCCGGGAGAGCATGCGAGTGCCTGCACCCATGCCAAGGCGGAAGGACATATGGAGATGCGGTCTCGTCAAGCAGCCGGTCGCGGCGGTCATCGCGGCGGGCGGCATCAGCGGGCCGGTGAACTGGATCGGGGAGGAACCGGATTTCCAGTTCCTCGCGGACCCTTTCGGCTGGCGCGACGAGGATGGACGGCTGCACCTTTTTGCCGAGCATTATGATTACCGCACCCGCCATGGGACGATCGAGCGACTGCTGTTCGACGAGGCCATGCGCCTGCTCGACCGCGGTCCCTGCCTGGTCGAGCCATGGCATCTTTCCTATCCGCAGGTCTTTGCCGGGGAAGGGGCGACATGGATGCTGCCGGAGGCGCATCGATCGGGCGCGCTGACGCTCTATCGCGATCATGGCGGGCTGATCGACTGGCGGGCGGAATGCCGGATCGCGCTCGATTGCGTGCCGGTGGATGCCAGCATCCTGTGGCATGAGGGGCGCTGGTGGCTGTTCTACTCGCCCGCGACCGACAAGCGGACGAAGATCGCGCATCTGCATGTCGCCTGGGCTGACCGGATGTGCGGGCCGTGGACGGCGCATCCGGGCAATCCGGTGCGGATCGACCGGCGTTCGGCGCGGCCGGGCGGGACGCCGATGGCGATAGACGGGCGGATCATGCTGCCGGTGCAGGATTGCGCGGAGACCTATGGCGGGGCGATCCGGCCGCTGTGGATCGATCGGCTGGATGAGCAATTTTTCGAAGCCAGGGCGGGAGAGGTTTTGGCGCTGCCGGATTCGGCGGGGGTCTATCGGGAAGGGATGCACACGCTGACCGCCTGTGGCGACATGACCCTGTTCGATGTGAAGCGGGTCGACCGGTCGTTGCGCGGGCTGATGCTGGATGTCAGGCGGGGGCTGGAGCGATTTCCAGGCAATCGGAATGGATCGCTGGTCAGGAAAGAAGCCGGATATGATTGAGGATGGTTGTCCCCGTCGCGGCGAAGCGTGCCTGCGAGAAACGGTCTAGCATATCGCGACGGGCGGCCTTGCCCATGCTGGCGAGGCGGGCCGGGTCGGCCAGCATTGTTCCTAGCGCCTGTGCCAGCGCATCGGGATCGCCGGGCGGCACGGTGAGGCCGGTGACGCCCTGCCGGATCGAGAAGGGCAGTTCCCCCACCGCCGAACCGACTACCGGCAGGCCTGCCGTCAACGCCTCATGCGCGGCGATGCAGAAGCCTTCGGAACGCGAGGGTTGGACATAGAGATGCAGGCCCGCCAGGAAGGCGCGCGGATCGTCGGTATAGCCGGTGAACCGGGCCTCCACGCCCGCCTCCCGCGCAAGGCTTTCGAGCCGTTCCCGCTCCGCGCCGTCGCCCGCGATGGAGAGGGTGAAGCTCTTGCCCTTCAACCGGGCGAGCGCGGCGATCAGCATGTCATAGCCCTTGACCGGATGGAGGCGGCCCAGCGTGCCGATGCGGACCGGCTCGCCGGGCTGCCAGGGGCAGGCTTGCGGCATGGCGGGGTCGGCGGCGAAGATCGGCCAGCATGTCAGCCGGTCCTGCGGCACTCCCAATCGCTCCGCCGTCAGTGCCGTGACCGATTGCGAATCCCCGATCCAGAGCAGGGCGCGGGAAGCCAGCAGGCGCATCAGCCGCCGGTTCCAGGGCTTAAGGAACGCCGCATGTTGCCAGCTCACCACTGGCAGGCCCAGCATCGGCCCAAGGATCAGGCCCAATATCGTCGCCCGGCTGAGCGAGGTCCAGACATGGGTGGCGCGCCAGTCCAGCAATTGCCGCCGCAGCCACAAGGCGGCGGCCCAATGATCGGTCAGCCCGCCCTCGCGCACGACCGGCTCGAGCCCGGCCTCCACCATGGCGGGCAAGCCCCGCCGGTCGCGGGGGGTGAGGGCGAAGACTCGCACCTCCGCGCCCGCGTCGCGCAGGACGCGGGTGATCGCGGGCACCGGCTGCGCCGCGCCGCCGCCTTCGACCGAGTTGATGACATAGGCGATCCTCAATGGGCGAGGCTCCTGCGCCAGACGAGGCCGGCCAGCAGCGCGCTCGCCAGCAGCGCCTGCCCCACCGCCTGCACCCCCGCGCCCATCAGGCCCATATGGTGGAGCAGCAGCGGGAGCACCGGCAGGAAGACCAGGCTGGCGAAGAGATTGGCGCTCATCGACAGCGCGGGAAAGCCCATGGCGGAAAGGGCGGAACTGCACGGTGGGCCAATCACCGCGATCATCCGTGCCGCGATCAGCGCGACCATGATGCTGCCCGCCGCCTTGAAGGCCGGACCGGCCAGCAGCGTGACGATGGGCGTGGGAAAGAGCGCGGCGACCACCACCACCGGCGCGGCGGCGGCCAGCGCGATGCCGATCACCCGGCGCAATGTGCGGCGCAGCGGCGCGCCGCCCTGTCCGGCCGCGACCATGCGCGCCAGTTCGGCATAGGCGGTGTTGCCCAATATCTGCGCCGGTTGGGCGATGATGACGGTGGCGCGCTGGGCGACCGCGAACAGGCCCGCCATGGCCGGACCCAGCACCCAGCCGACGATCAGCGGCGCGATCCGGCCCGCCAGTTCGCTCAAGGTGACATCGGCGTTGCTTGCCACCAGGAAGCGCCAGATGCCCGGATTGTCCCGGACTGCGCTGCCGCGTTCGGGGTGGCGCAAAATCGTGCCCAATCGATTATGAGCGCAGATCAGGCCCATGCCCCAGAGCATGGCGAACTCCGCCAGCGCGGCGGCGAGCCATGCGCAGAGAAAACCCTTCAGCCCCCAGCCCAGCAGCCAGGCCAGTGTCGCCCCGGTCAACCGCACCAGCGGCTGCGCCAGATTGTGCAGCCCGATCAGGTCGAAACGGCCAATCAGTTGCAGATAGCCCGCCGGAGCCGACCGCACCGATCCCAGCACCGCGAAGCTGTAGGGAATGGCGAAAGCGACGGTCTCCGGCGGCCAGCCCAGATGCGGCCCGACCAGCGGCGCCAGCGCCATGGCCGCGACGATCGCCGCCGCCCCGCCCAGCAGTTCGACCGTCGTGCCGAAGCGCAGCAGCCGGGCCAGCCGGTGCGGCGCATCCTCCGCACCGGCCTCCGCGCCATAGCGGACGATGGCTTGCCAGGCGGGAAACTCCACGATGCCGACCACCGCCGTCACATAGCCATGGACCAGCACCAATATGCCGTAATCGCGCGGTCCCAACGCCCGCGCGGCGATGATGAGGTAGACAAGGCTGATCAGCCCGGCGCCGGCCTTTCCGCCCAGCACCAGTCCCAACCCCTTGAAGATTCGCCCTGTGATCCCGGCCCGTTCCGTCATGCGGTAGTGGAAGACCAGTCTTTCCGGCGCAAGGCAATGCCCATGCTGTTGCGGGCGGCGAGACGCCGGCCCAGAAAGCGGTAGAAATACCAGTTCATCGCGGCGCGTGGGGCATAGCGGTAGAGCAGCCGTTCGCCCCGCGTCCAACTGACCGCCTTGCGGGATGCGCGCCGGTCGGAGGGAAAACAGACATGGCCGGGATGATAGACGGTCCGGCCATGCGCCATCACGCGATGGACGATCTCATGATCCTCCAGCACATAGGGCCAGCGTGTCGCGTCGAACCCGCCCGCTGCGCGCAGGGCATCGGCGCGGAAGGCCTGGGCATAGCCGCCCGCATGGCATTTGGCGGCGAAGCGGCGGCTTTTGCGCAGGATGAAGGCGATCCGCCGCTGCGATTCCGCCGTGTCTTCGGGCGCGTGAAGGTCGATGGCCATGACGGCTGCCGCCTGGGCGTCGCTGTCGAACAGGGCGATGATGCGCTTCACATAATCGGGGGGATAATGGGTGTCCGCGTCGCAAATGGCGACCAGCGGCGTGTCGACCCATGACAGCCCCATGGCCATGGCGTGGATCTTGCCCGGCGTCGGGCAGGGCAGGATCATGGCGCGCTGCCCCAGCGGCACGGCATGGACGGCCGCCTCCGCCGCGCCGCTGTCGGTCGATCCATTGTCGACCAGCAGCAGGCGGAAGCGCCGGTCGCTTTGCGCGGCCAGGCTGTCGATGGTGGCGCCGATCCACCCTTGCTCATTGAAGAAGGGCAGGATGATGGTGAGCAGCGGCATCAGGCGGCCCTGACCGATGATAGGGGGATCACCTTGTCGCGCCGACGGCTGGCGAGTTCAGCGATCACCGCCGCGGCGCGTTCCGACGAAGGGCGGCCGTCCAGGTCGAAGCTCTCCGCGAACAATCTTTCCTGGATCGGGCGGTAATGGCTTTTGTGCAGACCCTTGGCCCGCTCCAGGGCCGGGCCGAGTTCGCGCGGGCTGGAAATCACCTCTCCCGCCTGCCAGTGCGTGAAATTGGGATCTCCCTGCCAGTCGATGCCATGGCTGTTGAGGAAGATGCAGGGCCGGGGCCGCAGCAGAAATTCATAGACCTGACTGCTGGCGTCACCCAGATAGATGTCGGCCAGCAGGGTATAGCTCATGTCGGTGGAGGCGCGGCTGCCAAGGTCGATGTGCATATTGTCGCCGTGCAGATAGCGCTTCTCGATCGTGCCCGCCCGGTTGACGGTCAGCTTGTCGATGGTGAGGACGAAGGGCCGCTCGAACAGCATGACATGGGGGGCGAAGATCAGCTCCTGCTCGTCATGCCGCAGGAAATGGTCCAGCACCTGCCGGCCATGGCTGTACCATGAGGACAGATGGGGCGAGCAATGCGGGTTGTAGAGGGTGATCGGCCGTTCGCGGAAGAAGCTTTGGCTGCGTCCGGCCTGACGGACCATGTCGAACTTGGGATAGCCGACGATGCTGATCGCGTTGGGATCCACCCCCGCCTCGGCAATCAATCGGCGGCGGATCTTCTCGCCGGAACAGAGCACATGGTCGAAACCGGCGCTGGCCCTGTCGAAGCCGATCGCCCGGTCCCCGGCGCCGTGGCGGGTATGCACCATGAAGAGATTGTCGAGGCCATAGCGCGTCTTGAGCAGCAGCGACGTCTTTTCCGCGACGATCAGCATGTCGAGGCTGCGGAAGAAATCCAGATTGTCACGGTAAAAGAGCAGCTTGCCGGCAGGGAGCAGCTTGCCCAGCAGTCCCGCGACGCGTTCCGACCGGGGCGTCAGCGAAAGCCGGACATGGTGGATGGAGGGGCCGATCATCGGTCCGGCCAGCCGCTGCACCTCCGCCGCCAGCCGGTCGTTGGTGGTGACGACGATGATCTCGCCGGGGAAGCCGCCTGCGGCCAGAGCCATGGCGATCGGCAAGCTATGGGCGACCTGATGAATCTGGTCGTGGTTGAACAGAAATCCAATGCGCATGGGACGACGACGCCACGCCCCGGCCGCCACCGCAGTTGCAATGTGTCGCGCGTGAAATTTTTTGGTCAGGCGGCTGTGTCGCGGCATCGCGATGTCGCGAGCGAAGCAAGCAGCCTCATCGCGGCGACCAGGCGATCCTGTCCTTTCAGGCGTGCGCGACGAGAGCCGAGGCGGCAGGGAAGCGCCAGCCTGCGACCCCGCCGGTCGCGAGCAGCGGCTGCCAGCGTTCGGCATCCCGCGGCGTCCATGTCACGGGCTTGTCGCCAAGGTTGAAGATGCAGAGCATCCGCTCGCCCTCATGGGCGCGCTCGAACGCGAGCAGTTCCTCCGGCGCGTCGAGGAAATCGATGGCCCCGATGCGCAAGGCCGGCGATCCGTTGCGCAACGCCAGCGCCTTGCGGGTCCAGTGGAGCAGGGAATCCGGTTGCGCTTCCTGCACATCGACGGCCAGCGCCCGATGGGCTTCCCCGACCGGCAGCCAGGGCTTAGCCTCTGAAAAACCCAGATATTTCTGGTCCCCCCGCCATGGCATCGGCGTGCGCGCCCCGTCGCGGGAGAGGGTCAGCGGCCAGTTGGCGATGGCTTCGGGGTCCTGCAAATCCTCGAACGCGATGTCGACCTGCGGCAGCCCCAGTTCCTCGCCATAATAAAGGAAGATATTGCCGCGCAGGCACGCCAGCAGCAGCATCTTCATCCGGCAATAGGCGTTCGGGTCCACCCCCTTGGCCCAGCGCGAAACGGCGCGTGGCGCGTCATGATTTTCGAACGCCCAGCTCGGCCAGCCGGTCCCGGTTTCGGTCGGCCATTTGACGAGCGCCGCCCTGAGGAATTTGGCGGTCAGTTCCGGCGCATAGAGGAAGTCGAAACCATAGGCGGTATTCAGCGTGCCATCGCCCTGCGTAAAGGCCTTCATCTCGATATCGCTGTCGTCGCCACCGACTTCGGCCACGGTGAAGCGATCCGCATATTCATCGAACACTTGGCGGACTTTTTCCAGGAACAGCGGAATATTGGGATGGCTCTGGCTGTACTTCCTGATCTGGAAGTCGAAGGGGCGCGTGCGCACCTTGCCATTATCGGGCGCGGGCGGATTGTCGCGCAGTTTCGGATCGTGCATCGCATGGTTGATCGCATCGATGCGGAAGCCGTCGACGCCCCGGTCCAGCCAGAAGCGGATGATGTCGAACACGCTTTCCTGCACGTCGGGATGATGCAGGTGCAATTGCGGCTGCTGCGCCAGGAACTGGTGCATATAATATTGGCCGCGCCGCGCATCCCAGGTCCAGGCCGGGCCGCCGAACACCGACTGCCAGTTATTGGGCGGCGAGCCGTCCGGCTTGGGATCGGCCCAGACATACCAGTCCGCCTTGGGATTGTCGCGGCTGGAGCGGCTCTCGATGAACCAGTCATGTTCCTCGGACGTATGCGCCCAGACCTGATCGACGATGATGCGCAGGCCCAGTTCATGCGCCCTTGCCGCCAGCGCGTCGAAATCCGCCAGCGTGCCGAAGATCGGATCGACATCGCAATAATCCGACACGTCATAGCCGAAATCGCGCATCGGGCTCCTGAAGAAGGGGGACAGCCAGATCGCGTCCACCCCCAGCGACGCCACATAGGGCAGATGGGCGGTGATGCCCTTCAGGTCGCCAATGCCGTCGCCATTGGAGTCGGCAAAGCTGCGCGGATAGATCTGGTAAATGGCGGCGCCGCGCCACCAGGGAAGGCTGTTGTCGGTCATTGGGGAAAGGCACTCCGGGCAGCGCAGATGCTGTAGCTGAGAGGGGGAAGGGACATGGCGATGCTGCCGGGAGCGGAGGTGTCGAAACGGTCGGGCAGCGGGAAATAGATGATCTCATCCTCCGGCAGCCATGTCCGGAAATCGGATGGCCCGGCGGCGCGCAATGAGGCAGAGGCCGCCAGAGCAGCCAGGGCGGTAAACAGCGATGCTTTCCTTCCGCGCATGGAACGTGCCTCCTCTACCGCTTCTGGCTTGATTGCAGCGGCTTTCATAGGGGTCTTGGTCGGTTCGCACCCGCCCGGCATGCGACCTGCACGTAAATCCAGCATAGGTCTTCACTCTTATGCGGTTGGAGGAGTAGCGACCACGGCCAGCTTGGTTGAGATGGCTCCAGTTGCTAGGGTCGTGTGACAGGTCAGGGAGGGCTTATGCACCCAATGCAGTTGTTCGAATGGGTGATCGTCATGCTGCTGGCGATCATCGTCCTGCATTATGCCGCGAACCGCCTCGGCCTGCCGCCGGCGGTCGCCCTGCTGGCCGGGGGCGCGCTGTCCGCCTTTCTGCCCGGCCTGCCGGTGATCTCGCTCGACCCGCAACTGGTGCTGGTGATCTTCCTGCCCCCGCTGCTGATGGAGGGCGCCTGGTTCATTGCGCTGCGGCACCTCCAAAGGCATATGTTCGGCATCGTCGCGTTGGCGGTCGGGGCGGTGATCTTCACCACTGCTGTGGTCGCGGCGGTGGCGCACTGGCTGGTGCCTGGCCTTCCCTGGGCAGCCTGCGCCGCGCTGGGGGCCATCGTCTCGCCACCCGACGCCGTTTCCGCCCGCGCGGTGTTGCAGCGAGTGCATCTGCCGCGCCGCCTGTCGATCCTGCTCGAAGGGGAAAGCCTGTTCAACGACGCCAGCGGCCTTGTCCTCTTCCGCTTCGCCATAGCGGCGGGCGTGACCGGCGCGTTCAGCATGGTCGATGCCTTGCAGAGCTTCGTCATGCTGGCAGCGGGCGGCGCATTGATCGGCGCCGTCATCGGCGCGCTCTGGGTGCTGACGGTCAAGCGGCTGGACGATAAATATCTGATGATCGCTTCCTCGCTGCTCGCGCCTTGGGCATCCTATCTGCTGGCCGAATCCAGCCATGTTTCCGGCGTGATCGCGACGGTCACGGCCGGCCTCATCTGCGGCTGGCATCAGCATGTCGTCTTCCCCGCGATGGTGCGGATGAACGGCACGGCCTTTTGGGCGGTGATGATCTTCCTGATGGAGGCGTTCGTGTTCCTCCTCATCGGATCGTCGTTGCGCGGCGTGATCGAGCGTGTGGGCGGCTTGGCCATGGTGCTGGACGAAATGACGCTGCCCATCCTCGCGATCCTCGCCACGCTCATCGTCGCGCGGTTCGTCTGGGTATTCGGTTCGGATGCCGTGATTGTGGGGCTGAGGGCGATGGGGATATGCGGTTACAAACCTCTCGGCCCGCGTTCGGCCACGGTGTTGGGCTGGGCCGGGATGCGCGGCGTGGTCACGCTGGCGGTGGCGCTCAGCGTGCCGGAGGGCTTCCCCGGCCGCGACTTCATCCTGACCGCGGCCTTCGCCGTCATCATCGGCACTGTCCTGCTGCAAGGCACGACATTGGGCGCGGTGATCCGCATGGTGAAGCTGGTGGAGCCGGAAAGCGACCGCCCGCGCATGACCATGAGCGAGGCCGAAGCCGCCATGGCCCAGGCGCAGGTCCGCATCGTGGAGGTCCACGCCTATGATGCGGAGGGCGCGCTGCTCCACCCGCGCCTGCTGGAACGTTATCAGCGCCACGCCGAACTCTCGGCCAATTATGCAAGGCAGGAGGAGGCGTTTTCGGACACGCTCCACGCCCATTTCGACCTGGTGCTGAAAGCCATCACCGCCGGGCGGGCGGAGTTGCTGCGCCTCCACCGCACGGGAGAGATTGACGAACGCACGCTCCAGGAACTGGAACGCGATCTTGACCTGGAGGAACTGAGCGCCCTGTCAGCCAAGGCCTGAAGGTTACAGACTCTTCCCCAAGGCATAGCCCTGCTGCGTGGCGAACACGATGCGGCGGGGCGCATAGGCATCCCCCAGCACATGCACGTCCGGCCGGGTTTCCTCCAGCCGCGCGAACAGCCCCGCGTCCTGCACCCCGCCACAGGCCAGCACGACGCTGTCGAAACCCGCATGCACCGATTCCCGCTGCGAATAGACATTGCGCGTACGGATGGAGGGCAGGTCGATTTCCGTCGCCGCCTCCATGCACACCAGCCTTGCCCCGGCTTCGGACAGGCGCCCCAACAGCGTGCCGATGGAATAGCGACTGACCAGCGGAGCCGGGCCATTGGTCTGAATGAACAAAGTGACCCGCTTGCCCTCACGCGCCAGCTTGTCGCCAAAGGCCAGCGGCGCAACATGATCCTCCTGCACCACCAACGCCACATTCTCGCCAATCTCCGCCTCGCCGCGCAACACCTGCCACATGTCGAAGACGGCGGGATGATCCGCGCCCTCGATCGCGGGCCGCCGCGCCGTCGCGCCGGTCGCCAGGGCGATCACATCCGCCTCATGCCGCGCCAAAGCCTCATGGGTGGCTTCCGTCCCGATCCGGACGATCACGCCCAGTTCCTCCAGCCGCCGCGCCTGATAGCGCACAAGGTCGATAAACCCCGCCTGGCCCGGCAGCTTCGCCGCCAGCAGCACCTGCCCGCCAAGCTCCCCCGCCTTCTCCCAAAGCTCGACCTCATGCCCCCGTTCGCGCGCCGTGATCGCCAACTGCATCCCGGCCGGGCCGCCGCCGACCACCAGCAGGCTTCGGCACTTCTCCGCAGGGGGTGGCGCCGCACGATCGCCCAGGCCCAAAGCCGGATTGACCGTGCAGGCAAAGGGCAGCCCCTCCGCAACCCCACGGTTGATGCAGTCATTGGTCCCGATGCAGGGCCGGAACAGCCGCCGATCATCGCCCCGCGCCTTGGCGACGAAGTCGGGGTCGGCCAGATGCGCGCGCCCGACCGCCACCATGTCGGCATGGCCCGCCGCCAGAATCTCCTCCGCCACCTCCGGCCGGTTGACCCGTCCGCCATAGATCACCGGCAGATCGATCTGCCGCTTGAAGCGCCCCGCCATATCGGCCCATTGGCCCGGCCGGAAATGGCCGGTCTGGATATAGCTGGGAAAGCCCCAGCCGGTCCCCATCACGCAATGCACATAGTCGACAAGCCCGCTCTGCTGCAGCCATCCCGCAATCCGCAGCCCCTGTTCCGCATCATAGCCTCCCGGCTCCGCCTCCGCCATGTTGAGCCGCACACCCACCGTCAGCCGCCTTCCCACGCCCTCGCGGATTTCCGCCAATATCTGACCCGGAAAGGCCATGCGCTTTTCGAAACTGCCGCCATAATCGTCGCTGCGCTGGTTGGTGAGCGGCGAAAGGAACCATTCGATCAGATCGTCATGATTGGCATGCAATTCGATCGCATCCAGCCCGGCGGCCAGCGCCTGCTCGGCGGAGTGCCGATATTCCGCGACGAACCAGCCGATCTCGCGCCGGGTCAACGCATGGGGGATAAGGTTGATGACCGGCCCAGAGAGCGTAGGAGAGGGGCCATGCGGCATCCCGCCCTGCATGATGAGCTGCGTGCCGGCACAGGCGCCAAGTTCCTTCGCTTCCGACGCCAGCCGTCCCATGCGCTCGACGAACAGCGGGTGCCGGAATAGGCCGCCCTTGCGCGATCCCACGCCCTGGGGGTCGAAGCCGGGCGGGCAGATATTCTCCACAAAACCGTTGAGCGCGATCAGATAGCCGGTGCCGCCCCGCGCCAGCGACGCCCAATAGCTGATATAGCGTTCCGCTTCCTCCTCCGTGCCCAGCAGCGCGCCCAGCATGGCCGCATGGGGCGGCGCGGCGATCCGGTTGCGGACAGTCATCCCGCCGATGCGGATTGGCTCGAACATCAGGGCCAGCGCCATATTTCCCTCTCCTCTTTGGGGTCGAGTGTATTAAAACTATCCAATAGTGCAATATTTATGTCGGGCGCTGTTTTTGCCGCCATTCCGCTCTATCCTCCATGGGATCATGACGAACCGACCCAAGCCCCGTAAACGCCACTCCATTCCCGCCGCTTCACGGCTGATCCAGGCGGCCGAAGCATTGTTCGCGGAGCGCGGCATCGACGCGGTTTCGATGCGCGAGATCGCCGCCGCCGCCCAATGCGGCGACACCAATGCCGTGACCTATTATTTCGGATCGAAAGACGGCCTGCTCGCCGCCATCTTCGCGGCCCGGGCCGAGCAGATGGACGGCACGCGCGGCGAGATGCTGGACAGGCTGGAGGGGCAGGGCAGGCTCGATGATCCGATGGCGCTGCTCGGAATATTATTCCTGCCGCAGTTGCGCCTGATCGATGATCGCGGCCGCCATCCCTACGCCGCCTTCATGCTGCACTTCGCGACGCAATATTGGTCGCTCACCCCGGCGTTGCTTGCCCAGACCCGCGAGAGGGCGCCGAACCTGTTGCGTTTGATGGGGCATCTGACGGCGCTGGCCGGCCATGTTCATCCCGACATTGCCCGCAACCGCATCCTGCTGTGCAATATGATGCTGCAATGCGTGCTGGTCCGCTGGGATCATGGCGCGCTGGAGGATCGATCGGTGCCGCTGGAGGCGCATGTGCGTGACGTGATGATGACGGCGCGCGCCAATCTGCTCGCACCCTCAGGGAAAGGGGAAGGCGTGCCCGCGTCGGTGGGGGATTGGTTCAACAGCCCCGATTGAAGTACATGTTGCGCGTAAGGCTATTTCACCCCCACCTCAACCGTCTCCAGCACCCCATTGAACCGGCTCCCCGCACTGTCGTAAGCAGCCGGATCGACCGGGCTCACCAGATCCATCCCCACATCGAAATCTTCGGTATGCGACACCACCTGCGCAAAGCTGCGGTCGACCCGTCCTTGCGCCACCGTCTTGCCATCGACCTTCAGCGTCACATTGGCGCCGCTGGTCGGCGCTTCCTTGTCCATCGCAAAGTCCAGCCCGATCACATGCGCGCCAGCCGCCACCGCAAAGGGTGCCACGATCCGCGTCATATGCGCCGGCGTCAGATTATAGGTGAACGCAATCCGCCCCTGATCGAAGAACAGGCTGTATCCGCCAAAGCGCCCGCCCTGCGCGACAATGACGCCCTTGCCACCCTCCGGCGGGATGCCAATCCTGGCCGTCATGGCAAAGGACCGCCCGACCAGAGGCGGTGCAGCGCTCTCCGGAATATGGCTGACCGGCGCGCTATAGGCGAAATATGTGCGGCCCTCATTAGGATCGGGCCGCCCCTTCTGCGCGCCCTCGCTGCCATGGATCGGCAGCATGTTGGACCGCGCAGCCTCCGCCCAGAACAACTCCTTCAAAGCCTCCAGTTTCTGAGGATTCGCCGCTGCAACATCATGCGCCTCGCTGAAATCGCTGCGGACATCGTAGAGCTGCCACGTGCGCTCATCCAACGGCACGGGCTTGGGCGGCGTCCGTTCCCAGGGCGTCGCCATCGGCGCGGTCGCGGCGACCCAGCCATCCTTGTAGATGCTCAAATTCTGCGCCATCGCGGACACCTGCATGGTGCGATGCGAAGGGGCGTCCTTGGCCTGAAAAGTATAGCTCATGCTGATCCCGGTGATCGGCTGCTGCGGCACGCCGTCCAGCATGTCAGGCGCCTTCACCCCCGCCGCTTCCAGCACGGTCGGCATGATGTCGCTGACATGATGGAACTGGCTGCGCAGGCCCCCCGCATCCTTGATATGCCCGGACCAGGCCATCACCATGCCGTTGCGCGTGCCGCCGAAATGCGATCCATAACGCTTGGCCCAGGGGAAGGGCGCGTTCATCGCCCAGCCCCAGCCGCCGGGCATCAGATTATAGGCGGTCCTCGTCCCGATCTCGTCAATATGAGCGAGCGCATAGGCGGGGTCTTCCTTGACCCCGCTTAGTGCCGACTGCTCGAACAGCTTGCCGTCGAAACTGCCCTCCGCGCTCGCGCCATTGTCGCCCTGGATGGTGATGATGAGCGTATTGTCCAACTCGCCATTGTCGCGCAGTTTCTGGATCACCCGTCCGATCTGCGTATCCGCATAGGCCAGCGAAGCCGCATAAGCTTCCATATAACGCGCATAAAGCCGCTTCTGGTCGGGCGTCAGGCTATCCCAGCGCGGCAGCGTGCCAGGATGCGGCGCATCGTCGGTGCCGGGCGGAATGACACCCAGCTTCTTCTGCCGCGCCAGCGTTTCGGCGCGCAGCACGTCCCAGCCGGTATCGAACTTGCCCCGGAATTTCGCCAGCCAGTCGGCGGGCGGCTGGTTGGGCGCATGGGCGGTGCCGGTGGCGTAATAAAGCAGGAAGGGCTTGTCGGGCGCGGCGGCATGCTGGCTGTCGATCCAATTCATGGCATGATCGGCCAAGTCCCGCTCAAGATGATAATCGGGCTGGGCGGGCGGGGAGACGGGACTCGTATTTTCGACCAGATTGGGTTCCGCCATGCTGCTGTCGGCGCCAAGGAAACCGTAGAAATATTCAAAGCCCAGCCCCGTCGGCCAGCGATCGAACGGCCCCGCGCGGCTCATTTCCCATTCGGGGGTGATATGCCCCTTGCCGATCATCGCCGTATTATAGCCATTTTCCTTCAATATCTGCGCCATGGTCCCCGCGCTTTTGGGAATGACGCTGTTATAGCCGTCATAACCCGTCGCCCAATTGGCGACATAGCCCATGCCAACCGCCTGTGGATTGCGTCCCGTCAACAGCGAGGCGCGGGTGGGCGAGCAGATGGCGGTGGTGTTGAACTGGTTGTAGCGCAGCCCGGCCTTCGCCAGCGCGTCGAAGGTCGGCGTCGGCACCGGTCCGCCGAAGGTGCTGCTCGATCCGAAGCCGACATCGTCGGTCATGATCAGCAGGATGTTGGGCGCGCCCTTGGCTGCGCGCACCGGCTGTGGCCAGGCAGGTGGAGAGGATTCGGCGGGCGTCCGGCCATAGACCTTCTGCGCGGGCGCATCCTGCGCGGCAGTGGGCAAGGGGGTGAGCGCCAGCAGGGGCAGAACGGAGATCGCCTTCCGGAAAAGAGCGGCCGATGAGCGGGTGTACGGCATGGCCACTCCTTCTTGCGGCTGGATACAAAAATATTCCCTTTGGTGCAAATTTCATATTAACGCAGATGATTGAAGTCAAGCGTCATACACAGCGGCCGCCCTTGTCGTGAGCTGCTCGCAACACCATATTCTGGGGGCAGCATGTTGCGCAGCGAGGCGAGCCATGGAAAAGCGGCTACTCCAGATCGAGAAAGCCTGGGAACAGGCGCTCGGAGATATTTTCCAGCCCTATGTCGACCTGAAACGCGAACCTACGGCCAAGGCCATGGACGCCTTTCGCGCCGTGCTGGGGTCGTCCAGCGACAATGACATCCGTCGGCATATCGCCAGGACGGCGGCCCGGCAGGGATCGACATTTCTCAGCCGCTATCTGGTCGAGGAAGACTGGCGGCGGCCCGACGCCTGATTATCGGGCGGCGATCGCCTTGGGTTGCGGCAAAGGCGGCGCGCCTGATCCCAAAGTTGCCAGATATTTGATCACCGCTGCCCGGTCTTCCGGCTTGCGCAGCCCAGCGAAGCTCATCTTCGTCCCTGGCACATCCCGTCCCGGCGAAGCGAGGAAGGCGAACAGATTCTGGTAGCTCCAATTGCCTTTATGCGCCTGCATGGCGGGCGAATAGGCAAAGCCCGCATGGCTCGCCACCGGCCGCCCGACCACGCCCCACAGGTTCGGGCCGACGCGATTGGGCCCGCCCTGGGTGACGTCATGGCAACTCATGCAAAGCTGCACCTTCTGCTTCCCCGCGCCCACATCCGCACTGGCGAGCAATGAGCCCAGATCGGGGGGCGGAGCGGCCGTCGCACCGCCACCGCCCTCCACAGGCGCCGGCGTCTTGCCCCGCATGTCCCGGTGATAGGCGATCACCCGGCTGCCTTCGCCGGCTTCTGTAAAGCTGGCGGGCCAGTCACGCTGGATCGAGGCCATGTCGACGCGCGGGGGCATGTCGTCCGTCGGCTTGTAGGCCAGTGCCCCCGGCCTGCTTTGCGTATAGAGCTTGTCGCTGAACCAGCCCAGCCCGAGCAGCGTCACCGCCGCGCCCGCAACGCACAGCACCACCGCCATCCCGCGCATCCGGCTCATGGCTCAACCCCCTCCGCCCATGAAGATCGCGCGCGTCCAGAAGGCGTAGTTGGCCTCGATCGTCATGATCCGCACCAGCACCAGCAGCACCAGCGGCGGTACCAATATCGCGTAGATCAGCGACAGCCGCTCCCATGCCATATGCATGAAGATCGACACGATCAGCCCGGCCTTCAGCAACATGAAGCTAATGATCAGCATCCAGCGGACGATCCCCTGCACATGCATGTAATCGACCAGATAGGACATGGCGCTCAGCAGGAACAACAGGCCCCAGACCTTGAGGTAGAGGCTGATCGGATGCTGTTGGCCTTCATGGGCGGCATCGGAGGTAATAGGCGGATTTTCCTGCATGGATTTGCCTCACCAAAGATAGAAAAAGGCGAAGATGAACACCCAGACGAGATCGACGAAATGCCAGTAAAGCCCCGCGATCTCGACCGCTGAATAATCGCCCGACTTGTCATAATGCCCCCGCGCCACGTTGGACGCGATGATCAGCAGCAATATGACGCCGCAGGTCACGTGCAGGCCATGAAAGCCGGTTATCATGAAGAAACTGGCGCCGAATTGCGGTGCGCCCATCGGGTTATACCAGGGGCGCACGCCCTCCTCGAAGATCAGCTTGCTCCATTCGAAAGCCTGCATGCCTAGAAATGTGAGGCCGAACAGCGCAGTTAGCAGCATCAGAGCCGCCGTTTTCCGCCTGTCGCGCCGATATCCGAAATTCACGGCCATCGCCATGGTGCCGCTGGAACTGATCAGCGCGAAAGTCATGATCGCGATCAGGACAAGCGGGATGTCCTGCCCGCCAATATTGAGCGCGAACACTTCCGCCGTGTTGGGCCAGGGCAGCACGGCGGACGCGCGCATCGTCATGTAGCCGGTCAGGAAGCAGGAGAAGATGAAGGTGTCGCTGAGCAGGAAAATCCACATCATCGCCTTGCCCCAGTGGGTATGGCGGAAGACTTCCTGATCGGCGGACCAATCGGCCGCGATCTCCCGCAGGGCGGGGGCGATGACTTCTCTATCAGTTATGCCTTGAGCCATGGCGATACATCCTCAAGTCGACAGCAGCAAAGCGACCAGAACCAACCAGATGATCAGCAGAAAATGCCAATAGAGCGCGCATAGGGCGATATTGCGCATATTCGCCGCCGCCAGCGCACGCCCGGCGGCTATCAGCCCGCCTATTATGTGGAGGCCATGCAGCGCCGTCAGCAGATAGAAAAAGGCATTGGCCGGATTGGCGGACAGATAATAGCCCGCCTCCTGATAATGCTTCCACAGCAGCAACTGCCCGGCGAGGAATAGCAATCCCAGCGCGGCCCCCATCATCGCGGCGCGGAACATCCTTTCCCGTCGCGCCATCTCCCACGCGATGCTGCTCGCTGCCAGCGCCAGAGTATTGAGCCAGAGCAACGGTGGATCGGGCATCGGCCTCCAGTCGCTGCCATGCCCCATCGCGCCATGCAGGCCCATGCGCATCAGATAGGCCGCCACCAGCAGCGAAAACATCACCACGGCCACGGCGAAATAGGCCAGCATCCCGACGGCCCCCGCGGAGGGGCGATCCCGTTCGACCGGCTGGGCCGTCTCCCAGCTTTTCTCGGCAAGGCGCGCAAGGATGTTCATGCGCGTGGCTCCGTCTGGGGGATGAAGTCGCGTTCCGCCCCCGGCACGCTGTAATCATAGGCCCAGCGATAGACGACCGGCAGATGCGATCCCCAATTGCCATGGGCAGGCGGCGTGTCGGGGGTCAGCCATTCCAGACTCGCCGCGCCCCATGGGTTGGGATCGGCACGCGGGCCCCGGAACAGGCTCCAGATCATGTTGAAGAAAAACAGTCCCTGCGCGGCGAACACCACCAGCGCCGCTATGCTGATCCATTCATTGGCGAGGTGCACGGATGGCGGGATGAAAGCGGTTTCGCCCAGCGCATAATAACGGCGGGGCACGCCCAAAATGCCCAGATAATGCATTGGCAGGAAAATCGCATAGACGCCCAGGAAGGTGATCCAGAAATGGAGTTTCCCCAAAGTGTCGTTCCACATCCGCCCGAAAATCTTGGGATACCAATGATAGATGGCGCCAAAGATCACCAGCACCGGCGACACTCCCATCACCATGTGAAAATGCGCCACGACAAAGAAAGTGTCGGACAGCGGCACGTCGACACTGACATTGCCCAGGAATAGCCCCGACAGCCCGCCATGGATGAAGGTGAAGATGAAGGCGATGGCGAACAGCATCGGCACGCGCAGATGAATGTCGCCGCGCCACAGGGTCAGCAGCCAGTTATAGACCTTGATCGCGGTCGGAATGGCGATGATCAGCGTCGACGTGGCGAAGAAGAACCCGAAATAGGGGTTCATGCCGCTCACATACATA
>Ga0255338_1003074_pt1 | contig 21319 bp, 23 predicted proteins | sample MeOH1_35cm_T4_19_FD_203715 | JGI IMG/M metagenome (GOLD analysis project Ga0255338, IMG submission 203715) | Sandy soil microbial communities from University of British Columbia, Vancouver, Canada - MeOH1_35cm_T4_195 | ecosystem: Engineered > Artificial ecosystem > Sand microcosm > Unclassified ...
GCGAGCAGTCAGGGCGGCCTGTTGCTGCGCAGCGACCCGGCCGACGCGGAGACCCTGACCGGGCAACCGCACGTGAGCCGCATGGTGATGCGCGGGCGCGCGATGGACGGCTGGCTCCGGGTCGGCACCGAGGCGCTGGCGAGCGACGAGGAGCTGCGGCACTGGGTCGACGTCGGCCTCGACCACGCCCGGTCGCTGCCGCCCAAGTAGGCGGCGCCCGACCGCGGAAGGACCCAGGGAGGGCGCGCACCCACTGACGTCATTCGAACAGGTGTTCTATCCTGCCCTCGTGCAGACCTTCCACCACGCCGCGGACGCGCCGGCGCGCGTCTTCCACGTGTGGGTGAAGCTCGACCTCGACGGGCCGCGGGCGCCGCTGCCGGGCCTGGTCCTGGACTGGCGGCAGACGCCGTCAGGCTGGGAGGCCTGGGTAGTGACGGTCGAGACCTACAGCACCGGGGCCGGGCATGCCTCGATGGTCCGCCAGGGCTGGCGGCCGGTGGCGTACCTCAGGCCGGCCACGTCGATGCCACCCGACCGCAGCGAGTGGCGGCACCGCGCCCCGCTCACTTGAGCGGGTTGACGCCGAACCCGTAGAACATCACCGCGATCGTCAGCCCGCCGGCATAGAAGCCGAGCATGACGACCAGGAGTAACCGTGCGGCCAGGAACCGGCTCAGGCCAGGGTTCTCGGGGCCAATGCGCTGTTGCATGAAGACCTTCTCGCGTGCGACGGGACCGGGACGCTCCTCCTGGGCGCCATGGTGCGGCATTTCGGGCGAAAAGGGAAGAAGCGGACAGAATGTGGGCGCCGCTCACAGGTGCTGCAGGACCTCGGCGGCCGCGCGCTCGCCGGCGCGGACCGCGCCGTCCATGTACCCGGTCCAGTACGTCGAGGTCTCGGTGCCGGCCCAGTGCACGCGCCGGTGCGGCTCGCGGATCGCCGAGCCGAACGCGGTCATCGTCCCGGGCGCCATGATCGGCACCGGCCCGCCGCGGGTCCAGCGCTCCCTGGTCCAGTCGTGCTCGGTGAACTCGATCGGGCTGAGCGCCTTCGGCCCGACCATCCGGGCGAAGCCCTCGAGGACAGCCTTGCGCCGGTCGGCCGCCGGCATCGTGCCGTACTGCCGCCAGGTCGAGCCGCCGACGAAGGCGAGCAGCACGCCGACGTGGCCGTCGGCGGGGGAGTTGTCGAAGACCGCCCGGGTCGCGCCCGAGTCACTGATCCCCGAGCCGCTGAGGCCGGCCTCGCGCCAGAACGGCGTGTCGTAGACCGCGTCGCACTTCATCAGCTGGCCCATCTGCATCCGGCTGAGCAGCGCGTGCCGGCGTGCCGGCAGCTGGGGGTGCCAGTCGATGTCGAGGACCAGCGGCGGCGGCGCCGCGACGATCACACGACGGGCGCGCACCGGGCCCCGCCGGGTGTGTACGACGGCCCGGCCCTCGCCCTGGTCGATCCGGTGCACGGCAGCGCGCAGGGCGACGTGGTGACCGAGCTGCTCGGCCAGACGCAGCGGCACCAGCTGCGAGCCGCCGACGAACCGGCGCTCCTGGGCGCCACCGGTGGTGTTCGCGTTCAGCTCGAAGCTGCCCTTGGTCCGCTCGTTGCCGGAGCAGGCCAGGTAGTGGATCACGAACAGCAGCGACAGCTGGTCGGGGTCGGCGCCGAAACCGGGCTGCGTCCAGGACCGGATCAGGTTCTCGACCGCCTTGGAGTTCAGGGTGTTCCGGCGGATGAAGGCGCCCAGCGTGGTCGAGTCCCAGGCCGCCGCCTTCGGGTGCGACCACGGCGCGTCGACCGGCAGCTGCGCGGCGTAGCTGTCCAGCCGCTGCAGCAGCAGCCCCGCGTCGAGCAGGATCGTCGGGTCCGGGGGCACGGTCCCGGTGTAGGTCTGCCGGCCGAGCAGGTGGGAGAGGTAGACGTTCTTGCCCTTGATGTACTCCGGGAAGGTCGCCACGCCGAGCTCCTGCGCCAGCGCGAGGATGTGGTCCTGCGTCGGTCCGACGAAGGCGCCGCCGGCCTCGATGACACCCCCGGCCGCGAGCTCGTGGTTGAGCAGCCGGCCGCCCACGCGCCCCCGGGCCTCGACGACCAGCACCGAGCGTCCGGTGCGAGCCACGTTGCGGGCGGCGACCAGGCCGGACAGGCCGCCGCCGACGACGACCACGTCGACCTTGCGGGGGAGTCCGCCCTGCAGGGTCGCGGCGGTGACCTCCTCCTCGAGCGCGCCGAGCGCGAGGGTGCTGAGGCCGGTGAGGGCGGCGGTCCGCAGGACGGTTCGGCGGTCGACGGGGAGGGTCATCGAGTCTCCTAAACACGAACATGTGTCAGATTCAGGTTCGGATGCTACTGTCCCGCCATGCCGGGTGTCACCTCATCGGCGGCCACGTCGGTCCGCCGGCGTACGCCGTCCCAGGCGCGCTCCCGCGAGCGGGTGGAGCGGGTCCTCGAGGCCGCGTCCGACCTGCTGGTGGCGCGCGGGATCGAGGCGCTGACCACCCGGTCGATCGCGGCGGCCGCCGCGATGCCCGTCGCGTCGCTCTACCAGTACTTCGCCGACCGTGACGCGATCCTGCTCGCCCTCGTCGAGCGCGACACGGCGGAGATGGACGAGCAGGTCGGTGCCGACCTCGCCGCCCTCGAGGTGCTCTCGCTCGGGTCCCTCGTCGAGACCACCATGCGGGCCTACACGAAGGTGTACGCCCGGCGGCCGGACTTCGTGGAGATCTGGCTGCGGGGCCGCACCAACACGGCCGTACGCGACTTCGGCCGGGCGCACAACCGTCGTACCGCCGCGGACCTGCGGGCCTTCGCGCTCGAGGCCGGCCTGGCCCGCGACGACCTGCCGCTCGCCGCGGCCGAGCTCGCCGTGGAGATCGGTGACCGCGTCTTCCAGCTCGCCTACGAGACCCGCGACGACGGCGACGAGTTCCTGATCGGCGAGGGCGTCGCGATGGTCACGGCGTACCTGCGCGGGTTCGCGACCCCGGCCGGGGTCGAGGGAGTACGCCGTTGATCGGCCCGTTCGACTGGCCGGTGCCCGACGGCGCCACCCCTTCTCTGCGCGGACAGGTCGCGGTGACCGAGACCGGCGTCGTGCTGGCGGAGTGCCGGCGCGACGACGTGACCGTGGTCGGCCGCTCCGGAGCCGTGATCGAGGCCGCCCTCGCCCGTGACTACGGCACGCCCAGACCCGCAGCAGCGCAGCCCGACAAGGAGATCCCGTGAGCCAGCCCCAGACCGTCGCCGTGGTCGGCGTGCACGTCCTCGACACGCACGTCTTGCGGGTCGAGTCGATCCCCGAGGCCTCGGACGGCGCTCTCGTCGACACGATCAGGGTCTCGCCCGCCGGGACCGCCGGCGGCACCGGCGTCGTGCTGAGCCGACTCGGTGCGGACGTCCACAGCATCGGAGCGCTCGGCGCCGACGCCATCGGCGACACGCTGGTCGCCCTGCTGGAGCGGGAGGGCCTCGACACGAGCCGGCTGGTGCGCAAGCCGGACGTGCAGACCTCCGCGAGCGTCCTGCCGGTGCGTCCCAACGGCGACCGGCCGGCCTGGCACTGCATCGGCGCGAACGGCGCCCTGGCGCCTGCGGACGTCGACCTGTCCTCGGTGCCCGGCCTGACCCATGTCCATCTCGGGGGCCCGGAGTTCCTCGGCGGCCCGGCCGCCGGGGAGCTCCTGGCCGAGGCGCACCGTCTCGGGTGCACCACCTCGGTCGACGTGCTGGCCCCGGGCGACCCCGACCTGCTCGCCTGGATCGCGGACTGCCTGCCGCACACCGACTACCTGCTCCCGAACGACGAGCAGGTGCTCGGCTTCACCGGTGCGGCGTCGCTGGTCGAGGGTGCCCAGGCTCTCGTCGCCGCCGGTGCCGGGTGCGTCGCAGTGACCCAGGGCCCGAGGGGGGTGCTGTTGGTCACCGCCGGGGAGGTGACGGAAGTCCCGGCGTACGCCGTGGAGGTCGTCGACACGACCGGCTGCGGCGACGCGTTCTCCGCGGGCTTCCTGCGTGGCCTGGCGCTCGGGCTGGATCCCGCCCGGGCGGCGGAGATCGGCTGCGCCGCCGCGGCGCAGGTGGCACAGGGCGTGGGCACCGACCACGGCTCGTACACGCTCGACTCGGTGCGCGCCTTTGCTGCCAGCGCTCCGCGCCTGACGTGACAACGCTGCCACCCGCCGCATAGGTCCTTGAATGTTGAAGCCTTAGGGCCACCTATGTAGGGCCTTTGGACTCATGGGGCAGAACCCCTCCGGCTGGTGTGCTTACACCGATGCGGGGAACGGACACCCGCCGGAAACAAAGGGGGCGCGGACAATGCGCGCAACACTCGACAAGTTGATCTCAGGGACTGGGCTGCTGCTCGCAGTCATCCTGCTCGTTGCGGGCGGTCTGCTCACCTGGGCGAGCTCGTTCACGGGCAGCCAGGTCCACGACCAGCTCGCGATGCAGGACATCACGATGCCGGCGAAGGCCAACCTGGAGACCAAGGCCCAGCACGACGCGCTGGACAAGTACGCCGGTCAGAAGCTGACCACCGGGCCCCAGGCCAAGGCGTTCGCCGACCACTACATCCTGGTCCACATGAACGCTGCCAGCGGCAACCGGACCTACGAAGAGGTCAGCGGTGAGTTCCTGCAGCTCAGCGACGCCGAGAAGGCTTCGCCCGACGGCCAGAAGCTCGGCCAGCTGCGGCAGACGCTGTTCATGGGCAACACCCTCCGCGGGCTGCTCCTCTACGGTTACGCGTTCGCCACGATCGGGACCATCGCCGGCTACGCCGCCATCGTCTCCTTCGTCGGAGCGGGTCTGCTGCTGGTGCTCGGCATCATCGGCCTGATCCACGCCAAGCGGGCCCGCGAGTCGGCCGCCGTGGCTGTCGCGAAGGTCGGGTCGCCGACCACCGTCTGATCAGCCGTCTGATCAACATCGACAAGCGTCGCCGGGATGGCCGTGGGGGGACCATCCCGGCGAATGCCTGTCCAGGGCGTCCGGCAGGGCCCGTCGTCGACACGTGTCGACGGCGGGCCCTTGCGGGTGTGGCCGGTCGCTCAGCGCTGCCGGGCGAACCGCGGGTGCGCGCGCCCGGCGATCACCGGAAGGTCGAGATAGGTCCTGATGCCTGGATCGGCCCGGACGACGTACGGGATCGAGTTCACGCAGTGGTTCGCGGTGGCGACCACGCCGGGGTTGCGGACCCAGCCCTCCTCGGGCGTCTCGGGCTGCATCCCCTTGAGCGTGACGAACAGGTCCGGGTCGCCCTGGACCTCGATCTCGTAGCGCTCGCCGGCGTCGCCGAGCGTCCACGGCGGGTCGAGGTGCTCGGTGCCCATCAGCCAGTTGACCGCCACGCGCACGACGGTCTCGCCGTCGAGGACCGCGTCCCAGCAGAACCGCTGGCCGGCGACCTGGCCCGGCTCGATCACGCCGGCGGGGGAGTCGATCGGGTGGGTGGCGACGGCGACGTCCTGGCCGGTGCGGATCTCGGCGGACGGGTCGAAGCCCATGCCGTCCAGGATCAGCCGGATCGACTGGCGGAAGCCGCCGGTGAGCAGCCCGAGCATCGGCCCGCTCATCGCCGCCTCGGGCGTGCCCCCGAAGCACATGATGTGCCGGACCACGTCGGGCGCGTTGTAGCTGCGGATGTCGGAGAACTCCTCGGCCCGGACGAACGTCGTGGCCGAGGTCATCGCCGAGAGCATCAACGGGAACACGTCGCTGATGCCGCCGGGGTCGATGCCGGTGCCGTGGAGGGTCACCCCCGCCTCGCGCGCCGCCGACTCGAGGGCCTCGTCGGCCGGCGCCGGGTGGAACCATCCGACCGGGGTGACGACGTTCTTCCCGGAGCGCAGCAGCGCGGTGACCTCGTCGGGGTTCGGCATCAGCGGCGCGTAGACCACGCAGTCCGCGTCCGTGGCCAGGATCGCCTCGACGTCGTCGGTCGCGGGTACGCCGAGCCTGCCGGCGTCGGCGATCTCCCCAGCGTCGACGCCGACCTTGTCCGCCGAGTGCACCCAGCACCCGACCAGCTCGAGCTCGGGGTGGTCACGCACGGCCTGGATCGCCGCCCGGCCGACGCCGCCGGTCGCCCACTGGATCACGCGCAACGGTGCAGGAGAGGTCATGGCCGGACGGTAGCGGTCGGCGTACCTCCGGCAGGCCAGTTCGTGTGCCCAAGGTCACAGAACGGCTAATCTTTCAACCAGAATGTCCGATGTGCGTCATGAAACCGCCGCCGCGGGGTTTCATGGAGGACACAGCACCCACCGCCCATGATCTGGGCCCTTGAACCATGGGAGGAACACAATGGCGTGTCATCACTCCCCGGCTTGTCCGGACGCCAGCTCAGCCGACTGCTGCCACGCGCACACAGTCTCCGACCACTCCGAGCAGGGATGGTGCCGGCTCTGCAACGGCGTGATCCTGTTCGACGACGGGCTCTACCTCGCCCCGGACGGCCACGTGGAGCCGGTGCCGATGTCGGCGTGACCTCACGGCCGCGCGGGCTCAGTGGTGCGCGGCGTCCCTGATCTCCCCGACCAGCTCCTCGATCACGTCCTCGAGCGTGGCCACCCCGAGCACGCGGCCGCCGTCGTCGACGACCCGGGCCATGTGCGCCCCCTTCGACTGCAGCGTCTGCAGGGTCTGCACGAGCGTGTCCGTCTCGTGCACGTCGGCGAAGGGCCGGATCCAGGTCGGGTCGATCACCTGGGCCCGACCGTGCGGGTCGGGCTCGAGCACGTCCTTGACGTGCAGGTAGCCGGTCAGCTCGCCGTCCGCGCCGACGACCGGGAACCGGGAGAACCCTGTCTCGGCGCAGATCGCCTCGACCTCGGTGGTCCGTGCGGTGCGGCTGACGGTCTGCACCGAGCTGGTCGGCAGCAGCACGTCGGTGACCGTGCGGGAGGTGAAGCCCAGGGCGCCGGAGAGCCGCTCGTACTCGCTCTCCTCGAGCAGGCCCTCGGCGTGCGACTCGTCGACCAGCGCCTCCACCTCCTCGTGGGTGAAGGTCGAGCTGACGTCGCTGCGCGGTTCGATGCGCAGCAGCCGGACGCCGACGTCGGCCAGGGCGTTGAGGCCGCGGACCACCGGCTTGAGGAAGGTCACCAGCGCCATCATCGGGGGCCCGAAGACGATCGCGGCCCGCTCCGGTCCGGCCAGGGCGAGGTTCTTCGGCACCATCTCGCCGAGGACGACGTGCAGGTAGACGACCACCGACATGCCGAGGGTGAACGACACCGGGTGCAGCCACGACTCCGCGACGTGCACCTGGTGGAAGAGCGGCTCGAGGAGCGCGGCGAAGGCCGGCTCCGCGACGGCGCCCAGACCCAGGGAGCACACGGTGATGCCGAACTGCGCGGCCGCGATCATCGAGGTGAGGTCCTCCATCGCGCGCAGCGTGGTCTTCGCCATCCGGGAGCCCTCACGGGCACGAGGCTCGACCTTGGTACGCCGCGCGGAGACCAGCGCGAACTCCGCACCGACGAAGAACGCGTTGCCGAGCAGCAGCACGACCGAGAGGGCCAGGGCAGCGGTGGTGCTCATCGGCGCTCACCCGGCTCGTCACCGTCGCGTGCCACGGGTGGTGGTCCCGGGCGGCGCTGGATCGCGATCCGGTCGACCCGCAGCCCGTCCATCCGTACGACGCGCAGGTGGGCGTGCTCGGCGACGGGCTCCTCGTCGTCGTCGTCGGGGATCACCACCGGGAGCGGCACGTCGACGGCGTCGTCGCGCTGGGGGATCCGGCCGAGCTGCTGGACCAGCAGGCCGGCGACCGTGTCGTAGTCCTCGTGCTCGGGCAGCGCCAGGCCGGTGGCCTCGAGCACCTCGTCGGGTCGCAGCAGCCCGGAGACGATCCACGACCCGTCGGGCCGCTGGCGCAGCCGGGCCGCGCTGCGGTCGTGCTCGTCGGCGATGTCGCCGACGATCTCCTCGACGACGTCCTCGAGGGTGACCACGCCGGCCGTCCCGCCGTACTCGTCGGAGACGATCGCCATCTGGAAACCCTCGCCGCGCAACAGCGACAGCAGCGGATCCAGCCGCAACGACTCGGGGACGACGGTGGCCGGCACCATCACCTCGCGCACCCGCGTCGAGCTCCGCGCACTGCGGGGCACCGCGACCGCCTGCTTGACGTGCACCGAGCCGACGATGTTGTCGGTGCTGCCCTTGGTCACGGGGAACTTCGAGAACCCGGTGGTCGAGGACAGCTCGATGATCTCGCTGACCGGGTCGTTCGCGTCGACCACGGCCATCCGCATCCGGGGCGTCATGATCTCGCCGGCGGTGCGCGGCCCGAACGCGACCGAGCGCTGCACCAGGTGGGCGGTCTCCTCGTCGAGGGTGCCCTCCGAGGCCGACCGCCCGGCCAGTGAGGCGAGCTCGTCGGAGGACCGTGCCGAGCGCAGCTCCTCCTGCGGCTCGACGCCGACCGACCGCACGATGGCGTTGGCCGAGCCGTTGAGCACGTGGATGGCGGGCTTGACCACCGTGGTGAACAGCCGCATCACGCCCTGCGTCGCCTTGGCCGCCTCGAGTGGCACGGCGATGCCGATCTTCTTCGGGATCAGCTCGCCGATCAGCATCGTCGCCACGGTGGCGAGCACCAGTGCGACCGAGACGGCCACCCCGGTCACCGCCCCGCGCGGGACCCCGGCCGACTCGAGCGGGGTGCGCAGCAGCTCGGCGATCGCCGGCTCGGCGAGGAAGCCGATGACCAGGTTCGTGATGGTCACGCCGACCTGGGCGCCGGAGAGCTGGGTCGAGAGGCTGCGCAGCGCCTTGCGGACCCCGAGCGCGGCCCGGTCGCCGGAGCTGGCCGCCCGCTCGACGGCCGCACGGTCGACGGCGACGAAGGAGTACTCGGCCGCCCCGAACACGCCGCAGATCACCATGAGGGCGACCGAGATCCCGAGCAGCAGCCATTCCATGGCGCCCATTGTGTCGGGTAGGACCCCGCGGTGCTTGGGCGCGGCCCGGGAACCATGAGAGAGTCCGAAGACGTTCTCGTGGTGAGGAGGGGACATGCTGCGCATCTCCGGCACCGGTGAGAGTCATGTCGGGCTGGTCCGCGCCGACAACGAGGACTCGGGGTTCATCGGTCCCACCTGCATGCTGGTCGCCGACGGCGTCGGGGGAGGAGCCGCCGGCGAGGTGGCCTCCGCGACCACGGCGTACACCGTCTCGGCCAGCGTCCTGGCCCGTCCCGGCGACGACCCGGCGACCGTGCTGCGCGAGGCCGTCGAGCTGGCCCAGGCCCAGGTGCACGCCGGGGTGCGGGCCGACCCGGCCCGGGAGGGGATGGCCACGACCCTCACCGCCGTGGTCACCGACGGGCGGACGTTCGCGCTGGCTCACCTCGGTGACTCCCGGGGGTACGTCTTCCGCGACGGCGACCTGACCCGCGTGACGCGCGACCACACCTACGTCCAGGAGCTGCTCGACGAGGGGCGCCTCGACGAGCTCGAGGTGGCCCACCACCCGTGGCGCAACGTCGTGCTCCGCACCGTCAACGGCGCCGAGGACGGCGCGCCCGACATCCTCGCCCTGTTCCTGCGGCCCGGCGACCGGATCCTGCTGGCCAGCGACGGCCTCACCGACCTCGTCGACGAGGCCGTGATCGCCGAGACGCTCGCGCACCGGTCCGACGACGACGCGGTCAGCGCCCTCGTCGCGGCGGCCCTCGGGCGCGGCGGGCGCGACAACGTCACCTGCGTGCTGGCCACGGTCGTGGAGGGGCCGGCCCTCAGCGCCGACGGCTTCCTGCTCGGCGCGGTGCGCGACCCGGCGAACATCGTCGACATCACCGCGGTCCGGTCCGCCTCCGCCTGAGCCGAGATCTGGAACACGTTCCAGATCGGCTCCCGGCGCGCGAGAATGGCTCCATGGCAGACATCGCGCGCCCGCGCCTCGAGGGGTCCGTGGCCGTCCGGGACGGGCGGCGGCTCTCCTTCGCGGAGTTCGGCGCCCCGCGCGGCGCCGCGATCATCTGGATGCACGGCACCCCGGGCGCCCGCCGACAGATCCCGGTCGAGGCCAGGCTGTACGCCGCCGAGCACGACCTGCGGATCATCGGCGTCGACCGGCCGGGCATCGGCACCTCCACCCCGCACCTCTACGCGAACGTCCTCGACTGGACCGGTGACCTCGAGCTGCTCGCCGACGCGCTCGCCGTCGACACGATGCGGGTCATCGGCCTGTCCGGCGGTGGGCCGTACGCCCTCGCCGCCGGTGCCGCCCTGCCCGACCGGGTGCACGGCGTCGGGGTGCTCGGTGGCGTCGCGCCGACCAAGGGCCCGGACGCGATCCGCGGCGGTCTGGTCGAGCTCGCGCCGTACGCCGCGCCGCTGCTCTCGCTGACCCGAGTCCCGCTGGGCTACCTGCTCGCCGCGGCGCTCCGGCTGGTCCGTCCGCTGGCGGGACCGGCGATCGACACGTACGCCGCGCTGCAACCGCGTGGTGACAAGGAGCTGCTCGCGCGGCCGGAGTTCCGGGCGATGTTCCTCGACGACCTGCTCAACGGCGGCCGCTTCCACGTCGGGGCGCCGCTGTCGGACATCATCTTGTTCACCCGGCCGTGGGGGTTCGACGCGGCCGACGTGAAGGTGCCGGTGCGTTGGTGGCACGGCGACGGTGACCACATCATCCCGCACGCGCACGGCGTGCACATGGCCGCGCGGCTCCCGGACTGCCGGTTCGAGACCATCCACGGCGAGTCCCACCTCGGCGGGATGGGCGTCGCCACCGAGGTGCTCGAGGAGCTGATGGACCTCGGGCCGCGCAAGCCGGTCGCCAGGACCACGCGCCGCACCGCCGCGGGCAGCACCCGCAAGCGCTGAGCCCCGGATCCGTGTTCTGCTGGCATCCGCGCCGGCCATGGGCCACAATGGGAACACAAGTTCACATCCGTCACAGGCACTCCTGTCCGCCGAGACCGCTGGGGAAGGCGCATCTCAACGCCGGAGCTAGGAGGCCGAAGTGACCCGCAATGCGACCCGTGGAGTCTTGTACATCCACTCGGCGCCGTCCGCGCTGTGCCCGCACGTCGAGTGGGCCGTGGGCGGCGTGCTCGGCGTTGCCGTGAACCTCGAGTGGACCCCCCAGGCGGCCCAGGCCGGCACCTACCGTGCCGAGTACTCCTGGTCCGGCGACAGCGGCACCGCCGCCGCCGTGGCCTCGGCGCTGCGCGGCTGGAACCAGCTCCGCTTCGAGATCACCGAGGAGGCGACGCCCTCCACCGAGGGAGCGCGCTTCTCCTACACCCCCGACCTCGGGGTGTTCCACGCCGTGACCGGGCTGCACGGCGATCTGATGATCCCCGAGGACCGGCTCAAGGCCGCAGTGATCAAGGCCGCCCTGGGCGACACGACCCTGGAGCTGGAGATCGACAAGCTCCTCGGCAAGCCCTGGGACGACGAGCTCGAGACCTTCCGGTACGCCGGCGACGGCGCACCGGTCAGGTGGCTGCACCAGGTCGTGTGATCCCCGCCCCCGCCCCCGCAAGCGGGACGCACCACCAGGACGCACCACGAGAAAGCAACAGGGTCACCGCCGGCGGCGGTGACCCTGTTGCTGTCGGTGCGGGTGGCGATCAGCGCCAGACCAGCGCCTGGCTGGTCGCGACCTGGATCTCCGCGCCGACCGGGAGGCCGGCCTTCGCGGTGTCCAGGGTGATGTGCAGGCCGATCACCTGGAAGCCGTGCACGAAGCCGTCGATGGCGACCGACTTCTGCTCGTTGATGGTCACCGTGCCGAGGTTGGCGATGTGGATCGAGGTGTTCGGCCCGACGTCGATCGGGATCGTCTGGCCGGCGATCTTGAGGTTCACGAACTGGAAGCTGCCGGTCTCGGTGAACTGGCCGTCCACCATCTCGACCTTGGAGGTCGAGCCGATGGCCCCGGCCTGGATCAGCCCGCCGAGCAGGTTGAGCCGGGCCGTCCTGGTCAGTGTCTCGGACTTCGCGTAGCTCGCGGTCGTGACGCCGGTGACGTAGGAGTCCATCACGCCGAGGTTCAGCACACCGGCGACGTACGCGTTGGCGAGGTGGTTGTTCAGGGTCTGGCCGCTGGTGCCCGCCAGCGGCTGGTTGACCTGGGCGAGGCGTCCGGTCTCGGCCTTGATCTGGTCGGTCGCGTGCGCCTGCACGAAGGCGGTGTACGCCGTGCCGCCGAGGCTCGGGGCGTCCGGGTTGTCGGGGTGCGCCGGCTGCACGTCGGCGAACGTCGGGTTCAGCATGATCACCGCACCGGCGGCCGCACCGCCCTTCGGGGCGAGGAGCGTGACGATCAGGCCCGCGCCCGTGGTGACCGCGGTCTTGCCGTTGACCGCCGTGCGCTGCGCGTTGATGGTGACGCTGGCGACGCCGGGGATGTTCACGCCGGTGTTCGGGCCCACGTCGATCGGGTAGGTCTTGCCCGCGATCGTCAGGCCGACGAACTTCGTCGTCGTGCTCGCCGTCGCGGGGTTCGCGTCGTCGGCGGCCGCGGTGCTGGTCGTGTCGACGGCCTGGATCTTGATCGCGCCGCCGAGCAGCGAGACGCCGGCCGTGCGGGCGTGGGACACGATCTTGAAGCCGTTGCCCTGGTTGGTCGACGTCACGTCGGTGGTGACCGCGCCCACCTGGGCGAGCCCGCCGACGTACACCGAGGCGACCTTGTTGGTCGACTGGCCCGGCTGGAAGCCGAAGAGCGCGGACTGTGCCGTCGCGCTGGAGCTGATGGTGGTGCCGACCGCGGTGATCTGGGTGCCACCGGCGGTGCCGCCGAAGGCGTAATCCGGGTTGGCGGCGGACGCCGGCACGGCGGCTGCGGAGGCAGCCAGCGCGGAAACGACCCCAACCGCGAGAATCCTGAGCTTGGACTTCACGTCGTTCTCCCTCATTCGGCCCGCCGCCCAGTGCAGAAGGCCTCTGGAACCAGCAACGAGACCGGCGGGTTCAGGTCACGTCCGGAAAGGCGTGATTTTGCGCTCCGGCCTAGACCAGTTCGCAGGGAGTGAACGAGGTCACGTCCGCGGGCGACTCAGAGGGGGATGTTCCCGTGGGCGCCGCGGGCGACCAGCCCCGAGCCGGCGATCGCCCGGGCGATCGCCGAGCGGGTGGCGGCCGGCTCGACGACCTCGTCGACGACGCCGATCTCGATGGCCTTCCCGATGCCGCCGGCCAGGCGTGCGTGCTCCTCGGCGAGCTCGGCCTCGACCTGGCCGCGGATCTCCGGGGCCACCTCGGCGAGCTTGCGGCGGTGCAGGATCCGCACCGCGGCGACGGCGCCCATCACGGCGACCTCGGCGCCCGGCCAGGCGAAGACGCGGGTCGCGCCGAGCGAGCGGGCGTTCATCGCGATGTAGGCGCCGCCGTAGGTCTTGCGGGTCACGACGGTCACCCGCGGGACGACCGCCTCGCCGAACGCGTGCAGCAGCTTCGCGCCGCGCCGGACGACGCCGTCCCACTCCTGGCCGACGCCGGGCAGGTAGCCGGGCACGTCGACGAGCACGATCAGCGGGATGCCGAACGCGTCGCACATCCGCACGAAGCGGGACGCCTTCTCCGCCGAGAGCGAGTCCAGGCAGCCGCCGAGGCGCAGCGGGTTGTTCGCGATCACGCCGGTGGTGCGGCCACCGAAGCGGCCCAGCGCGGTGACGATGTTGGGGGCCCAGCGGGCGTGCAGCTCCACGGTGGTGCCCTCGTCGAGGACGTGCTCGACCAGCGGGTGCACGTCGTACGCGCGCTTCGTCGACTCCGGGAGCAGCCCGCCGAGGTCGAGGTCCTCGACCGCGTCGACGTCGAGGGTGCCCTGCGCGCCGAGGAGGTGCGCGATCGTGCGCGCCTTCTCGAGGGCCTCGGTCTCGGACTCGGTGAGCACGTGCACGACGCCGGAGCGCCGCCCGTGCGGCTCGGGTCCGCCGAGGCGCAGCATGTCGACGTCCTCGCCGGTGACCGAGCGGACCACGTCGGGGCCGGTCACGAAGATCCGGCCCTCGGGACCGAGGATCACCACGTCGGTCAGCGCCGGCCCGTACGCCGCGCCGCCGGCCGCAGGCCCGAGGACGACGGAGATCTGCGGGACCACGCCGGAGGCCTTGGTCATCGCGTGGAAGATCAGACCCACGGCGTGCAGCGACAGCACGCCCTCGGCGAGGCGGGCGCCACCGGAGTGCCACAGCCCGACGATCGGCACCCGGTCGGTCAGCGCCCGCTGGTAGGCGGCGACGACGACCTTGCAGCCCTCGTCGCCCATCGCCCCACCCATCACGGTTGGGTCGGAGCAGAACGCGACGACGGTCTTGCCCTTCGTCCGGCCGATCGCGGCGAGCATGCCCGAGTCGTCGATCGCCGAGATCGGCTCGAACACGCCGTCGTCGAAGAGGGCGGCCAGCCGCTGCAGCGGGTGCCGCGGGTCCTCCTCGCGCGGCGGCTTCACGGGGGTGGCCGCGGCTGTCCGCTCCGGGGCCTGCGTCATCAGATGCTCCCGAACGCCACGGCGACGTTGGCGCCGCCGAACCCGAAGGAGTTGTTCAGCGCCGCGATGTCGCCGCTGCGCAGCTCGCGCGCCGTGGTCGGGATGTCGAGCTCGACGGCCGGGTCGAGGTTGTCGAGGTTGATCGTCGGCGGCGAGAGCCGGTGACGGATCGCGAGCACGGTGGCGATCGACTCGAGCGCACCGGCGCCACCGAGGAGGTGGCCGGTCATCGACTTCGTGCTGGTGACGACCACCTCGTCGGCGTACTTGCCGAGCGTGGCGTGGAGCATCAGGCCCTCCGCGATGTCGCCCTGCGGGGTGGACGTGGCGTGGGCGTTGACGTGGGCCACGTCGCCGGGGGAGATGCCGGCGTCCTCGAGGGCCCGCAGGATCGCCCGCGAGCCGCCGCGACCCTCGGGGTCGGGCTGGGCGATGTCGTGGGCGTCGCTGGTGATGCCCGCGCCGAGCACCTCGGCGTAGATCGTGGCACCGCGCGCCCGGGCGTGCTCGAGCTCCTCGAGCACCAGGACGCCGGCGCCCTCGCCGAGCACGAAGCCGTCGCGGCCGGAGTCCCACGGCCGGGAGACCGTCGCCGGGTCGGCGTCGCTCTCGCCGCTGCCGGTCTTCGACAGCGCCATCATGTTGGCGAACGCGGCGATCGGCAGCGGGTGGATCGCCGCCTCGGTGCCGCCGGCCAGCACGACGTCGGCCCGGCCGAGCCGGATCTGGTCGGTGCCCAGCGCAATGCCCTCGTTGCCGGAGGCGCAGGCGGACACGGGAGTGTTCACGCCGGCCTTCGCGCCGACGTACAGCCCCACGTTCGCGGCCGGGGCGTTCGGCATCAGCATCGGTACGGCGAGCGGAGAGACCCGACGGGGGCCCTTCTCCTTGAGCGCGTCGTAGTTGGCCAGCAGGGTCGTGACCCCGCCGATCCCCGACGCCATCGCCACGCCGAGCCGCTCCGGGTCGACCCCGCCGTCGGCGAGGCCGCAGTCGGCCCAGGCCTCCATGGCCGCGACCATGGCGAACTGGGCCGACCGGTCGAGCCGTCGAGCCTTGACCCGGTCGAGGACGTCGGTCGGGTCGACCGCCGCGGTCGCGGCGATCTGGACGGGCAGGTCCTGCGCCCAGTCCTCGGCGATGTGCCGGACGCCGGACTTGCCGGCGACCAGTGCCTCCCACGTGCTGGCGACGTCTCCGCCCAGGGGACTGGTCAGACCCAGTCCAGTCACTACGACTCTTCTACGACTCATGCGGTTCCTCCCAGAGAGGAAGACTCAGGCGGCGGCCTGGGCCTTCTCGATGTACGACACGGCGTCGCCGACGGTCTTGAGGTCCTTCACGGCGTCGTCGGGGATCCGCACGGAGAACTTCTCCTCGGCGGCGACGACGACCTCGACCATCGACAGCGAGTCCACGTCGAGGTCGTCGGTGAACGACTTGTCGAGCTGGACGTCCTCGGCGGGGATGCCAGTGACCTCGTTGACGATCTCGGCGAGCTCGGTGCGGATCTCTTCGGTGCTGGCCATGGGGTTGGTTCCTCTCGTTGGGTGATGCCGATGTCGGCGGGGATGAGCGGTGGATCAGGGGACGCGGATCACCTGGGCGGCGTAGGAGAGCCCTGCGCCGAAGGCGATCAGCAACGCCAGGTCACCGGACCGGGCCTCGCCGTCGAGGACCAGCTGGCGCAGGGCGAGCGGGATGGACGCCGCGGAGGCGTTGCCCTGGTGGGCGATGTCGCGAGCAACGGTCACGTGCTCGGGGAGCTTCATCGAGCGCACCATCGCGTCGATGATCCGCATGTTGGCCTGGTGCGGCACGAAGACGTCCAGGTCCTCGGCGGTGATGCCGGTCCGCGCGAGGGCCTCGTCGGCGATCTTGGCCATGGTGTACGCCGCCCAGCGGAACACCGCGTTGCCCTGCATCACCAGGTGCGGCATGCCCGGCGAGCCGGCGGCCACGACGTCGCGCCAGTCCTCCCGCTGCCGGATCAGGTCGAACTGCTCGCCGTCGCTGCCCCAGACGACCGGTCCGATGCCGGGGACGTCGGACGGTCCGACCACGGCCGCACCGGCGCCGTCGGCGAAGATGAAGGCGGTGCCGCGGTCGGTGGGATCGGTGATGTCGGAGAGGCGCTCGACGCCGATGACCAGGACGTGGGTCGCCGAGCCGGAGCGGACCATGTCGGACGCGAGGGCGACGCCGTGGCAGAAGCCTGCGCAGGCGGCGGAGATGTCGAAGGCGGCGGCCGTGCTGCCGAGCTCGTGGGCGACCGCGGTCGCGACCGCCGGGGTCTGCATCATGTGCGACACGGTCGCCACGATCACGCAGTCGAGCTGTCCGGGGAGGACGCCGGCGTCCTCGAGGGCCTCCCGGGCGGCGCTCACCGACATCGCCTGGACGGTCTCCTCGGGCGTCGCCCACCGTCGCTCGACGATGCCCGAACGCTGCTGGATCCACTCGTCACTGGAGTCGATCGCGTCGACGATCTCGGCGTTGGGGACCACCCGGCTCGCCCGGTGGAGGCCGAGGCCGAGGACGGCGCTGTGCCGCAGGGTCGTGCCCTGCCCGAGGCCGTCGGTGCCGCTCATACGGAGACGCCCTCGGGATGCAGCCGCACCAGCGGCTGACCCGGCGAGACCAGGTCGCCGTCCTCCACCAGCCACTCGACGATGGTGCCGCCGTGCGGCGCGAAGACGGACGTCTCGTCACGGGTCGAGCGGACCGTCCCGATCGAGCTCTCCGGCTCGAGCGAGTCGCCCTCACCGCCGGCCAGCCGCTCGAACGTGCCCTTGGAGGGTGACACCAGCAGCCGCCAGGTCGGGTGCACGTCGAGGGCCGACTGGGTGCCGTGCTTGTCGACGAACTCCCGGGCGGCGTCGAGCTGGTCGGGTGTCTTGAGGGCGAACGTCTCGACGCCCGGCAGTGCACGCTTGGCGATGCCCGTCAGCGTGCCGGCGGGCGGCATCTCCAGCACCCCGGTGACGCCGAGGTCGCGCATCGTCTCCAGGCAGAGGTCCCAGCGCACCGGGCTGGCGACCTGGGTGACGATGCGGCGCAGGACGTCTCGGCCGTCGTGGACGATCTTGCCGTCGCGGTTGGAGATCAGCGGCGTGCGCGGGTCGTGCGTCGAGACCGCCTTGGCCAGCGTGCCGAGCACGCCGACCGCCGGGGCCATGTGCTCGGTGTGGAACGCGCCGGCCACCGAGAGCGGCATCAGCCGGGCGCGTGCGGGCGGGTCGGCAGCGAGCGCGGCCAGCTGCTCGAGCGTGCCGGCCGCGACGATCTGGCCCTCGGCGTTGACGTTGGCGGCGGTGAGACCGTGCTGCGTGAGCGCGGCCTGCACCTCCTCGGCGTCACCGCCGAGCACGGCGGTCATGCCGGTCGGGGTCGACGCGGCGGCGTGCGCCATCGCCTTCCCGCGCTCCCGCACGAGCACCATCGCCTGCTCACCGCTGATCGCCCGGGCACCTGCCGCTGCCGCGAGCTCGCCGACGCTGTGGCCCGCCACCGCGCCGATCTTGCCGAACGCGTCGGCCGGGTGGGGGAACAGCGAGAGCGCCGAGACCATCGCGGACGCGACCAGCAGCGGCTGGGCGATCGCGGTGTCCCGGATCGTCTCGGCATCGGCCTCGGTGCCGTAGTGCGCCAGGTCGAGGCCGGCGACGACCGACATCCAGTGGAGGCGCTCGGCGAAGACCGGATCCTCCAGCCACGGGGCCAGGAATCCGGGAGTCTGGGCGCCCTGCCCGGGAGCGACGATGATCAGCACATCCCCCACTGTCCCGGACGGATCAGGGGGATGACGCATCAGCAACGCACGAAATCACCGACCCCGACTTTGTGGGAAACCTACAAATCACGCTGGTCGAGGCGGCCGACCGTGAGCGCGAGCCGGAGCACGTAGGAGTCGCGCGGGTTGGTGGGGCTCAGGCCGGTGGCCTCGAGCACCCGCTTGAGGCGGTAGCGCACGGTGTTCGGGTGCACGAACAGCGCGCGGGCGGTGGCCTCGATCGACGAGCCTTGTGCGAGGTAGGCCTCGAGCGTGTCGAGGACCGTGGCTCCGGCCTCGACGAGCGGCTGGTGCACGTGGTCGAGCAGCGCCCGGCGCGCAGTCTCGTCGCCGGCGAGCGCCCGCTCGGGGAGCAGGTCGTCGGCCTCCACCGGACGCGGTGCGTCGACCCAGCCGTGGACCACCCGCAGGGCGGAGTGCGCCGCCTCGGCGGACACCCTCGCCTCGGTGAGCGAGTCGACGACCGGTCCGATCACCACAGGGCCCGGGGCGAAGGCGTCGGCGACGGCGGCCGCCCGTCGTCCGGTGCGGTCGACACCGCCGAGCACAACGACCAGGCGATCGCCCTGGACGGCGCACAGGCAGTCGAGCTTGCGGTCGCGGGCGATGCGTCGTACCTGGTCGAGGGCGGAGCCCTCACCGAGCCCACCCATCATCACCAGCACGCGGCCCGACCCGTCCCAGCCGAGCGCGCTCGCCCGGGAGGAGATGGTCTCGTCGCCCTCGCCCCGCAGCAGCGAGTCGACCACCAGCGCCTCGAGCCGGGCGTCCCAGGCGCCGCGCTGCTCGGCGGCACGGGCGTAGACCTCGGCCGTGGAGAAGGCGACCTCGCGGGCGTACTTGTTCAGCGCGGATCGGACGACGGCGGCGTCGGCCTGGCCGAGCACCTCGTCGAGGTTCTCGTCGACGACGACGATGGAGAGCCGGACCATCGCGACCGTCTGCTCCAGGCTGATGTCGCCGGCCAGGGCGCGCGGCGCGGCCCCGAAGACCTCGGCCGTGATCGGCGCCGCCCCCTCGCCGTGGCGGAACCAGTCGATGAACGACTTGATGCCGGCCTGCAGGATCAGCCCGATCCAGGACCGGTCCTCGGCCGGGAGCTGGACCACCCACGGCATGTCCTTCTCCATGCGGGTCAGCGCCGCCGAGCTGAGCACGCCGCTCGCACGGGTGAGGCGCTGGGCGATCTGCGCGCGCGACCGTGGTCGCGCGGCGGCTGATCGGGACGACGGCGTGGCCACGGGACGACTCTACGGACCTTCGCGGCGCTCAGTCGTCGAGGTCGATCCGCACGGTGAGCAGGTCGGTGCCCCAGCCGCGGACCAGGAGTGCGTTGACCCGGGCCGCGAGCCGCCGGCTGAGCAGCCGCTGACGCTCCCGTGGGTCGTCCTCGGGCAGGACGCGCGCTGTACCCGATCGCCACCGCCCGCGGACGCGCACGCGGACCCGGGGGTCCGCCTCGAGGTTGCGGACGTACGCCGAGCGGCGGCCGTGCTCGGAGACGATCCAGAAGGTCGAGCCGTCCAGGCCGTCACCCACCGGCGTCGTCCGGGGCAGCCCGGTCCGGCGACCGGTGGTCTCGAGCAGCGCCCAGCCGGGCACCGGCACCCGCCGCAGCGTGGCCCGGACGACGGGGTTGAACACCCGTCCCTGCACGAACGTGACCACCCGGCGCTTGTCCACGGCGACATCCTCCACCCCGGGGCGCGAGCGCCGCCACACCCGTCCCACCAGCCACAGCGCCGGTGGTCGTTTCTCACATCGGGCGACTTTCCCCTTGCTTGCAGGCAAATTCGGACCCCCGGTCTGGTTGACTTCAGGTAGGCCGGCGCCGCCGGGGACGATGACAGGAGCCGCCTTGACCGAGCCCATCGAGGTCCACAAGGTCACCATCCACGGGCACCGGCGTGCCTACGTGAAGGTGGGCTCCGGGCCGGCGCTGCTCCTCCTGCACGGGCTCGGGTGCGACCACACCACCTGGGACCCGGTCATCCGCCAGCTCGCGAAGAAGTACACCGTCATCGCGCCCGACCTGCTCGGCCACGGCCAGAGCGACAAGCCCCGGGCCGACTACTCCGTGGGCGGCTACGCCAACGGCATGCGGGACCTGCTCACCGTGCTCAACATCGACAAGGTCACCGTCGTCGGCCACAGCCTCGGCGGCGGTGTGGCGATGCAGTTCGGCTACCAGTTCCCCGAGCGCACCGAGCGGGTGATCCTGGTGGCTCCCGGCGGGCTCGGCCCCGAGGTCACCCCGATGATCCGGGCGGTCTCGCTGCCGGGGTTCAACGAGGTGATGGGCCTGCTGACCCTGCCGGGCATCCGGCACGTCGGCATCGCCGGCCTGCGGGCGCTGTCGCGCACCGGGATGACCCTGACCCACGACCTCGACGAGGTGGCGGGCATCTACGAGTCGTTCCGCGACCCGCGGGCACGCAAGGCGATCTCGCACGTGGTCCGGGCCGTGGTCGACACCCGCGGCCAGCTGGTGACCATGGTCGACCGCGCCTACCTCACCCAGGCGATGCCGATGCTGATCATCTGGGGCAACGAGGACCGCGTGATCCCGGTCAAGCACGCCCGCACGGCCTCCGCGGTCGCGCCCGGCGCCGTCGTCGAGGTGCTCGGCAACTCCGGCCACTTCCCGCACAAGGACCACCCGGAGCGGTTCGTGAAGATCGTCAACGACTTCATCCGCTCGACCCAGCCCGCGTCGTACCACCGCGGCCGCTGGCGCCAGCTGCTGCGCAACGGCCCGGCCACCCCGCTCAGCGAGCACCTCGACCTCGCCCCGGTCACGCCGCTGCGGCCGAAGCGCGCCCGCGCCTGAGGGCGGCGAATTCACAACTTCGGTAGTGAATTCGCCGCTTCCCGTACGAGATCCCGTACGAGAAGCGGCGATTCTGGTCGGGAAGCAGGGCGGACTCGTTCCTGCCTACCTGTCGTATCGGGCGTGCGTCGTTCGTCGTACTGGTGAGAGCACCGAGGGTCCGGGCACGCTGGCCCACCGGGACGACAGCGAGACCAGCAGGGAGGTGAGCACCATGGCCGCCACGATCGACGTC
>Ga0255338_1003075_pt1 | contig 21318 bp, 30 predicted proteins | sample MeOH1_35cm_T4_19_FD_203715 | JGI IMG/M metagenome (GOLD analysis project Ga0255338, IMG submission 203715) | Sandy soil microbial communities from University of British Columbia, Vancouver, Canada - MeOH1_35cm_T4_195 | ecosystem: Engineered > Artificial ecosystem > Sand microcosm > Unclassified ...
CGTTCGAGCTACAGCGTCGACATCGCCTGGCGCACCAGTCTTTACTGCGGGCTCGCGGCCCTAGGGGGAGGACGGGCTAACCGGGCGAACGTCCCTCGCGCAAAGGACGTGTTGGCAGAGTATCAGGAGGAGGCACTGGCTTCAGCCAGTGCCGGGGGACATGGAGTGAGACGGACAAAGCCGTCCTGTGCCGGACCGGAGGGCAACGGGCGCAGCGCGGCACCGCAACGCAACGCTTGTGGCCGCATCCCTCTTCACATCGCATTCGCCGCGACCTCAGCGGAGGCAGACAGTTCCAGGACACCAGTGCGCCTGCCCGGGAATGACGGATATGTTCCGGACAGCGTCGAACACCGCCCTAGCCCCTAGCCCCTCTCTTCATCACCAGCGTCCCGACCGCGAGCCCCAGCGCGAAGAACGCGTACACCTTCGCCATCTCCGGCCGGCCGAGCCGGTGCTCGAAGCCGGGCGTCAGGCGCTTGGGCGTGAGCTGGTAGTCCACGAAGCACGCCACGGCCGCCGCCGTCACCGCGCCCCCCACCGCGGCGACCGGCTCCTTCGCCTCGGCGCGCGCGCCCCACGCCTTGGCGTGCAGCGTGCCCCAGAAGATCGCGGCGGCGTGGTGCGTGAGATAACCGGTGAGGGTGTAGCGCAGGCTCGCCGCGTCCTGCCGCAGCGAGCGCTCGCCGAAGAACCAGTGGCTCACGGCGTTCACCGGCGCGGCCGGCTGGCCGCGGCGATGCCCGGCCCAGGCCAAGTAGGCCGCCGACAGCAGGCTCGCGCAACTGCCCGACACCACGCCCTCGCGAAAGGCTTGTTTCCAGCTTGGCATGGCGCCAGTCTAGGCAAGGCCGCGCAGCCCGGGGGCCGCGCTTGCAAGGCGTAACGCACCCTGCCGCGGCGCAGGATGAGTAGACTTCGCCCTGCATGCGGGTCCTGCTCACGGGTGCCACGGGGTTCATCGGCCGCGCTGTCGCGCAGGCCCTGCGCCAGCGCGGGCATGTGGTGCTGCCTGCCGGCCGCAGACCGCCGCCCGGCGGCGGCGAGCACGTGCAGGCCGATTTCGCCAGCGTGCCCTCGCGCGAATGGTGGGTGCCGCGGCTGGCCGGCGTCGATGCCGTCGTCAACGCCATCGGCATCCTGCGCGAGCAGGGCGGCCAGACCTTCGATGCGCTGCACCACCGCGCCCCGGTCGAGCTCTTCCACGCCTGCGATGCGGCCGGCGTGCGCTGCGTGGTGCAGGTTTCGGCGCTCGGCGCCGACGCGCGCGGCCGCACCGGCTACCACCGCAGCAAGAAGGCGGCCGACGACGTGCTGCGTGCGCTGCCGCTGCGCGGCGCCATCGTGCAGCCCTCGCTGGTGTACGGCCCCGGCGGCAGCAGCGCGGCGCTGTTCAACAAGCTGGCCGTCGCGCCGGTGCTGCCCTTTCCCGCCGGCGGACGCATGACGGTGCAGCCGGTGCACCTGCACGACGTGGTGCAGGGCATCGTGCAACTGGTCGAGGCGCCGCCGGACGGCGTCGCGACCTGTGCCTTCGCCGGGCCGCAGCCGCTGGCGCTGGCCGACTACCTGCGCGACTTGCGCGGCGCGATGGGCGAGAACCCGCACCAGTGGATCGTGCCCGTTCCGGCCTCGCTGTTTCGCGCCGGCGCCGCCGTGGCCGGCCTGCTGCCAGGCAGCATGCTGGACCGCGACACGGCCGACATGCTGCTGGCCGGCAACGCCACGCAGGACAACTGCCTGCCGGCCCTGCTCGGGCGCGCGCCGCGCGCGCCGCGCGACTTCATCGCGCCCTCGGCGCGCGAGAGCGCACGCCGCGAGGCCGCGCTGGACTTGTGGCTGCCGGTGCTGCGGCTGGCGCTCGCCTTGCTCTGGATCTGGACCGCCGTCGTCTCCTTCGGTCTCTATCCGGTGCAGGAGAGCCAGGCGCTGCTGGCGCGGGTGGGCCTGCACGGCGGGGCCGCCAGCGTGGCGCTCTACGGCGCGGCAGCGCTGGACCTGGTGCTGGGCCTGCTCACGCTCGCCGCGCCGGCGAGGTGGCGGCGCCGGGTGTGGCTGGCGCAGGCGGCGCTGATCGCCGGCTACACCGTGCTGATCACCGTGTTCCTGCCCGAATACTGGCTGCATCCCTACGGGCCCGTCACGAAGAACCTTCCCATCCTCGGACTGGTCGCGCTGCTCTGGTCCCTGGAGCCGCCGGCACGCGGGGAAAGGCGCTGATGGACTACCTGCTGGTGAAGTGGCTGCACATCCTGTCGTCGACCATCCTGTTCGGCGCCGGCGTGGGCTCCGCTTTCCACCTGTTCGCGGCCTCGCTGCGCGGCCGGACGGCGGACGCGGCCGGATCGGCGCGCAACGTGGTCGTGGCCGACTGGACGCTCACCACGCCGGCGGCGATCCTGCAGCCGTTCACCGGCCTGTGGTTGATCCACAAGATGCAGGTTCCGGCGAGCACGCCCTGGGTCGCCTGGTCGCTGGCGCTCTATGCGGTGGCGATCGGCTGCTGGCTGCCGGTGGTGGTGATGCAGCTCCGCATGCGCGACGTGGCCGTGGAGGCGGAGCGGGCCGGTGCGCCGCTGCCGGCCGCTTACCGGCGCCTGTTTCGCTGGTGGACGGGCCTCGGCTTCGCGGCCTTCTTCCTGTTCGTCTTCATCTTCTGGCTGATGGTGGCCAAGCGCCTGCCGTGGGCCGACTGACCAGGCCATGCCCGGCGCAGACCTGCTCGATTGCCTGATCGTCGGCGGCGGCGCCGCCGGCCTGACCGCCGCCGTGTACCTGGGCCGCTACCGGCGGCGCGCGCTGGTGCTCGATGCCGGCGGCAGCCGCCTGCAGCGCATCCCGCGCACGCGCAACGTGCCGGGCTTTCCGCAGGGGATCGAAGGCCCCGAACTGCTGCATCGCATGCAGGAGCACGCGCGCCGCTACGGCGTGCCCACCGTGTCGACCGAGGTGCGGCGGCTCGCGAAGCTGGAGGACGGCAGCTTCCGCGCCGAAGCCGCCGGCGGCCGGTGGCGCGCCCGCTTCCTGCTGCTGGCCACCGGGGCGCGCGACGTCGAGCCGGCGATCGACGGCCTGCACGCGGCGCTGCAGGCCGGCCAGGTGCGCTTCTGCCCGGTCTGCGACGGCTTCGAGACCCAGGGCCAGCGGGTGGCCGTGCTGGGGCGCTCCGGCCACGGGCTGCGCGAGGCGCTCTTCGTCTCCGGCTTCGGCAACGCCGTGACCTGGCTCGCGATGGCGACGCAGGAGGAGGTGGATGCGGCCGAACTGGCGCAGCTGCGCGAGGCCGGCGTGCGGCTGGCCGCGAGCCCGCCGCACCGCATCGAATGCGGCGTCGAGGGCCGCGGCGTGCGGGTCGAACTGCAGGACGGCCAGGTGCTGGAGTTCGACACCCTCTATCCCGCGCTGGGCCTGCAGCACCAGTGCGCCCTCGCCACCGCGCTGGGCGCGCGCTCGCGCGCGGACGGCCAGCTCGAGGTGGACGCGCACCAGCAGACCACGGTGGACGGGCTCTATGCGGCCGGCGACGTGGCGATGGACCTGAACCAGATCAGCGTGGCCGCAGGCCATGCCGCGATCGCGTCCACCGCGATCCACAACCGGCTGTAGCGGCATGAAGCTGGTCGTCGTCGATGCGCAAACGGAACTGGGCAAGCCGCCGCGCGGCTGGCGGCGGCGCGCCTTCGAGATCATCTTCGAGTCCGACACGCCCGAGGGCCGCTTCTTCGACAAGTGCATCGTGGCGGCCATCCTGGTCAGCGTGGTGGTGGTGATCGTCGACAGCGTGCCAGCCTTCCGCAGCCGCTGGCGCACCGGCTTCGACCTGGCGGAATGGTTCTTCACGGCGCTCTTCACGGTGGAATACCTGGCGCGCATCGTCAGCGTGCAGCGGCCCTGGCATTACGTGCGCAGCTTCTTCGGCATCGTGGACCTGCTGTCGGTGCTGCCCACCTACCTCGCCATCTTCCTGCCGGAGACGCATGCGCTGATCGACGTGCGCATCCTGCGGCTGCTGCGCATCTTCCGGATCTTCAAGCTGACCGACTACGTGCTGGAGTACCAGATGCTGGCCGAGGCGCTGGCGGCCAGCCGGCGCAAGATCCTGGTGTTCCTCTCTGCCGTGCTGATGGTGGTGCTGGTCCTCGGAACGCTGCTGTACGTGGTGGAAGGGCCGCAGAACGGCTTCACCGACATCCCCACCTCGGTGTACTGGGCCATCACGACGATCACCACGGTGGGCTTCGGCGACATCACGCCGCGCACGGAGGCGGGCCGCTTCATCGCCTCGGTGATGATGCTGATCGGCTGGGGGACGCTGGCGGTGCCCACCGGCATCGTGACGGCGGAGATGACGGCGCGCCGTCTGCCGTCCGCCGGCCGGCCCGGCCACGCGTGCGACCGGTGCGGGGCTGGCGGCCATGCCGCGGATGCGCGCTACTGCCGCATCTGCGCGGCGCCACTCGTCCCGCCGGTGCGGGAAAACGCGCAGTCGGCGCCTCCGGAGCTGCGCTAAGGTGGCCTCCCCTTTTTTCCAAGGAGATCCCCATGCGCAAATTGCTGGTCCTGATCGCGGGTGCGTTCCTAGCCGTCTCGGCCTGGGCCCACAACTGCCCGAACGAGGTCAAGGCCATCGACGCCAAGCTGGCCACCAAGCCCAACCTGTCGAAGGACCAGATGGACAAGGTGACCAAGCTGCGCAACGAGGGCGAGCAGCTGCACAAGGCGGGCAAGCACACCGAGTCGATGAAGGAGCTGGGCGAGGCGAAGAAGATCCTGGGGATCTGAGGCCCTGCGCCATCCCCGCGCAGGCGCGGGCCCGCGGCAGCGCCCTCAGGCGATCTCCGCCCCGCGCTGCGCGAGCAGCTCGCGCAGCACCGAGCGGTGGCAGTGCTGCTCGTCCTCGCAATAGCAGCCCACCGCGAACGAGGTCTGGTGCGAGAGCGCCGCGAGCACGTCCAGCACGCGGCTGGCATCGTGCTCGTTCATCTGGCTGCGGTACTTGCGCTTGAAGGCGGCCCATTCCTTGTCGGTCCGTGCGGCCTGGCCCTCGGCCATCAGCTCCGCGCTGGGGGCGAGGTTGGGCAGCCACGTGTCGTAGAAGTCGCGGCGCGCGAACTCCTCCTTGGGCACGCCGCGCGGCGGCCGCCGCACGGTACCGATGCGCAGGCCTTCTCCGGGGGCGCGCGGGGTCCCGAGTCGAACGATGCGGATGGGCATGCGCCAAGCGTAGCAGGATCAGGTGGCGCCGGTGTTCTTCAGGCCGAGCACGTCGACGCGCTCGATGGCAGGCGGCTTGGCGAACAGTTCGTCGGCCTTCGCCATCAGCGCCTGCGCGATCGGGCCTTGCAGGTGGTTCTGCACCCCCTGCTGGTCGTGGAAGGCGTCGAACACCGCGAAGGTGGCGGGCCCCAGGCGCAGCGCGAACCAGATCGGGGTGGTGGCTTCCTCCTGCGCCATGCGCAGGCCGGCCTGCAGGAAGGCGGCGACCTCGTCTTCCTTGCCGGGCTTCGCTTCCAGCCGCGCGAACAGGGCGTACTTGATCATCGATTGCTCCTTGGGGAATCGCCACGGTGGCGACCGGGAGGACTGTAGGCGCGGGCACGGACCGCCGGGAACGGCCAGAATGGACTTGTTTCATAGCGATCTTGCCAAGCCATGCACATCGCCATCCTGGCGCTCGACGGCGCCTTCGACACCGGCCTCGCGGCCGTGATGGACGCCTTCACGACGGCCAACGAACTCGCGCAGATGCAGGGACTGGCCTCCTTGCGCTTCGACGCGCGGCTGGTCGGCGTGCGCCGGCGGGTACGCACGGCGCAGGGCATGCAGGTGCCCGTGCTGCCGCTGGAGGCCGTGCCCGCCCCGGACTGCGTCGTGCTGCCCGCGATCGGCACCAAGATGCCCGGGCCGCTCGCGCAGGCGCTGGTGCGGCGCGACGTGCGCGATGCGGGCGCGGCGCTGCGGGCCTGGCACGACGGCGGAGCGCGCATCGCGGCCGCCTGCATCGGCACCTTCGTGCTGGCCGAATCGGGCCTGCTCGATGGCCAGCGCGCCACCACCACCTGGTGGCTGGCGCCGATGTTCCGCCAGCGCTATCCGCGCGTGCTGCTGGAGCAGTCGCGCATGCTGGTGCCGTCGGGGCGCTTCCTCACGGCCGGGGCGGCGCTGGGCCACATGGACATGGCGCTGGCGCTGGTGCGCGCGGCCAGCCCGGAGCTCGCCGCCCTGGCGGCGCGCTACCTCGTGGTGGATGCGCGCGCGGCGCAGTCGGCCTATGCCGTTGCGGACCACCTGGCGCACCGCGACCCGCTGGTGGAGCGCTTCGAGGCCTGGGCGCGGCAGCGGATGGACCAGGGCTTCTCGCTCGACGCCGCCGCCAGCGCCCTCGCCACCAGCAAGCGCACGCTGGCACGCCGCATGAACGAGGTGCTGGGCAAGTCGCCGCTGTCGTACTTCCAGGATCTGCGGGTGGAGCGCGCCGTGCACCTGCTCAAGACCAGCAGCACCAACCTCGATCGCATCGCGGAGCAGGTGGGCTACGCGGACGGCGTCACGCTCGGCACCCTGCTGCGGCGGCGCCTCGGCAAGGGGGTGCGGGAGATCCGTGGCGCGCGGGCCTGAAGGCCGCTATCCTGCACGGCAGCACGGGAGGAACGATGAAGATCCTGATGTTCTACGAGCTGGCCGAGGACGGCCTGGCCAAGGCGCCGGCGCACCTCGCGAGCCACCAGGCGCGGCTGCGCGAATTCCACGGCCGCGGCGTGCTGCTGATGGCAGGCCCCTATGGCGCACCGCCGGTGGGCGCGCTGGGCGTGTTCACCTCGCGCGCCGCCGCCGAGGAGTTCGCCCGCGACGATCCGTTCATGCTCAATGGCGTGGTGGGCAAATGCACCTTCCATGAATGGAACGAGGACCTCGCATGAGGTCCGCAGCAGCGGCGTGGAAACGGCCTAGGCGGCCTCGTTCCAGTCCTCGTCGGCCTGGCCGATGCCCAGCGTGGCCACGACGATCTCGCGCAACTGCTCGGTGCCGGCCATCTTCGAGACCGTGGGGTACTCGCCGAAGACACCGGCGAGATCCGGCGCTTCCTCGGGCGACACCAGGGCCGTGAGGTAGATCAGCGGGATCTGCGCCGTGCACGGCTCCTGCGAGAGCGCGAAGGCGACCTCGTCGCCCTGCATGCCGGGCATGTGGATGTCGCACAGGATCACGCCGGGCTTCTCGTCGCAGGCGCAGGCCACGGCCTGCAGCGGCTCGGTGAGGCCCACCACGCGGAAGTCGCGCCCCAGGCGGCCGGCGATCGCCCAGGCGACGGCCTCGTCATCGTCGATGACCAGCACGCAAGGCTTGGCTTTCTCGGGATCGGGCAGGGCGCGCAGATGCATGGCGGCAGAATCGGCGGTTGCTGCGATCATAGGCGCACCGCAGAGCCAGGCAAACTCCGCCGGACCTTCCCCGGCCATCATTTCGAGGAGACAGCATGTTCCCCACCACCATCGCGGGCAGCCTGCCCAAGCCGGGCTGGCTGGCCGAGACCCACAAGCTCTGGCCCCAGTGGCGCGCCGAAGGCGACGAACTGCGCCAGGCCAAGGCCGACGCGACCTTGCTGTGGATCAAGGCCCAGGAGGACGCCGGCCTGGACATCGTCACCGACGGCGAGCAGTCGCGCCAGCACTTCGTGCACGGCTTCCTCGAGCAGGTCGAGGGGATCGACTTCGCGCACAAGGTGGAGATGGGCATCCGGGCCGACCGCTACAAGGCGATGGTGCCGCAGGTGGTGGCGCCGCTGCGGCTGAAGGGCCGCGTGCACGCCTTCGAGGCGCGGCTGGCGCGCGCGCACACCCAGCGCCAGCTGAAGTTCACCCTGCCGGGGCCCATGACGATCGTCGACACGGTGGCGGACCGCTACTACGGCGACCGCGTGAAGATGGCCTTCGCCTTCGCCGAGCTCCTGAACCAGGAGGCGCGCGCGCTGCAGGCCGACGGCGTGGACATCGTCCAGTTCGACGAGCCGGCCTTCAACGTCTACATGGCCGATGCGGCCGAGTGGGGCGTCAAGGCGCTGGAGCGCGCCGCCGAGGGGCTCACGTGCCGGACCGCGGTGCACATCTGCTACGGCTACGGCATCGACGCCAACATCAAGTGGAAGACCGCGCTGGGCGAGGAGTGGCGCCAGTACGAGCAGGTGTTCCCGGCGCTCGCCGCCAGCCGCATCGACCAGGTGAGCCTGGAGTGCTACCAGTCGCACGTGCCGGCGGACCTGCTGGCGCTGCTGGCCGGCAAGGACGTGATGGTCGGCGTGATCGACGTGGCGAGCGACGAGGTGGAGACGCCCGAGCAGGTGGCCGAGACCATCGGCCGCGCGCTGCAGTTCGTCGCGCGCGAGCGACTGTTTCCCTGCACCAACTGCGGAATGGCCCCGATGGACAGAGGGGTGGCGCTGCGCAAGCTGGAAGCGCTGGCCAAGGGTGCGGCGCTGGCGCGCGAGCGCTACGGCAAGTAGCCACTCACCAGCTTCGCGTCGGACAACACCTCGCGCAGACCCTCGCGGTTTCCTACATTGCGCTGCCACCGTTCCTGGGTAGAAAACACATCCTTGGGACTCGGGGAGTCGACGATGAAAGCGCTTGCCAGGTCTGTCCGGCAGTTGGGGGCGATCGCCTGCGGGTGCGCCGCGCTCGCGGCGTGGGCGCAGGGCCCGGCCGAACTTCGCAACCTCACCGCCGGCGGCAGCCTGCGGCCGGGGGTGTACGGCCGCATCGAGGTGCGCGGCAACGCCGCGCCGCCGCCCGTGATCTATCCGCAGCCGGTGCTGGCCAACAGCTCGATCGAGCGCGCGCGCCGCCAGCCCGTGTACCTGTACGTGCCGCCCGGGCAGGTGCGCAGGTGGAAGCAGAACTGCGCCCGCTGGCGGGCCTGCGACGAGCCGGTGCTGTTCGTGCGCATGGACCGCAGCCCGAGCCGCTGGGGCGAGTGGCGCCAGCGGCGCGAGCAACTGGCCGGCGAGCCGGCCCGGCCCCCTCACTGAAAGCGAGCTCATGCACCTTCATCCCTTGCCGGCGACGGCGCCGGCGCGCGACCCCCGCGCGGCCCTGGCGGCCCGCTACGCGCAGGTGCGCGCGCACAGCCTGGCGCTGGCCGCGCCGCTCTCGGCCGAAGACCAGTGCGTGCAGTCGATGCCCGATGCGAGCCCGACCAAGTGGCACCTCGCGCACACTAGCTGGTTTTTCGAGGCGGTGGTGCTGGCGGCGCATGCCGGCGGCTACCGGCCCTTCGATGCGCGCTGGGGCCATCTCTTCAACTCCTACTACGAGCTGCTCGGCAGCCGGCATCCGCGGCCGCAGCGCGGGCTGCTCACGCGGCCCGCGCTGGCCGAGGTGCATGCCTACCGCGCCCACGTCGACGACGCGGTGCAGGAGCTGATCGCCTCGGCCGACGCGGCGCGCTGGAGCGCCGCCGAACCCCTGCTGGAACTCGGGCTGCAGCACGAGCAGCAGCACCAGGAACTGATCCTCACCGACATCCTGCACGCCCTGTGGTGCAACCCGCTGCTGCCGGCCTGCACGGCGCAGGAGGCGCCGGCGCTGCGGCTGGCGCCGCTGCCGCTGCGCTGGGTCGAGGGGCCGCAAGGCGTCGTCGCCATCGGGCACGACGGCGCGGGCTTCGCCTTCGACAACGAGACGCCGCGCCATCGCCGGTGGCTGGAGTCGTACCGCATCGCCGACCGGCTCGTGAGCTGCGGCGAGTTCGCCGAATTCGTCGCCGACGGCGGCTACCGCACGCCCTCGCTGTGGCTGTCCGACGGCTGGGCGCAGGTGCAGTCGCAGCAGTGGAGCGCGCCGCTGTACTGGATCGCCCCCGACGACGCGCGCGCGCCGTCGCCGCAGTGGCAGGTGTTCGGGCTGCACGGGGCGCGCCCGCTCGACGCCGCCGCGCCCGTGACGCACCTGAGTTTCTACGAAGCCGCCGCCTATGCGGAGTGGGCCGGGGCCCGCCTGCCCACCGAGGCCGAATGGGAGGCGGCGGCGGCGCTGCCCGGCCTGCGCGAACTGCATGGCCAGGCCTGGCAGTGGACGCGCTCCTCTTACGATCCGTATCCGGGTTACCGGCCCTGGCCGGGCGCCATCGGCGAATACAACGGCAAGTTCATGGTCGGCCAGATCGTGCTGCGGGGCAGCAGCCTCGCCACGCCGGGCGGCCACGCGCGCGACTCCTATCGCAATTTCTTCCCGCCGGCGGCACGCTGGCAATTCAGCGGCCTGCGGCTCGCGAAGGAGGGGCATGAGCAATGATTTCGCGCGCGACCTGGTGCTGGCGCTGTCCGAGCGCCCGCACCGCATCGCGCCCAAGTACTTCTACGACGCCGAAGGCTCGCGCCTGTTCGACCGCATCTGCGAGCTGCCCGAGTACTACCCCACGCGCACCGAGCTCGCGATCCTGGAGCGCCATGCGGGCGAGATGGCGCTGCTGGCGGGGCCGGGGGCGGAGATCGTGGAGTTCGGCGCCGGGTCGCTGCGCAAGGCGCGGCTGCTGCTGCAGGCCTTCGAGGCCCCGGCGCGCTACCTGCCGATCGACATCTCGGGCGAGCACCTGCGCGATGCCGCGGCCATCCTGCGGCGCGAATTCGCCGGGCTCGAAGTGCAGCCGGTCGTGGCCGACTACACCCAGGGGCTGCAGCTGGCGCCGCCGCTCGGGCATCGGCGCGTCGGCTTCTTCCCGGGCTCGACCATCGGCAACTTCACGCCCGAGGAGGCGCTGGCCTTCCTCGGCGGCGCCGCGGAGCTGCTGCGCGGCGGCGCCCTGCTGCTCGGGGTGGACCTGGTGAAGGAGCCGCAGCTGCTGCATGCGGCCTACAACGATGCCCAGGGCGTGACGGCGGCCTTCAACCTGAACCTGCTGGCGCGCGCCAACCGCGAGCTGGGCACCAATTTCCAGCTGCGCCAGTTCGCGCACTACGCCTTCTACAACGCGCCCCTGCAGCGCATCGAGATGCACCTGGTCAGCCGCGTGCGGCAGGCGGTCGCGCTGGCCGGCGGGCATTTCGTGCTGGAGGAGGGCGAGACCCTGCACACGGAGAACTCGTACAAGTTCACCATGACGGGTGTGCGGGCGCTGGCGCAACGCGCCGGCTTCCGGCCCGGGCCGGTATGGACGGACGCCGACGGCCTGTTCAGCGTGCACTGGCTGCACGCCCCTGCAAGGAGCGAGACGAAATGAAAGCGACGTGGAACGGCGTGACCATCGCGGAGAGCGACGACACCGTGGTGGTCGAGGGCAACCACTACTTCCCGGCGAGCGCGCTCAAGCGCGAGTACGTCACCTTCAGCAACCACCACACCACCTGCGCCTGGAAGGGCGAGGCCAGCTACTACTCGCTGCTGGTGGGTGGCGAGCTGAACCCGGATGCCGTGTGGTACTACCCCGAACCCAAGCCCGAGGCCCAGATGGTCAAGGACCGGGTGGCGTTCTGGAAGGGCGTGAAGGTCGAGGCCTGAGCGGCCCCGGCCCCGATCTGGTCCCGCCGGTCAGGCCGCGAGGCGGTCGGCCGACTTCTTCGCCTCCTGGCGCTCGTAGGCGGCCAGGCAGCGCGCCTTGGTCACTTCCACCGCGTTGACCAGGAAGTCGAGCGTGTAGGCCCGCAGCAGGTGCGGCTGCTCCGCCTGCACCCAGGACTTGACCCCGGCGCAGCCGTAGCGCTGGATGCCGGCGAAGGTCGCCGGGTCCCAGTGCCAGTTCAGGTCCAGCAGGTGGAAGGCGGCGTTGTAGGCGTGGCGATGCGCTTCGGACTCGGCGTCGGTGGCCGCGGGGGCCTGCAGTTCGTGCAACACGATCCATCTCCTTCAAGGTTGGTCTCGAGAGGAAATGTAGGGACGGCGAGCGATAAAGGATAGTGAAAGTATTTGATGCGAACCATCACTCGAAGGTGATGATTCGCATTCGGAACGGGCAGCGCTTATTGCGCGTTGACCGGCTGGCCGGCCAGGTGGCGCACGCCGGTCCTGACCGGGCGCGCGGCCAGGTAGGCCGAGCCGCTGTCTTCGGCGGTCATGGCGGCCACGGCGTCGCGGATGGCGACGTATTCGGCCGTCACTTCGGCGCGGCTGCGCGTGCTCTGGAACGACTTCAGCGGGTTGTACGAGGTGGACCAGGGGTTGGCGCCCGACTTCTTGTACGTGGCGAGCTGGGCCTGCACGTCGGCGCGGCTGGCCTGGGCGGCGGCGGCAGCGGCGAACTGGCCGCTCGGATCGGCGTCGTCGGCATGGGCGGCGAAGGCGGCGAGGGACAGCGCGGCGATGAGGAGACTGGAGCGGTTCATGGTGCTTCCTTGAGGTTGTGCGTTGACGATGGAGAGACTGTATTCCTCCATTCACGCGCAAAAAACAGCGTCACGAACAAGCTTCAATTGCAATTTCTGCAATAATCCAGGCCATGGACAGGTTGCAATCGATGAGGGTCTTCCAGCAGGTTGTGGACGAAGGCGGCTTCGCGGCCGCCGCCCGCAAGCTGGACCTGACGCCCGCGGCCGTCACCCGGCTGGTCAGCGACCTGGAGAAGCACCTGGGCGTGCGCCTGTTGCAGCGCACGACGCGGCGGCTTTCGCTCACGCCGGCCGGCGAGGTCTACCTGAATCGGCTGCGCTCCATCCTCAGCGAGATCGACGAGGCCGATGCCATGGCCCATGCGCACAGCCGCGAGATGAGCGGCACCGTGCGCGTGCTCGCCCTGCCCGTGGTGGCGACGCACATCATCGCGCCCGCGATCGCGGACTTCCAGCGCCTCTATCCGGAGATCGTGCTGGAGCTGCACGTGCAGGATGCGGTCGATCCCAACCTGGAGGACTACGACCTCACGGTCCTCAACGGCATGTTGCCCGTGCCCTCCAGCGCGGTGGTGCGCACGGTCATCGAGAGCCTGGCGGTGTTCTGCGCCGCGCCCTCCTACCTGGAGCGCTTCGGCGAGCCCGCCGCACCGCAGGACCTGGCGCACCACCGTTGCCTGCGCCTGCGCTCGCCGGGCAGCCGGCTGCGCAGCATGACCTTGATCGATCCCACCGACAAGGACCGCACGCTGCAGATCGAGGTGCCGGTGGTGGTGCACGCCAATCACACCGATACGCTGCTGCGCGCCACGGTGCATGGTGCCGGCATCAGCAGCCAGCCGGTGGACCTGATCGCCCCCTTGCTCAGGAGCGGCCACCTCAAGCGCGTGCTGGCGCCGTGGATCACCAACCGCCTGAGCCTGGTCGTGGCGCTGCCGAGCCGCAAGTACATGCCGGCGCGCACGCGTGCCTTCCTCGATCACTTGGTGGACCACACCCGGCGCAGCATCTCGGGGCTGGGCCTGACCGAGCTGGATGTGGCCGTGTGAAGCGCTAGCCCTGTGCGGGCACGAGCCGCAGCCCGACCCAGGCGGCGCCGATCACCGCGTTGACGGGAACGCTCAGCGCGCAAGGCACGTAGAACAGCACCGAGAACGCCGGCGCCTGCAGCAGCGATTCGACGGTGGCGCCGAGGCCGTAGAAGAACAGGCCGCACCACATCCAGCGCCGCAGGTAGGTGGGCAGCCAGCGGGCCTGGTCGCGGTTGTGGCGCCAGGCGGCCGCGCGCTCGAGCAGGTTGCCGCGGTTGACATCCTTGAAGAGCCAGCCGAAGAAGAAGTAGCGGTACAGCAGTGTGCCGAAGGACATGATTCGTACTCACCCGATGCCGGACCATGACTGCGCCACGACCGGCTGCGGGCATGTTGCCCTTTTGTAGCGTGGCGGCCCGTGCGTGTCCATGCCCGGTTGGCGTAGGAGCCACGCGAAGCTGCGGGGCGCTTGACGCGCCTCATGCGGCATCGACAGGCTCCTAGACGGTGGAGTCCACGATCGGTTCGCCCGGCTTCAGTTCATCGAGCAGGATCTCCAGCTGCGGCACCCCGTCCAGGTCCGGCGCGCTGCCGTCGCGGGCGTCCGCCACGGCGGTGAACTGGCCGTCGAGCCACAGGAAGTGCAGCTTGCGGCCGATCTCGCGCAAGGCCTCCTCCGCGGTGGAGAAGCCGCGGCCCGCCTCCTGGTTGCCGTCCAGCCGGTAGCGCCAGGTGCCGCGGTCCTGGCGCAGTTCGCCGAGGTCGATCACCTTCTGGTCCACGTTGCGGGCGTACACGCGGCCGCCGGCTGCGTAGAGCGCGAAGGGTTGCTGCCGCCGCGGCGTGGGCGAATGCGCGTGGTCGTCCAGGTGAGCCATCTTGCAGTCCTCCGTTGCGTCACCTCGAATCTGCGGTGCGCCGGGGCGAGGAGCTGTAGGACAGCCGCCGGTCAGCGTTGCATTCCCAGCGCCAGCAGCCCGATCACCACCAGCGCCAGTCCCCGCTGCTCGGCCCGCGCGAGCTTCTCGCGCAGCAGGCGGCGCGAGACGAGATAGCTGAACACCACTTCCACCATGCCCAGCGTGCGCACGTTCACCGCAGTGGTGAGTGCGAAGGCGGTGAACCAGCCGATGGAGGCGAGCGCGCCCATGGCGCCCGCGAGCGTGGAGACCCGCCAGGCCGTCGCCGTGGCGCGCAGCGACTGCGGCGAGCGCAGGGCCAGCCAGCCGCCCAGCAGCACGGTCTGCAGCGTCTGGGCCAGCAGCACGCCCCAGGCACCGGCCAGCCAGGCGGAGCTCTCCGGCAGCTGCAGCGCCGCACCGCGGTAGCCGACGGCCGACAGCGCGAAGCCGGCGCCGGACGCCAGGCCGTACCAGGCCGCGCGGCTGGTCCAGGCCCCGCCTGCCACGGCGCCCGGCTTGCGCGGCAGCGACAGCATCACCACGCCCGCCGTGGCCAGCGCCATCGCCACCAGCGTCCAGGCGCCGGGCAACTCGCGCAGGAACACGGCTCCGAACAGGGCGACCTGCAAGGCGTCGGTCTTGGAATAGGCGACGCCGACGACGAAGTTGCGCTCCTTCATCGCGGACAGCAGGAAGGCGGTGGCGGCGAGCTGGCCCAGGGCACCGAGCAGCAGCCAGCCGAAGTAGGCGCCATCGAAGCGCGGCAGCGGCGCTGCCGTGGCGGGCATCGCATGCAGCAGCGCGACCCACAGCGCGGCGAAGGGAATGCCGTAGAGAAAGCGCGCCAGCGTGGCGCCGAGGGTGCCGGCCTGGGCCACGAGCGAGCGCTGGGCCGCGTTGCGGGCGGTCTGCGCCAGCGCCGCCCACAGCACGATGGGCAGCCACAGCCAGGCGGGGGTGCTCAATGCGTGCAGCTGCCGCCGACGGCGCGCGTGAAGAACTGGCCCCTGGCCAGCGCCAGCAGGCCGCTGGCGGCGACGATGCGCAGCTCGTTGCCCTGGGCCAGCAGTTCCATCGTGTGGTCACGCTGCGGGTCGGCGCGCAGCACCGGGCCGTCCATCCGGCCCGTCAATTCGTGCACGCGCCCGCGCTTGATCAGCCTGGCTTCGATGCGCTGGTATTCCTGCGCGATTTCCAGCGCGTAGTTGTGCAGCAGGCCGGCGCCGCACCACAGGCCCGCCACCATGACCGGGGCGCGCGCCGGCACGGCTTGCGAATCCTGGGCGAAAGCGGAAGCGGGCGCGGCCGACGACAGGGCGACGCCGCCCACCAGGGCGGCCGCGGCGGCAAGAAGGCGGACGGACGACAGCGACAGCATGGCGCGCAAGATACCACTGCCCGAGCTGCCTGGTGCTGCGGCGCGGGAAAAGGGTGCCTCAGCGGTGGGGCCGTACGCGCGCCGGCCGCGGCCGTGCCGGCGGCTGCAGGAAGCTGGGGTCGGACCAGGTGGCGAGCCACCGGGGCCGCCAGGCGATCAGCAGGCTCACGACGGCGCAGGTCCAGGAGCCCTCGCCCAGCGCGAGCAGCCCGATCGCGACCCGCTGCAATTCTCCCGTGGTGCCTGCCAGCGCATCGCCCAGGGCGGCGCCGGCGAAGGCGCAGGTCGCGAGCGCCAGCATCGGCACGAAGAAAGCGCGGCCCATCATGTACGCAACCGGATTCGGGCCGAGCGCCTTGCGCACCGCGTGCCCCAGCAGCAGCATCAAGGTGGCCGGCAGCACACCGCTGAACACCGTGAGGTCGAGCGCGTGTGCCAGCGAAGCGTCGTTGGTGAGCATGGTGCTCAAGCCCGCCACCGTCACCACCGGGATGGCCAGCGGCCAGCCGATCATCAGCAGCACCAGGGGCGCGCCCGACCAGTGCAGCGGGAAGGGCAGGGCCGCCAGCCCCGGCCAGCTCCAGAGCCAGGGCAGGACGGTCAGGCTGGCGAGAAACGGGGTGGCCAGCGGCACCTGCCCCGCCTGCGGGCGCAGCAGCCGCCAGGGCCGCACCAGCAGAGCGCCGGCCCAGGCCAGCCCCAGCAGGATCGCCTCGATCGCCAGCCGTGCGTCCACCGCGCGCCGCCTCAGCGCCCGTCGGCGCGGATCTTGCCCTCGCGCACGTAGCGCTCGTATTCGTCGCGCGTGATCGCGGCGCTGCCGGCGTTGCGCTCGCCGTCGTGCCAGTGCAGCGTGACGCTGTCGTCGGCCACGTCGATGTCCACCGCGCCGTCCGGCACGGGCATCAGCACGCCGTCGCCGGCGCGGAAGCAGACTTCTCCCCGGATCGTCGCGTGTTGCGTCATGGCGTACTCCCTCGGTGCTTGCGGCCGAGTGTCGACGCCGCGCCACGCTGCGGGGTGTCAGCCGACAGCCCGTGTTCTTGCGGGACAGGCGTCGCGCCCCGACGCTGGGGCGCAGCGGCGCGCGGGCGCGCTCAGTGGCGGGAGGCGCGGAAGTCCAGCGGGGCGAAGTCGGAGGCGTGCGCGGGCTTGAGCACCACCGGCGCCGGTGCCGGCGGCTGGCTGGTGGCGGCCGGGGTCGCCTGCGGCTTGCCCTTGCCGGCCAGGATGCGCGCGAGGCGGCCGGCGCGGCCGACCAGGAAGTTCGCCGCCGCGCGCAGCAGGATCGCGCCGTCCACGGGGATCAGCGTCACGAGGCCGTGGCCTTCGACGTAGCCCGGGTTGGCGCGCAGGTAGAAGCGGGCGGTCGCGCGCCGGCTGGCGCGCCAGCGTTCCCGGTCCTGCTCGGTCTCGCGGGTGATCCACTTCACCTCGCGCACCATGGGATTGGCGGGGTCGACCCGCTGCAGGCCGAAGGCATCGGCCAGATCCTCCATCTGCCGCTGCACCTCGGGCGGGGTGGGCAGGTGCGCCTGCGGCCAGATCACCGGCGCGTAGTGCGACAGGAAGGTGTAGCTGCTCGGATGCGTCAGCGCGGCGAAGATGCACCAGTCGCGCCGCGGTGCCTGCAGCCACAGGCGCAGCATGCGCAGGCAGTTGTTGACCATGATGAGGTCGCGCCCGCGCCATTGCGGCAGGGTGCCGGCCTCCATGCGCACCACGGCGCTGGGGCGGCCCTGCACGTCCAGCAGGAACACGTGGGTGGCGTGGTAGCCCACCGGCTTGCCGTGCTCGTTGCGCTTCACCCAGATCCAGGTGCGCCAGGACGGCCGCTCGACCACGTAGTGCCGGAAGCCGGCGAAGTCCAGCCCGCCGAAGATCTGCACGTGCACGCCGAACAGTTCGCGGGCGAGGGCCTCGCGCGCCCTCTCGTCCAGCTCGTGGACGGCGTGGCAGGTGACTCTGGACAGCTTAGACATCGCTAGGTCGATTGCTTACTTCGTGTTGCAGGCCTTGAGCCCTGGAGGGCCTCGGTTTGCGGCTTATCAGAGGGAAAGTGGCCTCTGTCGGATGCCGAACCGTTAGTTACAAATGTAGGTGTAACTGCAACAGAATGTTAGAGCAAGCGCCGTTTGTCGCCATCGGACTGGGGCCGATGAGCGGTCCTCCGGGCGTGGCGAGCGGTCCACAAGACCGCGCTGGCGGCAGTCCTGTCGATTCCGGCGGGGCCCGATCGTCATAAGGTCGGGGCCTGTTTTGCTGTGGCCCGCAACCCAGGAGAAAGCCATGCCCGTCCTCGACAGCTACCTGTTCTTCAGCGGCAACTGCGCGCAGGCGATGCGCTTCTACGAGCGCACGCTGGGCGGCAGGATCGAATTCACCATGACCTACGGGCAGTCGCCCGAGCCCGAGCAGTGCCCGGCCGGCGCCAAGGACCTCGTGATGCACACCAGCCTGAAGCTGGGCGACCGCACGCTGATGGCCTCCGACGTCCCGCCCTCGATGGGGCCGAAGCCGATGGCGGGCTTCTCGCTCTCGCTCGGCTACGACTCGCCGGAGGAGGCGCGCCGCATCTTCGACGCCCTCGCGCAGGGCGGAACCGTGCAGATGGCGATGACGAAGACCTTCTGGGCGGAGGTGTTCGGCATGCTGGTCGACCAGTTCGGCACGCCCTGGATGGTGAGCGGGGGCATGCGCGGCGCGTGACGCATGCCACGCAGGCGCCGCCGCCTGTTGGCTGCGCGCATCGCCGAAACGTGTTGTAGCGGCTTTTCCCGCCCGCTCGCGCCAGCATGCCGGCCGTGGGAGGAGCGATGGACGGATCGGTGCACCGGTGGATCAGGGGCGTGCTGCTCGCGCTGGCGGCGCTCGGCGCAGCGCAGGCGCAGGCGCAGGAACAGGCGCCGGCCTACCGCTGCGGGCCGCGCACGTATTCGCAGGTGGCCTGCACGGGTGGGCGGCCGATCGGCATGACGCGGCACCGCGTGACCGACAAGTCCAAGGCGCCGCCGCAGGATCGCGCGGTGGCCGCCAGGCGCGCCGCGCTTTCGCCCGGGCAGCGCCAGGAATGCCGCGGGCTCGACCTGCGCCTGCGGGAAGAAAGGCGCACGCTGCGGGCCAAGGGCGAAGCCGTGACGCTGGAGGACGAGATGCCCCTGGTGCATGCGCAGAAGCGCTTTCGCGAGTTGAAGTGCTGACCGCCCCGCGCGGCATCCCGAACTGAGTGGCGCAGGCGCGCCGCGCAGCCGCGTTCGACTTGGTGCGGCGCAGGCGCGCCGCAGTGCCGGGTTCGACTTGATCCGGCGCAGACTCGCTGCTGCGCCGCGTTTCGGACGTGAGGCGGCGCAGGGCTCGCCGCAGCGCCGCATTGCGGACTTGATGCGGCGCAATCTCGCCGCCGCACCGGGACCTAGATTGACTGGGAGGAGGTTTCCATGCAACGCCTCTCCAGTCGTGCCGCGCGGGCGGCACTGGCCGGCCTGCTGCTGTGCGCCGGCCTGGCGGTTGCTGCCTTCGCAGCGCCTGCGCAAGCAGCGGCGCTGCAGCAGGACAACGTCTACCTCGCGGGCGGCGAGGTCCGCAGCCCCGGCCCGGTGGCGGGCGATTTCGTGGCCGCCGGCGGGCGGGTGCGGGTCGACCAGCCGGTGGGCGGCGATCTGCTCGCGGCCGGCGGCGCGGTGGACGTGCGCGCGCCGGTGCAGGACGACGTGCGCGCCGTGGGCGGCGACGTCACGCTCGCAAGCCGGGTCGGCGGCGAGCTGTTCGCCGCCGGCGGGCACGTGGCGCTGCGTCCCGGGGCCGCCGTGGGCGGCCCCAGCACGGTGTACGGCGGCAGCGTGAGCATCAGCGGCAAGCTGGAGGGCCCGCTCGAGATCGCGGCGCAGAAGGTCACCCTCGACGGCGAGGTGCAGGGCGACGTGCGCATCGCGGCCGAAGACATCGAGCTCGGACCGGCGACGCGCATCTCGGGCGGCCTGCACTACGTCTCGGCCGGCGAGCTGAGGAAGGCGGACGGCGCGCGCATCGCCGGCGCCGTCACGCGCGAAGCGCCGGCGCCGGCGCAGGCGCAGGCGCAGGGCTTCGGCGGCTCCGGGGCGCAGCGTGCGGGCGACGGGTCCGTGCGGGCCAGCGCCGTCTCGTACCTGGCGCTGCTGGCCTGTGGTGCCGTGTTCCTGCTGCTGGCACCGCGCTTGGCGGCGCAGGCGTCCCGGCGCGTCGCGCGGCGGCCCTGGGCAGCGCTGGGCGCGGGCTTCGCCACGCTGGTGGCCGTGCCGCTGCTCGCAGTGCTCCTGTTCGTCACGCTGCTCGGGATCCCGCTCGGGATCGCGCTGATGGCGCTCTACCCCGTGCTGCTGCTGGCCGGCTTCGTCGTCGGCGTGCTGTACCTCGCGGGCCTGCTGCCGCCGGCCCTCGGGCGGGCGCTGCCAACGCGCTTCCACGCTCGCATCGGCTGGTTCGCGCTCGCCTTGCTGCCGGTGCTGCTGATCGCGCGCCTGCCGGTGCTGGGCGGCCTGGCGATGGGCCTGGTCAGCCTGGCCGGCCTGGGCGCATGCGGGCTCGAGCTGCGCGCGCGTCGCAGGGCTTCGGGTGGCGGCGGAGGCCGGGGCGTGCGTTCCGCGCAGCCCGCGGGCGACGCCCCGCGCCACGCCTGAAGGCACTCTGCAAGCCCGCGGGCGCGGCGTGGGCAGTGGCCGCGGGCCGCCGGAAGGCCCGCTGCGCGGTGTTAAGCTGCCCGTTTTTCCATCTTCGAACGAGAGACCCATCCTCATGCCCGGACTGCTGCCCAACGTCGATCCCGAAGGCCTGCTCGAGTTCTCCGTCGTCTACACGGACCGCGCGCTCAATCACATGTCGCGCAGCTTCCAGGGCGTGATGAAGGACATCTCCGCGATCCTGAAGGAGGTCTACAACGCCCACTCCACCGCGCTCGTTCCGGGCAGCGGCACCTTCGGCATGGAGTCGGTCGCGCGCCAGTTCGCCACCGGCAAGGACGTCCTCGTGATCCGCAACGGCTGGTTCAGCTATCGCTGGTCGCAGATCTTCGAGACCGGCCGCATCGCGAAGTCCGAGACGGTGCTGAAGGCGCGCCGCCAGGGCAGCGGCCCCACCGCGCCCTGGGCGCCGGCGCCGATCGCCGAAGTGGCGGCCACCATCCGCGAGAAGAAGCCCGCGGTGGTGTTCGCGCCGCACGTGGAGACGGCCGCCGGCATCATCCTGCCGGACGACTACATGCGCGCCGTGGCCGATGCGGTGCATTCCGTGGGCGGCCTGTTCGTGCTCGATTGCATCGCCTCCGGCGCGATGTGGGTGGACATGAAGGCCGTGGGCGTCGACGTGCTGATCTCCGCGCCGCAGAAGGGCTGGAGCAGCTCGCCCTGCTGCGCGATGGTGATGCTGTCCGAGCGCGCCCGCAAGGCGATCGAGGAGACGGCCAGCACCAGCTTCTCGCTGGACCTGAAGAAGTGGCTGCAGATCATGGAGGCGTACGAGGGCGGCGCCCACATGTACCACTCCACGATGCCGACCGATGCGCTCGTGCGCCTGGACGCGGCGATGAAGGAAACCAAGGCGCACGGCTTCGCCTGGGTGAAGGCGCAGCAGGAAGACCTGGGCCGCAAGGTGCGCGCGCTGTTCGAAAGCCGCGGCCTGCCCAGCGTGGCGGCCGAGGGCTTCAAGGCGCCCGGCGTG
>Ga0255338_1003076_pt1 | contig 21307 bp, 21 predicted proteins | sample MeOH1_35cm_T4_19_FD_203715 | JGI IMG/M metagenome (GOLD analysis project Ga0255338, IMG submission 203715) | Sandy soil microbial communities from University of British Columbia, Vancouver, Canada - MeOH1_35cm_T4_195 | ecosystem: Engineered > Artificial ecosystem > Sand microcosm > Unclassified ...
ACGAACCGGCCGCGGACGCTGCAGCTCTGGCACCAGGTGCTGTATCTTGTGCCCTTCGAGGGTCTGAACCAGTTGATCGCGCCGGACACCTACCTGGCCGAGCGGCCACCGCTGCTCCTCGGCGCCGCGGTACCCGTGTGGCTGATCACCTCGATACTCTACGCCGTGATCGCCGTCGCGTGCTTCGCATTGACCGCCGGGTTCGTCGCGCGTGCCGGACGGCGGCTGGAAGCCCAGCCCTAAACAGAACCGCATAGTTCGATTCACATTTGACCGAGCCGGGCCAGCACGGCGGTGCGGGAGCTGGCGACGTCTCGAAAGAACCGCCGGGCGGCTTCTGCCAGCTCGTCCAGCGTTTGGAACAAGTGGTTGTGCGTGACGTGTTCCCGGAACCAGCGCCAACAGTGTTCGAGGGGGTTCACGTCGGCGCCGCTGTAGGGTGGCAGCCAAAAGCACACGATCCGGGGGTGGCGGGCTAACCAGGCCGATCCCTGCCGGTTGCGATGGGTCGGTCCGTTATCCCACACCAACAACACCCGTTCTTCCGGATAGGCCGCTGCGATCTGCTCCAGCATGCGCACTTGTTCGACCCCCGACAGGGAAGTCGCCAGGTGGTGAAACATCCGCCCGGTATGCAGATCCGCCGCGCCGAACACCGTGCATTTGCCGTGCCGGTCTAGGAGCGGGATTTCGGGGTACTGACCCCGTTTGGCCCATTGCGGCGCCCGGGTGGGAAAGAGCTTGGCGTGGCACTCGTCCAGCACGACCACCCGCCAGCCGGATTTAGGCTGCCGCTGCAACCGCCCCACCAGACGCCGCGCCGTCATTTTGCGTCCGGATCGCCTTTCGCCAGCCGCGGGCGAGGGCGCACTTGGCGGTATGCCAGCTTCCGGAGGATCCGCAGCGCCTGATCGTCGGAGAGCCGAATGCCATACGTTTGTTCCAGATGGCGACCCAGGAGGGGACTGGTCCAGTTATTGGCAGGCAGGCCCTGCTCCCGCGGGCTCTGCGCCAACGCGGCATCCAACTCCCGCAGGACGGCGGCACTTACGCGGGAGGGGCGCCCGGGGCGCGGGGGTTCATGTAGGCCAACGACGCCGCGCGCTTCGAAGGCCCGCAACGTATGACCGGCGGTCTTCCGACTCATCCCCACGAGCGTGGCCGCTTCCTTCAGATGATGGCCGGCGGCGGACAGCAAGATGAAGTGGGCGCGGCTTCGCTCGTAATGGAGCCGACCGTGGCGATAGAGGGTTTCCAAAGCCGTCCGCTCCTCTGCGGAGAGCGGACGCACGTAGCGGGTGCGCATGCTCGTCTCCTCCTCGCTCGGTTCAGACGCACGGCGCACCCGAAGGATTCGCCTTTTAGGCGGTTCTGTTTAGGGTACGGCGGTTGAGAGCAGCGCTTTGGCGGCGCCAATCCAGACCCGCTGCACCCACTCCAGGTCGTTGTATGGAACCACCCGGTCTACCCGCCAGCCGGTCGCTTCCAGCACTGCGATCATTCCGGGCACGGCATAGGAGTTGGTCGAGTGGATCAATACCGGGCAGGACGGCGTGCGGGACGCGACCCGGTCCGCGACGTCGCGGCCGCAGCCGCAGCCGGGATCGAAGACTTCACCGTCCCTGATATGGTTCGGCCCCAGGTCGTGATCCAGGCATAACAATGCGACCTCCGGCAGGTGAACATCCAGCCAGGCAATGAAATCGGGTGCGTTGTCGAAGAACGCGTAGGCGTAGTCGGGGAATTCGATCGCGACGAATTCGCGCATCGCTTGCTGCCGCCGCTCATCATCTTCCAGAAACGCGATCAGCATGGTCCTATTTCCCGATAGCGGGCTCGCTCACCGCCGGTGCCGGAGCCTGCGAACGGCTGCGCCCGGCGGTGAGCCGGAGGATAAGTAGCGCGCCAAAGCAGACAAGGACGAGCCAGTCGCCGTAACGACTGAAAAACGTCCCCTTGCCCGTGCCCAGGGTGACCGATGCGCTCACAACCTGGGGCCGGAAGAGCGGTCCCTCGGCCAGGACCCGCCCCGACGAATCGATCACCTGTGACATCCCGTTGGAATCACAGCGCACGATGGGGAGACCGTTCTCTACCGCGCGGAATGGGAGCACCGCGCCGTGCAGTCGATGGACCAAGCCGCGCACGGTGACCGGGTCGTAGTTGGGCATCGCGATCAACTGCGCTCCGGAGCGCGCCAGGCGCCGCGAGAACTCCGGATAGCACGTGTCGAAACAGATCGCGACGCCGACGCGCCCGAGGCTCGTGTCGACGACGGTGGCAACCGTGCCGGCGTTTGTGTCTCGTCGCTCCCCGAGGAACGGATAATTCTTGCGGTGAATTCCGCGCACCCGCCCGTCCGTATCCACGACCGCCGCGCAGTTATAACCTTTCGGACTTCCCGCCTCCGGATAGCCGACCACGATCTGCGCGTGCACGTCTCTTGCCAGCGTCGCCACGGGGTCATCCGGAACCTCGGGGCTGAACGCGGCGCCCAACTCCGGCCATACGATCAACTTCGCCCCGGCCGCAGCGGCGTCCCGGCTCATCGCTTCCGCATCGCCGCCCTCGACCGACGGAGCGCCTCGCCGCGCAAAGACCTCACCTTCCGTACCGGAATAGCTCTGAATCGCCGCCACGCGCACCGGGGTTCCGGGCGCAGACTGTGGAGCCAATCGCGGCGCTGCCAGAAACGTTACCGCAACCATGAGCGCCAGCCCCGCGGAAGGCGTGAAGGGACGGCGCAGTAACAGTGCGTCCGCCAGCGCGGCGTTGGTCAGCCAGATCAGCAGCGATACTCCCCAGATCCCGGTGATCGACACCACCGGCATCAACGTCAGGTTGCGCCACTGCGATAGTGCAAGGTGCAGCGGCATCGGCCCAACCAGGGTGCACCATTCCAGAAACAGCCCCGCGCAAGCCACCGTAAGCACCCAGCGGAGTCCCTCACTGCTGCGGCGCTCCCGCATGGCGACGCACCCGCCGAGGCCTAACATCAGGGCCAGCATCAGGAATGGGAAGGCGGCGAAGACAAACCCATGCGCCGTAGGGCTGGAGGGTCCCACGGTAATCCCGCAAGCGATGCCGGACACCATCCCCAGCCCTACGGCTTCCAGCGGACGACGCTTGAGCACCGCAACAAAAAGCGGCACCAGTGCGAACCACACCGTCCATTCCTGGTCGAATGGTGGCAGACTGAAAGCCAGGAGCACTCCCGAGAGTACCGCGAGCACCAACTGCATTCGCCCCTCATTCCCCGTCTGCATTGACGTCAGAGGTCCATAGTTCGGGCGCGCCCGGCCGGACCCCTTCCCCGGGGAACATCAAGCTTCTTACCGCGAAGCTTCCAGAAGGTTGCCGTCCGGATCCCGGAAATAAACGGACCGGATGGATCTGAGCGCACCGCTGCGGGCGACGGACCCTTCCGGAATTTGAACGCCGCAGCGTGGAAGGTGTTCCCGCACCGCGTCCACCGGAGTTTCCGTAATCAGGGAGAGGTCCGCGGAACCGGAAACCGCTCGCGCGGCGTGAGGCTTCAACTCGCGGCCCTGCGCGTGGAGATTGATCTTCTCCGCTCCGAACCGGAGCGCATGACGGGCGTCGCCGAACATGACGAGTTCCATGCCCGGTACGTTTGTGTAAAACGTGGCCGTCGTCTCGATGCTCCGGACAGTCAATACCGGGCGGTGGACTCGTTCGACTTGTGTGATCTTCGTCTCCGAAGCGGGTAGGATGAGCGCCCGCGAACCAGGTAACCGTCGTTGGCCGTGGGGCGTCCTACTTCGTGTGAGCCGCTCAAAACGGAACGGTGAGCGGCGCAGAGAGGTTGTACGGCGTCCGACCCGGTAGAATAAGGATAGTCGCACCCACCGGCCCGAGGTGCGTTCCGCTTCAGCGGGGTTTTTGCATGACCAACGATCAGCTCTTGTTAGACCGCGTGGGCGCGTTTCGCCGCCGTATCCGCCTGCTGGTGACCCAGCAGTGGCTCTGCGTCGGCTTGACCTTTGCCGCGCTCGCCGGCCTACTGCTGGTGGCGGCGACCAAGCTGCAGTGGTGGACGGACGCCATCGACTACCTCTGGGCGCTCCTGCTGCTGGGGGCGATTACCGGGCTGATCATTGGTTGGACGCGGCGGATCACCCCGATGGTCGCGGCGCAGATCGCGGACGACCGGGCCGGCTTGAAAGAACGCCTCTCCACGGCAGTCGAGATCGCTGCGTCGACGGATCGCAGCCCGATCGCCCAGGCACAGCTCGCCGACGCGGCCCAACACGCGCGGGAGCTCGAGATCGCCCGCGTACTGCCGTGGCGCATGCCGCGCCAGGTGCGCTACCTCGCGGCGGCCGTGGTGCTGCTCCTCACCGTGATCTTCGTGCCCGAGCTGTCCATCTTTCATAGCCGCCAAGACCAACTGGACCGCGAGGCGATGCGTCGCGAAGGCGAGCGTATCCAGCGCGTGGCCAAAGCAATCGAGACGAAGCTGCCGAAGAAGAAGACGAAGGACGAAAACGAGGAGATCGTGCGCCGGGTCGCCGCGGAGATGAAGAAGCTGGGCAAAGACCAGGCCCGTGGGCGCATCCCCAAGAAGCAGGCGATGCTGCGCATGAACCAGCTCCAGAAGAGCTTGAAAGACGCGGAGCAGAAGTCGAGCGGCGGTCAGAACAGCCAGAAGTCGATGGACCAGGTGGCGGCGCAGCTACAGCAGGCCGCGGACAAGCAGAGCCAGCAGGGCAACGGGGAGAACGCCAAAGCGCTGAAGCAGATGGCGGACAACCTCTCCAAGCGGGACCTGGAAGGCGCCAAGAAGCAATTGGAAGAGTTGGCGCGCAAGATGCAGTCCGGCAAGATGTCTGCGGAAGAAGCGGCCAAGACGTCCGAAATGCTCCAGAAGATGGCGGAGAGCATGCAGGGCTCCAACCTGGACCATGCTTCTCAGCAGATGAAGGACGCCGCCAAGCAGCTTCAGCAGGCCGCGGAAACCGCCAAGAACCTCCAGAAGCAGATGGCGAGTGCCAAGACGGATGCGGAGCGCCAGAAGCTGCAGCAGCAGATGCAGCAGCAGATGGCGCAGGCCAGCCAGCAGGCGGGTGAGCAGACCCACCAGGCCGGCGGCACATGAGCGTCCTGTGCTAAAAGTCAGCAGTCTGCTGACTCCATGAAACAGATGTCGCAGTCGCTCCAGTCCGCGCAGCAATCGCTGCAGAACGCCGGGCAGCAGACTGCCCAGGGGCAGCAGGGCCAGCAGGGGCAAAAGGGACAGAGCGAATCCTCGCAAGAAGAGATGGGGAAGGAATTCGGATCGTCCGGGCAGCAGTCCGGTCAGGGTCAGGGTCAGGGGCAGGGCCAGGGGCAAAATGGCAAGCAAGGCGGCTCACAGGGCGGTAAGTCGGGCGGTCCCAGCGGCGGGCGTGCTAAAGGTCCTGGCATGGGCGGACCGGGGATGGGAGTTGGCGGCCGCGTGGGCCCGCAGCAACCGCTTCCGGGCGTGAAGAAGGACGAGCTCGTGCGCGGCAGCGTCAACCCGCGCGGCGAGCACATGTCTCGGAGTTATATGGGCACGCCGGACCCCTCGAAAGACCGAGCGGCCTATTACCAGGTGGTGCCGGAGCGGGTGCGCGCCGCGGAAGCATCCCTGAACCGGGAGGAGATTCCCGCCGGTCACCGCGATCAGGTGCGCCGGTATTTCGAGGCAATCAGCCCGAGCGGGAAGTAGATTGACGGCAATGGGCGCGGGCGAGCATCGGGACGGAAGTACGAATAAATTGCGTCGCCTGAAGCAGTAGGTATACCGAAGCACCAGAGCCTGAATGCCCGGGTACCAAGAATAGAATTACGATTGAGCAGGTGGCATCTTCGGCCACGGCGACACCTGAACACCCAACACCTGAACACCCTTCTTCAGGTCGGAGCACCCACGAGTGAGCATCACGGAGACGGCAACGGCAGACGCGGCGGGTCGCGCGCGCGAGTTCATGACACGCTACCAGCGGCTGCGAGCGGAGATCGGTAAGGTCATCGTTGGGCAGGACAAGGTCGTGGAGAGCGTGCTTGTCGCGATCTTCGCGGGCGGTCACGCGCTGCTGGAAGGCGTGCCGGGCCTCGGAAAGACGCTGCTCGTGCGCACCATCAGCCAAGCGCTGAACCTGGGCTTCAACCGCATCCAGTTCACCCCGGACCTGATGCCCGCCGACATCACGGGGACCAACATCGTGATGGAAGACCCGAACGGTGGCCGGGTCTTCCAGTTCCAGCGCGGGCCGATCTTCGCGAACATCGTCCTTGCGGACGAGATCAACCGCGCCACGCCGAAGACGCAGTCCGCGCTGCTGGAAGCGATGCAGGAGCATTCGGTGACGGTGGCCGGGAAGGCGCATCGTCTGGCGGAACCGTTCTTCGTGCTCGCGACCCAGAATCCGATCGAGCAGGAGGGCACTTACCCACTGCCCGAAGCGCAGCTCGATCGCTTCCTTTACAAAATTCTGGTCCCGTCACCGACCCTCCAGGACCTTTCCTCCATCATCGACCGGACGACCGGCACCCTCGACGCGTCCGTGGAAGCGGTCCTGGACGGCGAGCAGATCATGGTGATGCAGCAGTTCGCGCGGCAGATCCTGGTGGCTGGGCACGTTAAGGAGTACGCGCTCAAGGTGATGCTGGCCACCCATCCAGACAGCGAGTTCGCGCCAGAGAGCGTGCGCCGCTTCGTCCGCTTCGGCTCCAGCCCACGCGGCGCGCAGGCCCTCATCCTGGCGTCGAAGGTGCACGCACTGCTGCAGGGACGAGAGAACGTAGCGTACGACGACGTGGACGAAGTGGCTACCCCCGCGCTGCGACACCGAATCATCCTCAACTTCGAAGGGGAAGCCGAAGGCGTCACCACCTCGCAGATCGTCACGGACATCCGCAGCCGCATTCGCGAGGTGTCTCGCCCGCAGGTTGGCGTCTGATCACGATCCCCTCCCGGCGCTCCGCGGTCACCCGACCGCGGAGCGCCGGGCCGACTGCCATGCCCGAACGGTCCAGCATACTCCGGGAACCGAACCGGTGGCCCTTCGCCACGTACGCGCTCCTCCTGGCGCAGTTCGTGGTGTGGCTGGTGGCCCGGCGCTACCTGATGTCTGGGGGAGATTGGGCCACGTTTGCCAACAATCCTGCCGCCCCCACCTGGCTCGGCTTCCTGGTGTCGCCGTTCGTTCACCTGGATCCGGCGCACCTCGGCGCAAACCTGGTAACGCTCTGGCTTTTCGGCACCAACCTGGAGCGGGCGGTCGGCTCCATCAAATTCCTGACGCTCTACCTGGGGTCCGCCTGGTTCGCCTCGCTCATGCATTGGGCGGCGGCGACCAGCTTTCACCTCTACGCCGACCCGGCCTCTCACGCCGCGCTGGGATCTTCCGGTGCCGTGGCGGGCATTCTGGGCGCTAGCCTGATCCGGTTTACCCTCCCTCGACTGCGTTTGCCACTCCTCCCTGCCGCCACGTTCCCGGTAGCGCCGTTGATCGTGCTCTGGCTCGGGTACACCGTCCTCCGCGCACTGGTCAACACGCTGACCGGTATCACCGAGGGCGTGGGCCACTGGGCTCATCTGGCGGGGTTCGTGTTTGGGCTGACCTGCGCGCAGTTGATGGGCTTTCAGCGGGCCGCGCGCGTCGAGTACCTCATCCGCTCCGCGGCGGACGCAACTGCGCGGGATGATCACGCCGGCGCGTCCCGGTCGTGGGCTGCGCTCCTGGCCATTGCGCCAATGGACCCGGAGATCCGGCTTGCCCTCATCGCCGCGCGGCTCTCGATGCACGACCTCCCCGGCGCTCGCCGGGTGGCCCGAGACGGCCTGGACTTCCTGGTCCGCAGCGAAGACCGTGCAGCCGCTCTCGCGGCGTTTCGTGAGTACACGACCCTGGTCCCGGACCTCGACCTCCGGCCGGGAGTGCGCTTTCGGATCGGCTGCTGGCTGGCGGAGGCCGGCGAGGGGGAGGCCGCCTTCCACGCGATGTGGGAGAGCGTACGGGAGGATGGTCCGCCAGCGGGCGCCGGAGCGCTTTACCGTGCGGGACAGGTGGCCTGGGATCGGCTTCATAGCCCGCACCACGCGCGGGAAGCCTGGGAGCGCCTGCTGGAGCAGTTCCCCGAGTCGGCGTGGTCGGACGCGGCACGCGACGGCCTGCGCCGCTTGCCCGAGAGCGGTTAGCTCGTCACTAATGAAGAGGCCGCAATGACCCCGTGGAACCCGTTGACCTTCGCCACCGCCACCGCAGCAGACCTTGACGAACTGGTGGCTATTCGCATCGAAGCGATGCGCGAAAGCCTGGAAGAGATCGGGCGGTTTGACCCGGTGCGCGCTCGCGAGCGTTTTAGCAGCGGGTTCGATCCGCGATACACGCAGTTCGTGATCGTTGGCGGGCTCCGCGCCGGATTTGTGGTGGTGAAGCCGCAAGGTAGGGAGCTACTACTCGACCATCTCTACGTCTCGACAAGCTTTCAAAGGCGGGGTATCGGCGCAGCCATTCTGACAGAACTCTTCGTCCAGGCGGATGCACTAGGAGTGCCCATCCGGGTGGGTGCGCTGCGACAGAGCGCGTCGAACCGTTTTTATCTGCGGCATGGGTTCATCCAGGTGGATGAAAGCGAGTGGGATGTCTATTACGTCCGTTGGCCCCGCACCACGTGATCGATCCATCATGAACGTCCGTATCGTGGAAGAGACTGTGGACTCGCTGCAAGAATACCGCACGATTCCTATCGCCTTCCGGGTCGCCTCTCGCTTCCGCGTGGATGCCGGCCAGGGGCTCGTTGAGGAAGCAGTCGCACCCTACGTCAAAGACTATGACGCGACCTCAGGAGAGGGCCCGCCCTCCTGGCGGACGCGTTGGGACGTGAGCAACTGGGGTGTCCTCGCCGCCTACGTGGGCGCTACGCCCGTCCCGCGGCGGGTTGGCGGCGCGGTGATCGCGTGGAACACACCCGGCGTCAACCTCTTGCAAGGGCGGGACGACCTGGCGGTGCTGTGGGACCTCCGGGTGCATCCGGACTACCGCCGCCACGGTGTGGGCGCGCGGCTTTTCGAGTACGCCGCAAACTGGTCACGGCAGCGAGGATGCCGCCACTTGATGGTGGAGACCCAGAACATCAACGTGGCGGCTTGCCGGTTCTATGAGCGTCAAGGCTGTTGGCTGGGAGAGATCAACCCCTTCGCGTACGCGGATCTCCCGGACGAGGTGCAGCTACTCTGGTATCTGGACCTAACGGCCTGATCTCAGGGAGGCGCCGCTCAATATCGGGAAGAAGATACCTTACCGCGTGACGGTCACCTCGCTCGCCGGGAAGTGCCGGCTCTCCCAAGGTAGTATTATTGCGTGCGCAGCCTGGTGCTTCTGCAAAAGAAGTGCCATCGCGAGCGGCCACGCTGCCATCATGGGTTGAGCTAGCGGCGGCGTGGCCGCGTGGCAATCCCGACCATGGCGAGGTAACTCTTAGGCGAAGCTCCTTTGGGTAACCTGAAATCGTTTCGGGTTGCCACAGCCGGACCCGCCGTGCGGGTGCCCCAAACGCAGCTTCGCAATGACACCGCTGGTGTCAGGCTTTGGATTAGCCGGAGGCGGCGGGATGGCCGCACGAAGCGTCGCGCCGTTCACAGCGGCTCCATAACCCCGGGGAGTTCTGGTGGGCGGCGCGGGGCAGAGCTCTCCTTCGGCAGCTACCCCGGTATGGAGAGCGCGGTACTCGCATTGAAGTGTCCCCTCGGGGCGATCGTAGGAGCGACGGATGGCTAGGCGTGGGTTGATCGTCGGGAAGTTCTATCCGCCGCACCGGGGACACAAGCACCTGATTGATACGGCCCAGGCTCAGGTTGACGAGCTTCACGTGATCGCTTGCCAGCGTCCCGGAGAAGATCCCGCCGGCGAACTGCGGGCCGCATGGCTGCGGGAAATCCACCCGCGCGCGCACGTGCAGCTGATCGACGACATCTACGACGAGAACGATTCTCGCGTGTGGGCGGAAAACTCCGTCCGCTGGCTCGGGTTCGTGCCGGATGTCGTGTTCAGTTCTGAAGAGTACGGGCCGCGATTTGCCCAGCACCTGGGCTGCGAACACGTGTTTGTGGACCCGCCGCGCCGGAAGATCCCCATCTCCGGCACGTTGGTGCGAGCCGACCCGCTCCGCTGCTGGGAATTCCTGGAGCCTCCGGTGCGAGCTTACTACGCGGTTCGCGTGTGCCTGGTAGGCGCGGAGTCGACGGGGAAGTCGACGCTCGCCGCCGCCCTCGCCGCACACTACGGCACCGTCTGGGTGCCGGAGTATGGGCGGGAGTACTCGGAGGAAAAACTCCGGCGAGACGGCGGCTATCACTGGACCTCGGAGGAGTTCGCCCATATCGCCGAAACCCAATGCCGCCGAGAGAATGAGGCGGCGGGCCGGTCCAACCGGGTGCTGATCAGCGATACGGATGCTTTTGCCACGAGCATCTGGCACCGCCGGTATCTGGGCGAACGGTCGCCCGCTGTAGAAGCGATTGCGGCTGCTCACCGAAGGCCCGACCTCTACCTTCTGACACGGGTGGACGTACCGTTCGTGCAAGACGGCACGCGCGATGGGGAACAGATCCGCGGTTGGATGCATGAGACGTTCATGGAAGAGCTCACCCTCCAGAAGCGGCCGTTTCAGGTTATCTCCGGTTCGCAGCCGGAGCGCTTCCGGCAGGCGATGGCGCACATCGACGAATTGCTGCGGCGGCTGCCCGGTGAGCGCTCGTGAGCCCGATTGAGATTGCGGCGGCGCTCTTCGGGCTCCTATCCGTCTACTACACCCTCCGGGAGCACGTCTGGTGTTGGCCGACCGGTCTCGTGAACGTCGTACTTTACGTGGTGGTGTTCTTTGAGGCCAGACTGTACGCGGACACCCTCCTTCAGGTGGTGTACATCGCGCTCCAGATTTACGGCTGGTATGAATGGCTGCACGGCGGACCAGCGCAGACCGAGTTAAGAATTTCCCGCAGTTCCGGCGGCACCCTGGTTTTCTTACTCCTGATTGGGGCAGTGGGCACGCTCGGGATGGGCTATGCCTTCGATCGCTATACCGATGCCGCGCTTCCTTACTGGGACTCGGCGATCACCGTACTCTCACTGGTTGCCCAGTGGATGGTCGCGAAAAAGCGGCTTGAGAACTGGTTGTTCTGGATCGTCGTAGACGTGCTCGCAGTTGGTGTCTATTTCGCAAAGCAGCTGTACCCAACGGCAGCCCTTTATGGCGTATTCCTCGTGATGGCAATCGCGGGGCTGCGGGCATGGCAGAAGGCGTGGGTCAAGCAGCAGTCGATGAGCACCGCCGGTGCGCCGGCAGGGAGCGCATTATGAGCGAGTCATTGACCCCATATCCCCGCCCTGGTACCATGCGCGTGAAGACAGGCCGGACGGCCGCCCCGGCAACGGGGAGGAAAGTCCGGGCTCCAGAGGGCAGGGTGCCAGGTAACGCCTGGGGGCGGGGACCGCTTGCGGAAGCCGTCACGGAAAGTGCAACAGAGAGTAGACCGCCCTCGCAAGAGGGTAAGGGTGAAAGGGTGCGGTAAGAGCGCACCGGCTCCGGCGGTAACGTCGGAGGCTGGGTAAACCCCACCTGGAGCAAGACCAGAGCGGCGAGGGTAGCCCGCCCGTTGATGTCGCGGTAGGTTGCTAGAGCGCGGGGGCGATCCCGCGCCCAGAGAGATGGCCGTCGCCTCACGAAAGTGGGGTACAGAACCCGGCTTATAGGCCTGTCTTCTGCCTTGAAGCTTCCCCTTCTCAGTCTTTCTCCGCTCTCGCGCAGCTTGTCTGCGGAACGAGTAGAAGTAAGATTGGGAAGGGGGGAGCAGATTAGACTGCCTCTTCTGCTTCCCGCCCGTCAGCGGGGGCTCCGCAGGCGATACAGAACAGGATGCCCGCCGGGATGTTCTCGCTACACTGCGCACAGGACGTAGTCGCGGGCTGGGCGTCTCGCAGGTCCGCGCCGCATCCAGCGCAAAAGGGGACACCGGCGGAAATCGCTTGTCCGCACTTCGGGCAGCGGGTCCGCTTCCCGGCGTCCGGGCGGCGCACGTAGTCGCCGCGCAAGATCCGCGTATAAATGCCGCCGCGGTGCCATTCGTCGAGGGCCTTGGCGCGATAGACGACCTGGGGATGGTCCAGGTACCAGCTGTAGAGCAGGAACAGCAGCGCCCTTCCCATCCCGTCCGCGCCCGTCGACTCCGAGTGGTTGCGGGCCTGCTCCTGGAAGGCTTCCACATTCATCTCACCGTCGAAGCGGGTGGAGCCGCAGCCGAGTTTCATGATCGCGGAGAAGGCGGCCTGCGGGTTCTGGCAGACCAGGAGACCCGCTCGATCGCAGCTGATCTCCGCCTGTCGCATCCACTCCAGGAACGCCGAGACTAGCGCCAGGCTGGCGACTTGCCCCAGCCCCAACGTGCTGCGTCCCAGCAGCTCAATGAGCTGCAGTAGCATCCGCCCCACCATCTGGTACAGCACGTGCGCGCACTTGATGTGACCGAGCTCATGCCCGATTACATAGCGCAGCTCCTCGTCCGTGAAGTCGTTCACCAGCGACGATTCCAGCACCACGAACGTGCGCTGGATCCCGGCGGTGTAGGCGTTGTAGCGGGGACTGTAACGAACGTACAACTCCGGCTCGGGAAGGTCCAGAATCTCACACCCTTCCCGCAGGAAGCCGTAGAGTGTGGGAAACTGCCGCGGGCTGCAGCGTACGGACTCGGATGAGTTGAACGCGTAGAGGACGTGGTCCACGGCATGTTCGTGGAACTTACGCAGCACCAGCGGCAGCAGCGGCACCCGCTGGAGGTTGTTCAGCGCGATCTGATCCGTCTCGCTGATGAACGCCTCCGCCGCGAGATGGGGAAAGCGTATGCGGTCACTACCGTCAACAGCCATGAATTCCTCCGCGTGGCAATATCCCCGTGTTCACGCGTGCGCAGCGGCGCACCTCCTCAAGCGACGATCCGCGCCTCCGCGCCGAGATCAACGAATTCACAATTCCCGGTGCGACTACCGGGCGCAGGATTTGCGTGAGCGGCAAGGGAACGGGTGCTCCAGCTACTTTCTCTGGAGATCGACCCGATGTTGAATCGCCTTCGGCTTATCCTACCGGCGCTGGCGTTGACCCTGGTCTGCGCCGCTTCCGGGCGGGCGCAGAACACGCCTATTTCCCCCACCGAGCTGCAAGCCGCGCTCGCCGCCCCACCGCAGGGCGACGCCGCAGTCGCGCTCGCCAACCGGCTGCGCGCCACCTTCGGCGCCGACAACTTGAAGAACGGACCTCCCGCCAAGATCGACGGCTTGCTGGCCATGTGGGCCGTGGAGACCAAAGAGCAGGGCGGCGCGCGGGTGCAGCACATCGGCAACATCCGCTCCTGGCCGCTCACTCGCATCGGTGACACGGATGTGTGGGCGGGTGTTGGTTACATCCCGAACTTCGCTGTGGTGGCTTACCAGTATGAAGCGGGTGGAAAGCGATTTGGGGGCGCGTCCCACCAGATCGAGGTGTTCCCGCCCCATCCGGATAACCAGCCGCACGCCGACGTGCCGAAGGGCACCGTGAAGCAGATGCCGGCTTTCGAGAGCAAGGTTTTCCCCGGCACCACGCGGGATTGGTGGGTGTATGTCCCCGCGCAGTATAAGCCCGAGAACCCGGCGGCGGTGATGGTGTTCCAGGACGGCGGCGGCTACCTCTACACGGCGACCACGTTCGACAACCTCATCCACACGGGCGACATGCCGGTTACCATTGGCATCTACATCAACCCGGGCCGGTTCGCGAACGGCGGTTCGAACCGCAGCTTTGAGTACGACACACTGTCCGACCAGTACGCACGCTTCATCCGGGACGAGATCCTACCCGAGGTGAGCAAGAGCTACAAGCTGACCACGGACCCCGAGCGGCGCGCCATCTGCGGCGCCTCCTCCGGCGGTATCTGCGCCTTCACGGTCGCCTGGGAGATGCCGGACCTGTTCCGCAAAGTACTCTCCCACGTGGGCAGCTTCACCAACATCCAGTCCGGCCCGACCCTCCGCGCTGGCGGCCATAACTACGCGGCGCTGCTCCGCAAAGTGGCGCGCAAGCCCCTGCGCGTGTTCCTCCAGGATGGCTCCAACGACCTGGACAACGAACACGGAAGCTGGCCCCTCGCAAACCAGGAGATGGCCGCCTCGCTGCGGTACATGGGCTACGACTACCGCTTCGACTTCGGCCAGGGCTTCCACAGCGGCAACCACGGTAAGGCGATCATGCCGGACTCGCTCCGCTGGCTGTGGCGTGACGTGCGTTAGGAAGGAAACGGGGTAAATGGGGAAATGAGTAAACGGCGAGGAGTGGATTTAACCATTTCCCAATTTACTCGTTTCCCGCATTTACTCCGGGATCGTTACGGCTGCCGCTTGGGAACGTTCGGGTCTTTCCGCAGCTTCTCGGCGGCGGCCTCCACCTGATCTCCGAACTGCTTGGGAGTGATGGAGCCCTGGAGCAGCGACGCCATGGCGTTGCGTGAAGCGTCTTCCATCGGCTTGTACCATTGCGAATAGCGGGTGGTCCAGGTCACTTTGGCGTTTCGGAGCGCCGTCGCAGGACCGCGTAACGTGGGCGGCAGCGGGGCCTGGTCGGTCCCCCGCACCGCCGTCAGCGTGCCTTTTTCAAGCACGAACTCGCGAGCCTTTTTCTTGCTGGTCAGGTACTTGAAGAAGTCGATGGCCAGCGCCTGATTCTGACCGTGCGTCGGGATTAGCCATGGCTCTACGCTCACCTGGAGCGTGCTGGGGTCGCCCTTGCCGCCCTGGACGTGCGGCGGTAGGAAAAACCCCATCCGGAAGCCGGGTGGTAGTTGCTTCTTCATCTCGCTTTCCAGCCAGGTGCCGCACGGGATCATCGCGGCTTTACCCTGGAGGAACTCCATCTGCGCCTCGGTGTGGCTCATGCCGTTGGCGCCGTTCTGGAAATAGCCCTTCTTACGCACGTCATCGACCATTTGCGCCGCTTTCAGGAACGGCTCGCTCTGCCATGCCCCCGGCTTGAGCGCTTCCAGATCGCTGATCACCTGCGTTCCACCGATGCTGATCGCCCACGGTAACAGGAATCCCTGAAGGGCGTAATAGGGATATTTGCCCTGATACGTGAGCGGTGCGATGCCTTGGGCCTTGATCTTCTCACAGAGGACCAGCAACTCGTCGTACGTCTGGGGCGGCTGCCAGCCGTTCTTCTCGAAGAGGCCGACGTTGTACCACCACCCGTTCAGGTTCAGGTAGTACGGCAGCAGATAGGTCTGGCCGTTGTACTCGCCCAGCTTCAGCACCTCCGGCACAAAGCTGTCTTTCCAGGTTCCGGTGCTCTCCCCATAGGCGCTCGTTAACAGCGCGTCGTCCATCGGCTGCGCCTGGTGCTCGTAGATGAGCGCGTAGTTGTCCATCCCCCACCCCGGGAACGTGAGGCCCGGGGGATCTCCGGCCACGAACCGGGGGCGAAGCTGCTCCCAGATGCGGGGGTCGCCCTTGAGGTCGATGCGGACTCCCGGGTGCCCCTGCTCGTATTCCCGCGCTGCTCGCTCGTAGAAGTCAACGCCGTAACCGCCCTGGAAGGCGCGCACCTCCAGCTCGCCGGAGTGCGGGCGAAGCTCTGTCTCACCCTGAATCGGATGGACGCAACCGGCGCAGAGGACAGTGGGGATGGCCGTGAGGAGCAGCCATTTTCGGGCTATTTGAGCGATCACAGAAGTTCTTTCGATAATGAGCAGGCGTCAATCGGAGAATTCAAGGAGATTTCAGGTTCGCAAGCCCGCTCCCTTGTGGTATTTTACGATGGAATGCCTTTACACAACAGTACCGGCGTTCGTGACCCACACCTTTACACTGCGGCCTCGGCCGCCACACACAACAACAACGACCGTGTCCGTAGCTGACAAATCGATTACCTGCCGCGACTGCGGCCAGCCCTTTGTATTCTCCGCGAGTGAGCAGACCTTCTTCGCGGAGCGCGGGTTCACTGATCCCGTTCGCTGCCTTGCCTGCCGCCGCGCGCTGAAGGCCCGGAAAGCGGAAGCGACCGGTGGCGCTCCCCGGCCTCGGGATGCCCAGCCCGCGAACCAGGAGTATAGCTCGGCTGGCCGCAGCGACCGCGGACCTTACTCCGGCGCTGCGGCAGCGCCGGACCGCCCGCAGTTCGGGCCGGACGCTGCTCCGCGGGGCTCACGCCCTCGCGCGAACCCCGCACCCGAATATCGCGACGCTGGCCAGTATTGGGACGCCGACGGTCCGGATCGCCGCGCTCCCAAGCCCAAGCGATTGCCCCGTTGGATCGAAGCGGAGCCCGATCCGGAAGACGCGTACTAGGCGCGCCGGAACAAACAGCATCTGGCCCTCCTCCCGATCTATGGGGAGGGTCAGCGATGAATAGAACCGGTAGCAAGGACCGGGTGCCCCTCGGGCGGATCATCCGCCCGATCTCCGTCACCTCTCACGGCAGGCATGCGCCCGCCTACCGAGAGGTTGCTCGAAGGTCGATCGAGGGCCGAGCCTACTTGCTACGGGTACTATTAACGGGCAGCGCATTCGGTGATTACGCGACGGCCGACTTCGCTGTCCGGGTCTTGCCCGGTGAAACGGAGTAGGGCCGCCCCTACCCCCTCCTGCCGTAGCGTCTCCTGGATTGCACCCGCCGAAGGGTCACCTGGCGGGTCGAAGCGTAGCGCAGCCACGATGCCCTGAACGATGCAGCGCGGCTCCACGTCCCAATCCAGGCAAGTCAGCGCGGCGCCGATGAGGCGGTCGTCCGGCCGGAGCTTGCGCACCGGGTCTCGCCCAACGCGGAGGACTGTGTCGCCGAGGGCGGCGTTTTCAAAACGGCGCACCAGGTCGTCGCGATGCCGGGTCAACTCCTCACGCGGGAATCCGTGCTTGCGGGCGAGCGCCTCCCCCGCTTCCAGCATCGCCCCCACCACGCTTTCGCGGATCGCGGGGTCGCGCATTGCTTCCCAGATGAAATCATAGCCACGCTGGTACCCCAGATACGCCGCCACGGCGTGGCCGAGGTTGTGCACGTACAGCTTGCGCTCCACATATGCGGAGAAGTTGTCCACGGGCCGGAGCGCCGGAACATCCGGAATTGCGCCCAGGAAGGCACTGCGATCCACGGGCAAGACCGCGTAGTCTTCGGCCACTGCTAGCAGCGGGTCTTGCGCCCGATCTTCGTCCGACAGCACCGGTACCATCCGGCTGACAACGCTCTCCACGAGTCCCACCTGCCCCAGGAGTTCCGACGAAAGGAGTGCAGCCAGGTAGCCGCGCAGCAGGTCCGAACAGTTGAGCTGGTTCTCGCAGAGGATGACATCCAGCGTGGCTCCGCGTGCCTTCATTCCCGCCGCCAGGGCGGGAGCGAGGTGGGGCAGCGCTTGCACTCCAACCGCCGTGCAGGCAAAGGCGCAGCGGGCCAACTCCGCAGCTACCGCCGCTATGTCGCGTCCGTCAACCGCTCGGACCGGGCGTATGGTCAGCGTCTCGAACCGGTCCGGCCCCGCGAGGCGGAGCGGGTATTCCCTGCGAGCGTCCAGTCCCGCAACCATGTCCGCCGCCACGTCCACGAATACTACCTCGTAGCCGGCTTCCGTGAAGATGTGACCCGTAAAGCCCCGACCAATATTCCCTGCACCGAACTGGACGACTGTGTCCAAGCTGAAACCTCCTCGCGCCTCGGCTGTACGCAACACCTCCCGCAGCCTCGGGGAGGCTGCGGGAGGCGTACTGCTGCGGCGATTTCCTTAAGCGATGTGGGCGCCCTGGGCTTCCACGTAGACGGTGTAGAGGGACTGGCCCGCCGTCATGAACAACCGGTTCCGCTTGACGCCGCCGAAGCAGACGTTGGAGCAGATCTCTGGCAGTAAGATCTGGCCGATGCGCACGCCGTCCGGCGCGAAGATGTGCACGCCATCGTAGCCGTCACCCACCCAGCCGCCGGCTGCCCAGATATTGCCTTCGGTGTCCGCGCGGATCCCGTCGGCCATCCCGGCTTTGCCGTTCAGGTCCATGTTGGCGTACTCTTTGCCCTTGGAGAGCTTCTTGCCGTCCGACACGTCGAACACCTGGATGTTCTTCACAGCCTGGTCGTAGTGAGACGCGCCCGTATCGGCGATGTAGAGCTTCTTGTAATCGGGGGAGAAGCAGAGACCGTTCGGCTTGAACGGCTCGTCGGTGACTTTCTCCACTTTGCCGCCCTTGGGATCGATCCGGTAGACCGCTTCCTTGAGCTCCAGTGTGCCCTTGTTGCCTTCATAATGACCCAGGCTGCCATAGCCGGGATCGGTGAACCAGATGGCGCCATCCGGATGGACCACCACGTCGTTCGGGGCGTTGTATGGCTTGCCGTTGAACTTGTCCGTGAGCACCGTCACCGTGCCGTCGTGCTCGTAGCGCACCACGCGCCGGTTACCGTGCTCGCACGAGATCTGGCGGCCCTGGTAATCGAATGTATTGCCGTTGCTGTTATTGGCGGGATTGCGAAACACGCTCACGTGGCCGTCATCCAGCAGCCAGCGCATCTGCACGTTGTTCGGGATGTCGCTCCACATCAGGAACTTGCCGACGCCATTCCAGGCAGGGCCTTCTGCCCAGAGCATGCCGGTGTGGAGGCGCCGGATCGGCGTGTTGCCGATCTTAATCTTCGCGAAGCGCTTGTCCAGCACCAGGATATCCGGCTCCGGGTACTTGGAAGGCTCGGCGTTGGGGCCGTAATCCCGGGCGTACGCAGCGGACCCGACCAGGGCGGCGGCGGCTCCCAGGAAGGCGCGGCGGGCCAGCTTTCCGCCGTCGCGCGCAGGTGCGGCAGCTGTGCCGCGGTTCGGTTCTTCGTGTTTCATAAGTCAGTCGGAAGTCGGGGGAGAACGCCCGGCCGCGTCATCACGGCATCGGGGCAAGCGACGCTCCGCGCGACAGCACAGTCACTTGCGGGAGCCAGTTGGTTCTTCCAGGGTTGAGCGAAGATGTCCTTCTCCGCTCGAAACAACGAACAGGGATGGCGCTCACCTGGCAGGGGCTGCTTTTCCGGGCTTCGTGCGGGGAACGAACGGGCCGCCGTAGCTGTCTCGCAGCGCGTCGGTCCGAGCGCGCAGCGCCCGGAGCACCTCCTGGTGCTTGGAACTGCTCACCAGGTTCCGGGTCTCCTCGAAGTCGGCGTCGTGGTCGTAAAGCTCCTCGACCACGGGCTGCTGCTGGAACCAGCGGATGTACGTCCAGCGCTCCGTGCGCACTCCCTCGCTCTTCGGAATGTTGTCGCGTTCGAAGAGGTGTTCGAAGAAGAAGTCCTTGCGCCAGTCAGCCGGGGCTTGCCCGTGCAGCAGCGGCAGGAGGCTATACCCCTGATAGCGGCCGGGGGCGGGGATTCCGGCCAGATTGAGCAGCGTGGGTGCGATGTCTACGTTTAGCGCCACCGCATCCGTCACCTTGCCGCGGCGCGCGCGCTCCAGGCGCGGATCGAACACGATCATCGGCACTCGCAGCGAGTATTCGTAGCCGTACCACTTGTCGGCGAAGCCCCGCTCGCCCAGGAAGTAGCCGTTGTCCGCCATGAACACAATGACCGTATTGTCCGCGAGGCCCCGCTTCTCCAACTCCGAGCGGATCCGGCCCATCACGTCATCGACGGCGGTGATCATCCGGTAGTAGCCGCGTACCATCTCCTGGTACTTCCGGGGCTCATCGAACCGCCAGTTGTAGCGGACGCGGCTCTCCGTATTCTTGAGGAACTCCGGCTGCTTGCTCCAGAATTCGGCGCTCATCGTTTTCGGTACCGGGAAGGTCACGTCCCGGTAAAGAGCATCGAAGCGAGTGGGCCAGAAGTACTGCTTGGGATCGTTATCTTCGGCGTGGGGTGCGTTGAAGCTGATCGATAGGTTGAACGGCTGATCCGGCTTGCAGCCGTCCAGGAACTCCACGGCGCGATCCCCTACGATGTCTTCCAGGAACCGTTCCGACCCATCCGGCTGTTTCTTGAAGTACGGAGTACGGTTGAGCGGACGGAAGTAGTCGAACATCCGGGTGTCGGCACCCTTTTCCGTCTCGACCCCGAACTTGCCGATGAAGCCGGTCCGGTACCCCGCCTGCCGCAATCGCACCGGATAGCTATCGTCCACGAATGGATTGGCGATAGGCGGCGTGCTGAACGTGAAGCGATGGGTGCGCTCGTAAAGCCCCGTGAGGAGGGTCGCACGGCTGGCTGCGCAAATGGGGGTGGTGACGAACGCGTTCTTGAAGCGCACCCCGTCGCGGGCCAGGGCATCCATGTTCGGCGTGCGAATGACGCGGTTCCCGGCACACCCCATGGTGTCGAACCGCTGGTCGTCGCTGAGGATGAAGACGAGATTGGGGCGACGTGCCGGCTTCTCCTGTGCGGCCCGAGCGCCGTTCGCGGCGAGCCCCACTGCGGCCATGAGGAGCGCTATAGCCGTAAGGAATCCCCTGCTCATCTCAATCACTCCCCGTGTTCAGGCATTGGCTTGGTGACCATGCTTCATCCTTCTGCCTTCACCCCGTCATCCTGGAGTGCAGCGAAGGATCTCGCGCCCGCGCGTAGGCCGATCCCGCGGGCAGCCTGCGCACGGGGGCGAGATCCTTCATTCCGCTCCGCTCCATTCAGGATGATGGGTACGCAGACGGTACCGTCGACCGAGGACGGCACATTTTCACTACCGGATGACGGGGTACGGCGACGGCGCACTCGTCCGCTTCAGGAGCACCTGAATGCCTGAACACCCAACCCTACTTCAGGTGGGCTTCGAACCAGGCGATGCTGTTGTCCATCATCGCCGGGGCGAAGCCGTGGCCGATGCCGGGGATCAGGTTGACCACCAGCCGATCCTCGGCGCCCTTGTAGATGTCTTGCTTCAGCACCGCAATGAAGCGCTGTGCGCCATCCGGCGGGACCTGTATATCGACGGCGCCGCTCTGGAACGCGATATAGGGGCGGTGCCGGAACGAGTCCAGGTGGGTCAGCGGGTTTCGCTTGTCATACCACGCCTGGGCTACGGTGTCGGGCTCCCCGGGCGGCTCCCAGGAGCCGGGACGCATCCAGTCGGGAGTGGCCACGATAGCGGACACCACCTTGATGCGCTTGTCCACGCCGGCGGCCGCAACGGAGAGGTCGCCGCCCATCGACGTGCCGCCGATGCCGACCTCCGGGCTCACGCCCAGCTCCTTGATCGCCCAGTCGATCATCGGGGTGGTTTCTTCGGCCGTCTTCGCCAGAATGGGCCAGAAATAGCGGCGGATATTGCCCCGAACCCGCAGCGGAA
>Ga0255338_1003077_pt1 | contig 21285 bp, 17 predicted proteins | sample MeOH1_35cm_T4_19_FD_203715 | JGI IMG/M metagenome (GOLD analysis project Ga0255338, IMG submission 203715) | Sandy soil microbial communities from University of British Columbia, Vancouver, Canada - MeOH1_35cm_T4_195 | ecosystem: Engineered > Artificial ecosystem > Sand microcosm > Unclassified ...
GTCATCCAGCAGGTAGATGTTGAGCTTGTCCCTGGGCCAGTCGATACCGCAGGCGGCCAGCACCGTCGGCTTCACGACTTTCAGTGGCTCGTTGTAGGTGGGGATGAAGATGTCCACTGTCGGCCATTGGGCCAAATCATCCGGCAAGGGGTGAGGCTGGCGTTTGAGTGGCCAGGCGGTCTGGGCATAGCCGAGGAGCAGGATGATCCAGGTGTAGAACTCGGCGGCTAGCAGTACGCCACCCCATACCAGATCCAGGTATTCGTCGCCGTTGAGGGTGTAGATCGTGCGCCACCAGAGGTAGCGGGTGGAGACGATGACCGACAGCAAGGTCAGCAGCAGTGTCACGACTTGCCCTTGAATGCGCCGCAGCAGCAAGGCGATGCCCCACAACACAGCGACGAAAACGATTTGCGCCAAAGTATTGAACGGCGTGGTCAGGCACAAAAGCGCCAAGCCAGCCGACAGGGTATAGGCGCTGTACCGCAGCAAGGGGTGATCCCACAACCTGTGGGTGGCGCAGTATTCCCCCCAGCGCTGGAACTGCCGGCTGTTGTGCGCCAGCTTCTTGCGTGTCAGGCGCAGGGCATGCAGACGCTTGCGCGCGATGGCCGGCAGAAGCCTCGCCAGGCTGTCGCCGGCATTCCGCATGACGGTGCGCGCCTGTTGGCGCCAGCTCGCGTCGCCGATGCGATGCTGCTCTTGTGGCTTGACCAAGGCAATCCACAGCAGTTGCAAGGGGATGCGGATCGCGTCGCCAAGATGGAGACGGGCGAGATTGATATGGGGAAACCAGATGGCCAGTCGCTCTCGCCAAGCCCGGCCTGGCGGGGCCGATGGCGGCATCACGAACAGCAGGGACAGCAACAGCACGCCCCAGGATTGCCTTGGGTCGGCGCCACAAGCCGCCAGGAAGGTGCGGGCGCGGGCAGGTAGCACGCTGGCGGGCGCGGGCAGCGTCATGCGGCTTTCTTCTCGTGCCGATGGGACAAATGAGCCACCACCCACATGGCCAGCGCGGAAAAATCGTAGGTGGCCCGGCTGGACGGCGCGTATTCGAACACGCTTTGCTTGCTCGCCAGCGCTTCCCGCAGCGACTCGTCGCGGTGCAGGACCACCGGCACCAAGCTGGAGAAGAAGTCGGTTCGCATGAGCGTGGCCACATCCTGGTCCAGTGCGCGGGCGGGATCAAATCCGTTGAGGACGAATGCAACGCGCCGCGCGCCCTGGGCCAGGGCCGCTTCGGCCGTGGTGCGGGCCGCGGCATAAGACAGGGCGTCCGGCGTCACGACGATCAGGGTGAGGCGGGCCGCTGCCAATGCCTGCGAACGCAGGGCGCCTTCGGTGCGCGGGCAGTCGCAGATCACATAAGTCTCGGCCGGCATGTCGAGCTCAGCCAGCCGGGACGCCAGCCACGCCGGCTGGGCGGCGAGACTGTGTGCAAAGTCGGCGATGGTACGTTCATCGTCAGGCTTGCCGAAAGGGATGAAGTCGACCCCGCTGGCGCTGCAAAAAGCAGCCTCGTTCCAGGGCTTGCCAGAGGCGACCATGGGCGCGAGGCCGGTTTCATCCTCCCAGTCCATGCCGAAGTGCAGCCGCAAGGCGTTGTCGGGCGAGAGATCGAACGCGATGGCGTGCCGCCGCTGGGCCACCAAACCGGCGGCGAGCTGGGCCGCAACGGTCGTGACGCCTGCCCCGCCGCTTGTACCGATCACTGCGATGACGTTCACGCTTCGTGCCGGTCGTGTTCTTGCATACCGTGCAGGGTGTTGCGGACCTCTTTTAGCAAGGGCCAGCGAGCGGTGGCCTTGATCGCCGACTCGGTTCTTTGTAACTCTTGGTAACGTCGAGCGTCCGTGCTCAGATGCGAATAGAGGCTGGTGACATCCATGGCAGCCTGGATGGATAAGTCGCGATTTCTCAAAATCTCTCCGAATTTCGACGGTATTCCAGATTAAATCAGGAAGCTATTGTCGTTTCGGTGGCCTGATTATGCAAATTCTTGATATAAATATGAATGAATCGGTTGGGACCGGTTTCCGGGGTGGCGAAAAGCTGCTAACGATAAAATTACAAATTGTGACAAATAGTGCGACACGAAATTTACGGTCGCTCGCTCGCGATTGAGAACTTGCCTGCGGCTGCCGCAAGCCTGTCGAGCGGCAGCGTCTATGCGGTGGTCCATGACGAGGACGTGCCCATCCTGGCCGTGGTATGGCCAACCTTGCTGGCTGGCTGTCAAGCCGGGCCGGTGCAGTGGGTGACGGAACGCGATCCAGACAAAGAACTGGCTTCGTCGGCAACAGCCGATGCCGGCAGGATGCGGCAGGCTTTGGAAAGCGGTCGTGTTTCATCCTTTCTCTGGGGTGGTAGCGCCCCGTTGCCCGTGCTTCAGCGGATCTTGGCGGAACTGGATTATTTCGGTCCGGCGAAGGGTGGCCTGGTGGTCCTGGATGGGGCCGACCGGCTGTTTGACAGCACCGATCCGAAAGCGGCCGATGCGGCTATCGCCGCATGCCATCGGTGGGCCGAGCGAAACGACTGTGCCCTGCTGCTGCTGTGCACACGGCGGATTGGGCATGCCGACCCTGTTGAAACGCTTCGAGTCGCTGCACGCCGCCTGGGCGGATTTGTCCGTTTTCGACGTGCCGATCATGGGCTGGGCTGGGATGTATTCCACTGGTTCGGATCCGAAGGGGTCCTTGCCGGCCAGTCGCTGCGCCTGTCTTTGCGTGCCGATGGAGGTTTGGCGATGGTCGCAGACAAGGCGCCGCAGCAGGCCTTCGAGGTGGCTGCCGATGAGGATGCGGTGATCATTACCCGTGCCGCCTTGCCGGCCGAGCAGCCTCCCCCTGCCGCGTGGCATGTGGCCGAGAGCTTGGAGGCGCTAAGGACCGCAGCAGCGGCTGCAACGGCGGCAACCCTTGTCTTGCACTACGACCCGGCCACTTCACTTGATGCATTGGCGCGGATCGTGTTTGGCCTGCGTCAATCACGCGGTAGCCGGATCAAGATCGTGGTGCGCGAGATCAATGTGCGGATGCGCTACAGCCAGGAGCAGTTGATCATGCGCTTGGGGGCGAACCTGGTGGTGGCCGCGGAAGTGGTTTTCTCCCGTTTTTTAGGCTTGGTCGACATGGTGCAAGGGCAGGTCTTTTCCCGCCCTTTGGCTGCCGATTACGAGGCCGCGGTCATGGCGGTCGCGGAGGTCCCCGAGCGGGGCTATCTGACGCCGCGGGTCTTTGCCGAGACGGTGGCGGCCATCATGAGGCGCGCGCGCGTGCTGAACATCCAGAGCGCATTGATCCGTTTGCCGCTGGTGCGCGGGCTGTCGCCGGCCGATGCGCTGCGCTACTGTAGCGTGAGACGTTCCGGCGATCTGTGTACGGCCGATGCAGACAGCGTTTATGTTTTCCTGTTCGCCTGCCGGGAGAGCGATATCGGCTTCACGCTGGATCGGCTGTTTCGTCTGCCGGTGTCGGAGTTGTTCGAGGGGGAAGAGCGCTGTCTCTCACCGGAGACCATCCGTCACGCTCTGGAGACACTGGCCGAGGCGGCAGCAGCGGCGCAGTGGCCTGATCTTGGCGCGGCATTCTCTGCTGGAGCGGGGCCTGCAGAACAGGCGGCCCAGGTCGTGCCATCTGCCAGTCCGTCGCGCGTCGGCGTGCGCCGCGCGCCAGCGCCTGCGGTGCGGCGGCCGCTGCCGTTGCGGCATGCACATGCCGGGGGCGTTTCACCATGACTTGGTTGATTGCTTTGCTTTCCCTTGCTGTGGGTATCGCCCTCGGCTACCGCTTGCCGGCCCTGCAGGCTTGGTGGCGACGTTACCGTGAGCGACGCAACTTCAAGCCGGTCGCACTGCGGCCCTACCGTCCCGCGGCAGCCAGCCGTTCCGATCGCGGGCCGTCGGCATCATGAGACATCCCGAGCCCATGACGTCCGGGGCAGAGCCGACGACCCGGCACGGCAGCCCACTGGAGGTGACTCCCGCCGCCATCCGGCTGGGCCCATGGAGTTTGTACTTCCTTGCCAAGCTCGCCTTGTTCTGGAAGGAGCTGATTGGATTCCACGCCTACGAGAACCTGGCTTTCGCGGCATTCCTGCTGGTACCGGCGGTATCGCCGGCATGGCGACGCACCAAGGCCGCCGTGGCCCTGCCGGCGGGTGTGGCCCTGCTGTACCACGACTCCTGGCTGCCGCCGATCAGTCGCGTATTCGCCCAGGCATCGTTGCTGGCGAGCTTCGATCTCAGCTATTTCATCGAACTGCTCGGGCGTTTCATCAGCTGGCCGACCGTGGCGATGCTGGTCATCGTCTGGGCCGCCTATCAACTGCTGTCCCGCCGGGTTCGGGTGGGCGTGGTCGTGATGGGTGTCCTGCTCATGCTGGCGCTGACGCAGCGACAGCCAGCGCCCATGCCCGGCGGCATGGCGGGCGTGCAGGCGAAGCCGGTGGCGCAGGGCGAGGCGGCGGGCAATGCGGAGCAAAGCCTGGAATCGGCATTGCAATCGTTTTATGCCAACGAGTCCCGGCGTTCGGTGACCTTCCCGACGCCGGCCGCGAGCGCCGTGCCGTTCGACATCCTCTTCGTCCATGTTTGTTCCCTGGCCTGGGACGACATCCTCGCCGTCGGGCTCGACAAGCATCCCTTGTGGCAGCGCTTCGACATGGTGCTGACCCATTTCAATTCCGCCTCGTCTTACAGCGGCCCGGCCGCGGTGCGGATTCTGAAGTCAACCTGTGGCCAGCCGTCGCAGGCGGCGCTGTACGAACCGGCACCGGCGAACTGCTACCTGATGGACAGCCTCCAGCGAAGCGGCTTCAAGCCGAACCTGGTCATGAACCATGACGGCCACTTCGACGATTTCCTGAAGCTGGTGCAGAACCAGGGCAAGCTGTCGGCGCCGCCCATGCCCCTGGGCGGTGCGCCGGTTGCGCAGTACGCGTTCGACAGTACACCGATTTTCGACGACCTAGCCGTGCTGTCACGCTGGCTGGACCAGCGCAAGGCGGATGCGACGCCGCGGGTGGCCACCTACTACAACACCATCAGCCTGCACGATGGCAATCATCTGGCGGGGGCGTATTCGAAGCGAGCCAGCCTGGAGACCTACCGTCCCCGCCTGGCTAAGCTGTTCGACGACCTGGACCAATTCATGCAGAAAATCGAGTCCTCCGGTCGGCGTGCGGTGGTGGTCATGGTGCCGGAGCACGGTGCCGCCTTGCGCGGCGACAAGATGCAGATTCCCGGCTTGCGTGAGATTCCCAATCCGACCATCACCGAGGTGCCGGTCGGCATCCGGGTGATCGGCCCCGAACTCCGGCGCGCGGGGGATGCCTTGCGCATCGAAGCCTCAACCAGTTACCTGGCGATGTCTCAGATCATTGCGCGGCTGGTGGAGAAGTCGCCCTTTGACGGCGACAGCTTCGCGCCAGCGGATTACACCCAGGGACTGCCCACCACCGACTTCGTCGCCGAAAATGAGGGCATGGTGGTCATGCGCCGTCAGGGGGCTTACTTCCTGCGTCAGGGCAAGGACGACTGGGCCGCATACACGGCGAGCCCGCAAGCGGCCGGCCAGCCCTGACGCCGCCCTGTCCTAGCGGCCGGAGGCGAGCAGGCCGCCCAGCGCGAACACCGAGTTCGGCACGGTCGACTTCGCCGGTGCCGGCTTGCGCTGCGCGAAGATGCCGCGCTTGCTGGCCGGCCGTGTCGCCACCGGCACAGCGCCCTTGGCACGCTGTTCCTCGCTGAGCTGGTGCAATGTGATGGAGCGCAGGTGCTCCATCATCTTGCTGCTCAGGCTGGTCCACAGTTCCTGCGTCAGCGCGCAGCCGGCTTCGCCGGCACCCGTGGCCGCCTCCATCTGCAGCGCGCGTGCGCCTTCCACCGCGATGATGATGTCGGCCACACTGATGGCCTGGGCCGCCCGGCCCAGCGTGTAGCCGCCGCCGGGGCCGCGCGTGCTTTCCACCAGGCGCTGCTGGCGCAGCTTGCTGAACATCTGCTCCAAGTAGGACAGCGAAATCTGCAGGCGCTCGCCGATGGAGCCCAGCGGCACCGGCCCGGCCTGCTCGCGCAGGGCCAGGTCGATCATGGCGGCGACGGCAAAGCGGCTTTTGGTGCTTAAACGCATGGCAGATCCTTTCAGCAATCTTGAACGGACGGAAAGTCCGAACACCCCTACTGTAGACCTTCTGCGATTTCGCGTAAATTCGTATTTTTGGTTTAATCACTTCGAAAAAACCGAATAAATGGATTGGCCATGAATTTCAAGCATTTGCATTATTTCTGGGTCACGGCACGCGCAGGCGGTGTCATGCGAGCGGGTGAGCAGTTACATACAACACCGCAGACGCTGTCGGGCCAGATCAAGCTGCTGGAGGAACGGCTGGGTTGCCGGCTGTTCCGCAAGAGCGGCCGCCAGCTGGAGTTGACCGACGACGGGCGGGTGGCGCTGGGCTATGCCGACGACATCTTCACCCTGGGGGCCGAGTTGGAATCGGCTCTGCGCCAGCCGCGCAGTGGGCCGCGCGTGCTGGACTTCCGGGTCGGCGTGGCCGATTCGGTGGCCAAGTCGGTGGCCTACCGGCTGCTGGCGCCGGCCATGCACATGGACGAGCCGGTGCGGCTGATCGGCAGCGAAGGCAAGTTCCCCGACCTGCTGGCGCAGCTGGCGCTGCAACGGCTCGATCTGGTGATTGCCGACGAGCCGCTGACGCGCCGCATCAGCGTCAAGGCCTTCAACCACGCGCTGGGCACCTCGCCCATGAGCTTCTTCTGCGCGCCGGCGCTGAAAAGCCAGTTGCAGGGTGAGTTTCCGCAGTGCCTGCACGGCGCGCCGATGCTGATCCAGGGCGCGGCCTCTTCGGTGCGCCAGCAGCTCGACGGCTGGCTGGCGCGCCAGCAGATCCAGCCGCGCATTGTGGGCGAGTTCGACGACGGTGCGCTGATGACGGCTTTCGGTCGCGAGGGCCGCGGCGTCTTCATGTCGCCCAGCGTGCTGGAGGCCGAGACGGTGGCGCATGACGGCGTGGAAGTCATCGGTCGCAGCGACGAGCTGGTGGAGGAGTTTTTCGCCGTCTCGGTGGAGCGGCGCATCACGCACCCGGCGGTGGCAGCCATCACACAGGCCGCGCGCGGTCGGTTGTTCAGCGCCTGATCAAGGCAAAGCGCTGCTCAGAACCGCTCGTACGGCATCAGGTAGCGCCAGTGCCCTTCGGGCAGACCGGCCAGCGGCAGGCGTCCGATGCGGATGCGCTTGATGGCAAGGATCTCCAGGCCGAGTGCCGAACACATGTGCGCGATCTGCCCGGACCAATAACCCTTGAGGGCAAAGCGCAGACCGGTGACATCACCCGTCTGCCGGCTCACGCTGACGCGGGCCGGCAGCATGGCGCGGCCTTCGATCACCGGCGCGCGGTTCAACTGTTGCAGCGCCTCCGGCGACACCGTGCCGCGCACGTCGACCATGACCTCGTGTTCCACCAGGGCAGCATCCTCCACCAGTTTGCGTTTCACGTGCCAGTCCTGCGTGAAGACCAGCAGGCCGCTGGCACCGGTCTCCAGCGGCGTGGCGACCTCGAGGCCGCGCAGGTGACGCTGCAGCAGGCGGATGCCCGAGCGGTCGCTGCTGTGGCGTCGCTCGGCGCGCAGCAGGTCGATGGCCGCATGTTTCTCGCCAGCCGGGGCGTTGTCGACGGTGCCCGCTGGCTTGTGCAGCACGATGGTGATGGGGGCCGGGGCGGCTGCGGGCTGGCGCAGCGCGGCGGGGTCGAGTTCGACGGCCTGGTCCAGCACCCGGAACTGGGGCACCTCCACCACCTCGCCGTTGACGCGCACCCAGCCGCCTTCGATGTAGAGCTCGGCCTCGCGGCGCGAGCAGCCGGCCAGTTCAGCGACACGGCGCGCCAGGCGCACGCCTGCGGCGTCTGAAGGATGGGAAGAAAGGGTCATGGGCTCAGTCGTTGCCGGGCGGCAGGGCGCGCAGACGTTCCACGTGGGCCAGCAGCGAACGCTTGGCCACCGGCCAGATGCGTTCGGGCACATCGTCGTAGGCCTGCGCCACCCACTCGTCCAGCGTGCCTTCGGGCAGGGCCTGCATCACGCGCAGGATCTTGGCTTCGCGTCGCAGCCGGTGGGCACGCAATTGCGCAATGGCCTGCCGGGCCGCGCCCAGCACGTGGCCGTGCGCCGGCAGGATGAAATCAATGCTGTGCGCGACACAGGCGTCATCGAGCGCGTCGAGCGAGTCGAGGTAGGCCGTCATGTCGCCGTCGGGCGGGTCGATCACCGTGGTGCTGCCGTTGAGGATGTGGTCGCCCGAGAGCAGCAGGCCGTCTTCCAGCAGTGCCAGGCACAGGTGGTTGGCGGCATGGCCGGGTGTGTGGATCACCTGCAGGGTATGGGTAATTTCGGGCTCCAGGCCTTGTGAAATAAGCGTCAATAGCTCCTGATTTTGTAGCGATCGGTCGGGTGTGAAGTGGCTGGCGGCGCGTGCAGTAGGCGCCGAGGGCAGGCCCAGTACCGGCGGCACCCCATGGCCTTGGCCGGCGTTGAGGCACAGCGCCTGCAGCGGGCGCGCGCCGGGCGAGTGGTCGGCATGCGAGTGGGTGCAGACGATCATGCGGATGTCGCCGCCGGCGGCACGCCACAGGCGCTCCAGATGCTCGGGGTCGTCCGGGCCCGGGTCGATGACGATGTAGCCGGTGCGCGGGTCGCCCACCAGGTAGCTGTTGGTGCCGGGGCCGGTCATCACGCCGGGATTGGCGGCGGTCAGGCGCTGCACGTTCTTCAGCAGCGGCACCGGCAGCTCGTTCTGCCAGTCGAGGGGGTGCAGCATCTGGCCGTCGGGGCAGACCAGGGCCAGCTCGCCGAAGGGCGGATCGCCTTCCATGTAGCGCGCTTCGCGCCCCACCAGCAGGCCGGCGCGCGGGCAACTGGTCCACAGCGGTTCTTCGGTTTCGGCGCAGGCCTGCAGCACGGCGGCCACGTCCGGGAAATGCAGCAGCCGCTCCAGCGTGCGCACGGTGGGGAAGATCATGAAGAAGCCACCTTCGCGGTGGCGCGCCAGCGCATCCGCCGGACGCACCCACACCGGGTCGAACTGCTCGCGCTCGTCGGCCACCGGGGTCTGCTTGTGCGGCATGCGTGCCACCAGGAAGGGCACGTCGAAGCGGCGCGGCAGGTCGCGGTCGGTGATCCAGCGCGCCAGCACGAAGACCTCGTCGGCGGCCAGCGTCAGGCCCTGCGCCTGGCATTGCGGCAGCAGCGGCGCGTGGCGGTCCAGTTGGGCCAGGTCGCTGGCGTCAGCAGCTGTGCCATCGGCGCGGCGCGCCAGCAGGATGCCGAGTTCCTCGAAGCTTTCGCGGATGGCGGCAATGGCTTGCGTCAGGTGTTCGTCGTGCTGGCCGGGGCGACGGCGTGCCAATGCATGGGCTTGCGCGTCGGCGGCATCGATGCCGCCGCCGGGAAAGACGTAGGCGCCGGGTGCAAAGCTGGCCGACAGCGAGCGGCGTGTCATCAACACTTCCAGTCCCTGTGGGCCATCGCGCAGCAGCAGGACGGTGGCGGCATGCAGGGGGGCAACGGGTTCACGCTGGGCGTGCAGGAGCTGGTTCAGGCGCGGCATGGACTGCATTGTGCCGCCAAGGCAGGCCCTAGGCGTAAACCCGATTGGTAATTTCCGCAACCCACAGTGGGGCCGGCACGCCGGATACTTCCACCACAACACGACCCGAGGAGACGAGCATGACCTTGAAACGACACGCCCTGCGCACGCTGTGCGTTCTGGCCGCGGCCACCGCGCTGGCCATGCCGCTGAACGCCTTGGCCCAGGCCTGGCCGGGCAAGCAGCCGATCCGGCTGGTGGCGGTGTTTCCGCCCGGCGGCTCGGTGGACCAGGTGGCGCGCCTGCTGGCGCCGCATCTGCAGCAGGAGCTGGGGCAGAACGTGATCGTCGAGAACAAGGGCGGGGCCTCGGGCTCCATTGGTGCCGCCGCCGTGGCGGCCGCGCCGGCCGATGGTTACACCTTCGCCGCCGTGTTCGACACCCACGGCGTCAACCCGAGCCTGATTCCGAATCTGCCCTTTGATTCGAAGAAGGACCTGCGCACCGTCATCGTCATCGGCACCTCGCCGATGGTGCTGGCCACCCATGCCTCGTCCGAATTCAAGACTTTTGCCGACGTGGTGGCAGCCGCCAGGCAGGCCAAAGGCGCGAGCTTCGGCTCCATCGGCTCGGGCAGCCTGGGCCATCTGGCCATGGCGCTGCTGGGCAAGAACAACGGCCTGAACTTCACGCACATCCCTTACAAGGGCGGCGGCCCGCTGATGAACGACGCCGTGGCCGGTCACGTGCCGCTGGCGATCGGCTCGGTGTTCGTCGTCAAGCCGCACGTGGACAGCAAGCGCATGCGCGCTTTGGCGGTCACCACTTCGAAGCGCGCGCCGCAGTTGCCCGACGTGCCGACGATTGCCGAAAGCGGCTTTGCCGGTTTCGATGCGCCGGCCTGGTGGGCCATCCTGGCGCCGGCCAAGACCCCGCCGGAGGTGGTGGCGCGCATGAACGAGGCCATCAACAAGGTCATGAAGAACCCCGATGTGGCCAAGCGGCTCGAAGCCCAGGGCATCGACGTGGTCGGCGGCACACCACAGGCCGGGCAGGCTTTCATCGAGCGTCAGATGGACATCTGGGCCAAGGTGGTGAAAGACAACGACATCAAGCCGGACTGATGTTGCCCCCACGGTGATGTGGCCCCCACGGTCGCTCACTGACGTGTAGCTCCCTGCCCCCAGCGCAGGCTTGCCCTGCGCTGCACTGGGGCCTGGGGCCGTGTTTCGCCTTGGGGCGGCCCGTCGGCGAAACCTGTTGCCAGGCGATAGCTTGGAAATCCTGGGAACGCCGTGGAACCGGTTTTGCCGGGCCGCTGGCGTTGCCCCCTGAAAGGGGGGGGCGGAGCGCACATCGTGCGCGCAGCCTGGGGGTGAGCTAGTGCTCCGGCGTGATGCCCAGCGCCACCAGAAAACGCGCCACCATGTTGTAGGTGGCGATGGCGCTGGTCAGCTCCACGATCTGCGTCTCGTCGAAATGCCGGCGCAGGGCATCGAAGACCGCGTCGCTGACTTTCACGTCCAGCGTCATCTGTGCCGCATAGCGGATCACCAACTGCTCCACCTCGCCCAGCGACGGGTCGCCCGGGATGCCGCGCGGGTCGGCCTGGACGAAAGCGTTGAGCGCATCGAGTTGGGCCTGGGTGCCGCCGGCGGCCAGGAAGTCGGGCGCATGGTGGTGGTACTCGTAGTGCGCACCGGTCAGCAGCGCCACGGTGCAGATGCCGAGTTCGCGCAAACGGCGGCTGGTCGGCAGTTCGGTGCGCACGGCCTTGAGGTAGGTGTTCCAGCCGCGCGCCAGCGGCTCGCTCCACAGCAGCGCCTTGTCGAGGTTGAGCAGGGCGCCGCCGCGGCGCGCCAGGATGGCGTCCACCAGGTCCTGCGGTTGGGCTTTGCGTTCGGGGGTCCAGTCGGGCAGTCGCATGTCGGTTGTCTCTGAAGGGTTGAAGTAACAGGCTGTCAGTCCTCAAGGATAAGGGCAGAAATCAGCGGATAATTTGCCGACATGCGAATTCGCTTTACCAAAATGCAGGGGGCTGGCAACGACTTCATCGTGCTGGACGAGACGCGCGGGCGGCTCGGTCTCACGACGGCCCAGTACCGCTGGCTGGCCGACCGCCACTTCGGTGTCGGTGCCGACCAGATCCTGACCGTGCGGCCGGCACCCATGCCCGGCATCGACTTCGAGTACGTGATCCACAATGCCGACGGCGCCGAGGTCGAGCAGTGCGGCAACGGCGCGCGCTGCTTTGCGCGTTTTGTGCACGACCAGGGGCTGACCCCGAAGGACACCATCCGGGTCAAGACCCTGGGCGGCGTGATCGAGCCGCGCCTGCAGGCCGACGGCCGCGTGACGGTGGACATGGGCGCGCCGGTGTTCGAGCTGCCGCGCATTCCCTTCGACGCCGCCGGCCTGACGCCGGTTGCCAGCGGTTCATGGGAAAAATGGCCACTGGACCTTGCCATGAATGCGCAAGGCACTACAATTTTTGTAGCAACCGTGTCGATGGGCAACCCGCATGCGGTACAGGTGGTGGACGATGTGGAGGCGGCGCCGGTGCTGGCGCAGGGGCTGTTGATCGAACACCACCCGCGTTTCCCGCGCCGTGTCAACGCCGGTTTCATGCAGGTGCTGGACCGCACGCACATCAAGCTGCGCGTCTGGGAGCGTGGCGCCGGCGAGACGCTGGCCTGCGGCACCGGGGCCTGCGCCGCGGTGGTGGCGGGCATCCGCCTCGGGCTGCTGGATGCGCGCGTCGACGTGCAGACCCACGGCGGCGTGCTGACGATTGAATGGGCCGGCGAGCGCAACGGGGTTGCCGCGCCGGTGATGATGACGGGACCGGCCACCACGGTCTTCCAGGGCGAAATAGAACTACCTGAACTGACATGAGCAACCAATACCTGAACCCGATGACCGAGGACGACATTGCCGACTACCTGGGCAACAACCCCGAGTTCTTCGAGCGCCACGCCGAGCTGCTGGCTGCAGTGCACCTGACCAGCCCGCACAACAAGCGCGCGGTCAGCCTGCAGGAGCGTCAGGCCGAGATGCTGCGCGACAAGATCCGCCTGCTCGAAGCCCGCATCATGGACATGATCCGCCACGGCAACGACAACTTGGCGCTGCTGGACAAGCTGCTGATCTGGGCGCGCGACCTGTTCCTGACGCTGGACTTCACCAATCTGCCCGGCACCATTGCCAGCTCGATCCAGTCGCAGTTTGCGGTGCCGCAGGTGGCTATCAAGGTCTGGGATGTGGCACCGGAATTCGCCAGCGCCGCCTTCGCACAGAACGTCAGCGATGACGCCAAGGTGTTCGCCTCCTCGCTGCGTGAGCCTTTCTGCGGCGTCAACTCCGGCTTCGAGGCCGCCAGCTGGCTGGACGAGCCGGCGCAGGCCGCTTCGCTGGCGCTGTTGCCGCTGCGTGCCGCGGCCAGCGGCAACACCACGCCGGCCTTCGGCATGCTGGTGCTGGCTTCGCCCGACGCCCAGCGCTTTGCCAGCACCATGGGCACCGACTTCCTGGAGCGCATTGCCGAACTGGCCAGCGCAGCGCTCTCGCCGCTGAGGTAAACCGTGGCGCCGGACCCTGTCCAGGCGGGTGGCGATGAGGTGATGAGCGCCGCCGGGCCGTCCCAAGGCGCGAAGGCCCCCTCGGGGGGCAGCGAGGACACGGAAGTGCCGAGCGTGGGGGCCCTGATCGAGCGCTACCTGGAGCACGTCCGGGTCGAGAAACGGCTGGCGCAACGCACGGTCGAGCTTTACGCGCTCGATTTGCAGAAGCTCAGCGACTTCGCAGCCCAGGTGCCGGTGGCGCTGATCCGCGTGCAGAACGCCCACATCCGGCGCTGGGTGGCGCAGATGCACAGCGGCGGGCGCAGCGGCCGCGGCATTGCGCTCATCCTCTCGGGTTGGCGCGGCTTTTATGCCTGGCTCGGACGCGAGGGGCGGGTGGCCAGCAACCCGGTGCAGGACGTGCGCTCGCCCAAGGCGGCCAAACCCTTGCCGAAAGCACTCAGCGTGGACGACGCGGTGCAGCTGGCCGCTTTTCGCAACGACGAGGCCGACCCCTGGCTGGAAGCGCGCGACGCCGCCATGGTGGAGTTGCTCTATAGCAGCGGCTTGCGCGTGGCCGAGCTGACCGGGCTCGATGTGGCGGCCAGCGCGGCGGCGCGCGGCTGGATCGATCTGCCCTCGGCAGAGGCCCATGTGCTGGGCAAGGGCAGCAAGCGCCGCAGCGTGCCGGTGGGGCGCGAGGCGCTGGCGGCTTTGTCGGCGTGGTTGATTCTGCGGGCGCAGATAGGGGTGGCGGCAGAACAGCCGGCGCTCTTCATCGGCCGCAACGGCACGCGCCTGACGGCGCAGTCGATCTGGCAGCGCCTCAAGCGCCGCAGCCAGCAGGCCGGGCTGGCCACGCCGGTGCACCCGCACATGTTGCGTCACTCCTTTGCCAGCCATGTGCTGCAGTCCAGCAGCGATCTGCGCGCGGTGCAGGAGCTGCTGGGCCATGCCAACATCAGCACCACGCAGGTCTACACCCGGCTCGACTTCCAGCACCTGGCCAAGGCCTACGACGCGGCGCATCCGCGCGCGCGCAGCAAGGGGCCGCCCAAGTCCTGAGCGCCGCCTTGGCGTGCGGGTCAGGCGCTCAGGAGCGGCACGACCTCCTGCTGCGAGAGTCTGAAGACCGACACCGTCTGCACCAAATCCTGTGCCTGCGATTTGAGGCTGGAGGCGGCGGCCGCAATTTCTTCCACCAGCGCCGCGTTCTGCTGCGTGGTCTGGTCCATCTGCGTCACGGCCTCGGCGATCTGGGCGACGCCGGCGCTTTGCTCCGAGCTTGCGCTGCTGATCTCGCCCATGATGTCGGTCACCCTTCGGATGCTGCTCACCACCTCGGTCATGGTGCTGCCGGCCTGGTCCACCAGGGCTGAGCCCTGCTCGACCCGCTGCACGCTGTCGGTGATCAGGGCCTTGATTTCCTTCGCTGCTTCGGCACTGCGACCGGCCAGGCTGCGGACCTCGGACGCCACCACCGCAAAGCCCCGGCCTTGTTCGCCGGCGCGCGCCGCTTCCACGGCCGCGTTCAGCGCCAGGATATTGGTCTGGAAGGCAATGCCGTCGATCACGCTGATGATGTCGGCGATCTTGCGCGAACTGTCGTTGATGCCCTTCATGGTGTCGACCACCTGGGCCACCACCTCGCCGCCCTTGACGGCCACCGTACTGGCGCTTTGCGCCAGCTGATTGGCCTGGCGGGCGTTGTCGGCATTCTGGCGCACGGTGGAGCCGAGTTCTTCCATGGACGCGGAGGTTTGTTCCAGCGCGCTGGCCTGGCTCTCGGTGCGGGCGCTGAGGTTGAGGTCGCCCTGGGCAATTTCGACACTGGCGCTGGCCACGCTCTCGGCGCCGGTGCGTACGCGGGCCACCACCTGGGCCAGGCCGGATTGCATGTCGTGCAGCGATGCCAGCAGTTGGCCGAGTTCGTCGCGGCCGCTGACGGTGATGCGGGAACTGAGGTCGCCCTGGGCCACTTTGCCGGCGACATCGGCCGCATGGCTGACACCGCGGGCAATGACGCCGCTCAAGGTGCGGGCGATGACCAGCCCCAGAACGATGGTGGCCAGCAGCGCACCGAGGTTGCCGTACATCACGCGGGCTTGCAGGGCGGCGTTGGTGTCGCGGGCACGGGCAGCACCCTCCTGCGCCATTTGCGAGAGGGCTTTGAGCTGCGTCATGCTGGCTTCGAAGGCCTGCAGCGCCGGCCCCTTGAGCAGATCCTGCGCTTCTTCGTCGCGGCGCTGTCCGGCCAGTTGCAGGATCTCGGATTTCTGCGCCAGGTATTTCTTCCATTCGACCGCGAACGCGTCGTACCGCTGCTTTTCCTGCCCGCCGCGAATGAGCGCGGCATAAGCCTCCATTTCCTTGGCCACCGCGCCTTGCAGCGTGTCCATTTCCTTGATCAGGGCTTTTCGCTCGTCTTCGCCGAAGGTCAGCACATGCTGGAACTGGACGGCGCGCAGGCGGCTGGCCTGGGTGCTGATGGAGCCGGTATGCAGGGTGCCGGGCAGCCACTGGTCGGCGATCTCGCTCGAGTTGTCGTTGAGCTCGCCGACGCCATAGACGGCATACAGGGTCTGGGCGGCTGCCAGGCACAGCACCAGGATGAATCCCCCCATCAGCTTGGTGCCGATCTTGATATCCGTCAGCTTCATAAGGTGTCTCCAGAATTCGTATCGATCGGATCGGACCACTCTAGCGGAATCCGCGCCGTCTGGAAGCCCGGAAAAGCCCGACAATTCCAACCATGAAAACGATTCGACTCAGAGAAGGCAAGGAGCGCTCACTCCTGCGTTGGCATCCATGGATCTTTGAATCCGCTATTGCCAAGGGCGGCGCGGATGCCGGCGAGACGGTGCGGGTGGAATCCGCCAAGGGCGACTTTCTGGCCTGGGCCGCCTTCAGTCCGAGTTCCAAGATCCGGGCGCGGGCCTGGAGTTTCGATGAAAAGCAGCGCATCGATGCTACGTTTTTCAGAGCGGCTGTCGCAAATGCCATCAGGGCCAGGGGCCGATTCGATGTGCAAAGTGATGGCATCCGCCTGGTTCATGGCGAGGCCGACGGCCTGCCCGGCCTGATCGTGGACCGCTACGGCGACACGCTGGTGGCGCAGTTCCTCGCCTGCGGCGTCGAGCGCTGGAAGACCGTGCTGGCCGATGCGCTGCTGGCCGAGACCGGCCTCGCCAAGCTGTACGAGCGTTCGGATGCCAGTGCCCGCGGCCTGGAGGGCCTGCCCGAGGCCGCCGGCTGGTTGCGCGGCGAGGGCCCCACCGAGCTGGTGCTGCGCGAGCACGACTGGCAACTCGGCCTGGACATTGCCACGGGCCACAAGACCGGTTTCTACCTGGACCAGCGCGACAGCCGCAAGCGTTTTGCCGACTACGCGCGCCGCCTGCAGTTCCAGCGCGTGCTCAACTGCTACTGCTACACCGGCGGCTTCAGCATTGCCGCCCTGGCGGGCGGCGCAGCGCATGTCACCTCGATCGACTCCTCCGGCCCGGCCCTGGAGCGCGCCCGCGCCAACGTGGCGCTCAACAGTTTCGATGCGGCACGCGCCGATTTCATGGACGCCGACGTGAACGCCTCGCTGCGCCAGTTCGCGCAGGAGGGCCGCAGCTTCGATGCCATCGTGCTCGACCCGCCCAAGTTCGCCCCCACCGTGGCGCATGCCGAGCGTGCGGCGCGCGCTTACAAGGACATCAACCGGCTGGCCTTCAAGCTGCTGGAGCCCGGTGGTGTGCTGTTCACCTATTCCTGCTCGGGCGGTATCAGCGCCGACCTGTTCCACAAGATCGTGGCCTCGGCCGGCACGGATGCCGGTGTCGACGGCTATATCCACGAACGCATGGGCGGTGCCCCGGACCACCCGATGACCATCAACTTCCCGGAAGGCGAGTACCTCAAGGGGTTGGTGGTGATGCGGAAATAGGGCACACCCCCAGGCTCCACTCACTGCGTTCGTTTCGCCACCCCCCTTGCAGGGGGCAACGCCAGTGGCCCGGCAGAGCCGGTTCCACGGCGTTCTCCGAAAGGGCATTCCGCTAAACTCTCTGTCTATTCCCCATACACCGAACCGGCCGTCGGCTTGCATCCTGCAAGTTGGCGGCCACTCCTTTCTGAGAGCGCATCCATGGCCCTGATTCCCGTCACCATCCTCACCGGCTTCTTAGGCTCCGGCAAGACCACCCTGCTCAAGCGCGTGCTGGAGGAGGCGCACGGGCAGAAGATCGCCGTGATCGAGAACGAGTTCGGTGAGGAAAACATCGACAACGACATCCTGGTGGCCGACACCAAGGAGCAGATCATCCAGATGAGCAACGGCTGCATCTGCTGCACCATCCGCGAAGACCTGCGCGCCACGCTGCAACTGCTGGCGGCCAAGAAGCGCAAGGGCCTGCTCGACTTCGAGCGCGTGGTGATCGAGACCACCGGTCTGGCCGACCCCGGCCCGGTGACCCAGACCTTCTTCATGGACGACGAGATCGCCGAGAGCTTTCTGCTCGACTCCGTCATCACGCTGGTGGACGCCAAGCATGCAGCCCAGCAGTTGAACGACCGGCAGGAGGCGCGCCGCCAGGTCGGCTTTGCCGACCAGCTTTTCATCAGCAAGGCGGACCTGGTGTCGGCGGAAGAGCTTGAGGCCTTGCAGCATCGCCTGAAGCACATGAACCCGCGCGCGCCGCAGAAGGCGGTGCACTTCGGCGAGGTGGCGTTGAACGAGGTGTTCGACCTGCGCGGCTTCAACCTGAATGCCAAGCTGGAAATCGACCCGGACTTCCTGAAGGAGGAGGACGAGCACGATCATCACCACCATGACCACGAACACGGCGAGCACTGCAACCATCCGTCGCACCAGCACGGCCATGGGCACCACCATCACCACGATGACGATGTGAAGAGTTTCGTCTTCCGCTCCGACCGGGCGCTCGACCCTGCCAAGCTGGAGGACTTCCTCGGCGCCATCATCAACATCTACGGCCCGCGCATGCTGCGCTACAAGGGCGTGCTCAACATGAAGGGCACCGACCGCAAGGTGATCTTCCAGGGCGTGCACCAGCTCATGGGCAGCGACCTCGGCCCGCAGTGGGGCGAGGGCGAAAAACGCACCAGCAAGATGGTATTCATTGGCATCGACCTGCCGCGCGACATCTTCCTGCAGGGGCTGGAGCAAAGCCTGGTCTGATCTGGTTTAGGCCCAGGCGGACAGCCTGTTCGCTGGAATGTCTCTGTTTCGCAACTGCCCACTTGAGAGAGGCGAAAACCTGTACACTCGCGCGCCAATGAAAAACTCTCAATTCAGTCTTTTGCCGGTCTGCATTGAGGGTATAACAGCAGGCACTCAGGTGAACGCGCAGGCCAACTCTGCGAGGAGACAATAAAAGTGAAAGCCAAACCAGGAAAGGTGACCGTGTCTTCCAAAGCCAAACCGGCCACTAAGGCCACTGCCAAGCCGACCGCGAAGGCCAAGCCGGCGGCCAAAGCGAAGCCGGCAGCCAAACCCACGACGGGCAAGGCTGCTGTGAAGACAGCCAAACCTGGTGCCAAGAAGCCTGCCGCCAAGCCGGTCGCCAAGGCCAAGCCGGCGGTCAAAGCCAAACCGGTGGCCAAAGCCAAGCCGGCAGCCAAGCCCGGTGCCAAGAAGCCTGTTGCCAAGGCCAAGCCGGTGGCGAAAGTTGCCGCCAAGAAGGCTGCTGCCAAGCCCGTGGCCAAAGCCAAGGTCGTGGCCAAGCCGATCGCCAAGGCGGCGGCCAAAGCGCTCAAACCTGCTCCCAAAGCCGCCAAGCCAGCGGCCAAGCCGGCAGCCGCACCTGTCAAACCGGTTGTCAAGACAGGCGCCAAGACCGCGGCACCCGTCAAGCAGGTGCCAGCCGCCGTGACCAAGCCCAGTACACCAGCCGTGCCGGCCGCCGCCCCTCAGGCGGCACCGGTGGCCAAGCGGGTATCGTCCCGTCTGGCTCAGCTGACCGTTCCCTCCATGGCGCAGTCGGTGGCCTCCACCGCTGCCAAAGCCAGTTATACCCAGACCATGAGCCCCACCCTGATTGCACCTCCCTTGCCTACGGCTATCAAAAAAGATCCCAAGCTCGCGAACAACTGGAAAACCAAGCCGGCCGAAGCGCTGTCCGATGCCGAGCTGCTGGCTATGCCCGACAGCGAGTACATGAACGACAAGCAACTCGCGGCCTTCCGTTTGCGCCTGTCCACCCTCAAGCAGGACATCCTGAGCAATGCGGGTGAAACCACCGAGCATCTGCGTGAAGACACGGTGGTCGTGCCCGACCCGGCCGATCGCGCCACCATCGAGGAAGAGCACGCGCTGGAGCTGCGCACGCGCGACCGCGAGCGCAAGCTGCTGAAAAAGATTGAGCAATCGATCACCCGCATCGATGCCGGCGATTACGGCTACTGCGACGAGACCGGTGAGCCCATCGGTGTCGGCCGCCTGCTGGCGCGCCCCACGGCCACGCTGTCGCTCGAAGCACAGCAGCGCCGCGAGCTCAAACAGAAAATGTTCGGGGACTGAGCCCGGATCGTCGAGGCGATCCCGTTCAGCCAGACAAGAAAGACATGGCCAAAGGCGATTCCTCCCCTGGTTTACTGTCCAAGGTGGCGAAGTTCGTGCGAAATCCCACGCGGGATTGGTCCGAACTCGATCAGAAGGAGGAAGCCGCTGCCGACAGCGGCTTCAGCAAGGAGGTGCTACGGCAGATGATCGAGCGCAAGCGGCAGAACGATTTCGTGCGCAAGCGCGAATTCGACTACCTGCGCAAGCTGCGCCGCCGTGAATCGCTCAGTGGACCGGATCAGGCCGGTCGCCCTTCATTCTTCCAGAGCAGCCTGCCCACCAACCCGGACGAGCGCGCCATGACGCTCAAGAAGATCGACGAGATCGAGGCGCAGATGTCGCGCCAGTGGTGGCAGGGCAAACAGGACGAGAGCGCGGCCCGGGCGGCCGGTTTTCCCATGTCGTCCAAACCGCTGCTCGGCCCCGATGCGGGCCCGACCCAGCCCATGGCGCTGACGGACGAGGGCGACAGCAAGTTTGCTACAACCCAGTCCTCGGCTTTGCAGACCGGTTCGAACTGGTTCGAGGTGCCGGAAGAGTACGCGCTCACGCGCATGGATCCGGCGGATGCCGGGTATGAACCGTTGCAGCCCTCGCTGAACCAGCCCTTTGCGTCCACCAAAGGGCTCGCACACATGGGGGCCGGCTTTGCGAGTTCCCGCCAGTCGACGTCCGATCTGATGGACAACCTGACCGATCCCGACCTGGAAGAGGCTGCCATCCGTTATGCCAACGGCGATGCCGCCGGGGCCGAGGCTGGCTTGCTGGCGGCCTTGCAGGGTGACAATTTGTGTCCCGAACTGGTGCAGGTCTGGATGGCGGCCTTGTTCGATCTGTACCGGGCCACCGGCCAGCAGGCCCGCTTCGACAACGTCGCGCTCGACTTTGCCAAGCGCTTCGGACGTTCGCCGCCTGCCTGGTTCTCCATTCCGGATCTGCTGGAGCGTCAGCCACGCACGCAAGAGGTCCAGGAGGTGACGGTGCCCGCAGCACTGGCGCATGATCTGGTGTGGACCAGCCCATCCGAATTGAGAGCCGCGGCCCTGACGCGGCTGCAGGCGATTGCGACGCAGGGTGGTGGCCCCTGGCTGCTGGATTGGCAGGCGCTGACGGCCATTGTGCCTGATGCCGTGGAAGGCTTGGCACGGTTGTTCGCTGCTTGGTGCAACGCGCCGGTGCAACTGGTTTTCCGCGGGCACGAGAACCTGGAACGTGCGCTCAAGGCGCTCACGCCTTCGGGCGACCGGGGGGGCAACCCCTTGGGCTGGCAGTTGCGCATGGATGCCTTGCGCGTCATGCATCTGCAGGACGAGTTTGAACTGGTCGCGCTCGATTACTGCGTGACCTTCGAAGTCTCTCCGCCGTCCTGGCAGGAGGTGCGTTGCAGTTGCGGACTCGACGGGCTGGCCGCCCGTGGCGCCAGGCATGCGGTCGCCGAGCAGCAGGATGCTCCCGTCGGCCAGGATGAAGCGGCCGTCGGTGCGGTCGAGCTGGCCGGCGACATCGGGGGAGATGCCTCCGATCTGCTGGCCCGGTTCGAAGC
>Ga0255338_1003078_pt1 | contig 21279 bp, 13 predicted proteins | sample MeOH1_35cm_T4_19_FD_203715 | JGI IMG/M metagenome (GOLD analysis project Ga0255338, IMG submission 203715) | Sandy soil microbial communities from University of British Columbia, Vancouver, Canada - MeOH1_35cm_T4_195 | ecosystem: Engineered > Artificial ecosystem > Sand microcosm > Unclassified ...
GCGAAGTACTGGCCGTACACAGCACGCCCGCAGCCGTAAACACACCCAGCCCCGCCAGGAGCACCGGCTTCCGGCCGATGCGGTCGGAGAGGGGGCCGCAGATGAGCTGCCCGACGGCAAAACCGAGTAGGAAAAGGCTGAGTGTGAGCTGCACCGGCGCGACCCCGGCATCGAACTCCCGCTGGAGCTGCGGCATGGCGGGAAGGCTCATATCGATCGACAACGCCGTGAGCGCAGTCATGGCCGCCAGCAGCAAGGTGAAGGAACGCTCCACGCCGCCGGCACCGTTCGAAACATCCGTTTTAAACATCTGTTTCAATTCTAGGGGTCCTGTCTGGTTTCGACAACTCCCCGCGTGCCATCGGACCTTCGCGCGCATCGGTCTCGAGGCCCCACTCCGGAACCAGCGGTGACACTTTGCAGGTCTCCGGGCGCTCGGTGTCGCAACGTGGGAAAGAACACCGCGCAGGGTGGCGCCCGCCGCGGCCTGCGTGATCCATACCGCGACCCGGCGATAGAAAGCGACGCATGGCAGAACCCAACAAGGCAGCTACACCGGACAAACGCACCCCCCACCTACCGGGAGACCTCCTCGCGGAGAGCGAACCGTTACCCGCTGGTGGGGAGAGCGATGGTCCCGGCAAGAAGCTCTCGCTCTGGCGGCACCTGGCGCTCAGCTCGTTCTGGCTGGGTAACAACCTGCATTGGGGCGCGCTGACCATGGTCATCCTCCAGAGCCAGGCAATCCGGATGTCCGGAGCGGTGGACGTGACGGAGGTGAAGATCACCGGCTGGACCCTCGGGGCCGGGGCGATCGTTGGCGCGCTGGTGCCGCCGCTGGTGGGGGCCTTCAGCGACCGCTGCACCCTACCGCTCGGGCGGCGGCGGCCGTTCGTACTCGCGGGAACGCTGCTCAATCTGATCGCGCTGTTTATCTTTTACTTCGCGTTCCAGGCGAAGAACCTGCCCGGCTACATCGCGGCGTGGATGCTCATCGGCCTCGGCAACAACATCGCGGTGGGCGCATTCAGCGGGATCATCCCGGACGTGGTTCCCAAGGGTGAGCGCGGGTTGGCCAGCTCCTGGATGGCCACGATGCAGCAGTTCGGGACCATCGGCGGCTTCATCATCGGCGGCATGCTGATGGCGAAGGGGAAGGAGCAAGACCTGATCGCCATCACCGCCATCGCCGCCGCGCTCGGGCTGGTGACCCTGATCACGACCGCCGGTACGCCGGAGCGCAGGCTGGAGAAGGCCGAGCCATTCCGTCTTTCGGACCTCAAAGAGTGCTTCTGGGTGGACCCGCGCCAATATCCGGATTTCGGCTGGGTCTGGATCACCCGAGCATTCTTCACCATCGGCTGGTTCCTCATTCAGCCGATCCTTCTTTTCTTTATGCGCGACGTCATCCGCACTCCCGATCCGTCGAGCGCGGTGAGTATGTTGGGGGGAATCGTCCTGATCGGCGCAATCCCCGCGGGGATCGCCGGCGGGGCGCTTTCCGACCGCCTGGGGCGTAAGCGGATCATCTTCATTGCCGCGATGGTGATGGCGGTAACCTGCCTCCTATTCGCCGGCCTGGGGCTGCTTCCCCCGGAGAACCGACTGGCGGCGGTGTATGGGGTCGCCATTCTCTGGGGGTTTGGATACGGGACTTATTTGAGCGTGGACTGGGCGCTGGGTACGGACGTGCTGCCTAGCCAGGACGATGCGGGTAAGGACATGGGGGTGTGGCACCTTTCCATGGTCATTCCGCAAAGCATTGCGCCACCGCTGGCCGGGCAGATCCTAGGTTTATTCGCGGTAGCGGGCGGGCAGGGGTATTCCATAGGGGGATATGCGATCATCTTCGTTTCGGCATGCGTGTTCATGTTTCTGTGCGGCGCCCTGATTTTCAAAGTGAAGAAGTCCCGGTAGCGAGCCGGCACAGCCACCCGTGTGTTGGCCGTTCAAGCTTCGAAAGACGAACCCATGGATGAGCTGGAAGACCTACGCCGCAGTGAAGAGCGTTACCGGGCCTTTGTCCAACTCAGCTCTGAAGGGATCTGGTGCTGCGAGTTGGAGCAGCCCGTTTCGACGGCGCTCCCGGAAGACGAGCAGATCGCGTACTTCTACGAGCACGGTTTCCTGGTCGAGTGCAACGACGCGATGGCCCGGATGTACGGGCTGGAGACTGCGAGCGACCTGCTGGGCGCCCGGCTTCCGGACCTGATGCCACGCGAAGACCCGGCGAATCTGGAGTATCTTCGCGCCTTCATCCGCTCCGGCTACCGGCTCCTGGACGCCGAGTCCCACGAGTTGAGCAGCGATGGGTCGTCGCTCTACTTCTTGAACAACCTGATTGGCGTAGTCCGGGAGGGAATGCTCCTGCGGGCGTGGGGGGTGCAGCGGGACATCACCGAGCAGAAGCGCATTGTGGAAACGGAGCAATCGCTCCGGGAGAGTGAAGAGCGCTTCCAATTGGCGACCCGGGCCGCGGGCATCGGCATGTTCGACTGGCATATTCCCACCGGACGGGTACTCTGGTCGGAACAGGAGGCCCTCCTCTTCGGCATGGAGCCACACACCTTTGACGAAACGATCGAGGGGTGGGCGCTCCGGGTACTGCCCGAGGACCTGGAGGGAGTCCAGGCGCAGTTTCAAGCCGCGACCGAGCGCAAAGAGCCCGAAGTCAGCTTCGCCTTCCGCATCCGGAGACCTGACCACTCCATCCGCTGGATCGAGGGCACGGGGCGGTTTCTCTACGCGGACGACGGCACGCCCCTGCGGATGGTGGGCGTCAACCTCGACGTGACGGCGCGGAAGCAGATGGACTGCGCGCTCCGTGAAAGCGAAGCGCGCTTCCGCACGATGGCCGACTCCGCGCCGGTGCTCATCTGGATTGCAAGCCGCAGCAGGGACCGTATCTGGTTCAATCGACCCTGGCTGGAATTCCGCGGCCGCACCCTGGAGCAGGAACACGGACAAGGCTGGACCGGAGGCGTGCACCCGGACGACTTCGAACGCTGCTTGAAGACGTACGAGGAAGGATTTGACGCGCGGCAACCGTTCAAGACGGAGTACCGGCTCCGGCGCCACGACGGCGAGTGGCGCTGGATACTGGACCACGGCGTTCCACTCTACGGAACGGAGGGCGAGTTCACCGGCTACATCGGTTCGTGCGTGGACATCACCGAGCAGAAGGAGCTGGAGCAAGAACTGCACCGGCGTCTACAGGAGCTTGCGGAAGCGGATCGCCATAAAGACGAATTCCTGGCGATGCTGTCTCACGAGCTACGCAACCCACTCGCCGGAATTACCAACGCCACTTACCTCCTGGAGCGCAACGATCCCAGCGCCTTCCAATTGGGTGAGCTGCGCAGCCTGATCCAGCGCCAGACCAGTTACCTTTCCCGGCTGGTGGACGATCTGCTGGATGTATCCCGGTTGACCCGGGGGCTGGTGGAACTGCAGTTGACCACCGTGGACCTACGCGCAGTGGTGGAGCAGGCGGTCGAGGCCGGGCGTGCCGAGGTGGAATGCCGGCGGCATCGCCTTACCCTACGGCTGCCGGATACGCCGCTGCCGTTGCACGCCGACCCGATCCGGGTGGAGCAAATCGTGTTGAACCTGTTGTTTAACGCGGCCAAGTACACCGAGCCGGGCGGGCAGATCTGGGTAGACGTGGAAGAGGACGCCGGCTGCGCCGTCATCCGCGTCCGCGACACCGGAGTGGGAATCGCCCGGGAATTGCTGCGCCGCGTGTTCGATCTATTCACACAGGCCGACAAGTCGTACGCTCGCACTCACGGAGGGCTCGGGATCGGACTGGCGCTGGTACAGCGCCTGGTGCTCCTCCATGGCGGTACGGTAGAGGCGCGCAGTGAAGGGCCCGGGCGGGGCAGCGAGTTCGAGGTCCGGTTTCCCATTTCGAGCGACGCGCTATCCGCCGCGCCTCCAGCCGCACCCGCGTCCCCGAGCATGGAGGCAGGTCGCCGGGTGTTGATCATCGAGGATGACTGCGATGCCGCCCAGACGCTGGGGGAGATCCTCGCGCTTTCCGGACATGAGATAGCGCTCGCCTTTACCGGTCCCGAAGGCCTGGAAAGAGCCCGCAGTTTCCTGCCTGAGGTCATCCTTTGCGACATCGGGCTACCGGGAATGGACGGCTGGGCGGTGGCGCGGCAATTGCGGGCGGAGCCGGAAACACGAGGCACTCGCCTGATCGCCCTCACCGGCTTCGGACTCCCGGAGGACCGCCGCCGCACTCTCGAAGCGGGCTTCGATCGTCACCTCACCAAGCCCGTGGACTTGCCGGAGCTAGAGCGCCTGGTGCTTACCATCTAGCAAGATCAGGATGATGTCCTGCGCGTAAAGCAGCCCATGCGCACGTTTGCCGGAGCGTATTCGAGAGGTAATCGATGCGGCATAAGAGTTCTGCCTCTACAAGCTCACCTCGCATGACCCGCCGCGTGCTGCTGCGGTTGGGCGTTGTTGCCACGGCTGCTGCAATTGCCGGCTCGCGAGTCGTTGCTGCGGAAAGTGCCAAGCCGACGCTCTGGCTGATTGGCGACTCCACGGTGAACAATGGCACTCCGGGGCAGGTAGGCTGGGGAAAGCCGCTAGCAACTCTATTCGACCCGGCGAAGATCACCGTCGAGAACCGCGCGCGAGGCGGTCGCAGCAGCCGCACGTTCTTCACGGAGGGGCGGTGGGATCAGGTGCTCGCCGCCATCAAGCCGGGGGACTTCGTGCTGATGCAGTTCGGACACAACGACGGCGGGCCACTGAGCGGCGGCACCGGGCGAGCTTCCCTCAAGGGCAGCGGCGACGACGTGAAGGAAGTTACCGACCCCACTACCGGCAAACCGGAAACGGTTCACACCTACGGCTGGTACCTGCGACGGTATGCCGCGGACGCCCGCTCCAGAGGCGCCACGCCGATCGTGCTCTCCCCGATCCCGAGAAACATCTGGAAGGACGGGCGGGTAGCACGCGCCGCAAATGATTACGGGAAGTGGGCCGCGGAGGCCGCGAAGGCAGCCGGAGCGCCGTTCATCGATCTGAACGAACTGGTGGCGAAGCGTTACGAAGATACCGGCGAGGCGAAGGTGGCCGCGGAATATTTCGGACCAACGGACCATACTCACACCACCGCGGCGGGCGCGGCAGTGAATGCAGCGGCGGTAGCTGATGGGATCCGAGCGCTCAGAGACTGCCCTCTCGGCGGCTATCTCGTCGGATGGAAATGAGTAAATGAGTAAATGGCGGCCCCGCGCTTGTCGGTGCCACTTCCTCATTTCCGTGTTTACCCATTTCCTGGCCCAAGCGGTACCAGGCGATTACTGGATGATTACGCGCTGCGCGTCCCGGCAGCGCTCGTGGTTTGCGCCTGGGAGAAGTGGCAGGGAGCCGGCGCCGCGGCGAGCGAGCGGCGCATTGACCAGCGTCCGCGTCCAGGTCTCCAACCGCCCGGGCGCAGAGCCGACGAAGGTGCCGCTCAGAGGGGCAATATCTCGATAGTCACGACCGACGGCCACGGCCAGGTAGCGGCCGTCCGCCGCGCGATTCTGCGTGGGGTCGAACGCGAGCCAGTAGGCGCCTCCATCCGGTTGCTCGCGGACCAGCGCTTCCACCCAGGCGTGCATGTAGCCTTCACCCGGCACGAAGCCGGAGACATAGCGCGCCGGCAGTCCCGCCGCGCGGCAGATGCCCAGCATTACGTGGGCGAAGTCCTGGCAGACGCCGGCTCTCCCCGCCAGCGCCGCACTTGCCGTGGTGCTGATGTTCGTGACGCCCTTCTGGAACCGCATCGACCGGTAGACCCAGGCCCCGATCCGCTCCACGCGCTCGATGTCCGTCAGGGCGGCAGGGGCAACCTCGCGGGCCACCTGGTCCGCTTCCACGGAATGATCGGCAAGCACTGAAGGGACCCGAAACGAGCCGACTCCCGCAGCAGGAACCCCATGCAAGGCGCCCAGGCGCCCGCGAGAAAAGCTCCGGGGGTCTCGCCCGCGGTGCTCGGTCACCAGCTTGGCTGTGATGCGCAGTGTATCGGTAGGAGCTTCGTGGAAGAGTTCCACCACACCATTTCCAAACTCATCGGCGAATTGCCGGGTGTGGGAGGGATGCGGCCACACGTCCAGATCGCAGCTCAAGAGGCGCTGGGGACCACGGTGGGCCGGCGGGAAAAGACGCAAGCGCGTCACGATCTCCCGGGCCGGCGTGGCGTAATCGTAGCCGACCGCTTTCTCCGTCTGGAGCACCGTGGCATCCGGGGGAATTACGTCGATCCGTTCCATGTCCGCTCTCCTGGATCCCAACAGTTCGAGCCTGTTAGATCAAGCGTACCCAACAGGCATTGCGGACATATTTCGGAACTGCGAACAGTCTGTTTCGGCTGCTCTGGTGAGGCTGCTCCGCGCGCCTTATCGACCGGATAGCGGGCCGCCACCCCCGAGCCGGTGGGTAGCCAGCAGGATGGGCAGCGGTGGTGAAAAGTAATGCCCCTGGCCGAGCAGGCAGCCCAGCCTACGCAGCTCTTCGGCTTGTTCCGGAGTCTCCACCCCCTCCGCTACCGCTTCCATGCCCAGCGTGTGCGCCAGATCCACGATGGCCTTCAGGATTGCACCATTGGTGCCGCCGGAGCCGATACGACCAATGAAGGAGCGGTCGATCTTGAGCTGGTCGATGGGAAAGCGCTGGAGGTAGCTCAACGAAGAGAAGCCGGTACCGAAGTCGTCCAGGCAGATGCTGATCCCTCGCGACCGCAGGGATTCGAGCATTCGGAAAACGCCTTCCGAGTTGTCCATCAGCACTGTCTCGGTGATCTCGAACTTGAGGCTCTCGCCGGTGAGACCGGCGGCTTCCAGGGCCAGGCCCACCCATTCGGCAAATTCCGGCTGGATGAGCTGCCGGCTGGAGATATTCACGCTGATGGGTGCTGTTTCGCCGTATTGCTCCCGCCATTGCCGTGCCTGACGACAAGCCGCTTCCACCACCCACGTCCCGATCTCGAGAATGATCCCCGTCTCTTCGGCCATCGGGATGAAGTCGCCGGGATAGATCATGCCGCGGACCGGATGGTTCCACCGGAGGAGGGCTTCAAAGGCGATGGTGCGGCCAGACTCCAGCTCTACGAGTGGCTGGTAGTGGAGCACCAACTGGTTGCGTTCCACCGCGAACCGGAGGTCCGTCTCCATCTGGAGCTGCTCCAGCGCGCTTTCCCGCATTCCGGCGTCGAACAACTCCCGGCGGGCACAGCCCTGCTCTTTGGCCCGGTACATCGCCACATCTGCGTCTCGCAGCAGGTCCTCCGCGCGGGAGTAGCTGCTGTCGCCCATGGCGATCCCGACGCTGGCGGTCACGAACAGGCGCCGTCCGCCCAGCTCGTACGCCTTCTGCAGCACTCCCTGCACCCGGTCCGCCACGTCCGTCGCCACGGCGAGCGATTTCACGCCCGGCAGCAGGATCGCGAACTCGTCACCGCCGAGCCGCGCGACCACGTCGCCCGGGCGTACCGCGCTGGCCAGCCGCCGGGCCGCCGCGACCAGGAACTGGTCTCCCGCCAGATGACCCAGGCTGTCGTTGATGAGCTTGAAGCGGTCGAAGTCGATGAACAGCAAGGCGCAGGGATGGCCGCTCGACAGATCTTGCAGCGTCTCTTCGGTGCGCCGCATGAAGTAGGCACGGTTCGGCAAGCCGGTCAGCTTGTCGTGCGAGGCATCGTGCCGAAGCTGCTCTTCCGCTACCTTCCGCTGCGTGATGTCGATGACGGTGCCTTCGTAATACAGCAGCGTGCCGTCGCCGTCTCGCACCGCGCGGACGCACTCGGAGATCCAGACACGCGTGCCGTCCTTCCGAATGATCTGGCTCTCGAATCCCTCAACGGCGTCATGCTCCTGCATCAACCGCACGAACGCGTCGCGACGCGCTGGATCGACGTAGAGCTGGCGGCTGATGTCCGTGATACCGCACATCAGCTCAGCCGTGGTGGCATAGCCATAGATGCGGGCCAGCGCCGGGTTGGCATCCAGGTACCGGCCACTGGGGGTGGTCTGGAAGATGCCTTCAACCGCGTTGTGAAAGATGCTCTGGTAACGCGCCTCGGCTTCCGCCACGGCCTGGGCCGCCTGGCCGCGATCTACCAGATCGTTTGCCACCACCAGCCACGCGCTCCGACCTGCAATGTTGATCGGGCGCGCCGTCAACTCCACGTCGATCACCTCACCGCGGGCGGAATGGAGACGGCGCGGCGCGGCCTCGGTCCGCCGGAACGGGAAAGGCGGCAACTCTCCCCAGTCCGGGAGGATGCGGAGGACACACTCAGGCCCGTCCCCAGCGCACATCCCCAGCCGCTGGCGACCCATGGTATTGAGGTAGAGCAGCTCCAGGCTGTCCGCGTCGTGGATCCATACGGGGCACGGAACCAGATCGAACAAAACGGAGTTCAGGCTATCCACTTCCCAACCGTGCTGCGCCAGCTTGACCGTCATACCCTCTCCCCTCCCGTAGAGGGAACCGGAGCGCTTGCAACCGAGAGTGGTCGCTTACTATAGAAGAGGTCAGGAACGTTACGGTCGCGATACGTAATCGTGAAGTTTAGGTTACGTGATGCCGGATCACCAGAGCGGCGCGATGACGGCGAGCACTAGCCCGGCAGTTTGGTGAGAGCGGGAGCATGGGTGAGGCGGCGGCGCCTCGACGGCTTCCGGTAAACCTGCGGCGCGCCGGCCGACATTCCGACGGATTGCCCAACGAGCCGGCGCCATCTCGTCCTTCCACCCCGCGCATGAGCTCCAACCTGGCAACCCAGGCGTTTCGCTTATTACTAATGCGTTTCGCGGCCGGCCCGCGTGCACGGGGCGACTCTTTTTCCGGTGGTGAAGGAGCCACGCGACGTGAACTTCGAACATAGTTGCTTATGAACGAGGACATGCAACCTAAAGTAGAGGTTAGCGGCATGGCGAGAGAGACATGCGACGGCGACCTGTCTCCAGGGCTGGAGCCTCTGGGGCAAGTGCTGGACGCCGAAAGGCGCCGGCTTTTACAGGTGTTCGAGCAGGCACCGGCGTTCATGTGCACGCTGCGCGGCCCGGATCATGTGTTCGAACTCGCCAACGCGTCGTACTTCCAACTCGTGGGCCACCGCCGCGACATCCTGAACCTTCCCGCCCGGGTCGCCTTACCGGAAGTAGAAGGTCAGGGATATTTCGAGCTGTTGGACCAGGTTTACCGAACGGGCGAGCCACATGTGGGCCGCCAGGTACGCCTCCAGCTCATCCGGGAGCCGCAGGGCCAACCGGAAGACGTGTTCGTTGACTTCGTCTACCAGCCCTTGCGCGACGAGGAAGGCCGGGTTACCGGCATTCTCGCTCACGGAATCGACGTCACGGCGCGGGTGAAGGCCGAACAGGAGCTTGCGCAGGTCGCCGCAGAGGCGGAGCGGTGGCGAAGGCTCTATGAGACAGCGCTCTCCAACACCGTGGACTTCAACTACGTGTTCGATCTGGAGGGCCGATTTGTCTTCGTCAACCAGACTCTGCTTGCGCTGTGGGGACTCACGCTAGCGGAAGCAACGGGAAAGAACTTCTTCGAACTGGACTACCCGCCGGAGTTGGCGGCACGCCTGCAGCAGGAGATCCAGACGGTTATCCGGACACGAGAGCCCCTCAAGAACCAGACGCCTTATACCAGCGCCGCCGGAACCGGTTACTACGAATACATCTTCGTGCCGGTGCTGGGGGAGGGCGGGGTAGTCGAAGCGGTGGCCGGCTCCACGCGAGATATCAGCGAGCGGATCGCCCTGGAGAATGAGCTACGTGAGTCGGCAGCCAACCTATCGGACGCCGACCGGCGCAAAGACGAGTTCCTGGCTACGTTGGCCCACGAACTCCGAAACCCGCTGGCTCCACTCCGCTCCGGATTGGAGGTGCTCAAAATTGCCGGCAACGCGGGACCCACCGCCGAGCGTACCCGTTCCACGATGGCGCGGCAGGTAGACCAGCTGACCCGGCTGGTTGACGACCTGCTGGATGTCTCCCGCATCACTCGCAACAAGCTGGAGCTGCGGTTGGAGCGGGTAGAGCTGGGAGAAGTGCTGCGCTCCGCCCTCGAGGCCTCCCGGCCGCTGGTGGATGCCGGCGGACACGAGTTGACGGTGACCCTACCCCGGGAACAGGTCTACCTGAACGCCGATCTAACGCGTCTGGCACAGGTGTTCTCCAACCTGTTGAACAATGCCGCGAAGTACACCGAGTGGGGAGGCCACATTGAGCTCACCGCCGAGCGCCGCGGTATGGACGCCGTGGTAACGATCCGGGACAATGGGGTGGGTATCCGCGCCGAGCTGCTGCCGATTCTATTTGATCTGTTTACGCAGGCCGACCGCACCCTGGAGCGCTCACAGGGAGGACTGGGCATCGGTCTGACCCTCGTGAAGCGGCTTGTGGAGATGCATGGCGGCACGGTGGAGGCGCACAGTGCCGGCGAGGGGCTGGGCAGCGAGTTTGTCGTACGTCTGCCGGTTGCGGCATCACCGGTGGTCGAGGCAGTTGCGAAGCCTGCTTCCGAGACGCCGGCTCCGGCTCCCAGCCGGCGGGTGCTGGTAGCGGATGACAACAAGGATGCAGCGGAAACGCTGTGTGAGTTGCTGGAGCTACTGGGCTACGAGGTCAAAACCGCGCCGGATGGGCAAGCCGCCGTGGAAGTCGCAGCCGCCTTCCAGCCGGAAGTGGTGTTGATGGATATTGGGATGCCCCGGATGAACGGCTACGAGGCCTGCCGCCGCATTCGCCGCTTACCCGGCGGCGACCGCATGCGCATCGTGGCCCTGACGGGCTGGGGCCAGGCGGAGGATCGCCGCAGATCCTCCGACGCCGGGTTTGACGATCACCTCGTCAAGCCCGTGGACCCCGGCATGCTGGGCGACCTGCTGAGCAGCAAGCGTAAGCCGTAGAACGGATTGGCCACCCAGGGAAGAGGCCCATGCGCCTCAAGCCGCAGGTCGCGCTCGCATCCGAACTAGCCGCGGCGCTCCAGGCTGATCTGCTCCGGTTTGTAACCGGCCTCGCGCAGGTCTTGCCAGAGGGCGCGCGCTTCCGAAAGGCCGTCTTCCCGCGGCGGCACCGACCCGAGCTTCGCGTCGCGGGCTTCGTGGTAGCGCCGCAGCAGCACTTCCGTGATCAGGCACTTGCTCTCGCTCATGATTTCTCTCCGCCCCCTGCCAGTCTTCAGCCGTGAGCCATTCGCGCGTTACTGATGTTATCAACCGCAAACGGCGAGGTCTAGCGTAAAGATCGCCGACGGCGATCCGGCGCTCACTGCGATTGCGTCAGAACCAGCAGAGAATTGTAAGACGCACGAGCGGCACCCTGATGACCGAGGACGACTGGGCCTGCCCGAAGTGCGGCCGCGCCAACGGTGATTAGCGTGTCGCCTGTTACTGCTGCGGTAGAATTAGCGGGTGGTGCGTAATTCGTGCTCCGTAAGGGAACCACCCTCGCCCCCAGGCTTTTCGAATTACGCGTTACCCCGCTCTCCAGAGATCACCCATGCCGACCTCTTCCATCCAGCCCGCAGTCCCCGCCTTTGGGCTGAACGCCCACATCCACCTGCCGCCTAACTTCTCCGCGTTCGATACCGTGGCGCAGGCAGTCGAGCTGGCGCGGGCGCAGAACGTCCGCGTGCTGGGCGCGAGCAACTACTACGATTACCGTGTCTACCGGGAGTTCGGCGAGCGCGCTCGGGAGGCCGGGATCTACCCGCTGTTCGGGTTGGAGGTGATTGCGCTCCTGGATGACCTCCAGGCGGCCGGCATCAAGATCAACGACCCGGGCAATCCCGGCAAGCTGTATCTCTGCGGCAAGGGCCTCGCCCGCCTGGACCCGATGACTGCGGAGGCCACCGCGTTGCTGAGTGAGATCCGCGACAGCGATTCGGCCCGAATGGCGCGCATGACCGCGCGGCTCGCCGAGGTCTTCCGCGCAGCCGGACTGGACCTGGGGCTCGATGAGACCGCGGTGAAGGCGCGAATCGTCCGCCGGCACGGCAGCCCGCCGGAGACGGTCTACCTCCAGGAGCGGCACCTGGCGCAGGCGTTCCAGGAGGTACTGTTCGAGCGAGTGGGGGAGGGTCAGCGCGGGCCTGCACTGGAACGCCTCTTCGGCACGCCCTCCAAGCAGTCCGACGACGCGGTGAGCGTGCAGAACGAAATTCGCTCTCACCTCATGAAAGCCGGCCGCCCCGCCTACGAGCCGGAAACCTTCGTGGGCTTCGAGCACGCTTACCGGCTGGTGCTGGCGCTGGGCGGGATTCCCTGCTACCCCACGCTGGCGGATGGAGCCAATCCGATCTGCGCGTTCGAGGAGCCGGTCGAGGAGTTGATCGCCTCCCTGAAGGCGCGCGGAATCTACAGCGCGGAGTTGATCCCACTGCGCAATCGCCCGGAGGTCCTCTCGCGCTACGTCCTTGCGATGCGGGAGGCGGGACTGGTGGTGACCGCCGGCACGGAACACAACACGCTGGACCTCTCTCCCCTGACACCCGCCTGCCTGGGGGGAGCGCCGGTTCCGGAGGAGCTCAGAGCGATCTTCTGGGAGGGTGCGTGCGTGGTCGCCGCGCACCAGCACTACGTGAGCCGGGACCAGGCCGGGTTCGTAGACAGCGCAGGTTGTCCCAACGGCGCATATGCCACGGACGAGGAACGGATTCGCGCCTTCGCGGCCCTCGGCGCCGAACTGATCGCGGAACGAGTGGCCGCCTCGTGAGGGTCCAACCCTCCGGTCCGTGAAGCCACACCTCGAAGAGGGGATGTTCCCGGTAAATGGAGCACCTTTCCGGACGTTTGATGAGCGCTTGCTATACAAACTATCCGTGTGGCTGCCGAGAATTAGGGTACCGCTCGGTGCCGCGCGGTCGCCGCGGATCCAGCAATCACACACCTCGCGGGTGCGAGCGATGAAGTTGCCGGAGACGCCTCAATGTTTACGGCAGGACGCTGCGTCGGCCCAACCAGATAGCCCGCCGCCGCTCGAAAAGAGGGTTACCCCATGAATCGTACGGCGACACTGCTCACCCTGGCAGCGCTCAGCTCTTTCGGCGCGCTTCCAGCCCGTGCAGAGCTGGGGGCGGCCGGTACGCGAGTCTCCGTTGGAGCAGGTGCGCCCCGGTTCTGCATGACCTACGGTCACATGGACGAACCGGAGTTGTTCGCTCCGATCATGCAGGAACTGAAGCGGCTCGACGTCACCTTCGCGATCTACGGCGACACCTGCGTGGTCCACTACAAAAAGGCGAAGGTGGCGGTCTGGCGCGTGATCCGCGCGCGCAACGACATCCCCCCGCTGAGAAGCAAGCCGTTCATGCTGGAGCTGGGCGGTTCGATGTACGTGCCCGTAAAGCAGCTTTCAAAGCTGGTGCCGATGGACCTGCGATGGGACCCGCGGAACAACCTGCTGTCCGTAGCGGCGGGCGAGGGCACTCCGTCTGGGATCAACTCCGGCCAGCGGACTACCGCCACGGCACTGCCCCAGCTTCCCGTTGTTCGGCCGCGTGCGGTACTTGCCCCCGAGCCTGAGGCCTCATCGCCCGTGCCGGATCCCGCGGCGACCGGCTCGACCGAGCTAACCGCCGTGGCGCTGGAACGAGTGGGCGACACGCTCCAGGTCCGCGTGCAGGCATCCGCGCCGGTCCGCCCCTCGGTCCTTTATTTGAAGGCCCCGGCTCGAATCGCGCTGGATTTCCCGGACGCCCGGTGGGCGCCGGGGATTCAACTTCCGGAGAGCGTCAATTCGGTGCGAATTACCCGCGTGGGTCATCCGACACCCGGCCAGGCGCGGCTGGTGCTGGAGATCGGCTCCGCTGCGGTGAAAATCGCCGGCATCGCGGTAGAGGGCGGCGAGGTGCGGGCTTCCCTGAAGGGTGGTACGCCGGCGGTGAAGTCCGCGTCCCAGAAGGTAGTGGCCCGGGTCAGGGAGGCCCTGGACCGCCGGCATTCTCAGCCCTCGAAGCCGGGAGTTACCGTCGCGCTAGGCTCCCGGGGCGCGAACCTCTTTCCCTCGCTGCCGGGGAGCGAGCGACTGCCGCAGTATGATTCCCAGGTGTTGGTCGAGCGGAATGCGTGGCAGTACATCATCATCCACCACTCGGCCAGCACCTCCGGAAACGCCGCGGAATTCGACAACCAGCATCAGCGGAAAGGCTGGGACGGGCTCGCCTACCACTTCGTCATCAACAACGGACACGGAAACCCGGACGGCTACCTGGAGGTGAGTCCTCGCTGGAGCTCGCAGAAGCACGGAGCACACGCAGGCGCGCCGCCGAAGTCGACAGCGGCCGAACTTCGAAACGGCTTCAACGAATTCGGCATCGGTATCTGCCTGGTGGGTAACTTCGAGCGCTCGGCGCCCACGGAGAAGCAGCTTCAGGTGCTGGCGCAGCTTGTACAGGACCTCCGCAACGAGTTCGACATCCCCGCGGACCACGTGCTGGGGCACGGGATGGTCAAGGGCACGGCCTGCCCCGGCGGCTCGTTCCCCTGGGGGAAACTCTACGCCATAATGGGCCTGCCGGCGCCCCAACACCTCCACCGGCACCCCGCGAACCTCACCACCGCCCGCTGTCCCTGGTGCCAGGAGCGTGTCCAGGCGAAGTAGCCGGGATTGACGAACCTCCGGTTACTTGCCCAGTTTAAGGTCGTCCACCACCGCTTGCTGGAAATCCCGCCGGAGATCCGAGGCGTCCCCGTTCGGGAAGTTGCTGCGCTGCACCATCAGCACGTACGCCAGCTTGCGAACGGGATCGATCCATGCCTGCGTGCCATAGGCGCCTCCGTGCCCGAAGGTGCCGGCGGAAAGCATTCCGGTAACCCCCTGCGGCGTGCGGACTACGCAGCAGCCCAGGCCCCAGCCGTTGCCCGGAGTAAAGCCGGTGGTCAGGTCGCCCGTCTGGACCGAGCTCATCAGCGCCACGGTAGCGGGCTTGAGGTAATGCTTACCGTTGAGCGTGCCCTGGTTCAAGAGCATCCGCGCGAACAGGCCGTAGTCCGAAGCGGTAGAAAAGAGCCCGCCGTTCGCGGCCGGGAAGCGATCCCGATCGGTGGGCGACTTTCCGTACAGGATGGGGTTGGTCGCTTCGGTCAGCTTCCCGTCCGGCGTGCGCGCGTAGGATTTGGCAAGCCGCTTCAACTGCTCGGGGGAGAGGTAGAACGTGGTGTCCTTCATCCCCAGCGGGTGAAAGAGGCGCTGCTCCAGGAACTCCGGAAACGACTTCTTCGAGACGACCTCCACGATCCGCGCCGCCGTGTTGATGCCGGACTGGCAGTACTGCCACTTGGCTCCAGGCACGAACTGGAGCGGCTTCGTGGCATAGCGCGGAATCGCCTCGCCGAGGGTGTGGCTGTCGCGCGCTTCGTCGGAGCTGATCTCGCCCATGCCGGAGGTATGGGTGAGCAATTGCCGGATGGTCACCGGGTGCTCCACGCCATCGGCGGTCTTCAGGTGCGCGAGCTCCGGTAGGTACTTGCTCACGGGGTCCTCGATGGAGAGCTTCCCCTCGTCCTGGAGCATCATCACCGCCGTAGCGGTGATCGGCTTGCTCATGGAGGCGATCCAGAAGATGGCGTCGGTCTTGAGCGGAGTCCCCGCCTCGCGGTCCGCCAGCCCTTCCGCCTCCAGATGCAGCACCCGCTTCGCATCGGTCACCAGCGTCACCGCGCCAGCCACCTCTCCGGCGGAGATCTGCGCCCGCACCTTTGCGCCTACCCCCGGCAGGGAGGCGTCCCCGCGCGCCGCTCCGGTAATCATCGTCGCCATCACGCCCGCCGCCGCCAGACCCAGCCAGCCATTCATCCGTGAATCCCTTCTGCCCCGATCACGACCGGGCTGGGATCACGTTCACTACCCCACATCCTGCAACCTGCAGGCAAGCACCTGCGCTGCCGGATTTAGATGATTTGGAGCCGGAGGGAAGTGCTTATGAACGTGGTCGCGACTTACCGTAACTGGGCCATCAATGCCGTCCGCATTTACCTTGCAGCATGCGGCTGTAGGTCGTACAGATGGCTCAGCGCGTCATATCGTATGTGAAATCCCAACTTTCCTGCCACCAGGCGCAGTGGAACATAACAGGCTGTTCGTTCGTGCAACGGCGGAACCTGGATGGCCCGTGAAATCGTGCTTAGTACTGGCTTCCTGGCAGATACCTCTGACCGATATGGCAGAGTCACTCGCTGCCGACCGCGCGACAGGGTCACGCCCTGCACTTCCAATCGGCTCGAAATGCCGTAGCCGGACAACGCGCCGTCTCGCACCAAACCAGTTCCACGGTGGTTCACGATCTGTCCGTTCAGGCCTCCGCGCCTCAGTCGCGGCGCTGCTGCCATAGCCGTACCCTCCGGGACCACGGAGAGGTGCACTCGGTTGCTTGGATATAATCCGAACGCGGGCATAGGCTCTGATGGCTGTGGTCCGTTTAGTATTGGACCGTCTTCGAATTCGACCCAAAGGTCATATTCGCCCACTTCCAAGGGCTTCCATTCGGAGGCCTCAAGTTTACCGGTCACCGGATTGGCCAACCGGGCAAAAGCCCACTTTTCAGTCGCCCGAGCACCCCAACCGACCCATCCGCTCACATACGCCGACTGTCTGGGCGGAAGGAGTGCGGTGAACTCACCCCCCAGATGCATCCCTCGCTCGTCCCCTCCCGTGCCGTTCGCAAGAAAGCGTGTTCCATCCGTTCGCTGCAAACAAACGCGAGACTGGTAAACATCTCCGTGATGGATGAAGCCAGGCTGGTGCCAACGTAACCCCTCGTTGGTCAAGTTTTGAAATTGCACCAGGAGGACAGTTTCCGCGGCCTCTGACGGCCAAACCCGGCTACGATCCAGACTGATCGTCAACGCCAGTGACGGATTCTGCACTACAGGAGGGGCAGGCAGCGGCTCAGCAAGGGACACATCCTGTGTGGCCGCAGGACGCGGCACAAGTGCTACGGCACCCATCAACAGGGTCACTCTCCCAAACTTGCCGCAAAATTCCACCGCGCTGCCTCCCACTTATGGACCTGCCACCGGCGCAGCGAATTGCTGCAGGTTTTACCTGTCGCGTGCCAGCCGCCGCGCGTTCTCATGCGTCACCCCTGCTCCTAAAAATTGGAACGCAATTGCTGGCTTGACCTCGGGCATCGTTGCCGTGAGTTACAACTCCAAACTAGAATACCGGGATCGATATATGCCGACCCCGCCCGCTAAGCGGGCTAGCAACTATGACTTCGGCCGGCGGGCGATTGTGCATGAGTTCGCGCGCAGAGTCCGCTTGATCAAGCTGAGGGTGGTGGCGGTACCACGTAACCAGGCCAGCGAGTATTAGCTTACAGTGGATAATGGACAGCTGCGATAATGCACCAGTGCGCCCACCGCTGCCAATCCTCGGCAGCCATTCATCCGCGGACCCCTTTCGCCTGCAAGGTCGACCGGGCAGGGGTCACGTTCGCTGCCAAACCCCAAGCAACCTGCGGCGACCGGCTTTCCGTCCGGAGCATCTTCGTAGCAAGAGTACGGGACCCGCTGTCCAGTTCCGCCACTGTGCCCAGCCCGATTCATCGGTTCGTAACAACTCGGCCAACGCTAGTGTGGTGATCTGAAGATCATGTTGCACTCCAACAGGCAGGGGCCACGCTCACAGACCTGCTACATGATTTCGAGATCATCACACTAGCCCCAAGAATTGTCAGGCCGCGGGTGGCCAAAAGTGATGGTTATAGAAGTGGTGGTTGCGAAGCATCCGCAGTACTCTCAGCGGTTTGAACGCGGCAGATGTCGCTCATTGTTGTTTCCCAAGCCCAGAACCCTCTTGCACCTGCAAAGATTGGCGGAGTAGGGGCTGGACAAAGTTTGGTAACCACAACTCGAAGGCATCAGACCCGTCACGTTGAGGAGCGCCAAGTGCGACGGTTAGCGCTCCTAACTCGGTAGGGCCTACGTCCAGATCGATTGGTATACCTCCTACTCGATTAGAGAAACCCTCGAGGACACTGCGTAAGGCCATTCTCTCTTCCGCGGTGAGTGCGCCAACACGCAGCGATTGGCGCGACCAAAGCTTTTGTCGATGCTCATCCGTCAGACTTCCGATGATTCTCCAACTCTCCCACGAGGCCCGCATGCGCCACACAGGTCGTTGGTCGGGGAGAAAGGCGAGATATTCCGCAGTGAGGGCTTCCACCTGGGGATAGCTTAAGCGCCGGGCGACAGCCAGCGCGGTCTCTCGCGTGTAGGGCTGTCCGCTCGCGACTGGCTCATAGAGTTGCCTTACTACTCTCGGATCGAGTCGGACGGTCCGGTCATTGAAATAAACGGTGCTTTGGAACCGTATCCACCCGTCTCGGCCCACGTGAATATTGACATTGCCTCGGTTCGCCAATTCAGTAAGCACATCTCGCAGGGCCACGCCACCCTCACGGACGTTGCGGGCGGTAAGACGCATCAGCGACCGTTCTGCGGGGTCGAAACCGGCGGGAGTTCCGGGCGGCAAGTTACCGCTTTGTGGCAGTGGACGCAAAGCTTTGAAGTATGCGTCGCCTACGAATTGAAGCGACGGTTGCCGATCTGCCAGAACCTTGAGCACCTCTGAAAGCAGTACACCACGACAATATGTAAGCGGATCCTCTGGAATGAACTTCTTGCCAGGCCACATCAAGTTGACTCTCTGATCCAGTGAATCTGGCACTTCCGCAGTGATCTGACCGGGTCGGTTATCCGTGAGCGGATTTCCATACATTACCTGACTAGGCGACAGGTTGAATCGCGGAAGTGAGGTTGCCGGACGCGGGCTCTCGTCGCCCAGGTAGCGACCTCGGATATCGAGCACGAGTTGGCCGAAACGCATGCCTGATAGGAAGTCGATAGTCTCGTCTTGAGTCTGCCGAGCAGGCGGTATTCCGGCATCTCTGGAAGCGCGAGCCACCTCGAATTGCCGTGCCGAGCGAAGATTTGCCAGGATGTCGGGTGGCATACGGACGCTTGTAGGCCGAGCACTCGCCATAATCGTGCGGCGGCCCTCCAGGATCTGTTGTTGCGCCGTTGCTGGAAGCGCAACATACGCAGCCAGCAGGCAACTGGTCATCGGTTCCTGGGCACGCTCCGCGGCGAAGAGTTCCCTTTCAGCAACCAACCTCTCGTGTCCAACGGGGAGTTGCATACTCTCTGCGCGGAGACGCTCAACGTCAGCCGTAATCTCGCGGCGCGGCAGTCCTCGATACTTTTCGACATACTTGAGCGTAAGTTTAAGTTGATGATCGAGTTCTACGCCAGCTGTGGCACGGTACTGTCGAGACCGGCTCTTCGACCTCGCCTTCGCTTCATCAGATTCGTAGAGGCGGTATGAAACTGGCGTGGACTTTTCGATCTTCCAAGAATAGTCGAGCGCGAGCGCAAGCTGTTTCATAAGATCGCGGGCCGGGCGATCGCGAACAATAGCCACAACGGTGTCATCCGATATCGCCTTCTCTGCGGAGAGCATCACGCCTGTCTGTTCGCTGATTTGGCCAAGAACGGTCTCCAATGTGGCAAGAGGAACAGATACGGTCACTGCTCTGTCAAGCCGGGAGTCATCAGCAAGAGATCCGCTTATCACGGCGCTTTGGGCACACGTCGCTACGAGCATCATGAAGAGAGCAAGAATTGACCTAGTCATAAGCAATCCCCATAAGGGTGCGTTCCAAAAGTCAGCCAGCGGTAGCATGGATTTCCAGTGGCAACGGCGAATCTCCTGGTGGAGCTTCTTCGCACCGCCAGCAGGCTCCCCGTGACCCCCGCAGAACGCGAGTAGTAGAGTGAAGAGACATTGGTACACTACCGGGCACTGCTGGAGTGACAGTTCTGCGAGAACCCCGGGACGCTCGCCGCAATTGAACAAACGGTGGAAGAGAGAAGCCAGGAGATGGACCGGATCTTGGAACAGCGTATTCTGAACACTCTCCCGCGCGAGACCAACCAGGCTTCCCGTCCCCAGTGTCAGGCTACCAGGGTCCTCTCGCGACAGATGCTAACCTCGTACAGCGAACGCACGGTAGCGTACCACTATTATTACTGTGCCGCATGCCGATACGGCTTCGCGCCGCGGGAGGGGCGGCGAGCCTGGATGAAAGACGGCTCGGCCGGGAAGATGAACTGTCCATGCTCGACGCGTGTTCAGATTTCCGGCCATCTGCGGCCATCCACAAACCCAGAAACGAAAACGGGGACCTCCTTTCAAGGATGTCCCCGTTCCGTTAGCAGGCTGCAGAGCGCCTATCGGGGGATCGTGACACGGCCGGGGCGGAGGAACGGCAGCGGGTCTACGCCGGCCATTCGCTGGAGCGCGTCCATGTCCTTGATGTCGATGCGGGCGTAGCGCAGGTCCAGGATGTCGTCCTCGCGGAAGTCCTGGAGCACGGTGCTCAGCGTCTCGCGGCGGGCGCCGGCCAACTCGGCCAGTTCTTCCTGCGTGAGGCGCAGGCCCAGCTTGATGCCGCGCTTCTCGTCCGGAATACCGAAGATCATCGCCAGGTTCACGAGCACCTGGGCCACCCGCTGCGGCAGGTTGTAGAACGCCAGCATATGGATGGTGTTCATGAACTGCCACGTGCTCCAGCTAAGCTGGCGCATGATGCGGGCGCCGAACTCCGGGTTCTCGGCGGCCACCTGCAGCACCGCCGCCTGCGGGATCACCCGCAGCTCGGTCTGCTCCTGCGCGCGGATCTCATACAGGTTGGAGTCCCACGAGTGGAACAGGGGGCTGCAGATTGTGTCTTGCGGCCCGAAGAGCGCTACGGTCAGGCGGCGGTCATCCGCCGTCACCGCCAGCTTCAGAAGCCCATCCTCGATGCGGATCAGGCCATCCTGAAAATCCGGCACCAGGTCGCCCGGTTCCAGCACGTACACCGTACCGGCATCCAACAATTTCTGCGAGCTTGCGGCGTCGAGGCCTTCAAACACGTCCTCGAGCCAGGCAGCCTGCTCCTGGGGATATTGCCTTCGCATGGAGTCCCTCTTACTACTTATCCGGCAGAACCGGAATAGATCTGTTCGGCTTTGGGGGTAGTGGCGCAAGGGGGAGACACTCTCCGCACTGCGACAGGATCTGCGCACTACCCCGTGGATCTGAGTTCTTTAGCCGGAATCAGGAGCTGATCGAGACCCAACCCGCTCCCGAGATTCCAAATGGTTCCGTACCGCCTGCAGCGTTAGCTGATTCTTGACCGGCAATCCAGTGTGACCGGCGGTCGGACACTCATATAATACACATTTTATGGTGTAAAGACAAC
>Ga0255338_1003079_pt1 | contig 21273 bp, 24 predicted proteins | sample MeOH1_35cm_T4_19_FD_203715 | JGI IMG/M metagenome (GOLD analysis project Ga0255338, IMG submission 203715) | Sandy soil microbial communities from University of British Columbia, Vancouver, Canada - MeOH1_35cm_T4_195 | ecosystem: Engineered > Artificial ecosystem > Sand microcosm > Unclassified ...
TGATCCAGGGCCGCAGCGGCCTGGGCCTTGGTGATACCGGCCTTGTCGGCGACGGCGCTGACCAGTTCAGCCTTGTTCATGGAAACCTCCGAATTTGGGGATCTGTGTCCCCGGGTTGAGGAAAACGAAATCGGCTCCGCATGGAGACGACCGTGGCTGTTGAGTTTTCGAACATCATTGGCCCGGAAAGGCCCATGAATACTGTATTTCCTAAACTGCCAAGAAGCTACGCCGCAGATGCAGCACGGTCAAGGCTTTTCTTTCGAAAAAAAACGCAGATCGGCCGCCCTGGGGGCTCTTGGACAGCATGGAACACACGGATGGGCGGAAATACTAGGGCCTAAGTTCCATGTATGTCGCAGATCGCCGTAGAACGGGCCATTGGGGGAGAGACTCCCCCTGGAAGGCCCGCAGAGGGGCGGTTCGGGGCCTATGATGGGTCCTATGACGCATCCCTACTTCCTCACCGTGGCCTACGCGGGCGGGGCCTTCCACGGCTGGCAGATCCAGACCAGCCTGCGGAGCGGCCAGGGGGACCTGTGGCAGGCCCTGCGGGCCTTTGATCCCGAGGCGCCCATGCCCCAGGGCACCGGGCGCACGGATGCGGGCGTGCATGCCCGCGCGCAGGGCGTGCTGGTCCACACCGCGCGGGCCTGGGACCCCTACCGCCTCCTGGCGGCGCTGAACGCGCATCTGCCGAAGGACATCCGGGTGATGCAGGTACAGCCCGCTCCGGAAGGCTTCTTTCCGCGCCAGCATGCGGTGGCGAAACGCTACATCTACCGGCTGGGCCTCGGACCGGCAGAGGATCCGCTGCTGGCGCCCTTCCGGTGGCACGTCCACCAGGCTGCGCCGCTGGATCTGGCGGCCATGGCGGAGGCGGTGCCCGCCCTGCTCGGCACCCACGATTTCTCCAGTTTCCGCTGCGTCGAGTGTGCCGCGAAGACGCCGGTCCGCACGCTGCACGGCATCCGCATTGTCCCCGGCGAGGCTGGCGCGGAGCTCATCTTCGAAGGGAGCAGCTTCCTCATGCACCAGGTCCGCATCATGACGGGCACGCTGGTGGAGGTGGGAAAGGGGCGGCGGAGTCCGGATTCCCTTCCTGCCGTGCTGGCCGCGAAGGACCGCACGAGGGCCGGACTCACCGCCCCGCCATGGGGGTTGTGCATGGAGAAGGTCTGGTACGAAGCCCGTTGGGGCCTGGGCGACGCCAGCCCCTGGGGCGAGCGCGAATAGACAGTCCTCGGTCCTCGGTCCCCAGTCCTCAGTAAAGCCCCACCCTTTCCGTCCTTACTGAGGACCGAGGACTGAGGACTCAGGACTCAATCCAGATAGAACCCCACGCCCTGCCAGACCTTGAAGCGGGTCTTGCCGTCCTTCGAGGCGGCCGGGTCGAACACGAGCTTCTTCGCGGCTTCCACGCAGGCTTCGCCCGCCTCGTTCACCTCCGGCCCATCGCCCGGCAGGCCCTGGATCAGGCGCGACGCGACGACCTCGCCCTTCTCGTTGATCAGGACGTTCACCACGACGACGCCCTTGGGCCGGCCGGCGAACAGGCCCGAGGATTTCAGGCGCGGAACCACCCGGTTCAGGTTGATGGGCCGGGCGGGCTGGACCTCCTGGCTGAGCACCACCAGGTCCCCCTCCGCGGGGACGGCGCTCAGCTTGCCCCGGAGTTCCTCGCTCTCGGCCTTGGCCTTCGCGGCTGCGGCCTTGGCCTCCTCGGCCTCCTGCCGGGCGGCCTGGAGATCCTGCAGGATGGCGTCGCCGCCCCGGCCATTCTCCTGGAGCGTGGCGCGGATCTGGTCCGCCTCCTTGCGGGCGGCTTCGGCCTCGGTGCGGGCCAGGTCCCGGGCCTTCTGGGCGGCGGCCAGCTCCTGCTGGATATCCTCGGTGGCCGCCAGCCGCTGCTTGAGGTCGTCCCGCTCTTCCGTGAGCCGCTTGACCTGGGCCTGGAGCTGGGCGGGCGTGGGTTGCTTCGCCGCAGAGAGGGGCAGGGTGATCAGCAGCAGGGCGATGACGATACGCATGGCGCCTCCAAATCCGGAAGAGGTCAGCGCATGGTGCCCGGCTGATCCCCTTCCCTGGTGAGTTTCGACGTCTTGAGAATCCCACGCTTGATGAGCCGGGAGAAGATGGCGAGGCACTCGTCCTGCTCGAAAGGGGCGATGGTGAGGATGTCGCGGATGGACCACAGGCCGTTCACGCGGCTGGCCAGGAAGGCCTCGTTCGGGCCGAGGTCGGTGGTCATAAGCTCGTCCAGGCTCACCGCCAGCGCGGGGACCAGCTCCTGATCCAGCTTCCGGTCATCGAGGAGATCCTGGACCACGGCCATCATCCGGCCAGCGTCCGCATGGCGGGGCTGGTCCTTGAGGATGCGCCGCAGCTCCTCCTGGGCCTCCTGCAGCTTCTGCTTCTCCACGAGGGCGCGGGCGCGCTGGAGCTGGAGGCTCGGATTTTCACCCAGGGTGCCTCCGGCGTGCACGAGGCGCACCAAGCCCTTCTCGTGGAGGTCGAAGAGCAGCTTGTTGATCTTGAACTCGGGCATGCGGATGTCCAGAACCAGCTGGTCCACGCGGATATGCCCGTCCAGGCGGGCCAGGATGTCGGCATCCTCGGAGGCCAGGGGCAGGCGCTCGGCGATGGCCTCGGGAACGGGCGCCAGCACGGCATCGCCACCCCGGATGACCCTCCGGATGCGCTTCCAGTCGTCCATCCGGCGGGCGCCCTCCAGCACGATGCCGGTGACGTCGAGGCTGAGCAGCATGGACTTCTGGTGGGAGGCGACGCCGTCGTGGAACTCGAAGCTGCCCACGCTCCACAGGAACGTGTCGTAGATGCTCTCCTCGACCTTCAGCTGGACGATGCGCCGGATTTCGGCCTCCGTGATCAGCTGGCGGTTGATGAGGATGCGCCCCAGCAGCTGCTGTTCGTCCTCCTGGGTGGCCAGGGCCTCCCTCAGCTGATCCTCGGTGATGCGGCGGAAGGCGAGCAGGTACTGGCCCAGGTACTCGCGGGGATCCGAGGACCAGACGCTGGTAATGCGGCCCTCGTGGAAGGCCACGCGCTTGGTGTGCAGGGAGCCGCGGAGTTCGAGGACACCGGATTTCTTGCCCACGGCGAGCCACTGGAAGAGATCTTCCAGGCCCATCGTCGCCAGATCACCGCTCAGGGCCAAGACCGTGCCTCCTGTCCTGACAAGGCTACCTGGATCCTGGTTGGAAACCCAGGTTGATCAGGATTCTACAAGCCTCCGGGCCCAACTCGTGCCTCGGCCGGGATGGCTCCGGCGAGGAGGTCGACGCCAGCTCCTCAGAGCCGGGTCAGGGTCTCGCGGATGGCCTGGTTCAGAAGGTCCGGGTGGTGCCGCGCCATGGGGGCCTCGGGGTCCAGCAGGGGGAAGCGATGCACGGGGATGCCCAGGACTTCGGCCGAAGGGGCGGCGATCGGCTCCCCGCCCTCCTCCCGGTAGCGGGCGAGCATCTCGGGCTGGAGCGGGGCCGAGTTGGCGATCACGGCGGAGATGCCCACGCGCCCGAAGGAGGCGATGGCGGCCACGTGGTTCTCCAGGTCCAGTCCGGAGGATTCGCCGGGCTCGGTCATGAGGTTCGCCACGTACACCACCGGCGCCCGGGAGATGGCCACGGCCTCCTGCAGCTCCGACAAGAGGAGGTTGGCGATGGTGGACGTATAGAGGCTGCCGGGGCTGAGGATGACCAGGTCCGCCCGCAGCAGGGCGAGGACGGCCTCGGGCAGGGGCTCGGCCTCGGCGGGCTCCATCCAGAGGCGGGCCAGGGGCGGGCGGCAGGAGCCCACGGCTGTCTCCCCCTCGTAGCGGCGCCCGGCCATGTCCTCGGCGCAGAGGGTGATGGGCACCACCGTGGAGGGGAACAGCCGGCCCACCGTCACCAGCACGCCCGAGAGCTGCCGGATGGCGCGTACCCAGTCGCCCGTGAGGTCCGCCAGGGCCCAGAGCATGAGGTTCCCCAGGGAGTGCCCGGACAGGCTTCCGTCGCCCTTGAACCGGTAGTTCAGGAGGTCGGAGAGGGCGGAATCCTCCAGGGTCAGGGCGGAGAGGCAGTTGCGGAGATCCCCCGGCGGGATGCCGCCCAGCTCGTCGCGCAGCCGCCCCGAGGAGCCACCGTTGTCGGACACGGTGACGATGCCCGTGAGCTTCCAGGGGTCACGGCTTCGGCCGGCCTCGCGTTTCAGGGCCCGCAGCAGCGCGGCAAGGCCTGTGCCGCCGCCCAGGGCCACCACCTTCAGGGGCTGGTCGGCATGGAGACCCAGGGGGCCTGACACGGGGCGGGCCGGCGGGGCCTAGCGGCCTTCGGTGAAGGCGAAGAGGGGCGACTTCCGGACGGTGTTGAAGTCCGGCTCCATGTGCCACTGGAAGACCAGATCCCCGTCCAGCTCCACGGCCTTCTTCAGGCTCTCCGCGGAGGCCTCGGTGTTCTCCGCCTGGGCGAAGGCCACGGCGCGGAGGTAGTGCAGGGTGCCCTGGGCGGGATGCGCCTTGATGGCCTTCTCGAGCTGCTTGAGGGCCCCGTCCGTATCGCGCCGGTTGAGGCAGGCCTGGATCTCGGTGATGACATCGGGGGCGACGACCTTGGGGGGATGCAGCTTCGCTTCGGCGAGGGTGCGATAGACCTGGGCCCGGCGCTTGATGGCCCAGTCGCCGGTGGCCTGGGCTTCAGCCATCAGCGTATCCAGGGCCTTCACGGCTTCGGCGTGCTTGCCCCCTTCCACGAGCTTCACGGCTTTCGCGTAGGCGTCCCCGAGCAGAGAAGGGTGGCCGGCCTGAGCGGGGGCGGACTTGGGAGCGTGTTCGGACTTGGCCTTCGTCGCCATGCGGGATCCTCTGGAAGCCTTGGAGAAACTATAGGATGACAGCTTTCCCCGGGCAAATGCCCCCGCCGGCCCCCGGAATCGATCCTCAGGCCTTGAACAGGGCCTTCTCGCGGTTCAGGATCCGCGTGGAAACCCAGGTCATGACGGCCGCCAGCCCCACGGTCATGGTGAAGGCCACGAGGTATTCCACCTGGTTGAACTGCTGGCTGAACAGCTTGCGCAGGGCCAGGCAGACATTCACCACGGGCACGTAGGAGAGGAAGGCCATCTTGTCCACGCCCGGGGACATGGTGAAGATGCCGAGGAAGACCACCAGGAAGATGCCGGGCGTGATGGCGCTGCCGGCCTCGATGGTGTTCCGGGCCTGGATGCCCATGAGCAGGATGAAGTTCGAGAAGAAGAGGCCCAGGGGCACCATGATCATGAAGGTGAGGCCCAGGGTCATGGGGTTGGCCAGGGCCGCCATGGCCTGCATGGAATTCGTGGAACCACCGGTCATGAAGGGGATGGAGAGGCCCATGCTCAGCAGGTTCAGGAGGGCGGCGATCACACCCATGCTGAAGATGTAGAGCAGCTTGCCGAGGATGATCTGGTTCCTGGGCAGGCGCGTGGCCATGAGGCTCAGGAGCGTGTGGCGCTCCTTCTCCCCGGCCGTGGCGTAGATGCCGTGCTGCATGGAGCCGGTGTACATCATGATCATCAGCAGGTAGGGGAGGATCCGCCCCATGACCTTGCCCATCTCCAGGATCGGGTCTGCGGCGTTCTTCACCTCCAGCTTCAGGGGTTCAGCCAGCTGGGGCGAAGCGCCGAGGATCTCCAGGCGCGCCTGGATCCAGGTCTTCTCCTGGCCCGAGAGGGCCTCCTTCAGGCGCTTGAGGGCCAATTCGGAGGTGCGCTCGCTCTCGTCGACGGTGGCGGCGATGGTGAAGGTCGCGTGTTTCCGGAGCGCTTCGGCCGCGCCGGCATCCACATCCAGGGCCAGGTCCAGCTTCTGGTCCCGCACCGCCTGCCGCAGGTCGCCCTCCGGCCTCGGCGCCAGCTCGAAGCGCTTCGGATCGGCCTGCAGCATCCCGGTGATGGCGCCGGAGGGATCGGCGAGGAAGACGCGGCTGGCCTTGTTGCGGTTCTGCGCCTCATCCCGCTTCGCCATCTTCGCCATCATCCCGAAGATGGCGGGGTAGAGCAGGAAGGGCAGCACGAAGGCGAAGAAGAGGGTCTTGCGGTCCTTGGAGAGCTCCAGGAACTCCTTCTTGGCGATGAGCAGGGCGCCGCGCATCAGTTGCCTCCTTCGGACTCGGCCGCCAGCTGGAAGAAGACTTCATCGAGGCTCTTGGCGTGCCTGGATTGCAGGAGGTCCCGGGGCGGGGCGTCACCGTGCAGCTTGCCATCGAAGATGATGCCCACGCGGTCGCAGATGTCCTCGACCATGGGCATGACGTGGGTGGACACGATCACGGTGCGGCCCTCCTCGCGCATGATGCGGAGCAGATCCAGCACGGTCTTGGCGGTCAGCACGTCCAGACCCGTGGTGGGTTCGTCGAAGATCACCACCTTGGGATCGTGCAGCAGCGCCCGGGCGATGCTCACCTTCTGCTTCTGGCCCGAGGAGAAGCCTTCCATCTTCACGTCCGCGAAATCGGCCAGCTGGAGCTTCTCGAGCAGGTGCATGCCCCGGCGCTCCGCGACCTTGGGATCCACGTCCTGGAACTCCCCGAAGATCCGCAGCAGCTCCCGCGGCGTGAAGCGCGCATACACGCCCATGTCCGTGCTCAGGTAGCCGAGGCAGCCCCGGACCGCCTCGGGCTTCTGGCGGGTCTCGTGGCCGCAGACATGGATGGAGCCGGTGTCCGGCTCCATGAGCCCCGCGATCATGCGCAGGGTGGTGGACTTACCGGCGCCGTTGGGTCCCAGCAGGCCGTAGATCTCCCCGGGCCGCACCTCGAGGGAGATCCCGCGCACGGCGTCGATGCGCTTGGTGAGGTGGGTTTTCCGGTCCTTCACGGTGAAGGATTTGTGGACCTCACTGAGCTGGATCACCGGGCCTCCGGATGGGAGGTCCCAGTGTAGGGGCAGAGCCCGCGATCCAGCTACGGGGACCGGTGAACGGGGCTGGCGGGCCGGTGAACGGTAGCGCCCCGGGCCTCAGTGGTGGCCCAGGGCCCCGGTGGTGCCGAGGACCAGCATCACCACACCCAGGCCCAGGCAGTACACGGCGAACCCGTTGAGCCTCGGCTTCCGGGTGAAGCGGTCGAGGAGCCCGATGGCGAGATAGCCCGAGATCGCCGCGGCCAGGACGCCCACCCCGCAGAGCAGGGCCGGGGAGGCGGAGCCGGCGGGGAAGGTCAGGTCCGCCGGCAGGGGCTGATGCCTGAGCAGGGGCTTCACCAGGCCGCGCAGCTCCACCACGGCAGCGGCGGCAATGGTCGGCACGCCCAGGAGGAAGCTGAACCGGGTCGAGGCCGGGAGCCTCAGGCCCTGGAACACGCCCATGGCGATGGTGGACCCGGAGCGGGACAGTCCGAAGCCGCCGCCGAGGCCCTGGATGGCGCCCACGGCCAGGGCGTCCGAGGCCCGGAGGTCGCCGAGGCCCCGTCCCGCCTGATCCTCGTGGCGCAGGTTGTTCCGCTGACAGCTGAGGCGGTTGGCGAGGTAGAGCAGGCCGGAGGTGCAGACCAGCCCGATGCCGTAGACCCAGAGGTGGTCTTTCGCCGCCTCCTTCACGCCCTTGGTGGCCAGCCCGAAGAGGCCCGTCGGGATCATGGCGAGGAACAGCCACAGGGCCAGCTTCCGGCCCTCCGAGTCCCGGCCCAGGCAACCCATGGCCACCTGGAAGAGCTCCCGCCGGAAATAGATCGTCAGCGCGATCAGGGTGCCCCCATGCAGCAGCACGTCGAAGGCCAGGGGCATGGGCCGCCCGCCGAACATCAGGTGCTCGGCCAGGGTGAGGTGCGCGGTGGAGGACACCGGCAGGAATTCCGTCAGGCCCTGGATCAGACCCAGGAGGATGGCGTGGAGCGGGTTCATTCGTTCTCCGGCACAAAGAGACAGTGTGCCAGAGCCTTCAGGCTTCCCGGGGGAGTGCCCGCAGGAGGGTCAGGTATTCGCGGTGCTCCTTCCAGCCCCGGACCATGGCCAGGGCACCCCAGATCAGCACCAGGTAGATGAGCACGAGCAGGCCGATGCCAGTGACATTGCCGAAAAGTCCCCACCCGGTCTTCAGGGGAGGTGCCGGGGGGCCGAAACTGAAAAGGAAGAGGGGGATGAGCCAGAGGATGCACTGGCCGACCAGGACTGCATAGGCTCGCGCCTCCTCGATGCCGCGAATGACCCAGGGCATGGGCAGGAGGTACAGGAGCGGCATCAGCAGGATCCACATGGGAGGAGGGAAGAGGGCGGCCCGGGGCTGGTTCGCTTGCAGGAATCCAGACGCGAAGGCATAGAGGGCCGCCAACAGCACCGTGATGAGGAACAGCGCAAGGCCCAGGATCCAGAACCAGCGCTGGCGTTCGTAGGCGCCATCGGGCGAGGCTTTCACAGTGCCGAGGCCCCGGTAAAGCGCACGGCCAAACACGCCTTTGAGTACCAGCCAGAGGAAGGGTACCCAGACGAGGTACTCAATGAAGAGGTGATCCAAGACCTGGGCCCCCATGAAATTCGGGCTCAACGCGGCGATGACCAGGAGGACGGCCAGCAGCCCTCCCAGGGCCGTGGCCAGGCCGCTCTTGCGGGACTGGAAGGCGGCATAGTCGCGGGTCAGGGCGGCCAGGGCTGCAAGGTCCGGCCCGTCGAGATTGGTGGTGGTCATGGCTTTCCTTCCCTCGGGAGCAGGGCCCGGAGTTGCTGGTGGTAGGCGCGGAGGGCGGTGCGGCCGTCCTCCGTGATGCGGAAGCTCGTCACGGGAATGCGACCCTGGAAGGCTTTGACCGTCTCGAGATACCCGGCCGCCTCCAGCTTCTGCGTGTGGCTGGAAAGGTTGCCCTTGCTCATTCCTGTGACGCGCTGGAGGAAGAGGAAGGCCACTTCCTCCGCCGAGGCCAGCACCGTGAGAATCGCCAGCCGGGCCGGCTCGTGGACCATCCGATCGAGGTCGAGGATGGCCTTGGGGCTTGTTCCGCTTTTGTTCATGAAACAAGTTTGTGCTGCAAACTTGTTTCGTCAATCAAAAATGTCCGCCCATGTTTGAATCTCCCCATGCGATCCATCGACCTCCGCTCCGACACCGTGACCCAGCCCTCGAAGGAGATGCGCGCCGCCATGGCGGCCGCGGAAGTCGGCGATGACGTGCTGGAGCACGATCCCACCATGGCCCGCCTGGAGGGCCAGGTGGCCGGCCTGCTGGGGCTGGAGGCGGCGCTGTGGGTGCCCTCCGGGTGCATGGGCAACCTCATCGGCCTGATGCTGCACCTGAAGCGGGGTGATCGCTTCCTGGCGCCCGCCCAGGCCCACGTGCTGGGCGCGGAGCTGGGCACCGGCGCCTGGCTGGCGGGCGGCATGCCCGAGGCGCTGGCCTGGGAGGGCGGTCCCGGCCGGCCCACGCCGGCTCAGGTGACGCGGGCCGCGGGGTCGCCTGGTCCGTACTATTCGCTGCGTACGACTCTGCTCTGCCTGGAGAACACCCACAACTTCGCGGGGGGGGCCGTGACGCCCCAGGCCGAGCACCGCGCCCTGGTGGCTGCCGCCAAGGCCGCGAAGCTGGCGGTGCATCTGGATGGCGCCCGGATCTGGCACGCCGCTGCGGCGCTGGGGCTTCCGCCCTCTGCGCTCGCCGAAGGCGTGGACACGGTGCAGGTCTGCCTGAGCAAGGGCCTGGGGGCGCCCATGGGCTCGCTGCTGGCGGGCTCGAGCCCCGCCATGGCCGAGGCTCGCCGCCTGCGGAAGATGCTGGGCGGCGGTGTGCGCCAGGGCGGCGTCGTGGCCGCGGCGGGCCTGGTGGCCCTGGACTACCTGCCACGGGTGGCCGAGGACCACGCCAAGACGCGACGCCTCGCCGAAGGGCTGCGGGCCTTCGGCGTCGCTGCTCCCGTTCCGGAGACCAACATCCTGCTGGTGCCTGTGCCCGATGCCGGCGCGGCCCTCGCGGCCCTGGAAGCCGTCGGCGTCCGGGCCCTGCCGGTGGGATCAGCGGTCCGCTTCATCCCGCACCGCGATCTGGAGATGGCCGACATCGAGGAGGCCCTCCGTCGCATCGAGCCCCTGGCCCACCTGCTGCGGGCGGCCTGACCATGAAAGCCCGTCTCATCCTTGCGGCTGTGGTGGTGCTCGCCTTGGCGGCGGGCGGCTACTGGTGGTACCAGGACACCCTGGTGCCGGTGCCCCTGGTGTCGAACGACCAGCTGTTCGTGCCCGGCCAGCCCGAGTTCGGCGAGGACGAGGCCGTGGTGGAGGCGCTGCTGCCGCCGGGCCCTGGAGTCGAGGCCTTCCTCGTCTCTCAGTCTTCCCTCGCGCTGTTGGAGAAGGCCCCCGAAGGGGGTTGGATTGGACAGTTGTTGTCTACTCTTGAGGGTTCGCGACACGGACGCCGATGGCGCCTGGGCGTACGCCCCGGCTGGCGGCTGCAGGACGGAACGATTCTGGATGCCGCGCGGATGGCCAAGGATCTGGCCCCCGAGCTCGGACGGCTGGAGGGAACCTCCCGCGTGATCGACGGGACCACCCTCGACCTGCGGTTCAAGATCCGCCAGGAGAACCTGCCGGCCTTGCTGGTCAAGTGGCGGATTCCCGGCAGCGGGCCCTTCCTGCGCCAGGGGCTGACGCTCACCCGCTTCGAACGCTTCACCCCCGGCCGTCCGGGCCTGGCTGGGGTGAAGGTCGTCACGGATCTGCCGCTGCTGGAAAGCCGTGCCTGGGCCGAAAGCCTGGCCGCCCGTCGCTGGGCCTGGGCCGCGTTTCCCGGGCAGGTGGCGCCCGAGGACATGGCGAAGGTCCGCATCGCCCCCTACGACGAATACCGCACGAAGGACGGCACCGTGTGGTTCCTCTCCCGCCGCATGCGGCGCCTCAGGCCCGATGCTTCGGACTGGACTCGCACCCGGCTTTTCAGCACCTGGAAGAGCTCCACAGAATTGCCGTACGATCCATTGGGTTTTTGATCCCTATTCCAGTATTCCGACCGGTTTCTGATCTGATCCAGGGTGCCGCTGGGTTCCAGGACGGCAGGGGTGATGGCGATGCGTTTGCACTTGATACTTAAGGTGTCTTCCTCTGGCCTGCCGAATCTGAGACCGCCACACATGGCCCATCTTGATTTGTGTTAAGAGATGTTAAGAAAATCACTTGCGCCTTATATTGATGGAAAATTAGAGGCCCTGGAATGGATGCATTCATGTTTATCAATGGGGATGGGCTCCGGCGGCTGCTACCTCCCAGTGATCTTTTTGAGATTTTCGCCTTCTGCGCACAATCACGCTCCAACCCACTAGGCGCAGAATCCCCGCCAATCAGTGGATTCGTGCGGAGAAATCTGCAGGATACGACGCTGATCCCTAGGTTTGACGACAAACACCTGGGACACAGTCGCGAGTTCCGATCGGACATCATCAATGAACGCGGATACTGGATGTGGGTTGGCTGGGATTTTAGGCTCCAGGGATTTGCAGATCTCGAGTCTCCACCCACGCCAACGGATGGGATGTGACCATGACCAATCTAGCTATTCGAAAAATCCTGAGGAGAGTCTCCACGGCCTTCCTGCTACTGGTCACCCTCATCGCTATAGGGTACGGGGTGGTTGATCGAACTCCACGTTCGCTATGGTTGCGTTGGTTGACGAACGATGTCGATGGCAAGATAGCTTTTTTCGGGCGGGTTGTTGACCAATCCGGATCTCCAGTTGAAGGTGTCGATATTCTTGTTCACATCAGGAAATTCAGATTCAGCCTTCCTGGCACACCTTGGAGAGTCATCGAATTCAACCTCCATACGGATTCACATGGGTATTTCAATGTTGTTGGAGAAACGGGTACGGGGCTCTCTTTCTATGATTTCAAGAAATACGGCTATGAATATGTGTCCCCGCATGGAGAAACAAGTTTCAATTTTGAGCAGCACACCACCGGGATCTTCCATCCCGATCCCAAGACACCCCTGATCTATAGGATGAGGAAGAAGGGCGAAGAAACTTTTATCGTATTTAACGAAAAAACACCTTGTTTTGACTATGTACGGAAAGAATCAGGCATGCAGAAAGGTTTTGATTTAATCACTGGAAATACGATTGAAGAAAATGATTTCGGACATCCCATGGCCGGGGATGTCCCTTTGATATGTGATATCAAGACAAAAGCTGATTACGACCCAAAAACGAATCGATGGAAATTGCAGATATGGCCAGGAGACTCTGACGGCGGAATTCTTGTTTCTCGCGAAAAGTGGTACGTGGCACCCGCAGATGGATACGTGGCGAGTTACACCATCGACCCCGAGGCATTCACCAAGGAATTCCATCTCACGCCGATTAACCAATCCACAGACCCTTCTTCGGATGATGCAGCCTATGTCTATCTGAAGAGCCGCACACCGCCGATTTACACGAGGTTCAGGATTTCAACTTTCCGCATCGATGAGCACAGGCTGAGCTGCAGTGCTGGCGGGTTCTTTACCAATCCGTACGGAGACAGGAATCTTGAACCGGCAACCGGGCTGCCCTGGGAGATCCGAAGCAAGTTAGATGAGGAAGTGCGTGATTGCTATATTCATGGGCGGCGCCCCTTAAAGCCGGATCTGCAGAAGTGGGTTAGGTGATTTTATCTTGGGGGCAATATGCTTCGTTTAACGCCTATAAGTGTTGCAAATAGATTGATAAATTTCATTTTTATGCTTCTAGATGAACCGTGTTGGCCTTAGGGGCGATTTTAAGTCGGATGTGGTTTATCAAGGGTGGGCTCAGTGATGCGCCGAAAATCCGGATGCTGGATCCCTTTGCTCTTGGTGATTGGGCTGTTCGGGCTCTGGTTCGCGACGGCCCGCGTCAACCCCTTCAAGATTCTGCTCTTTAATCGTCAAATCCGCTTCGTGGGCCGGGTGGTGGATCAGTTCGAACAACCGGTGCCCGGGGCCCGGGTCACCATCCAGTTCGGGCAGGCAGTGCCTGTGGGCATGTATCAGCGAGTGACTGAGGACGTGTACATGACCGATCGCAAGGGATACTTTTCTGTCCGTTGGAGACTGGGAATTGGCCTGCTGGTTACCAAGATCGACAAGCGAGGCTACGAGTATTCTGTGGACAGTAATATTCGAGTGACGGGTTGGGATGTTGTCCAGCCTCCGGGGCCCACCCCCTCCTGGAGCACTCCGGCTGTGTTCCACCTCCGCAAGCGGGGTGAGACCACCCTTCTGAAGAAGGGCCAAGTGCCCATCGGATTTGAGGTCGAGCAGGCCGGGCTCGCATTCGGAGACGACATGATTCAAGGGTGTCGGATTTCGCCGGATCGAATTGAAAATCCCAGCATCAACGGCGAACCCCTCTGCTGCGACATCCTTTACAAGGGGTTTTGGAATCCGAAGAACCACACCTGGTCTGTGGTGCTGTCCAGCGGCACGCCCGGCGGGGGGCTGATGCTCTCCGACCAGCTCCTCTATGTGGCCCCGGAAACGGGCTACCAGCCGAGCCTCACCCTGGCGCCAACCGGCGATCCTTCCCGCCGGGAGAAATGGGGGCATCAGAAGCAGGCGCATCCCGGGCCGCGCTACCTCTACCTCCGCAGCCGGACGCCCTTCGTATATGCGCGCATCGACCTGGGGGAAGATTTCGATGTGAACGATTGGCCCTTCGTGAGACAGATCGTGGGGCCAGGTGAGACTTACTCATTTGGGCTCTCCAACGGCTATGTGATCAACCCTTACGGGGACCGAGTTCTGGACCAGGAGCCAGACCTGCCAATCGATACCCAGCTGGAGCTAGAAAAAGAAATCCGAGCCGCCTACCGTTTTCATGTGAATGGACGTCCTTCGAAACCCGACATCATTAAGCTGCGCAGTCGATCTGGGGAGTGAGGCAATCCTCAAATGGGCGGCCTAATCGCCCGTTCACTCCAAATTCGCGGACTGCTCCCTAATTTGATCCAGGGCACCCTTGGCTTCCATGACGGCGCGGGTCATGGCGATGCGTTTGCACTTGCTGCCGGTGGTGTTGAGTTCGCGCAGGACCTCCTGGCACCACACATCGATGGCCTTGCCTTCCAGGCGGCCGCTGGCGAGGCGTTCGGCGAAGTCGTCCAGGTGGGCGGCCAAGCGGGTCAGCTCTTCGCGCACATCCTGGCGCTCGGCCAGCACGCCCGCTTCCGCCAGCAGGCGCTCGGCGGGAAGCTGGCCGGCGAGGCGGGCGTCTTCCAGGAGCTGTTCGATGCGCTGGCGGTAGAGGCCGGGGAGCTCGGCGGCCTGGAGATCCGCCTCGGCCTGGAGGCGTTCGCACAGGGAGCAGAGCCGTGCCAGCCCATCCACGAAGAAGGGGCGCAGCCGTTCGGCCTCCCGGGCCCGGCCCTCGTTCCAGGTCTCGAGCAGGGCCGCCAGGGCCTCGCGTACGGGGGCCTCCATGCGCTCGCCCAGGTCCGAGGCGGGGGCCTGGAAGGCGCCGGGCAGGCGGAAGAAGGCCTCGGCGGTGAGGGGCGGCAGGTTCAGCCACTCGGCATCCTCCTGCCACCCCTTGGCCACGGCCCGGAGTAGGGCGCGGTTCATGCGGGGTTCCAGCGAGGGCTCGTCCTGGACCTCCACGGTGAGGTCCAGCTTGCCGCGCTGGGCCGCTTCGCGCACCTGGGCGCGGAGGCCGGCCTCTAGGGGGAACAGGGCGGGGGGCAGGCGCAGGCTGAGGTCCAGGGCCTTGCTGTTGACGCTGCGGAGGGACAACCGCAGCTGCCCGGCGGCCAGGGGCCGGACGACCTCGGCGAAGGCGGTCATGGATCGCATGGAGAACCTCTGGATTGTGTCGGCTTCCCAGAGTAGCGCGGGCCGGAAGGTGGAAAGGCTCTCCACGAAGGACACGAAGAAAAGATCAAGGGCACGAATGAGAACCTCGGGACCCAGGCGGGTCCCTTCGTGCTCTTGTCTTTCTATTCGTGCCCTTCGTGGAGGTCTTGAAGGCCTCAGCGCCCGCCAAGGACCAGCCAGGGCGCCTCGACGCGCCGCCGGGCTTCGTAGGCCTCGATGTCGGCCAGGTTCGCCTCGCTGCGCTTGATCTCATCCAGGCCTTCCAGCAGGGTGGCCTTCCGGGTGGGGTCGATCTCGAAGCGGAAGCCGCAGCTCGCACCGCTCACGGTCTGGGCGGGGAGGTCCACGGTGAGGAGGCCCTCTTCAGCCGCGAGCCGGGCGATGGATTCCGCGGGCAGGACCACCGGCAGGATGCCGTTGGCGAAGCAGTTGTTGAAGAAGATGTCGGCGAAGCTGGGCGCGACGACGCAGCGGATGCCGAAGTCCAGCAGGGCCCAGGGCGCATGCTCGCGGCTGGAGCCGCAGCCGAAATTCGGGCCCGACAGCAGGATGGTGGCCTTCCGGTACGGCTCGCGGTTCAACAGGAAGTCGGGCAGTTCCCGGCCCTCGGGGCTGTAGCGGAGCTCATGGAAGAGGTGGCGGCCCAGGCCCGAGCGCACCAGCGTCGTGAGGAACTGCTTGGGGATGATGAGATCCGTGTCCACGTTGGCGCGGAGCAGGGGCGCGGCGATGCCCGTGAGGGTGGTGAAGGGCATCATGAGCGAATCTCCAGACGGCGGACATCCGTGAAGTGGCCCGCCACGGCGGCGGCGGCGGCCATGGCCGGGCTCACGAGGTGGGTGCGGCTGCCGCGGCCCTGGCGGCCCTCGAAGTTGCGGTTGCTGGTGCTGGCGCAGCGCACGCCGGCCTCCAGGCGGTCCTCGTTCATGCCGAGGCACATGCTGCAGCCGGGCTGGCGCCACTCGAAGCCCGCCTCCAGGAAAATGCGGTCCAGGCCCTCGGCCTCGGCCTGGCGCTTCACCAGGCCCGAACCCGGAACCACCAGGGCCCGCACGCCCTGCGCCACCTTCCGGCCGCGGGCGATGCCCGCGGCTTCGCGCAGGTCCTCGATGCGACCGTTGGTGCAGGAGCCGATGAACACGGCCTGGATGTCAATGGCCTCCATGGGCGTGCCCGGCTCCAGGCCCATGTAGTCCAGGGCGCGGAGGATGGCCTCGCGCTCATCCGCGTTGCGGGCCTGGGCGGGATCCGGCACGCGGCCCGTGATGTCCGTCACCCACTGGGGGCTGGTGCCCCAGGTGACCTGGGGCGCAAGGTCGCGGAGGTCCACGACCACGTCCTGGTCGAAGGCCGCCTCCGAATCCGAGACGAGGGTGCGCCAGTGGGCCACGGCGGCATCCCACAGGGCGCCCTTCGGGGCGAGGGGCCGCCCCGCCACGTAGGCGAAGGTGGTGTCATCGGGGGCCACCAGGCCGGCGCGGGCACCGCCCTCGATGCTCATGTTGCAGAGGGTCATGCGGCCCTCCATGGAGAGGGCGCGGACGGCGGGGCCCGTGTACTCCATCACGCAGCCCGTGCCGCCCGCGGTGCCGATCTGGCCGATGAGGCGCAGGGCCATGTCCTTGGCGCCGGTGCCCGGGGGCAGGGCGCCCTCGAAGCGCACCCGCAGGTTCTTCGAGCGGCGCTGGGGCAGGGTCTGGGTGGCCATGACGTGCTCCACCTCGCTGGTGCCGATGCCGAAGGCCAGGGCCCCGAAGGCGCCGTGGGTGCTGGTATGGCTGTCGCCGCAGACCACGGTGGTGCCGGGCAGGGTGAAGCCCTGCTCCGGGCCCACCACGTGGACGATGCCCTGGCGGTCGTCCAGGAGGGGGATGTAGGGCACGCCATGGGCCTTCACGTTCGCTTCGAGCGCCTCGACCTGGAGGCGGCAGGTCTCGTCGGCGATGCCCTTCTCCCGGTCCGCCGTGGGGACGTTGTGGTCCGCCACGGAGAGGATCTGCCCCGGCCGGCGCAGGGGGCGCCCCGCGAGGACCAGGCCCTCGAAGGCCTGGGGGCTGGTGACCTCGTGGACCAGGTGGCGGTCGATGTAGAGGAGGCTGGTGCCGTCGGCGCGGGTGGCCACCAGGTGCTCGTCCCAGATTTTGTCGTAGAGGGTGCGCGGGCTCATGGGCTCTTCCTGGCTGGAACGGGGTCGGGGCGGTCGAGGTCGAGGGAGCGGATCAGGTCGAGGAAGGCCCGGGTGGCCGGGGACAGAGCCGCCTCCCGGCGGGTGACGATGCGGATGAGCTTCTCCACCTGGAGCTCCCGCACGGGGATCTCCACCAGCCGGCCCTCGCGGACGGCGGTGGTGGTGGTCATCCTGGGCAGGATGGCCAGGCCGGCGCCCAGGCTCACGAATTCCAGGATGGTGGCGATGGAGGCCAGCTCCATGGTGAGGCGCAGGGGGGTGTTGCAGCGGGCGAACAGCTCGATGATGGCGGTCCGGGTGGGAGTGGGCGCGTTGTGGGCCACGAAGCGCTCATCCCGCAGGTCGGTGATGCTGAGGTTCTTCTTCCGGGCGAACCGGTGCCCCGGCGGCGCCACCAGGACCATGCGGTCCCGGTGGATGACCTGGCTCACCAGCTCGGGATGGAGGGCGTCGTAGGAGACGAAGCCCACGTCCAGGCGCCGCTCCAGCACCTCCGTGGGGATGCGCTCCGAGGTCTGGCGGTAGGCCTGGATCTTGATGGCGGGCCAGGCCTGCTGGTAGGCCAGGAGGATCCGCGGGAGCAGGAACTCGGACACGCTCTCGTTGGCGCCCACGTTCAGGCGGCCCTGCTGGAGGCCCTTCAGGGCCCCGAAGGTGTCGAGGATCTCCTGGCGCAGGTCGAACATGCGCTGGGCCAGGGGGAGCAGGGTGGCGCCGGCATCCGTGAGGGTGCCCCCCTTGGTGGTGCGGTCCACCAGGGTCTCGCCCAGCTCCTCCTCCAGGCGCTTCAGGGCGAGGCTCACGGCAGGCTGCGTGCGGTAGAGGCGCTCCGCCGCGCGGGAGAAGCTCTTCTCGCGCGCCAGCACCAGGAATGTTTCCAGCTGCCCGAGGTCCATGGACCCTCCGCCAGGAAGTGTAGGATTCCAAGTATTGCTTATGTAATCATAAAAAAAATTAAATGTATTTATGGGTTGGATTGGGTGATCTTCGATTGATCCCACCGGCTCCCGCCGGTCCAGGAGCACCGTCATGGGCAGCGAGCGGATCGCCATCTTCGACACCACCCTCCGCGACGGAGAGCAGTCGCCCGGCTGCAGCATGAACCTGGACGAGAAGCTGCTGATGGCCCGCCAGCTGGAGGCCCTGGGCGTCGATGTCATCGAGGCCGGGTTCCCCGTGGCCTCGGAGGACGACTTCGCCGCCGTGCAGGCCGTGGCCCGCGAGTGCCGGAAGCCCGTCATCGCCGCCCTCTGCCGCGCCCTCCCCCGGGACATCGAGCGGGCCTGGCAGGCCGTGTCCGGGGCCGCCCGGCCGCGCATCCACACCTTCCTGGCCACCTCGGACATCCACCTGGCCTACAAGCTCCAGAAGACGCGGGAAGAGGCCCTGGCCATGATCCGCGAGGGCGTGCGGGCCGCCAAGAGCTTCACGCAGGATGTGGAGTTCTCCGCCGAGGACGCCACCCGCAGCGACTGGGACTTCCTCGTGGCCGTGTTCACGGTGGCCATCGAGGAGGGCGCCACCGTCCTCAATGTCCCCGACACCGTGGGCTACACCGTCCCCGATGAGTACGGTCGTCTCATCCGGCACCTGAAGGACAAGGTTCCCGGCATCGATGGCGTCACCATCAGCGTCCACTGCCACAACGACCTGGGCCTGGCCGTGGCGAACTCCCTGGCGGCCGTGGCCGCGGGGGCCCGCCAAGTGGAGTGCACCGTGAACGGCATCGGCGAGCGGGCGGGCAACGCGGCCCTGGAAGAGGTGGTGATGGCCCTGTCCGTGCGCCGGGACGCGCTGCCCTATGAGACGGGCATCCACAAAGAGGCCATCACCCGCGCCAGCCAGACCCTGGCCAACATCACGGGCGTCGAGGTGCAGCCCAACAAGGCCATCGTGGGCCGGAACGCCTTCGCCCACGAGAGCGGCATCCACCAGCACGGGATGCTGAGCCACCGCTCCACCTACGAGATCATGACCCCCGAATCCGTCGGGGCGAACCGGACGAGCCTGGTGCTGGGCAAGCACTCCGGCCGCCACGCCCTGGGCAAGCGCTTCGAGGAGCTGGGCTATCCCCTGGACAAGCCGGCCCTGGAGAAGGCCTACAAGCTCTTCACCAAGCTCAGCGACCAGAAGAAGGAGATCTTCGACGAGGACCTGCTCGCCATCGTGCGCGACGGCCTCACGCAGATTCCGGAAGCCTTCAAGCTCCGCTCGGTGCAGGCCACGGCCGGCACGGCCATGTTCGCCACGGCCCTCGTCACCCTGGGGGGCGAGGCGGGGGAGGCCACGGAGACTGCCATGGGGGACGGCCCGGTGAACGCCGTGTTCGCCGCCGTGGACAAGCTCACGGGCCTGAAGGGCCGGCTGGTGGATTTTCGCGTGCATTCCATCACGGGCGGCGCGGATGCGGTGGGGGAGGTGTTCGTCCAGGTCGAGTTCGGCGGCGTCATCCAAGGGGGGAAGGGCGCCAGCACGGACATTGTCGAGGCCAGCGCCCGGGCCTACCTGAACGCCTCCAACAAGGTCCTGTTCGCCCGCCGCTCTGCCGAGGCGCCCGCCGCCGGTCCGGCTCCGGCCGCCACGAGGTGATGCGATGAAAGAACCTTTGTCCGAGGGCCTTGAATTCACCGCCGCCAGGACGGACATTCCCGTCCCGGCGACCGCACTGCCCGCCCCGCCCCTGGAGGATGGGGCGGACCCTGACCAGTACCTCTGGGGAGTCTGATCGTGGAAGCCCGCATCACCCTTCTTCCCGGCGACGGCGTGGGCCCCGAAGTGGTCCGCGAGGCCGCCGCCTGCCTCACGGTCGTGGCCAAGGCCTATGGCCACCGGTTCCACCTGGAGGATGCCCTCATCGGCGGCGCCGCCGTGGACGCCACGGGGGACCCGTTCCCGGCGGAGACCCTCGCCCAGTGCCAGGCCAGCCAGGCGGTCCTGCTGGGCGCCGTGGGTGGGCCCGCCTGGGACCGCCACCCCCGGGACCAGCGGCCCGAATCCGGCCTCCTGCGCCTGCGGCGGGCCCTGGGACTCTACGCCAACCTCCGCCCCGTCAAGGTCCACCCGGCCCTGGAGGATGCCTCGCCCCTGCGCCCGGAAGTGGTGCGTGGCACGGACCTGATGATCGTCCGCGAATTGGGCGGCGGCCTCTACTTCGGTGAGCCGCGCTCATTCACCAACGAGCGGGCCGTGAACACACTGCCCTACACGCGCACCGAAATCGAGCAGGTCGCCCGGGTGGCCTTCGAGCTGGCCGCCACCCGCCGGCACCGGCTGGTCTCCGTGGACAAGGCCAACGTGCTGGAGACCTCCCGCCTCTGGCGCCAGATCGTGGACGAGCTGGCCCCGGCCTATCCCACGGTGAAGGTGACGCACGCCTATGTGGACAGCTTCGCCATGGCCCTGATCACCCGCCCCCGTGACTTCGATGTGGTGCTGACGGAGAACCTCTTCGGGGACATCCTCAGCGACGAGGCGGCGGTGCTGGCGGGCTCGCTGGGCCTGCTCCCCTCCGCCAGCCTGGGCGGCCCCGTGGGCCTCTACGAGCCCATCCACGGCTCGGCACCGGACATTGCGGGGCGGGATGCGGCCAACCCCATCGGCACCATCCTCTCGGCGGCCATGCTGCTCCGCCACAGCCTCCGCCTCGAGACCGAGGCCCTGGCCCTCGAAGCCGCCGTGGACCGCGTGCTCAAGGGTGGCCACGGCACCTCGGACCTGGGAGGCCTCAAGCACCAGCACGGCACCCGGGCCCTCGGCGAGCGGATCCGCGAAGCCATCCGTCCGCCTCGCGCCAAGGGCGCCCGCCTGGCCGACTCCGCCTATGCCTGGTGCGGTTCACCCGAAGGGGCCCGCTCCCACCTCTGATCCCGCCTCCTGGAAACCGGCCCATGCTCCCTGCCTCCCCCAGTCCCGCCGTGATCTCCGCCTTCGAGGCGGGGTCCATCGTCGTGATTACCCGGCTGCCCGGGCTGGTGCTGTGGCTGGCGGGCTAGGGGAGGGGACGACACCACACGGAACCCGGCCCCGCACCCCACCAGGCGGGGCCTTTCTACATCGGCCAGACCCTTTCCGCGACCTCCCGAGGGACCCCATGACGCGAACAGCACGGACCTCAGCCTTGACTTTTTCCACACGAACCCGGAGACTCGTCCGCCATGAGCCTCTCCCACCTCGACCACTCGGCAGTCGCGGCGACTTCGCCCGTGGTGCTGCGCCCCGTGGCCGGCCTGGTGGCCATTCCCGCCGTGCTGATTATTAGCGGCGAGGTGGGGGCCTCCTAGACGTTCTCGGAACCAACCGAAACCGGCCCCGCA
>Ga0255338_1003080_pt1 | contig 21270 bp, 20 predicted proteins | sample MeOH1_35cm_T4_19_FD_203715 | JGI IMG/M metagenome (GOLD analysis project Ga0255338, IMG submission 203715) | Sandy soil microbial communities from University of British Columbia, Vancouver, Canada - MeOH1_35cm_T4_195 | ecosystem: Engineered > Artificial ecosystem > Sand microcosm > Unclassified ...
CGACCGGTCGCAGCCGGGCCCGGCCGCGCTCGTTGACGAAGACAGCCCAGCGCCGGCCATCGCGGAAGAGGGCGCTTGTCGGGACGCGGAGCACCCGCTCGGCTCTGTCCGTGACGATCGCCGCGTCAACTCGGTAGCCATGGCCCAGGCGCGCCCAGCTTGCCGGGTCCCCGACCAGGTCGATGCGCACGTTGACGCGCTGCTCCTCGACGCCGAGCGCGGAGATCTTGAGGAAGCCGAACGGCTCGATGCGCCGGACCCGGCCCGTCAGGGGGCGGTTCCCGCCCCAGCCTTCGATGTGGACCAGCGCGCCCGGCCGAACCCGCACCGCATCGGCCGATAGGAGATCAACGACCACCTCGAGGTCGCCGTGCGGATTGCCGATCTCGATCACGGGCGCACCGGCCGGCACGACCGCCTCACTTTCGCGGACCACCTGGAGCACCGTTCCCGAGACCGGCGCCCTTATCGCGATCACGCCGCCCGGATCGGCGGCGACCGGCATCATGAGCTGGGAGCGGGCAGCGGACACGCCGCTTCGGGCAGCGGCCGCGGCCGCCCGGGTTGCCGACAGCGCCGCGGCCGCTTCGTCGCGCGCGGCTCGGGCGCGGTCGAGCGTCGCACGCGCGACGAATCCGCGCTCGGCGAGCGGTGCTATTCGGTCATAGTCGCGACGAGCGAGGGCGAGGCCGGCCGCCGCCCGGCGGACATCAGCCTCGGCAAAGCCGACCTGCGCCTCCGCTTCGTGTAGTCGCGCCTCGCTCACCGCACGGCTCCTGATGTCGAGGAAACCGGGATCGGCCGGTGTGAGGCGGGCGAGGACGGTCTTGCGTGCGACGACCGCATCCCCGACTTCCGCATCTACCCTCAGCAGCCGCCCGGCGACCGGGGCGGCGATCGTGTAGACTTCGCGGATGCGCGCCACGCCGTCGTCGGCGACGGTCACCTCGATCGCGCCACGATCGACGCGGGCGAGGTCCACCGCGACCGGCGGCTTGCGGATGAAGAACCATGCGATGACTGCCACGGTCGCCAGCAGGGCGGCGGCGAGCGCGATGCGCGTCGATGGAAACTTCTTTTTGGCCACGGCTATTCCCTGCTCTTGAGGACGCGGATGAGATCGAGACGGTCGACCCGCCGCCGGACCAGCAGCGCCGAGGCGAGCGAGGAGACGAGGACTGTCGCGAGTGCAAGGCCGATCGTGGCGTGCGAGACAGCGAACGGGATCGTGAAGATGTCGGATGAAAAGGCGCTGACGATGTATAGCGCGAAGCCGAGGCCGATCGCGACGCCGAGCGGCAGCGCGGCGAGCGTCAGGACGATGAGCTCCCCCAAGAGGATGTAGCTCACCTCGCCGCGCCGATAGCCGAGCACCCGCATGGTGGCGAGCTCGCGCGCCCGCTCCGAGAAGGACAGGCGCGCGTTGTTGTAGACGACCCCGAGAACGATGATCGCCGCGAGCGCGAGATTGTAGAAGCGGAAGGTGAGGATATTCTCCTTCACCTGGCGCTCGAAATTGCGGAGTACGGCGCTCCGAAAGGAAATTCCCGCAATCATTGGCCTCCGCTTCACCGCGCGGTACAGGTCCGCCTCGCGCGCCGGATCGACCTTGAGATAGGCGCCAGAGGCGAGCGGCCCTTCCTGCAGCAGGCGCGAGAGCTCGTTCCGGTCGATATAGGCGGCCGTGCCGTAATAGGAGCGAACCACATCAACCACCGGAAGGTCGAGCACGGGACGGCGGCCCTCCAGCACCTCGACCCGCACCCGCGACCCGCGCGCCGCGCCGAGGCGCTCCGCGAGCGCATGGGTCAGGACGAGCCCGTGCGGCGGCACGCGCACCGGGCGCCACTGGTCGTCGATCAGCCGGTTGAGGGTCGCCGCGTTCGAAGCGCCGGTCAGCGCTTCCCGCCGCTCATGCACTCCCGAGCGAAGGCGGACCGGCACCGCCCGGAACGGCTCGGCCGCGATCACGCCGGGGAGGCGCAGAAGGTCCTGCATTGCGCTTTCGGCGCGGGGCTCGGCGAAGGCGACGGTCGCGTCCTGTCTCGCTGAATAGTTGAAGGTGAAGTCGAGCATCTTGCCGATCGCGTCGAGGTTGAAGCTCGTGGCGATGCACAGGCCTGCCGCGAGCGCTATGCCGAGGATGCTGAAGGTCGTCCGGGTAGGCCAGCGCAGCAGGTGCCGCACGATCATGCGGCTCGGCTCGTCCAGCCAGCTGAGGCTTGCGACCGTGCGCTGCGCTCTGCTCGCATAGAGGGTCGGCGCCGCCGGCTCTATCGCCACTGCCGGCGACAGGCGGACCGCGCGCCTGACGGGCCCCGCCGCGCCGGCGAGGGCGGAGGCGACGCTGATCGCGGTGGCGGCGACATAGGAGGACGCGTCGACACGGAAGACGAGGAAGGGGAAGCGGTAGAACTCGGCGTAAATGCCAGTCATCCCGCGCCCGAGCCAGGCACCGAGCGCGCAGCCGATGAGGACGCCGGCCAGCGAGATCGCCACCACGAGCTTGCCGTAGTGGAGGCCGATCTCGAAGTCGCGGTAGCCGAATGCCTTGAGGAGCCCGATCTCCTCCCGGTCGGTGTCGATCACCCGGCCGATCATCACCCAAAGAAGGAAGGCCGCCACCGCCATGAACAAAGGCGGCAGGAACCGGGCGAGCGTCGCGAGTTGGTCCATCTCCGTCCGCAGGAACTTGTCCGACATGAGCTCGGCGCGAGCATAGGCGCCGGTCCCGCCATAGGGCGCGAGCAGGCGATCGACGTGGCCGATCACGGCCTGGACCGGCGTCGCAGGGTCGGTGAGCAGCAGCAACTCGTTGAACGCCCCCTCCTGATCGAAGGCAGCTTCCAGCGTCGCGCGGCTGAGCCAGAGGATCGCATAGCGGCGATCGTCCGTCGTGAGGTTGCCAGGAGGGATCGTGAAGACATGGTCCGGCGAGATACCGGTGCCGACGATGCGTAGCTCGATCCTCCTGCCGTGGACGATCACGCCGATTCTGTCACCGCTGGTGAGGCCGTGGGCGGCGGCGAAGGCGTCGCTGACCAGAGCCTCATGCTGGCGGGCCGGGTCGGGGAAGCGGCCGCGGACGAGGTGCACCGAGTTGAGCGCCGCGTCGCGGCGCTCGGGAAGCGAGTGGACGATCCCGTTCACTGGCTCATCGAACCCTGGGACGTCGAGAATCATCGCGCCGGTGATCCGCGCATGCACGGCGCGCACCCCGGGCGTTGCAGAGATGCGCTGTGCCACCTCAAGCGGGGCGCGCCTGGCTGTGGCGAAGACGTTGGCGAGCCGATAGCGGTCATAATAAGCGTCCCGCGTCGCCTCGATCGAGTTGAGAGCGCCCAGCGACATGATGTAGAGCGCCACGCCCGCTCCGATCACGAGCGCGATCGCGAGGCTCTGGCCGCGCAACCGCCACAGGCTCCTCAGCAGCATCAGGTTGAGCATCCTTCTGCTCACCAGCTGATCTCCTCGGGAGCGAGGCGCTTCACGTTCACCGTCTCCTCGCCAATTCGGCCGTCCGCGAAGCGGAGGATGCGGTGGGCGAGCTGCCCGACCGAGGCGTTGTGGGTGACGACCAGCATGGTGGTGCCGAGCCGCACGTTAGCGTCCAGCAGGGCGCGCAGCACCCGGATGCCGGTCGCGCTGTCGAGCGCGCCGGTCGGCTCGTCGCAGAGCATGACCGCCGGCCGCTTGGCGATGGCGCGCGCGATCGCCACGCGCTGCTGCTCGCCGCCCGAAAGCTGCGCCGGGAAATGGTGGGTGCGCTCCTCGAGCCCGACCAGCGACAGCGCTTCGTCGGCCTCCATGGGATTCTCGGCGATGTCAGTGACGAGCTGGACGTTCTCGCGGGCGGTGAGGCTTGCGATCAGATTGTAGAACTGAAAGACGAAGCCGACGTGCCGGCGGCGATATTCGGTGAGCTCGTCGTCGGACAGAGCGGTGATGTCCTCGTCGCCGAAGCGGACCGAGCCGGCGCTGGCGCGGTCAAGGCCGCCGATGATGTTGAGCAGGGTCGACTTGCCGCTCCCCGAGGGCCCCAGCAGGACGATGAACTCGCCGCGTGCGACGACGAGGTCGAGCCCGCGCAGGGCGCGCACGGCGGTGTCGCCGTGGCCATAGCGCTTCTCGAGCCCCGCGATGCGAAACGCCGCGTCGGGCGCGGACGGGTCGGGCGCGGACGGAATGTCGGTTGGCTCTTCCATGTGAGAACTCTAGAGGGATTGGCCGGGGCCCGATACACAATGCCGCCTAGCGGCGTCAGGCGCCGATGCCGTCAGCCGGGGACGAGCTGTTCCGCAGCACGGCGGGGCGCCGGGGGGCACTCTCCCGAGCGCGGCGGTCCCGGCGAAACCGACGACGAATCGCTTCAGTGCCTCGTAGTCGGTGAGGTCGTAGTCGCGGCTGGTGACGGTCTCCTTTCCCCGCTTCCGGGCGATGAACTTCAGCACCAGCCGCTTGAAGAAGTCGTAGTGGCTGTAGCGGATCGCGCCTGCTGCGTGGTGCACGGCGCCGGGAGTCCAGAGGGTCTCCTCGCGGAATTTGGCGACGCATTCCTCCAGACCCTCCAGATCGTCGGGATTGGCGCCGACGGCGGAGAGGGAGGTCGAGATGAAGGCGCTCGGCACGCGGGCGAGGGCATCGCGGTGCATCCTTGTGAATTGAACGACCGCGGGCTGATAGCGGCCGATGTGAAGCGAGGCGGCGACGATCACAGCGTCCCAGGCTGAGGGGTCAAGCCCTGTCGCATCCTCGGGAGCTTCCGTGGCCTGCACTTCGTGGCCCGCCTCGCGAAGCGCGGCGGCGGCGAACTCGCTGAGTTTTCGTGTGTGGCCTTCCGTCGTTCCGTAGATGATCAGGATGCGCATGAACTAGCCTTCCGTGGCGGCGCACGCTCAAGCGCCTCCCCTGCGCTTCTATCGGTGGGGAGCCCGTCCGACCCTACGTAACAGGCCTTAATCGGAAGTTTGGTCCGGCCGATCCGTCGGCCAACGCCGGAAGGCGGCTGCCAGCTTACCGGGGTTGAGGAACGATCGGCCGGAGATGATGCCGAGATCGATGGCGTGCGAGAGTGATATTGATAGGCTCGGCAGCGAGGCGAGCGGGCTGACTGCGGGAATGCGGGTCAGCGCCGCATGACCACAGTCAGCACCAAGCGCGACAGAGCGCGGTCGCAGGACCCGCTCTATCCGGTGGAACATCTGAGCCTGCCATCGGCTTGTTCGAGCGGCCGACCGCCTATAGCACTAAGTCGTGACCAAGGCGGCCGCGCCAACCCACGGCAGCATGCTGGAAGAGTGCAAGGCATGGCTTCCGAACCAAGTCGTTCATCTGCATCATCCTTGCTCCGGCCAGCCTTTGCTTAAGCCGCCAGCAGCTCGTCTGCCGGGCCGAAGAATTCATAATGGATGCGATCGGCCGGTAGGCCGGACATCGACAGCGCGGTGATCAGGTTGCGTAGCATCGGGCGCGGCCCGCAGACAAAGTAATCCGCATCGTCGATCGGCGTCTCGGCACGTATCCAGGCCTCGTCGATCAGTCCGGCGCGATCGAAGTCGCGGCCCAAGACATCTTCACTGCGCGGCTGCTGGTAGAATGTGGTGATCCGGACATTCGATCGCCCCTCCGCCAGCGCGCGCACATGATCGCCCATGGCATGGGTCGAGCCGTCGAGCGTGCCGTGCGCATAATGGACCGGAACGCCCGGGTGCTTCGCTACGATCGTCTCCAGCATCGCCACCATCGGCGTCAGGCCAACGCCTCCGGAAAGGAGCACCACCGGGCGCTCAGGATGATCGGCGAGGAAGAATTCGCCGGCCGGTGGCGCGACCTTGAGCACCGTGCCTGCAACGCCATGATCGTGCAGCCAGTTCGAGGCCAGCCCGTGCGGCTCGCGTTTGACCGTGATGCGGTAGTTCTCGCCGTTCGGCGCATTCGAGATGCTGTAGTTGCGCTTGAGAGGTGCATGGCCGGGTATCTCCAGCCAGAAGGTGAGATACTGGCCCGGCTTGTGGCGAACCACTGGGGCCCCATCGGTCGGCCGCAGCAAAAACGAGGTGATGATTGCGCTCTCGCGCCTGACCTCCTCGACCGTAAAGCTGCGCCAGCCGTTCCAGCCGCCCTCGGCTTCCGCCAGATCCCGATAGATATGGTTCTCGCGCGCGATCAGGATGTTGGCCAGGAACCAATAGGCTTCGCCCCAGGCCGCGAGAATTTCGTCCGTCGCGGCGTCGCCGAGCACCTGCTTGATTGCGCCGAGCAGTGCTTCTGCCACATAAGGATAATGTTCGGGCAAGATCTGCAGGCCGACATGTTTCTGTGCGATGCGCTCGACCGCAGGAGCGAGCGCGCCTAGATTCTCGATATTGCTCGCATAGGCGAGGATTGCAGCCGTGAGTGCGCGCGGTTGCGAGCCGGCGTCGCCATGATGCGACTGATTGAACAGATCGCGGATCATCGGGTTCTGGAACATGCGGTCATACATGACGCGCACGATCTCCAGCCCATGCGCTTCGAGCGCGGGCACCGTGGCTTTTACGAGCGCGACTGTGCGGTCGCTGAGAGGCTGCGACATATTTTCTCCTTCTGGGTAGGGGTCAATGGTGGTGGGAGTGCCGAGAGCCCGATCGTTGAGGTGGAAGCGTCGATCAGGCCCCGTTCAATGTGTTGAGCCCTGAACGTCTAGCCGCTGGGCGGCTCGTCGTAGAAATCGACCTGCATTTGCATGGGGCCGAGGGGTTCAACGAAATGCGGCTGCTGGGGCAAGACCAGTCCAGGATGATCTGGGGTGATGATCGTCTCCGAAGCCGGATCGATATAGCTGAGCTTCACTCTCCCTTTGATCACGCGGATCACACCCCAGACACCGGCCTTGGTGCGATGCTCGCTCCGCAACGCTGCGGGCAGCGTCGTCTCGTCGAATAACGGCGTGGTGCGATAAGGGACCGGCATCTCAGGCGGCCTTATGATCCCGCACGGGCGGTAGCTTGAAGAACAGGGCGATCTGAAGGCTCTCGGCGATGCGCGCAGCCTTCGTCTGGAGCTCAGCGGCAGCGGCAGGCGGCATCAGCTCGGCGGTGGTTTCTTCCCACAGTGCCAGCCAGCGCTCGAAAAGAGCAGGGGAGAGGCGCGGACGCTGCCGGAAATGCGCGGCGAGGGGATTGCCCTTGTAGCGTCCGGTGCGGAGCATCACCGACGACCAGAAGTCGGTGAGCTTTTCGAGATGCTCGGGCCAATCGGCGACGGCATCGTTGAAGACCGGGCCCAGCGCGGGGTCCTGTCGGACTCGCGCGTAAAAGCGATCGACAAGCCGGCTCAGGTCCTGCTCGTCGATATTGTCTAACTCGTCCACGATTCGTGCTCCAATCATGTAGTACGAATACATCTATCACCTGATTTGAAAGATGCAACGAAAATACATATAAAGATGCCTGCCCGATGATGGGCCACCTCGGGAGAGGCATTGTGCGTCTGACGCGCTACACGGACTATGCAATGCGGGTGCTGCTGTATGTCGGTGCGCGTCCCGATCGGTTATGCTCGATTGCGGAAATCTCACGTGCCTACGGCATCTCGCAGAACCATCTGATGAAAGTCGTCCACGACCTCGGCAAGGCCGGTTATATCGCGAGTGCGCGAGGCCGGTTTGGCGGAATAAGGCTTGGCCGACCAGCCGAGGAGATCAGCGTTGGTGACGTCGTCAGGCATACCGAGGAGGGGTTCGACCTCGCAGATTGTGACGGTTGCATCATCGCGCCGGCCTGTGGTCTGACCGGCGCGCTCCGCGAAGCGCTGAGGGCCTTCTTGACCGTGTTGGACAGCTATACTCTCGCCGATCTCCTGACCCGGCGCGGCGACATGCTGGGTCTGCTGATGGCTGCTCAGTCGCGCCCAACAGCGGTGGCTGATCCTCCGGGATCGCTTCCCCCTCGCTTGGATGAAGCGACGGTCGAGGCGAAAGGTTGACCACCGATGGCCGTGGCTTGAACGAGTTGAGCAAATCCTATGCGCAACCAGTGGCTTGGCCTTTGACCGCTGCCGTATTCGTCAAGGTGGCGGCCTATAATCTGGATCCCGCAGGGTAAGCATGTAGGCGACAAGATCGTCCACTTCGCGCCGTCCCAGACTAAACTCCATTTCTCGCGGATAATTGTGGGCATCTCCCAGCCAAAAAGTAAGAGTCTCCGCCGTCAGACCCGCGTGGTTGACAATAGCCGCGAATGTGGGAGCGTCCGGGTTGGCCGACGCACCGTAGCGTTCGACTGCATGGCATCTGCTGCACGAGGCCTGCGCGAACGCGTGACCTGGAGAATCTGTGGCCAACACGCTCCCTTCGGCCGAGGGTAGCTGCTGACAGGCTGTCAATCCCAGTGTGAGGCAGAGCAGGAGCCAGGCCTTCAACGTCTTCTCCCAGAGTGCGTTCGAAATGCTACTCGCGAAGCGGGCGGCGTGGCAAGGCGGCCGCCAATTGAAGGCCAACCGTCGGATCTTGCCGCCGGAAACTCCGATTCTCAGGCGATGCAAGAAGGGCAAGGGTGGCACGAACAACACTCCGGGATTCTCCTTATCGCGGCGCCGTGCCGCGCCGCTATCCTATGGCGATGACAATGGGAGCTGTGCAGTGAGCCAGAAGAGCGAATTGAGCGAGCTGGAGTTGCTTCAGATGCAGGGGCGAAGGAACACGCGCGTTTTGGCCGGCCTGCTCCTCGTCGCACTTCTTTTCTGCGTGCTGATCAATCAATAGCGGGGCGCCGATTTCCTGCTCAATCCCGGCGAGAATCGATTAGGGATCGCTGGTGGACATCGCCGCCCAATATCGATCCAAGCTCGTCTCCGCAGAAGCAGCGGCCGACTCCATTGCGACGACTTCGCAGGTGGCAATGGGGATGGCGGTCGCGGAGCCTCCTGCGCTTCTCGCCGCATTGGCGCGGCGGGTTGAGGCAGGGAGCTTGTCAGAGCTCAATCTCTGGTACTTCCATTCGCTCGAGCACGCGGGTCGGACCATCCTGCGTTATGACCTTCTCGACCGCGTTGTCCCGCACTGCATGTTTCTCACGGCGGTCGAGCGCGAGCTTATCCAGCGCGGCGACGAGGACGGTCGAAATCCGATCGACTTCGTGCCGGTCGCGTTCAGCGAATCATCGCGATTGCTCGCGGAGACGGTTTCGCTCGACGCATTCATCACGACCGTCTCGCCGATGGATCGGCACGGCTGGTTCACGTTCGGCACCAGCAACGACTATGCGACAACCACCGCTCGAAGCGCGAAACGGCTGATCGTCGAAGTCAACGCGAACATGCCCCGGGTCTTCGGCGACTCGCTCCTGCACATCTCCGAAGTCGATGCTATCGTTGAGAACAACGTGCCGCTCCCCGAAATATCGTGTCGAGACATCACGACGGAGGATGAGATCATCGCGCGGACCATCGCGGGCATGATCGACAACGGGTCGTGCCTGCAGATGGGCATCGGAACATTGCCGAGCGCGGTTTGTGCAATGCTCGAGGATCACAGGGATCTCGGAATTCACACTGAACTGATGACGCCGGGCCTGGCTCGTCTCGTCGAACGCGGGGCAGTCACGAACCGGCGAAAGGCGACTTACCCCGGCCGCAGCGTATTCACCTTCGCGATGGGCGACAGGCCATTCTACGATTTTCTGAACGACAATCCGTCGTTCCACAGTGCTCCGGTCCAGATCGTCAACGATCCGCGTCACATCTCCAAGAACGACAACGTCGTCTCGATCAATGCCACTTTGCAGGTCGACCTCGGCGGCGCGTGCAATTCGGAGCATCTGATGGGACGCCAATATAGCGGCTCGGGCGGGCAGCTGGATTTCGTTCGCGGCGCCAATGCATCCAGGGGCGGCAAGTCGATCATCGCCTGCCACTCGACGGCCAAGGGCGGCACGGTGTCGCGGATCGTGCCGATGCTGGAAGGTCCGGTCACGACTCCCCGCAACGACACTCAGATCGTGGTGACCGAATATGGATGGGTCGATCTCAAGGGAAAGTCGCTGCGGGAGCGCGCGCTTGCGCTGATCGGTATCGCACACCCGCGCTTTCGCGACGAACTGGGCAGCTCGCTCCGCTGATACGGAACTTCCCTTATGGCCCGCAGCTTCGCCGTTGCTATCGTCACCGCATCTCAAGGGACTGATCGCGATGAACATGATCATGAAGCGGCGCCGGCGTTTGGACCAGCGAGTGACGGTCGGACTCGCGATGATGGCCGCTATTCTTTCAATCATCGCCGCGCAGGAGGTTGCCGGACGCTCCACCGCCGCAGCTGCGCAGCACATTTCGGTTGAGCGCTGACCGTTTCGGTACGGACACCATGCGGGCAATGCAGCTTGACGCCGTTCGGCAGCCGCTCGGCCTGGTCGAAAAGCCGACGCCGCAACCTGGCCCGGAAGAGCTGCTGATCAAGGTATCGGCCTGCGGCGTTTGCCGTACCGATCTGCACATAGTCGACGGAGATCTTCACGGCACCCTGCCAATCGTGCCGGGGCACGAAGTCGTCGGCCGCGTGCTCGCGCTCGGGCAAGACGTCACCGCGTTCGAGATCGGTGACAGGGTGGGAATTCCTTGGCTGGGCCAGACCTGTGGTGTCTGCTCCTATTGCCGGAGCGGCCGGGAAAATCTCTGTGATCGGCCGCAGTTTACGGGCTTCGATCGAGACGGGGGCTTTGCGACTCATTGTGTCGCGAATGCCGCTTATTGCTTCGCGATCCCCACCATCTTCAGCGATGTCGAGGCCGCACCTTTGCTGTGCGCGGGCCTCATTGGCTACCGCTCGCTGAAGAGCGCGGGGGAGGCTTTCCGCATCGGCCTTTACGGTTTCGGTGCCGCCGCTCACATTCTTGCGCAGGTTGCGGTCTGGCAAGGACGGCGCGTCTACGCCTTCACGCGGCCAGGGGACAGGGACGCACAGGATTTCGCGCGTTCTCTTGGCTGCATTTGGGCCGACGGGTCGGACCAAAGTTCTCCGGAATTGCTCGATGCGGCGATCATCTTCGCGCCGGTTGGCGCGCTCGTGCCCGCGGCGCTGAAGAACGTCCGCAAGGGCGGCAGGGTTGTTTGTGCGGGTATCCACATGAGCGACATACCGTCTTTTCCGTACGTCGATCTGTGGGGCGAGCGCTCGATTCGGTCAGTCGCGAACCTGACTCGCGAGGATGGCGCGGAATTCCTCGCGCTCGCTGCGAAGGTGCCAATCCGCACCACCACGACCCGCTTTGCGCTCGCCGAGGCGAACGATGCGTTGCGGCTGCTCCGCAACGCAGAGCTGGAAGGCGCGGCGGTGCTCGTTCCTGACACGAGTGGCGCAGCGTGAGGCCCTATTCAAATGGGCTGTGCAACATTGCCTATCGAGCAGCGCTCCCTTGGTCTAATAGCCGACACCCTGTTCAAAACGACGAAAGCTGCGACATGATGCAAATGCTGATCGCGACCAGACGGACCGCTGCTCGCCGATGACCTTCCCGACGCTTGCGATCCATGGTGCTGCTCAAACGGTGACCGGATCCTGTTTCGAAATGGCGGTCGGTCGCCACCATGTGCTGGTTGACTGCGGATTGTTCCAGGGATCGCGCACCCTCGAGGCGCTCAACCACGAGCCTTTCGCTTTCGATCCTTCCGCCCTCGATGCGGTGGTGCTGACTCATGCTCACCTCGATCACAGCGGACTTCTACCGCGGCTCGTCTCCGAAGGTTTCCGCGGGCCGATCTGGTGCACGGCCGCGACGCGGGACCTCCTCGGAGAGATGCTGCCTGATGCTGCCCGCATTCAGGAGTCGGAAGCAGATCGGCGAAACCGTCGAGGCGATCGCGCGGACGAACCACCGGTAGAGCCGCTCTACACATCCGCCGATGCGGACCGTGCGCTGGAATTGCTTTTGCCGGTAAAGATCGAGGAAGAATTTGAAGCCGCGCCCGGCTTCGCGGCCAGATTATGGAATGCCGGCCATATCCTCGGTTCCGCCTCGGCCGAACTCCGTGCCGGCGGAGTCCGAACGCTGTTTTCCGGAGATCTTGGACCCAGCCAGAAATCATTCCATCTCGACCCGACCGGCCCGCAGGGCATGGATCATGTGTTGTGCGAGAGCACGTACGGCGATCGCGATCGTGCGGCCCTGACGATCGAGCAGCGCCGTTCGCTGCTCGAGTCCGAGGTGAAGCAGGCCCTCGCGCTCGGCGGCAATCTCGTCGTTCCGGTGTTTGCACTCGAACGGACGCAGGAATTGCTGCTCGACTTCGCGCAGCTGCTCAACAGCGGCAGGCTCGCCGGTACGCGCATCTTCATCGATTCACCGTTGGCCAGCCGCGCGACCGAGGTCTTTCGGCGTCATAAGCGTGAGCTTGAAGACATGGGCAGCGGCGAAGTCTTCGATCATCCTGCCTTTCACTATGTCGAGAGCGTCGAAGCCTCGATGGGCATCAACAGATTGTCGGGCGCGGTGATCCTCTCGGCCTCGGGGATGTGCGAAGCAGGCCGGATACGTCATCATCTGCGCTTCAATCTTCCGCGCCAGGATTCGACGATATTGTTCGTCGGATTTCAGGCCCAAGGAACTCTCGGCCGAACGATCCTCGACGGCGCCGGCCGTGTGCGAATTTCCGGTCGCGACGTTGCCGTGCGCGCGCGCATCCGCCGTATCGACAGCTATTCGGCTCACGCCGATCGAAGCGAGCTGCTGGAGTGGGTGCAGGCCCGTGAGCCCATCCTTGGAAGCTTGTTCCTGACGCACGGGGAAACCGAGGCGATCGACAAGCTCCGGCAGGGGCTCGAGCAGCGAGTCGCTTCGATCCTGGTGCCCGAGATCGGGGAACGCTACGAGCTTCCGGCCGGCGAGCCGGCGCGTCGGATTGCAACCGGTCGCGTCGACCTCAGGCCAGCGTTACATCGCGACTGGCAGAATGACTATGCCGACTTCACGGTCAACCTGAAGCGCAAGCTCGAACGCATCGAGAGCGGCGAAAGGCGCGCCGAAGCGGTGCGTCTGATGCGCAGGGTCCTCGACGATTATGCTGAGCATAAAGAGCGCAAGCATCAGCCGTCCTGATCGCGCTTAGAGTGATTTCAAGTCAGGCGGAATTACCTGACGGCTCGGAAATCATGGAAAACAAAGAGAACCAGACTCAATTCCGGTTCAATCGAACCGGGATTGAGTCTAGTGCGCGAGCAGAAGCGGAATCCCGCTGCCGAAGATCAAATCCCGCGTGACCCCGCCCAGCAGGAATTCGCGCAAGCGGGAATGGCCGTAAGCTCCCATTACGATCAGACCGGCGTCGATCTCGAGCGCACATGCCGTAATCGCTTCGCTGACACTGCCGTCGATCGGTCGCCGCTGGGCGATCTCGACATGCACATTGTGTCTGGACAAATATTTGGCGGCAAGATCGCGGGGGTAGGGCGCCAGCTTGTCCTCCACTTCGAGCAAATGCACCGCAGCGGAAAGCCGAAGGATCGGGAGCGCCGCGCGCATCGCAATGGCAGCTTCGGGCGACCCATTCCATGCAATCACGATCGGGGCCTCCAGCCTCAGTCTTTCGTGTGACTCCGGGACCGCAAGCACCGGCGCGCGCGCGCCGGTCGCGACGGCTGCCGCAATCGTACGAGGCTCGTCATTTTCGAAGGAGTGACGCGCGAGGGTCACGACAACGATGTCGAACATGATCGAGTGGCGAACCAAAGCCCTCGACATGGTGTCGTCGATGTGAACCCAATCCCATTCCACGCCCTCCGCTAGGAGGCGACCTTCGACTTTGGATCGCAGGGCGATGCGGCGCGCCTTCATCTTCTCGGAAAATTCTTCGGGAAGCCGGGCCGCCACCCATGGATCGACCTTCAGATACTCCTCCAACGGCGTGGCGTGGAGGCAGGTGATGTGGCCCCGGAACGCGCGGGCGAGGTCAAGAGCGGCCTGGAGGCGGCTTTCAAAGCCGGTATCGTCGAAAATGTGAAGAAGGATCGATTGCAACGGGCCGGCTCCTGCCGATGAAAAACTCTCCTGCTCCGGCTAAGCACGATGCGAAACGAGAGGCATCCGTAATGTTCCTGATTTGGAAGCTGCTGGCAAGCGTGCAGAATTTTGATCTTGAGCGCTTTGCTCGCACCTTCTGATAGGGAGCTGGACCATGAACTCCGATCACGAATTGCAGCGCGACGTCCTGGCCGAACTCGCGTTCGAACCAAGCGTCGACCATTCTCACATCGGCGTCACCGCCCATCATGGTGTGATCACCCTCACCGGCTTCGTCGACAGTTACGCCGGCAAACTCGCGGCCGAGCGGGCAGCACGCCGGGTGAAGGGCGTCAAGGCGATCGCGCAGGATCTTGAAGTGCGCTTCGCAAGCACTCCGAAAACGTCGGATGACGAGATTGCCGAGCGTGTGCTCAGCCTTTTCCGCTGGGACACTTTGGTGCCCGAAGGCCTTTCGGTGCGGGTCGAACAGGGATGGGTAACCCTCACCGGAACCGCTGAATGGCAATATCAGAAGGATGAAGCCGAAAAGACCGCGGCTCGCATTGTGGGCGTCAAAGGCGTGAGCAACTGGATCACGCTGAAACCGAAAGTTTCAGCCCAAGACGTACAGGAGAGGATTATCGCGGCACTGAACCGAGCGCGCGACCTCGATGCGAGCACGATCAGGGTCGAGCTGGAGGGTGATGTCGTCCGCCTCGGCGGCAAGGTTCATGGGTGGAACGAACGGCGCATTGCCGAGCGGGCGGCGTGGTCGGCCCCCGGTGTCACGAAGGTCGTCGACAACATAATCCTCGCCTAGACCTTGATCGCTTCAGGCTGGATCAGCCGGAACGTGAAGCAAGGTCTCAACGATATGAATAGAGCCCGATTCACGCTTTCGGCGGAAGCGCGAAGCGCTTCCACCTCAGAGGATCAGGCTCTAGACGGTATTGGCGGCCGTGCTGCCGCCATTGTCTCGGTCATGAAGGACTTTTTCCTTGCCCAACAGGTCGATGCTCAAGGAATGACCGGTCGACCATGAGCACTTTCACACCTGAAGCGACGAGCGTTGCTGGCGCCATTGCTCCCGCATCGAACATCGGTGATCTCCTGGGTCTCGCGCTTGCACTCGGAATCGGATTGCTGATCGGGATCGAGCGCGGCTGGCGCACCCGCGACGATGCGCCGGGCGAACGTGTCGCCGGCGTTCGCACGTTCACCTTGATCGGCTTGATCGGCGGCCTCGTTGGCCTCGAACTGGTTGGGCTCGTCCAGGCGCTGGGCTTGATCTTGGCTGCGGGGACGGTCGCGGCGATCGCCATCGGCTATCATGCCGACATGCGCAAGCACGGCAACGTCAGCGCAACCTCGGCAATCGCGGCGATACTGACGTTGGGTTTGGGTACGATCGCCGGCAGCGGGAGCATGGCTGTCGCGGCTCTGGGCGCCGGAGCGACCGTCATCCTGCTCGCTTCGCGCGACGCGCTCCACCGAGCGCTCACTTATGCGAGCGAAGCCGACATTCGGGCGATGATGCGGCTCGTCCTCGTTGTCTTCATCATCTTGCCGTTGTTGCCCGATGTTCCGTTGGGTCCCTACGGCCTCAATCCACGCCGCCTGTGGACGGTGGTCGTGATCACAGGCTCGATATCCTTTATCGGCTATGTATTGATCAGGATCTTTGGTGGTCGCCGCGGGGTGATGCTGACCGCGCTCGTCGGCGCCCTTGTCTCCTCGACGGCGGTCACGCTTGAGTGCGCGCGGCGGCTTCGAGCCGGGGAAGCGGTTGGAGCGAACCAGGCGGCGATCGCAGCGGCATCGACAATCATGATGATCAGGGCGGTGTCCCTGGTCGCCGTGCTGGTCCCGCACATTTTCACGCGGTTCATCGCCTTATTGCTGCTCGCTCTGATCCTCTCGATAGCCGCCTCGGCGCTTCTCTTTCTCCGCAGCAATCGGGATGACGAGCCCCAGGCGGTCGCGGTGAAGCCGCCGGACCTGAAATTGGCGCTGCTTTTCGGCGCCTTGGTCGCGCTGATGGCAACGGTTGCCGGCTGGGCCGAGCAGCAGTCGGCAGGAAGCGGCGCCGCCGTGGTGATTTTCGGCGGTCTTTTCGACGTCGATTCGGCGATAGCCGCGCTGGGTGTGCTCCCGGAGGGGACGTTGCCGATAGAACTTGCCGCCTTGGCGGTGGCAGCACCGGTGGTGTTCAACACTCTGCTGAAGCTCGCTCTGGCATTGGTGATCGCCGGCCCGAGAAGGGCATGGCCGGCCGCTGTCGCGCTCGGGATTCCGGCTGCCGCAATCATCGGCTCGAGCATCGTCGCTGTCGGTTAGACCTTGATCGCTTCAGGCTGAAACAGCGCTCTAATGCGCGAGCAGCAGCGGTAGCTTGCTCCGCGTAAGGAGATCGCGTGTTGCCCCGCCGAGGATGGCTTCGCGGATTCGGGTGTGGCCATAGGCTCCCGCAACCAGATAGTGCGCATTCAGCGCCGAAGCGGCCTCGAGCAGGACGTCCGCAACCGCATGTCCGTTGCGCGGCAACTCGCGAAATTCGGCCACGATCCCATGTCCAGCGAGGTAGGCCGTGGCGTCGTTGCCTGATAGCTCGGAATGATCGCCGGCGACCGAGATAATGTGGACCGACGATGCCTTGCGCAGCATCGGAAGCGACGAACGTAGCGCGTGCGCGCTTTCCGGTGAACCGTTCCAGGCAACCGCAGCAGGGCCGGTCAGCTCTGACGCTGGTTGCTGCTCGGGTACTGCCAGAACCGGTGTTCTTGCATGCAGCGCCACGTCTGCTGTGAGTGCCAGTGAATGGGCCTCGTCGTGGTTCGGCAAGCTGAGTATGACCAAATCTGCGAGCCTGGCGCGTTGCACGATCATATTCGCCGGCTGCCCCTCGTAATGCTGCCAGTCCCATTCGATCCGTTCGTTTTTGAGCCGCGCTTCCACCCGTGTGCGGTGGGCTTCTTCCTTCTCCCTCAGCTGTTCGACGACGGTTGCGAGCGCGTATATGCCCCCGAATGGCTCCGCCATGATGAATGCATCGAACGGCGTGACCTGCAGGCAGCTGAGATGCGCGGCAAATCCGGAGGCGGCCTGGAGCGCTGTTGACAGCCTCTCCTCGAAGCCATTGTCGTCATTCGCGTAGAGCAGGATGAACTTCATCTTGGATTCCTCCTGAACCGGCTCCGGTTCGCAGTTTTAAGCCTTGCTCGCTCTTTGTGTCTACGCAAATTCCCGGACTCCAGAGCTGTGAGCGAAAAGGTGGGTACCGACCCTCGCAAGCAGCAATCCGGCGTCAAACTCGAGCCGGCTGCGCTTCCAAGCCATCGCCCCCCTCTCTACGGAGCTTTGAAAGGGTCGGGTGGCTCGCGATCGACCAGGGCCGCCACCACCGGTCCGTCGCGTCCGTATATGTCAGGAAAACTGGACATCTCGCCGTCTGCGTCCGACGCGGCTGTGAAATAGCCGATGTAGATCGGAACCGGTCGGTTGAGCGGAATGTCGGTCGTGGCGCGCGTGGAGACGACGCGATCGATCGCGGCCTTGTCCCAGCGGGGATCGGCCAGCAGCGTGCGCGCGAGGTCGAGCGCGTGCTGTGTGCGGATGCAGCCATGACTGAACGCACGGATTTCCTCTGCGAACAATTGCTTGGCAGGTGTGTCGTGGAGGTAGACGGTGAAGGGGTTGGGCATCACCAGCTTTATCTCGCCGAGCGCGTTGTCCGGGCCGGGCCGCTGACGAATGCCGCTTTTCGAGACGACGAACCCGCGTGCTCGAGCCACCTGTGGGCGGTTTCGGACCAGCTTGCCGATGCTCTCGGCGACGATGCTCGAAGGTACGTACCAGGAGGGATTGAGCTCCACCGCCTGGACGGTGGCCTTGAATTGCGGCGTTGGAGTGGCGGGTTTGCCGACGATGATTTTGTGCCGCGCCACCTCCCGTCCGTCTTCCACGAGGGTCAGTTCGAACGCGGGAACGTTGACGAGGATGAAGCGGCGGCCGAGATCACGCGGCATCCATCGCCATCGCTCCAGATTGGCTCTCAGGCGCTGAATGGCCGCTTTGTCCCTCGGGGGTGTTGCCGCCAATGCCGCCTTCAGGCGCTCATATTCCTGATGATGGGGAAGCAATGCCAACAGCGTCCGCCTGACCTGGTGATTCGAAAGCGCCGCAGTGAGCAATGCTTGTTTTGTCTCGGCGCCAATGCTCGGTCCCTGCAGATGCCAGCCGATTCTGCCGCGGTCGCGTACGTGACCCTCGCCGAGGTCGCTCGCGAGATGCATGAAGATCGCGGTTGCGGTCGAGTCCAGGACGGCGACGTCGCCTGACGCCAGGGCTGATCGAAGTCGCGCCGGATCGTAATCGGCCGGATCAAGTCCTTCCTCCTTGATGCCTTCCACCACGCTCAGCAGTGCTTCGGCATCAGGCTTCGACCATTGGATGGCCTGCGCCCCGAGCGGCAGCGAACCCATCGACCAGAGCAGCGTGAACATGAGCAGATAACGCAACATTTTTGGCCCTCGCCGCCCGACCCCCAAGTGATGGCGAGGAGGAGTAAGGGCGTGTCTTGGCCCGCCCTATCCGTAACATTGCTTATTCAAGCATGACGGTTTGGTCTGCATATCAAGACGATGAACTGGAAAAGCATACGTCTTGAGCTGGCTCGCACTCAGGAATTCCCGGAGGGTTCGGCAAGCCGCGCTTATCTCCTCCGGCTGCCCGTCAACGACAATGGCATCATTGACGAGGATGCGCTGCGCGCCGCGCCGCAATTTGCCACCGTGCGGCGCTTTTGGCCGAACGAGCCGGATATGTCCGGCTACGTCATCCGTACGCAAAAGGGTTGGGCTCTCTCCTACCGGAAGGGAGAAGAGGACGACGAGACGATCTTCCATCTCGAAACGCATCGCATCCTTCCGGGCGAATATATCACGTTGCGTGAGCCGGACGGGAAGCAGTTGCCGTATCGCATCACCAGCCTGAATTCGTTTCTATCGGGGATCAATCAGGCCGGATCAGTCTCCGAGGCGATCTGACCGAAATCACTCGAGGCCTTTCGAGGTGGGCGACAATTCGCTCTTGTCGCTCTCACCCATTCCAGCCGCAAAGGCGATGCGCAATGCGGCTGACAGGCTGGCGACGCCGAGCTTATCCATCAGATTGGCGCGGTGGATTTCGACCGTTCGCGGACTGATGCCAAGATCATAGCCGATGGTCTTGTTCGGCAACCCGCGTGCGAGCCCATGCAGAACGTCCCGCTCGCGCGGCGTCAGGGCTTCGAGCAGGACTTGCGCTTCGGCGGCCCGCGCCGAAACCCGGCCCGACAGCTCGATACGCGTGAAGCCCTCCTCGATCGCATGGAGCAGGGTCGCTTTCTCGAATGGCTTCTCTATGAAATCGACCGCTCCGGCCTTCATCGCCTGCACGGCGACGCCGACGTCGCCGTGGCCGGTCATGACGATCACCGGATAGGTGATGCCGCGACCCCGGAGCTCCTGCTGCACCTCCAAGCCGTCCATCCCCGGCATGCGAACGTCGAGCAGGACGCAGCCCGCGGCGAGTTCCTTCACCTCCTTCAAGAATTCGGTTCCGGACGCATAGGCGCGAACGGTGAAACCCGAGGTTCGCAGCATGAAGCCGGCGGAGCGGCGGATCGCGTCGTCGTCGTCCACCAGATAGACCCGCCGTTCTCCCTCAGCCATTGTCGTCCCTCCCCGCATCGATCAAGGTGAAATGAAAAGCGGTGCCCCCGAACCGAGATGGCGCCGTCCAGATCCGCCCTTCGTGTGCCCGCACGATCGTGTGGCAGATGGAGAGACCCAGGCCCATTCCGGCGGCCTTCGTGCTAACGAATGGCTGGAACAGCTTTGCGGCCACTTCCGGCGCCAATCCAGGGCCGCTGTCGGCAATCGTTACTCGGAGCCAGCCGTCACCCTGGCGATGGGAGCTGACCTCGAGTTGGCGCGCGCCGCTTCCCTCCATCGCTTCGATCGCGTTGCGCATCAGGTTGAGGAGGACTTGCTGGATCTGTATCCGATCGACCAGCACGAGGTTTGCCGTCGGATCGAGCTTGAGATCCACGTCAACGCCTTGTTCTCTGCTGCCGAGGAGGGCGAGCGCGCTGGCTTCTCCGACCAGCCGATCGAGGTTTTCGACCCGTCGGTCCGTCTCTCCTCGGGAAATGAAGTCGCGAAGACGGCGGACGATCTGGCCGGCGCGTACCGACTGCTGGGCGCATTCGTCGAGCGCCTCCCGCACCGTCGCCAACGTTTCGGCATCAGGATTGTCCAGCAGGTCCCGTGCCGTCTCGGCATAATTCGCAATGGCCGTCAGCGGCTGGTTGAGCTCGTGAGCGATCGACGTCGCCAGAGTGCCCATCGACGTGATGCGCGAAACGTGCGCCAGCTCCGATTGAAGCCCGTGCAGCTTTTTCTCGGTTTCCTGGCGTTCGGTCAGATCCTGGATGAAGCCGGTAAAGACGCGATCCTCGCCTATGCGCGCTTCGCCGATGTGGAGGTTGATCGGGAAGGTGGCACCATTGCGGCGGCGGGCCGTGGTCACGCGTCCGATGCCGATGATCCGTCGCTCTCCGGTCTCGAAATAGCGTCGCAGATATCCGTCGTGCCGTTCGCGATCGGGCGACGGCATCAGCGTGCTCACGTTCTCGCCCAGCAGATCCGCTTCCGAATAGCCGAACATGCGCTCGGCGGCGGCACTGAATGACAGGATGCAGCCGTCCTCGCCGATGACGATCATCGCATCCGGTACCGTCTCCAGGATCGAGCGAAGATGCGCTTCGCGCGCAAAGACTTTGGCGGTTCCGGTCAGTTTCTTCTCCGGGTCGGTTGCATGGTCTGCTTTCACACTTCGAACTGAGCAGGGCAATATCCAACCGATATAGGGAAAGCTACTTATTCCCCGCCACCGTCAGGCTGGCCACTCGGCAGCCGTGCAGTCTGAAGCCACTGAACGATTATGTATTATTCCTGATGTCACGACCACCGCTGCTTTCCTAATCCGATCGCAAAGCAACGGAGGCTGAAATGAAGAACGTTCTGCTCCTCGTCCATGACGACGATGGCCAGGAGGCAAGGCTGCAGGTGGCGCTCGATATCACGCGCGCTGTTGACGGACATTTGAAATGCCTCGACGTCATGCACCTCCCAGTGACCGCCAGCGATCCTATCGCTGGAATTGCCGGCGGCTTGATATTCGAGGAGGAGCGGGCACGAGAAACCGATAATCGGGCGCGGCTCCGCGAACGGCTCGCGCGGGAGGATGTCCGCTGGGA
>Ga0255338_1003081_pt1 | contig 21263 bp, 23 predicted proteins | sample MeOH1_35cm_T4_19_FD_203715 | JGI IMG/M metagenome (GOLD analysis project Ga0255338, IMG submission 203715) | Sandy soil microbial communities from University of British Columbia, Vancouver, Canada - MeOH1_35cm_T4_195 | ecosystem: Engineered > Artificial ecosystem > Sand microcosm > Unclassified ...
TCACCTCGATGTTGGGCACGTCGTGCAGGACCTCGCGCGCCATGTCCACACGTTCGTCCAGGGTAAAGAACGGGTGCTTGGCGCGGCTGTCCGCGACGGCGAGTATCACGTGGTCGAACAGGCGCGCGGCGCGCCGCACCTGGTCCTCGTGGCCGAGCGTGATCGGATCAAACGTCCCGGGATACACCGCTGTGTGCTTCATGTGCCGTCCGTTTCAGGAGTGCGTATGTGACCTGCCCTGCGTGCCCTTGCCTGTGTATCTCCCAGCCTGCAGGACTCTCGAGCCGCGCGCCGCTTTCGCAGTACACCATGCCGCCCGTCGCGAGGTGCGCCGGCAGACGCTCGAACAGCTCGGGCCACGGCGCAGCGGCGAACGGCGGATCGAGGAATATGACGTCGAATTGCGCTCGCGCGAGCCGCAGGAATTCTAGCGCATCCGCTTTGGTCACTTCCACCTGGGAAGCGGCAAGCGCCGCGCAGTTGTCGCGCAGGCTGCGCACGCTCGCCGGGTCGCGCTCGACCATGACGACGCGCCGTGCGCCGCGCGAAGCCGCCTCGAAGCCGAGCGCGCCGCTGCCCGCGTAAAGATCGAGCACCGAAAGACCGGTGAGGTCCTGCCCCAGCCAGTTGAACAGCGTCTCGCGCACGCGGTCGGGCGTGGGCCGCAAACCCGGGCGCTCCGCGAAGCGCACGAGGCGGCTGCGCCATACCCCTCCGACGATACGCACGCGGTTCGTGTTCATGTCGCTGCCGCCGCCCCGGACCGTTATTCGCCGGCTTGCGCGGTCTTGTCCTGGGTCGTTCCGACGACGACCGTCACCATGCGGCCCGCATGGATATGACGAGCGAAAGCAACGCGTATGTCCGCAGCGCTGACCTGCTCGACGTTCTTCACGAAGTCCTCGAGATACGTGAGCGGCAGGCGGTAGAAGCCGATGACCGCGAGGTATTGGTGTATCTTGGCATTGCTGTCTATGCGCAACGGAAATCCGCCGGCGAGGTTCTGCTTCGCCGCGGCGAGCTCCTGCTCGGTCGGTCCGCGCTCGAGAAAATCGCGCAGCGTTTTCTCGACCACCTTCAGCGCTTCCTCGGTCTGGTCGCGCCGCGTCTGCATGCCGATCACGAAGGGCCCTTTGCGCTGCAGGGCGGAGAACGAGCTGTAAGCGGAGTACGCAAGACCGCGCTTTTGCCGCACTTCATCCATCAGGCGCGAGACGAAGCCGCCGCCGCCGAGGATGTAATTGCCGACGAGCAGCGGAAAATAATCCGGATCGGTGCGGTGTATCGCTGGCGCGCCGATGAGGATGTGGCTTTGCGTCGCGGGATGCGCCACCCACCGCGATTGGGATTGCGCAAGGTCCGCTACCGGGGGCAATGCCGGCTGTTCCGCATCGCCCGGCGGCAGAGCCGACGTCAACGTTTCCGCGATGCGAGCCGCTTCTTCCCGCGTCACGTCGCCCATCAAGGCCACGACGGCATGGCGCGCGACATAATGCTTGCGATAAAAATCGACCAGAGCCTCACGCGTGAGCTTGGCGACCGTCTCCACCTCGCCGGACAGGCGCTGGCCGTAGGGATGGCCGGGGAACGCCATGCGGAAAAAATTCACCGCCGCGATGGTTTCCGGCTTCGTGTTCGACTCCTTGATCGCATCGGCGACGCGCACCTTCTCGCGCTCGAGCACGGCGTCCGGGAAAACAGGCCGCTGCAGCACGGCGCCGAAGATTTCGAGCGCCTGCTCACGCTCCGCCTTGCTCGACAGCGTGCGCATCGCGAGCCCGCCGCGATCGGTGTCGAAACGCCCCGACATCACCGCCCCGACGTCGGCCAATCTGCGCGCGATATCGTCCTCGTTCATGCCCTGTGCGCCGAGCTGCAACACGCGATTGGTCATGCGCGCGAGCCCGGACCTCTCCTTGAGATCGTAGGCGCCGCCGGCGGGAAACTCGACGCTCACATCGAGCATGGGCAGATCGTGATTCTCCACGAACAGCACGCGCGCGCCGCTCTTCGTCTGCCAATGCTGTATGGGCAATATCGCGTGCGACACGCCGCTCACCGCAAACAGGAGGAGGAATGCGGCGAGGCGCAGCATCGGGGCTTTGGCGATCGCAGCCCACTTCAACGACCGGTTAACGTACATGATCCATGCCTCCAGGCGGCGGCGCGGGGCGGCTCGCGGGCAGCGGTTGGGGATCGAGATAGGCGACGGTAAGCCCGTCGTCGACCAGATATTTTTTTGCGACCGCCTGCACCTGCTCGGCGGTGACGGCTTTCAGCTTGTCGAGGAAGAGGTCGACGTAGCGATGAGAGAGGCCGGCGATCTCGAGCGCGCCGATCTGGCGCGCCTGGTAGAACATCGAATCGCGCTCGTACACATGCGCCGCAACAGCCTGCGCTTTCACGCGCTCCAGCTCGGCGGCGCTCACGCCCTCGTCGACGACGCGCTTCACCTCGCGGCGCAACGCCTGCTCCAGCTCGGCGGCGGTCTTGCCGGTGGTCGGCGTGCCTTGCAGCTGGAACAGCGCCGGACCGCGTCCGACGCTGTCGTATCCCGCGCCGACCGAGCTCGCGATGCGCTCGTTGCGCACGAGATTGCGATTCAACCGCGCCGCCGGGTTACCGTCGAGCACGTAGGCGAGCATTTCCAGCGCATAGGGCTCCCAGTCCTTCTCGGGGTCGTGGAGCTGCGGCGCGCGGTATGCCATCGCGACGTATGGCAGCTCCGCCGGCGCCTTCACGACGACGCGCTGGATGCCGCGCTGCTCGGGCTCGGTCTGCGGCTTGCGCTCCGGCAGCGGCCGGCTCTTGACCGCTCCGAAATACTGCCTCGCGAGCGCCAGCACTTCCTCCGGCTGCACGTCGCCGACGATGACCAGCAGCGCGTTGTCCGGCACGTACCACCGCTCGTAGAATGCGCGCGCATCCTCGACCTTCATGTGCTGGAGATCGTTCATCCAGCCGATCACCGGACGGCGATAGGGATGCGCCTTGAACGCCGTCGCCATGAGCTGCTCGACCAGGAGCGAGCGCGCCTGGTCTTCGACGCGCCAGCGCCGCTCTTCCATCACGACCTGGATTTCCCGCGAGAACTCCTCGGCCGACAGATTGAGATTCGCCATGCGGTCGGCTTCGAGCTTGAGCGCGAGCGGCAGCTGCGCCTTCTGCAGATTCTGAAAATACGCGGTGGCATCGCGGCTGGTGAAAGCGTTGTCGCGCCCGCCGGCGGCGGCGATCAGGCGCGAGAACTGACCCGGCGGCACGTCGTGCGTGCCCTTGAACATCATGTGCTCGAGCACGTGAGCGACGCCCGTGTAGCCCGAGTACTCATCGAGGCTGCCCACGCGATACCACACCATGGAGACGACGACGGGCGCCCGATGATCCGGCTTCACGATCACGCGCATGCCGTTGTCGAGCTTGTACTCGTAGGTCGGCGCGGATGCACCCGGCTTGCTCGGCGATGCGGCCTGCGTCGCATCCGCGGGCGGCGCTGCAATGGCCTGCATGCCGTTCGACGACAACAGTGCAGCGAGCAGCAACGCCGCCATCCGTTTCAACTTTTTCATGGGAGCGCGATACGGGAAGTGAGCTTCGGGTAGAATTGTAAGCTATCAGTGGCACACGGCGAGCGGCATCCGCCACCGCGCCGTGCCCCGCATTCTGACTCTATTCTCGCATGTTTAGTTTCCTGAAACGCCGCGGCAAGGACGAAGCGAAGCCCGGTGCCGACGTCGAGTCGCAGCCCGCTGCGGCCGAAGAATCGCCGTTGGAGGGCAAACCGGTATCCGCGCCCGCAGCGGAGTCCGTCTCGGACGAACCACTCGCATCCCAGTCGCCCGCCGAGCCCGGGACCCAGGGCTGGCTGGGCCGGCTGCGCGCCGGTCTTACCAAGACACGCCGCCAGCTCGGCGACCGGCTGACAGGTCTGTTCGGCGCGGGCCGCAAGCTCGACGACGAGTTTTACGAGGAGCTCGAGACGGTATTGCTCACGGCCGACGTCGGCGTGGCTGCGACCGAGCACATGATCGAAGCGCTGCGCGCGCAGGCGCGGCGCGAGCGCTACACCGAAGCGGCGCAGCTCAAGCAAGGCCTGCGCTCGCTGCTGCTCGAGCTGCTGCGGCCCATCGAGCAACCGCTCGACGTGAGCACGCACAAGCCGTTTGTCATCATGCTGGCGGGCGTCAACGGCGCCGGCAAGACGACGTCGATCGGCAAGCTCGCACACTACTACCAGCAACAGGGCAAACGCGTGCTGCTCGGCGCGGGCGACACCTTCCGGGCGGCGGCGCGCGAGCAGTTGATGGCCTGGGGCGAGCGCAACAACGTCGCCGTCATCGCGCAGCAGGGCGGCGATGCCGCCGCGGTCATCTTCGACGCCATCCACGCAGCGGTCGCGCGCGACATCGATATCGTGCTCGCCGACACCGCCGGCCGCCTGCCGACGCAGCTGCACCTCATGGAAGAGATCAAGAAAGTGAAGCGCGTGATTGGCAAGGCGCTGCCCGACGCGCCTCACGAAGTGCTGTTGGTACTGGACGCGAACACCGGGCAGAACGCGCTCACACAGGTCAAAGCGTTCGACGATGCGCTCGGCGTCACGGGCCTCGTCATGACCAAGCTCGACGGCACGGCGAAAGGCGGGGTCGTCGCCGCCATCGCGCACGAGCGCGTGCACGGCGCGCCCATCCCGCTGCGCTTCATCGGCGTCGGCGAGGGACTGGACGATTTGCGTCCGTTCAAGGCGGAGGACTTTGTCGATGCATTGCTCGGAGACTAACAACAACGGGCACGCGCGCCTCGAGCGCCGTCGCCGCCCGCCTGCATGATTTCGCTCAACCAGGTCGTCAAACGGTATCCGGGGGGATACGAAGCGCTGAAGCAAGTCTCGCTGGAGATAGCCGCCGGCGAGATGGTCTGCGTCACCGGTCCTTCGGGTGCGGGGAAGAGCACGCTGCTGAAACTTCTCGCGGCGGTGGAGAAACCGACCAGCGGCAGCGTCATCGTCAGCGGACAAAACGTGGCCCGACTGCGCCCGCGCGCCATACCCTATTTCCGGCGTGTGTTCGGGCTGATCTTCCAGGACCAGAAGCTGCTCTTCGATCGATCGGTCTTCGACAACGTCGCGCTGCCGCTGCAGATCCAAGGCTACGAGCCCCGCGAAGCCGCGAAGCGCGTGCGCGCCGCGCTCGACAAGGTCGGCCTGCTCGCACGCGACAAGGCCTATCCCATCGCGCTCTCCGGCGGCGAGCAGCAACGCCTGTGCATCGCGCGCGCGATCGTGCATCGCCCGGCCATACTCATCGCCGACGAGCCGACCGGCAACCTCGATGCGGAATACGCGGCGGAGCTCGGTACGCTGTTCCGCTCTTTCCATCGGGTCGGCGTCACCGTAATCGTGGCGACTCACGACGAGCAGCTCGCCGCGCGCTTGCAGCCGCGGCATGTCCGCCTCGCCGGCGGCGTGGTGACGGAGGCCGCGTCATGAAGGCCTGGCTCGCCCATCACCTGCGCGCGTTCAAAGGCACCTGGCTGCGTTTCGGGCGCGCGCCGTTTGCGACTCTGTTCAACATCGTGGTGATCGGCATCGCGCTCGCGCTGCCTGTCGCGCTCTACACCTTCATCTACAACGTGCAGTCGTGGGCGCAGCATCTCCCGGCGGACCCGCAAATCACGCTTTTTCTCACGCGCGACGCGAGCCGCACCGACGTCGCCGACATCGAGCGGCGCCTGAAACAGCGCGCCGACGTGAAGAAGGCCGTGTATGTCTCCCGTGACCAGGCCCTCGAGGAGCTGAAGCGCAGCACCGGCCTCACCGACGTGCTGCAGGGCCTCGAGCAGAATCCGCTGCCGGATGCATTCGTCGTCGAAGCGAAGGACGCGACGGCAGCCGCGCTGGAGCCCTTGCGCGGCGAGCTTGCGCAGTGGCCCAAGGTCGAGCGCGCTCAGCTCGATTCGGTGTGGGCCAAACGGCTGGAGGCCGTACTGCGCACGGCGCGCATCGGGGTCTTCGCCCTCGCGACGCTGCTCGCATTCGCGCTGGTGGCCGTGACGTTCAATACCATCCGGCTGCAGATCCTCACCCAGCGGGCGGACATCGAAGTGGCGCAACTTTTCGGCGCCACCGACGCGTTCATCCGGCGGCCCTTTCTCTACGACGGCGCCTTCCTCGGCGCGCTCGGCGGCCTCGCCGGCTGCGGCCTCGTCGCGGCCACCCTCGTCCTCCTGAACCGCGAGTTGGCGCCGCTGTCGGATTTGTACGGGGTTCTGGTCGGGGTGCGGCCCGTGGCATGGCCGGACCTGCTCGCTGTCTTGGCCTTGGCGACCCTGCTCGGCTGGCTGGGCGCGTGGCTCTCCGTCGGACGGCACTTGGCCTCCGGTGTAACCCGCTGACGCGTTTGGTTTTTTAAGATCTCGCGGTCTTTACCCGACTCTTTTTGTCGGGAACTTTGACAGCCTTCTGGCACTCCCATATCGCGAGTGCTAAACTTATTTCGCCTACAGGGAGGTCGAACGATGCATGCTTATTCGTTACCGATACCGTCCGCCGCCGGTAGCCTGGAAACGTACATCCAGACGGTCAACCGCTTTCCCATCCTCACGCAGGAGCAGGAAACCCGGCTCGCGCGGCGTTTGCGCGATCACGACGATCTGGACGCTGCCCGTGAGCTGGTGGTCTCGCATTTGCGCGTAGTGGTCGCCATCGCGCGCGGCTATATGGGCTACGGGTTGCCGCAGGCAGACCTGATTCAGGAAGGCAACATCGGGCTCATGAAAGCGGTGAAGCGCTTCGACCCCGAGCATGGTGCCCGTCTCGTCTCGTTCGCCGTGCACTGGATACGCGCGGAAATCCACGAATTCATCCTGCGCAACTGGCGCATCGTCAAAATCGCGACCACCAAGGCGCAGCGCAAGCTGTTCTTCAACCTGCGCAGCCTGAAGAGTACGCTGGGGACGATGGGGCCGGAGGACGTCAAGACCATGGCGCAGCAGCTGGGCGTGAAGACCGAGGAAGTCGTGGAAATGGAGACACGGCTCACCGGCCAGGACATCGCGCTGGAGCCTGCGACGGACGACGAAGACGATACCTTCGCGCCCATCACGTATCTCTCCGCCGAGGACGCCGAGCCTGCGGCGCAGCTCGAGGAAGAAGAAACCGAGCGCCGCCGCGGAGCCGGCCTGGCACAGGCCCTGGAGAGTCTGGATCCGCGCAGCCGCCGCATCATCGAAGCGCGCTGGCTCACCGAGAAGAAATCGGCCACGCTGCACGATCTCGCTGCCGAGTTCGGCGTTTCCGCCGAGCGCATACGCCAGATCGAGAGCAAGGCATTGTCGAAGATGAAAGGCGTGATCGGCGCCGCTGCGTAAACCCGCTGCCTGATCACCCATCGAACGAGCCCCGGGGCGCGAGCACCGGGGTTTTTTTATCGGGCGAGCATCAGGAAGCGAGCAGCGCGCGTATGTCGTGCAGCAGCGCTGGAGCGCCGACGCCGTACTGGCCGAACAGCCGCAGCCGTCCTTCCGGGTCGAGAATGTACGTGCCCGCTGCGTGATCGACGGTATACGCGCCGCCCGCTTGCGCCTGCCTCTGGTAGAACACCTTGAACGACTTCGCGGCCCGCGCGGTGGCGTCCGCATCCCCGTACAAACCGAGGAAGGTCGGGTTGAAGGACGGCACGTACTGGGCCAACACCTCACGGGTGTCCCGCTCGGGATCCACGGTCACGAACAGCACCTGCACGCGCTGCGCGTCCGGTCCCAGCTCCTTCATCACGGCTGCGAGCTCGGCGAGAGTCGTCGGGCAGACGTCGGGGCAATGTGTATAGCCGAAGAACACGACGACCACCTTGCCGCGGAAATCCTCGAGCTTGCGCGAGCGTCCGGTGTGGTCGTTGAGATTGAGCTCCTTGGCGAAATCCGCGCCCGTCACGTCGGTGAGCTGGAAGCGCGCCTCGTCGTTGCCGCCGCAGCCTGCAAGCGCGGCGATCACGACGAAAAGCGCGAGGCCGCGCACGAGAGCTCGCATGGCCGGGTCAGAGCAAGATGCGGAGATAGTGGTCGACCAGCAACGCCGCGAACAGCGCCGTGAGGTAGAAGATGGAGAAGCGGAACGTGCGGCGCGCGAGCTGATCGCTGTACGAGACGTAGATCTTCACCGCGTACCACAGGAACCAGATCCCCAACGCGACCGCGGCGGCGAGGTAAATGAGCCCGCTCATGCGAATCAGGAACGGGAGCAGGGTGCACGCGAACAGGATGATGGTGTAGAGCAGGACATGCAGCCGCGTGAACTTGTCGCCGTGCGTCACCGGCAGCATCGGCACGCCGGCTTTCGCGTATTCGTGCTTGCGATACAACGCGAGCGCCCAGAAGTGCGGCGGCGTCCACGCGAAGATGATGAGGAACAGGCTCAACGCTTCGGGCGTGACCTGTCCTGTGGCCGCGGCCCAGCCGAGCACGGGCGGCATGGCGCCCGACGCGCCGCCGATCACGATGTTCTGCGGCGTCATCGGCTTCAGGATGACCGTATAGACGACGGCATAACCGACGAACGTGGCGAGCGTAAGCCACATCGTGAGCGCGTTCACCCAGTGGTACAGCATCGCGAGCCCGATGCCGCCCACCGCGCCGGCGAACAGCAGCGTCTCGAGCGAGTTGACCTGACCGCGAGGCAGCGGACGGCCCCGGGTGCGCGCCATCATCGCATCGATTTTCTGCTCGACCAGACAATTCACGGCGGCCGCGGCACCTGCGACGAGCGCGATGCCGATCGTCCCGGCGAGCAGCGGCTGCAGCGCCACCGCACCCGGCACGGCGAGAAACATGCCGATGACGGCGGTAAAGACGATGAGCGACACGACCCGGGGCTTGGTCAGCAGATAGAACTGATAGGCCCGCGACGTGAGAGGATGTCGCGCGAGGGTCGAGGAGATCAAGCGGGGACCTTCCGGTAAAGGCGGAAGTTTAGCACCACGAGCAGGACCAGCAAAAGCGCCGCGACCGCGTTGTGCGCGACTGCGATGGGCAACGGCAAGCCGGCGAGGATATTGGTGATGCCGAGGGCGATTTGCCCACACAACGCGATCAACAATACCGCGCCCAGTGCGCGTACTCCCGGCGTGCGCAGGACCGCAACACCGAGAGCTCCGAGATAAACGAATGTGACGAGCGCGCCCACGCGATGCGCCCAATGAATGGCTGTCAGCGCTTCGTAGGCGAGGTGCGTGCCTGCCGCCGTCATACCGAGCTCGCGGACGAGCTGAAAGCCGTGCCGGAAATCCATGTCGGGCATCCACACGCCGTGGCAGGTCGGAAAGTCCACGCAGGCGAGCGCAGCGTAATTGGCGGATACCCAGCCGCCGAGCGCGAGCTGTGCGACGAGGATCAGCAGGCCCGGTATTGCCGCGTAATGCAGGCGGCGCGCATTCGGAAGCGGACGCCCGCTCTCCTGCGGCCAGGCGCGCACCGCGAGCCAGGCGAGCAATGCCAGCGTCGCCATGCCGCCGAGCAGATGCAGGCTCACTATCACGGGCTTCAGCAGCATGGTGACCGTCCACATGCCCAATGCGGCCTGCAGAGCGACCAGCACCACCAGCGAAGACGCGAGAAAGCGCGAACGTTTGGGCTCGTCTTCCGAGCGCCAGGTCCACACGGCGAGGCTCAGTATCAGCAGCCCCAGCGTGCCGGCGAGATAACGGTGCACCATTTCCTTCCACGCCTTGGGCAGCGAGACCGGTCCATCCGTGCCGCCCTGCTGCGCGACTGCCTTCGCGATTTCATCGGCCGCGTGATGCGGCGTGAGCTCGCCATAGCAGCCGGGCCAGTCGGGACAACCGAGACCCGCATTCATCAGACGCACGTAGGCGCCGACGACCACGACCACGAACGCGAGACAGGCGGTGAACAGCGCGAGCTTGCGGTACATCCTCAACTGCTCCACTTCGAATGCCGCAGCAGGCGGGCGATGTCTTTCAGCATTTTTCGCGGATCGGCATCACGCGGATAACGCATCATCAGATTGCCGAGCGGATCGACGATGTAAATATGGTCGGAAGGTGTCTTCGCGGCGGGCAAGGCCTGCACGACGGGACTCTTCTCGGCGCGCACGACATGCATGCCGGGAAACTGCACGAGCAGCTGCGGGTCGGGCGCGACGCTGTCGGTCACCAGCCACACGCGCTCGATGCGGTCGGCCTCCTTGCCTTGCGCGAGCCGCAGCTGCCGCACATAGACGAGCTTTTCGCGGCACCACGCATCGCACGTTCCGGAATCGGCGACGAGAAGGATCCACTGGTTGTGGAGCTGCGCGATGCGGAAAGGCTTGCCGTCGAGGTCGGCGAGCGCCGCGTCGGGCAGGGTGCGCGGCTCGATCAGCTCGCCGTAATTCACGTGCCCCTGCGGCTGCCACCAGTAGTAGACGAGATACGAGGCCACCACCGGCGCGGCGGAGATCATTGCTATCAGCCAGAGGCTAGCCCTGCTTTTCTTTGCGCGTGTCGCGGGTGCGTTTGACATGGGTCACCACATAGAATGCAAGCGCCGTCGCAGCCAGCAGAAACCACTGCACGGCATAACCGTAATGGCGCTCGATGCCGAAATCGGGCGCTTCCCACTCACGGACGAGGCCGTCGTCCAGCGCGTTGTCCTGCCTGACGACGAAGGGCTGGATCGCGATCGGATAGGCGCTGCGGTAGCGCTCCAGCGTGAGGTTTTGCCACACCTTCCCTTCCATCACCTGTTCCGACAGCTCGAACACCCGCTTCGCCGGCACGACCGCAACGCCCTTCACTTCCACCGGCGTGGTCGGCGTGCGCACCTCGGGCAGCCGCGAGCGATCGGGCATGCCTGCGATCCACCCCCGGTTCACCAGTACGTAACGGTCGCCGCCGAGCGCGAGCGGCATGACGACGTAATAGCCCGGCGTGCCGTGCATGACGCGGTTGTCCACGAGCACCGCATAACGCGGGTCGAACGTGCCGTGCGCAGTCACGCGCCTTAACTCGACGTCGTGTGCGCGTACTGCGGCCGCCGGCACTTCGATCGGCGCATCGCGCGCAAGTTCCTCGTAACGCGCCTGCAATGCGCGCTTCTCCTGCCCGCGCCCGAGCTGCCAGATCCCGAGCCCCGTGCACAGCGCCGCGACCAGCACCGCCGCGATGGCCGGCATCCAGCGCCTGCGGCGTTCAGACGAATCATGCATCGCTGGTCGCCGCGTCCGCCTTCCGATAGACTGGATCCATGAAGCTCATCGTCCTGCTGTTTGTCGCGTTCATACTCTTGAGCCTGTTCTCCGCCCTCTACTTCATGTTCAAGGACAAAGGCCGCTCGGATCGCGCAGTGAAAGCGCTCACTCTGCGCATTACGCTCTCGATCATACTGTTCGCGTTGCTGCTGCTCGGCTTCCACTTCGGCTACATCACCGGCAAGATCTAAAAAAAACGCCGCACTGGGAAAGTGCGGCGCGTTGTTCCGTGCTGCCGGAGACTCCCTGTATCGCTCGTCGCGCCTCGTGTCGTCGGACTGCGCGCTCGTTCGCCTCGCCCGCTTATACCCAGTAGACGAAGATGAACAGCATGAGCCACACGACGTCCACGAAGTGCCAGTACCAGGCCACGCCTTCGAAGCCGAAATGATGCTCGGGGGTGAAGTGTCCCGCGACGCTGCGGAACAGTATTACGATCAGCATGATGGTCCCGACCGTCACGTGAAAGCCGTGGAAGCCGGTGAGCATGAAGAACGTCGTGCCGTAGGCGCCCATCGTGAGCTTCAGGTTCAGCTCCTCGTAAGCGTGGGCGTATTCGAAGATCTGCAGCGAGAGGAACAGCATACCCAGCCCTACGGTCGCCACCAGGCCCCAGATCAGCTGCGCGCGGTTGTTCTTGAGCAGGCCCCAGTGCGCGATGGTGACCGTCACGCCGGACGTGAGCAGGATCAGCGTGTTGATCGCCGGTATGCCCCATGCGCCCATGGGCGTGAACTGGTCGCGGATCCCCGGGCCGCTCGCGGGCCAGTTGGGCTTGAACCCGGGCCAGATGAGCTGCTGGCTCTCCAGGCTGCCGAGGTCGGGGACCGACAGCACGCGCATGTAGAAGAGAGCGCCGAAGAAGGCGGCGAAGAACATCACTTCCGAAAAGATGAACCAGCTCATCGCCCAGCGGAAGGACGTGTCCACCTGCTTGTTGTACATGCCGCTCTCGGACTCGTGAGCGACCGAACTGAACCAGCCCGCGAGCATGTAGAACAGCACGAGGAGTCCGGCGAAGACGAGGTACTTGCCCCATCCCGCGCCGTTGAACCAGCTCGCGGCGCCGAACGCCATCGACAGCAGTGCGAAGGAGCCCAAGATGGGCCAGCGCGAAGGCTCAGGTATGTAGTAACGGGCCGATTGACTCAACATGTTGCGTGTCTCCCCTAGCTCTGTATGCGTTGCTTACCTGGTGACGAAGGCGACCAGCGCCAGCAGGCTCAAGATCAAAATCAGTGCGCCCACGATGCCCGCGACGATGACCTGAGCGGGCTTGAGCGTTACGGCGTCATGTTCGTGCGCCGCGCGCTTCCGGATGCCGAAGAACGACCAGAAGACGGTCTTCGCCACCTGCAGAGGCGATGCTGTACGCGGCTTGTGATTGGGTTCCGTCATGAGCTTCAACTCGATTTCCCGGCCTTTCCTTCGACTTCGAAAAACGTGTACGACAAGGTGATGGTGTTCACGTCGTCCGGCAGCTTGCGGTCCACGACGAAGACGACCGGCATGCGTTTCACTTCGCCCGGCTGCAGCGTCTGCTGCGTGAAGCAGAAGCACTCGAGCTTGCGGAAGTGCAGTCCCGCAACCTGCGGCCCGTAACTCGGGATCGCCTGCCCCGTGACCGGGCGGCTCGCCTTGTTGCGCACCTCGAACATCACCTGGGTCAGCTCGCCGGGATGGAGCTTGACGCTCTTCTCCAGCGCCGTGAACGTCCACGGCAGGTCGCTGCGCAGATTGGTGTCGAACTCGACGGTCACCGTGCGCGCCGCATCGACCTGGGTATTCGCCACGTCGTCGGCCTTCAACACGTTGTTGATGCCGGTGACCTCGCAGATCTTCTTGTAGAACGGCACCAGCGCGAAGCCGAAGCCGAACATGGCGCACGCCACGACGATGAGCTTCTTCATCGTCGTCGCGTTGGAGTGCGTTGCCTCTACCATAGCCAGTGCCGCACGACCACGCCCGCGAAGAAGGCGAGCGCTATCGATGCGCAGATGAGAGCCGTTTTAAGCTTGCCGCTCAAGGCTGCGACCATGAGTCGTCACTTCACCGCCGGCGGCGTCTCGAACGTGTGGTATGGCGCCGGCGACGGCACGGTCCACTCCAGGCCCTCGGCGCCCTCCCACGCATGGTCGGCGGCTTTCGCGCCGCTGCCGTTGACGCACTTCAGCACCACCCACAGGAAGATGAGCTGCGACAGCCCGAACCCGAACGCGCCTATGGTCGAGATCATGTTGAAGTCCGCGAACTGCAGCGCATAGTCCGGCACGCGCCGCGGCATGCCGGCAAGCCCTGAGAAGTGCATCGGGAAGAAGGCGACGTTGAAGAGGATCACCGACGTCCAGAAGTGCCACTTGCCGAGCGTCTCGTCGTACATGCGCCCGGTCCACTTCGGTATCCAGTAATAGACGCCGGCGAACAGCGCAAACAGCGATCCTGCGACCAGCACGTAGTGGAAGTGGGCCACGATGTAATACGTGTCCTGGATCTGGACGTCGATCGGCGCAATCGCGCACACGAGGCCCGTGAAACCGCCCATCGAGAACACGAAGATGAAGCCGCACGCGAAGAGCATCGGCGTCTCGAACGTGAGCGATCCTTTCCACATGGTCGCGATCCAGTTGAACACCTTCACGCCCGTGGGCACGGCGATCAGCATGGTCGCATACATGAAGAAGAGCTGCGCGGTCGCGGGCATGCCGACCGTGAACATGTGGTGCGCCCACACGATGAACGACAGGATGGCGATCGAGGAGGTCGCGTACACCATCGACGAATAGCCGAAGAGCGGCTTGCGCGAGAACGCCGGGACGATCTGCGACACGATGCCGAACGCGGGCAGGATCATGATGTAGACCTCGGGGTGCCCGAAGAACCAGAAGATGTGCTGGTACATCACCGGGTCGCCGCCGCCGGCCGCGTTGAAGAAATGCGTGCCGAAATGACGGTCGGTGAGCACCATGGTGACCGCGCCGGCGAGCACCGGCATCACGGCGATCAGCAGGTACGCGGTGATGAGCCACGTCCACACGAACATCGGCATCTTCATGAGCGTCATGCCGGGCGCGCGCATGTTGAGGACCGTGGTGACGATGTTGATCGAGCCCATGATCGAGGAGGCGCCCATGATGTGCAGCGCGAAGATGGCCATGTCCATCCCCGGCCCCATCTGGGTCGAAAGCGGGGCATAGAGCGTCCACCCGGCGGCGGTCGCGCCGCCCGGCACGAAGAACGACGAGACGAGCAGTATCGCGGCGGGCGGCAGCAGCCAGAAGCTCCAGTTGTTCATGCGCGCGAAGGCCATGTCCGGCGCGCCTATCATCAGGGGGATCTGCCAGTTCGCGAAGCCCACGAACGCGGGCATCACCGCGCCGAACACCATGATGAGACCGTGCATGGTGGTGAGCTGGTTGAAGAATTCCGGCCGCCACAGCTGCAGGCCCGGCTGGAAGAGCTCCGCGCGCAGCAGCAGCGCAAGTATGCCGCCGACGATCAGCATCGTGAAGCTGAACCAGAGATACAGCGTGCCGATGTCCTTGTGGTTGGTCGTCGTCACCCAGCGCATGAACCCCGTGGGGCGATGCGCGTGATGATCGTCGTGTCCGTGAGCGTGGCCGTGTGCGTGGGCTGCTTCCATGGTGTCTCCTAGCCTCTCTTTACTTGCGCGCCGCTTTGACGTCGGCCGGCGTAATCGTGTCGCCCGTCTTGTTGCTCCAGGCGTTGCGTTCGTAGGTGATGACCGCAGCGAGGTCGGCGTCGCTCAGGTGCTTGAAAGGCGCCATCGCCGTGCCGGGCTTGCCGCTCAGGACGATGCTCATGTGCGCGGCCTTGTCGCCGGTCGCGATCTTCGACCCGGACAGCGCCGGGAAGGTATTGGGTATTCCCATGCCGTTCGCCTGATGGCAGGCGACGCAGTTCTGCGCGTAGACTTTCTCGCCCTGCGACTTCAACTCGTCCAGCGTCCAGGTCTTGTTCGGGTCGGGCTGCGCCGATGCGACTTTCTTCTTCTGCTCGGCGACCCAGGCGGCATACTGCTCGGGCTCGACGGCCTGCACGACGATGGGCATGAAGCCGTGATCCTTGCCGCAGAGCTCGGCGCACTGGCCGCGGTACGTGCCCGGCTTGTCGATCTTGAACCACGTGTCGCGGACGAAGCCGGGTATCGCGTCCTGCTTCACGCCGAGCGCCGGCACCCACCACGAATGGATCACGTCGTTCGCGGTGGTGATGATGCGCACTTTCTTGCCGACGGGCACGACGACAGGATTGTCGACTTCCAGGAGATAGGTGGCGTTGGCTGCACGGCCCTGGTTGTTGCCGCCGTCGATCTGGTCGCGCGGCGTGGCGAGGTTGCTGTAGAAGCTGATACCGTCCTGCAGGTAGTCGTAGCCCCATTTCCACTGATAGCCGGTCGCCTTGATCGTGAGATCGGGGTTCGACGTGTCCTTCATCTGGATGATCGTCTTGGTCGCGGGATACGCCATGAAGATCAGGATGAGGAAAGGCACGAGCGTCCAGAGGATCTCCACCGTCGTGTTCTCGTGGAACTGCTCGGCCTGGTGACCTACCGACTTGCGATGCTTGACGATCGCGTAGGTCATCGTGCCGAAGACGATCACGAAGATCGCGACGATGATCCACATGATCAGCGTGTGCAGATCGTAGATCTCGCGCGCGATCACCGTCTGCGGAGGCTGAAGGTTGTACTGGTTGGCGTGGGCCAAGCCCGCTGTTGCGTATCCCACTACGGCCGCGAACAATCTACCCAACTTGCTGGTCATGCTTCCCTCACCTTAGTCTGATTCTGCACTTCTGCGGCGTCGCGCGCCGCGCGACCTACCGGACGCTGCGCAACTCGCGCCTCAACTCGTTCGCCATCAGCATCCGCTGCTCCTCGCACAAATGGCGGCCGATCTCGAGCTCCCTCCCGTGCGAGCGCAAAGCCACGCGCGCCCCGCCGCCGTCGCACACCACCTGCGACCAGTAGCGATTGAACTCGAAACATCTCACCGCCCGCCCCTCCGCAACCTCGACTTCCAGGCGGTTACCCTCTATCACGACGCGCTCGTAATCGCCGGCGTGTTCGTCGATGTGGCGGAACGCGACATAGAGCACCAGCATTTCGAGGCCGGCGAACGGCAGCACGAGCCATGCACCGAACACAACGCCGAAAGCGAGTGCAATTCCCAGCGACACGCCGAGCATGAAGCCGAACGTCAGCAGCCGACCCGAATGCGAGAGGGAATTGTTGCGGCGTGCGATGAAAATGTAATCCGCCGCGCGCGTCCCGAGGCGTTCCATTCTAACCGCCCCTCGTCGCAAGAGTGACTACGAAATGAAAATAGGCGGAATTTAGCATAGGGCCGCCATCGGTGGCAACGTAACAGCACCACGCGCAGTCCTCGTGAGTGCCATCGGTCTGTTGTATCAGTGACCTATGGATGCAAGCAGCGTTCCGATATGCAATGCGGATACGGCGGCAGCGACCGACGCGCCGTGAGGCACCCGGCCGAGCAGCGGCGCCTTCAGCTCCGCTTCGAGCGTGCGCAGATTTTCCTCGGCGCGCGGCATGTCGGACTCGAGGTGATTCGCCACCCAGCCCGCGAAGCGTAATCCGCGCGCATCGATCGCAGCCGCAGTGAGCAATGCATGATTGAGGCAACCGAGGCGAATGCCCACCACGAGTATCACCGGCAGGCCCAGCCGTCGCCCGAGCTCGGCCATGTCATAACGCGGCGCGAGCGGAACGAGAAAACCGCCGGCACCCTCGACCACGACCACATCGGCACGCCGGGTCAGCGCGGCATAGCTGTGTGCGATGACTGCATGATCGATGACGACACCCGCCTCGCGCGCCGCGAGGTGCGGCGCAATCGGCGGCGCGAAACAGTACGGGTTTACCTCGTCCGGCGGCGCGTCCACATTGCTCGCGGCCCGCAGCGCGATTACATCCTCGTTGCGCCAGCCTTCGGCAGCCTGCTCCGCGCCCGCCGCCACCGGCTTCATGCCCACTGCCTTCATGCCATGCGCAGCGATTGCCGCGAGCAGCGCACACGAGACGAGCGTCTTGCCGACGCCGGTATCGGTGCCGGTGATGAAGAAGCCGTGACTGGTGACTGGTGACTGGTGACTCGTGAACATCAAGAGCCCTTCACGGCGATGTCGATGACCGGGCGACCGGTAGGGCTTACTCGCGGCATGGGCTTCCACGCATGTCCGTAGATCACCTCGAAGGTGGCCGGAAGCCTGCCGTCGCGCCGCCATTCTTCGTAGGCATCCATGACGCTTTGCAACAAACGCTTGCCGGTCAGTCCGCCCGGCCGGCCGGCAGTGACGTTGTGCGCGCCGATCGCCTTGAGGTCGTGCATCAGCTCGCGCACGGTGCTGTAAGTGAGCGTGAACGGCTCCATGTCCATCACCGGGTCGGCATATCGCGCGGCGATCAGCATGTCGCCGATGTCGTGCATATCGATGAAGCGGTTGACGTGCGTGTGGCCGCTTCCGGCATAAGCCGCCCGCAATTCCTTCAACGTATCGGGTCCGAACGTGCTGAACATGAGCAGCCCCCCAGGCCTCAACACGCGGTGCATCTCCTTGAAGGTGGCAGGCAGATCGTTGACCCATTGCAAGGCGAGATTCGACCACACCATGTCGATCGAGGCCGTCGCGAACGGCAGCCGCTCGACGTCGCCGCACACCTGCGAGAGCGGCATGCGCATGCCGGGCAGCGAGCGCCACCAGGGCATGCGGCTGCGTCCGGCGCGCAACATCGCCAACGCAATGTCAAAGGCGACGATATGGGTATTGCGAAAGCGCGCCCGCAGCGGTGCGAGCGCGTTGCCGGTGCCGCTGCCCGCATCGAGCAGCACGGCGGGCTCGAGCTTGATGTAGTCGAGCCGGCTCGCCATGCGCGTGGCGACTTCGTGCTGCAGCACGGCTGCCGCATCGTAGGTCGCGGCAGCGCGCTCGAAGGCGAGGCGCACGTGGCGCTTGTCGATGGTCTCAGCGCTCATCGAAGCAATCCGTGATCAAGGCAGCGACCTTTTCCGGCTGAGACACGTGCGGCGCATGCGCCGCTCCCGACATGACGTGCAAGCGCGCATGCGGCAAAGCATGATGCAAGTACTCGGCCGCCGAGAGCGGCACGAGCCCGTCGCGCTCGCCGTGCAGAACGCACACGCGCTGCGCCACCTGCGTCAGGCCTGCCCGCAGGTCGGTGCGACGCAGAACATCGAGTTCATCGCGCAGCACGTGAGCGGCATGCGATGCGGTCTTTTGAACGGCGCCGCGCAACGCGCGCGCAACGCGGCTCATGTGCTCGTCGCCTTGCGCTTGCAGCAGCGTGAATCGCGCAAGGGCTGCATTCGGGTCCGTGCGGACCAGGTCGGCAAAGGCCTCGAAGACGGCGGGCGGCATCGCGCTCGCCCAGCCCTCGCGGGCGACGAAACAGGGCGTCGCGGCGATCACAGCCAAACGATGAACCTGTGCGGGCCGTCGCAGCGCCCACCGCAGTGCCACCTGCGCGCCGAGCGACCATCCGACGACGTTGCATCGCGCCGGCGCCCGTGCAGCGACGGACTCCGCAAAGGCGCTCAAGGCATCGCCTCGCATGTCCGAACCGTCGCCATCCGCGAAATCGAGCGCATGCACGCGATAGGACGCGGGCCACTGCGCGGCGAGCTCCCGCCACGCCGCGCTCGTCATGCCCCAACCCCGCAGCAACACGATGTCGCGTACGGCATCGTCCCGTTCGTTCGCGGCGCTCATGACAGGCCGCGCAGCGCATCGGTGAGCCGCTCGACGTCCTGCACGGCATGCGCAGCCGACAGCGAAATGCGCAGGCGCGCCGTGCCGACGGGAACGGTAGGGGGACGTATGGCGGGCACGAGCAAGCCGTGCCCGGCGAGCTGCTCGGAAAGCGCGAGCGCGCGCTCGTTCTCGCCGACGATCACCGGCTGAATGGCAGTATCCGAGGCCGCGAGCCGCCACGCGTTTCCCCGCAATCCTTCCCGCAGGATGTCGATGAGACGGTGCAGCTGGCCGCGCCGCCAGTCCTCCGACTCGATCAGTTGCAGGCTCGTGAGCAGCACGTGGGCGAGCAAAGGCGGCGTCGCGGTGGTGTAGATGTAAGTGCGAGCACGCTGCAGCAGAGTCTCCACGACTTCCGGTTGTCCGGCGACGAAAGCGCCGTACACGCCCGCCGCCTTGCCGAGCGTGGCCATGTAAATCACGCGCTGCGAGGCGATGCCGAAATGCGCGAGCGCCCCCCGGCCGCCTCGGCCCAGCACGCCGAAGCCGTGCGCATCGTCGACCAGCAGCCATGCACCATGCCGCTCGCACACGGCAAGCAGCTCGGGCAGCGGCGCGATGTCGCCATCCATGCTGAACACGGCATCCGTGACCACCAGCTTGCGGCGCGCGACCGATGCCGCGAGCGCGCGATCGAGCGCAGCGACGTCGGCATGCGCATAGCGCTTGAAGGCGGCGCGGGACAGCACAGCCGCATCGTTCAGCGACGCATGGTTCAACTTGTCGGCAAACACCGCGTCGTCCCGGCCCGCGAGTGCGGTGACCATGCCGATGTTCGCCATGTAGCCGGTGGCGAAGAGCAGCGCGCGCGGCAGGCCGACGAATCCGGCAAGCGCGCTCTCGAGCGCTTCGTGCGCCGCGGCGTGGCCGGTGACGAGGTGCGAGGCGCCGGCGCCCACGCCGTAGCGCTCGGCGCCGTCCCGTGCTGCGGTGACGAGCCGCGGATCGGCCGCGAGCCCGAGGTAGTCGTTGCTGCAGAAGGAGACGAGCTCGCGTCCATCGACCGTGACGCGAGCGCCTTGCGGCGTCTGCAAGGTCCGGCGCACGCGCCGCAGGCCGCTGCCGTCGAGCCCGGCCAGCTCGGCTGCGAGCGCTGCGTACGTCATGGCCAAAGGGTGTAGCGTTTAAAGACCATCAAAAAAACACCAGGCAGGAACCGCCGATGAACGCCGATAGCCCAATATCCGGCAGGAATCATCGGTTTTATCTGCGTTTACCGGCGGCTATCTTCCGTTTCAGCTTCCGACGGGCATCGCGTACAGGCCGAGCTTCGAGAAGAGCGCCTGATCGCGCTCGACGTCCGGATTGCCCGTGGTCAGGAGCTTCTCGCCGTAGAAGATGGAGTTCGCGCCGGCGAGGAAACACAGCGCCTGCACGCTTTCGGCCATCTCCTGGCGCCCGGCGGACAGCCGCACCATCGCTTTCGGCATGGTGATGCGGGCAGCCGCGATGGTCCGGACGAATTCCAGCGGGTCCAGCCGATCCGTGCCGTGCAGCGGCGTGCCCTCCACCTGCACCAGATTGTTGATCGGGACCGACTCGGGACAGGGATTCATGTTCGCAAGCTGCGCAATCAGGCCCGCACGGCTCCTGCGGGATTCGCCCATGCCCACGATGCCGCCGCAGCAGACGTTGAGGCCTGCTTCGCGCACGCGCTCCAGCGTATCGAGCCGGTCGTCCTGCGTGCGCGTCGTGACGATCTCGCCGTAGAACTCGGGCGCGGTATCGATGTTGTGATTGTAGTAATCGAGGCCGGCGTCTTTCAGTTGCTCCGCCTGCCCGGGCTTCAGCATGCCGAGCGTCGCGCACGTCTCCATGCCGAGGCCGCGCACACCCTTGATCATGGCAAGCACCGTGTCGAGATCGCGCTGCTTCGGTCCCCGCCACGCCGCGCCCATGCAGAACCGCGTCGCGCCCTTCTCCTTGGCGAGCCGCGCCGCCGCGATCACCTCGTCGACGGGCAGGATTTTCTCGTTGTCGACGCCCGTGTGGTAACGCGCGGCCTGGGGACAATAGCCGCAATCTTCCGGGCAACCGCCGGTCTTGATCGACAGCAGGGTGGAAAACTGCACGGCGTTCGGATCGAAATGCTCGCGATGCACCTGTTGTGCGCGATAGAGCAAGTCGTTGAACGGCAGATCGAGCAGCGCCTCGATTTCCGGCACGGTCCAGCGGGCGCCGTCAGCCGCAGCGGGGCGCGGTTCGTTAG
>Ga0255338_1003082_pt1 | contig 21252 bp, 17 predicted proteins | sample MeOH1_35cm_T4_19_FD_203715 | JGI IMG/M metagenome (GOLD analysis project Ga0255338, IMG submission 203715) | Sandy soil microbial communities from University of British Columbia, Vancouver, Canada - MeOH1_35cm_T4_195 | ecosystem: Engineered > Artificial ecosystem > Sand microcosm > Unclassified ...
CGCAGAATCCGTCCACCCCGCCCCAGGCCCTCGAGGCCGAGATGGCCGTTCTCGGCTCGATGCTCATCGAGCGCGAGGCGTCGGAGCGGGCCCTCGACCTCCTGCACGAGACGGACTTCTACCTCGATCCGCACCGCCGCATCTTCCACGCGATCCACACCTTGTTCGGCGCCGGGCAGGCCGTGGACGTCGTCACCGTCTCCGAGGAGCTGCGCAAGAAGAACGAGCTCGACGGCGTCGGCGGGGGCTCCTACCTCGCCGAGCTGATCAACAAGGTCACCACCGCGGCGCACGTCGAGTATTACGGCCGCCTCGTCAAGGAGAAGGCCATCCTCCGCGATCTGATCGCGGCCGCCACCGGCGTCGTCACCGCCTGCTACACCCAGGAGAAGGACCCCAAGCAGATCCTCGACGAGGCCCAGGGCTCCATCCTCAAGGTCAGCGAGCGCCAGACGCTCCAGGGCGTCGTGGAGATGAAGGACCTTGTGCACGAGGTCGTCGAGCAGATCGAGCGCGCCCACCACAGCAAGCAGGAGGTCACCGGCATCCCGACCGGCCTGCGCGCCTTCGACCGCATGACCACCGGCTTCCAGCGCTCGGACCTCATCCTGATCGCCGCGCGCCCCTCCCAAGGCAAGACCGCGATCGCGCTGAACATGGTGGCGCACGCCGTCCTCGAGAAGGGCCTGCCGGTCCTGTTCTTCTCCCTCGAGATGAACCGCCACGCGATCATGCAGCGCTTCATCGCCTCCGAGGCGAAGGTCAACCTCAAGGACATCCGCACCGGCTACTTCAAGCGCGACCGCTGGCAGGACCTGACCGGGGCCGCCGCGCGCTTCTCCGAGGCGCCTCTCTTCATCAACGACAACCCCGGCATGACCGTGATGAGCGTGCGCACGATCTCCCGCCAGCTGATGACCCGCCTGCGCCAGGAGAAGAAGGAGCTCGGCATGGTCGTCATCGACTACCTCCAGCTGCTCCGCGGCGGCGGCGGGCGCAACGAGAACCGCCAGCAGGAGGTCTCCGAGATCTCCCGCGGCCTCAAGCAGCTCGCCCGCGAGCTCAACGTCCCCGTCATCGCGCTGTCCCAGCTCTCGCGCGCGAGCGAGGACAAGTCGCGCCTCGACAACCGGCCGAAGCTGTCGGACCTGCGCGAGTCCGGCTCGCTCGAGCAGGACGCCGACGTCGTCGCGATGATCCACCGCGAGGGCTACTACAAGCCCAACGACCCGACCTTGGAGAACAAGGCCGAGATCATCATCGCCAAGCAGCGCCAGGGCCCGACCGGCTCGGTGCCCGTCACCTTCCTGCGCAGCATCACGCGCTTCGTCGACGAGACGAACACGGAAGAGCCCGCCGCCTTCGAGGAGCCGCAGACGCAGTTCTCGTGATGGCCCCCTTCCAACGACCCAAGCGGAGGGGGCACCCGCTCGCCTTATGGCTCGCTTGAGGCGCTTCTTCCGGCCCACCTGGGCTGAAATCGACCTCGGCGCGCTCGTCGGAAACCTCCGCCTCCTGCGCAAGCGCGTGGGGCCCCGCGTGAAGGTCATGTTCGTCGTGAAGGCCAACGCCTACGGGCACGACGCGACCTTGTGCGCGCTCGCGGCGCAGAAGGCCCGCGCGGCGGACTGGCTCGGCGTGTCCTCGGTCGAGGAGGGGCTGGCCCTGCGCTCCGCGGGCGTCAAGCTCCCCATCCTGATCCTCGGCTCCCTCTACCCCTTCGAGAGCGTCCTCGCCGCGGCCGCGCACGACCTGACCCCGAGCGTGGCCTCGCTGGAATCCGCGAAGCGCGTGGCCGAAGCGGCCTTGCGCCTGCGCCGCAAAATAAACATTCATGTGAAGGTGGATACCGGCATGGGCCGCATCGGCTTGCGTCCGGACGCGGCCCTGGCGCTCGTGCGGGACCTCGCCGGGGTGAAAGGTATCCGGGTGCAGGGGCTGTATACTCACATGGCCAAGGCCGAGGACGACCGTTCGTTCACCGCGCGCCAGCTGCGCGCCTTCAAGCGCGTGGTCGCGACGCTGTCCCGCGAGGGCCTGCGCCCGCCGCTGGTCCACGCCGCCAACTCGTCGGCGACCCTGCGCCATCCCGAGGCCCGCTTCGACCTGGTCCGCCCCGGCCTGGCCGCCTACGGCCTCCTCGACGGCTTCTCTCCCGTGCTGACCCTCAAGAGCAAGCTCGTGTACATCAAGACCGCGCCGAAGGGAGCCGCCGTCAGCTACGGCGCGACCTGGAAGGCCAAGCGCGTCTCCCGCATCGCGACTTTGCCGATCGGCTACGGCGACGGCTATCCGCGGGCCCTGTCGAACCGGGCCTCGGTCCTCGTCGGCGGAAAGCGCTGCCCGGTCGTCGGCCGCGTCACGATGGACCAGACCATGATCGACGTGACCGGCGCCCCGGGCGCGCGCGTCGGCGCGGACGCCGTCCTCATCGGCCGCCAGGACGGCGGCTCGGTCCCCGCGTCGGAGCTCGCCCGCTTGTGCGGCACGATCCCCTACGAGACGGTCACCTCCCTCTCGAGCCGCGTGCCGCGCGTGGGGGTGGGCCGATGATCGCGGGCGCGGTCGGCGGCTTCGGCAGGTTCATCCTCGAGGCGGCGGAGGAGACCGGCCAGTTCTCCTTCCTGGTCCGCTCGACGTTCGGCTGGATGACGACCTACCGCATCGAGTGGCGCCAGACCTTGATCCAGATGGTGCGCGTCGGCGTGGACTCGCTGTCCGTCACCGCGATGACCGCCTTCTTCACGGGCATGGTGCTCGCGCTGCAGACCGGCGCGTCCTCGAAGCACTTCTTCAACGAGCCGCTCTTCGTCGGCACAGTCGTCTCCTTCGCCCTCGTCATGGAGCTCGCGCCGGTGATGACCGCGATCGTCGTCGCCGGCCGCGCGGGCGCCGCGATCGCGGCCGAGCTCGGCACGATGAAGGTCACCGAGCAGATCGACGCGCTGTACACCCTCGGCACCGACCCCATCCGCTACCTCGTGATCCCGCGCTTCATCGCCTTCATGGTCGTGCTGCCCCTGCTCACCGTCGCGTCCGACTTCACGGGCATCTGGGGCGGCTACCTCGTCGCCCACGCGAAGTACCAGATCCCCGCGACGGTGTACTGGCACGACATCGTCAACCAGATGGAGATCCGCCACTTCGTGCACGGCTTCCTCAAGACCTTCGTGTTCGCGGCGGTCGTCTCCCTCGTCTCCTGCTTCAAGGGCGTCACCACCCGCGGCGGCGCCGAGGGCGTCGGCAAGGCCACGACGGCGGCCGTCGTCATCAGCATGGTCCTCATCCTCGTCCTCGACTACTTCGCCACCGCGGTCCTCAACGCATTTGGAATCACATGACCGAGCATAAGCGAGGAAATGGTCGCATCAATCGTCGTGGGACGCGACCATGATCGACGCCTTCGGAGTCGTCAAGCGCTTCGGGCCCCGCACCATCCTGCGCGGCATCGACCTGAAGGTGGAGACCGGCGAGACGCTGGTCATCATCGGCGGCTCCGGCTGCGGCAAGTCCACCTTCCTCAAGTGCGTCATCGGCCTGCATCATCCCGACGAGGGGAAGATCCTCGTCGACGGCATCGACGTCGCCGACCTCAAGACCGAGCGCGAGATCGCCGACTACCGCCGCAAGTTCGGCTACCTCTTCCAGGAAGGCGCCCTGTTCGACTCGATGACCGTCTGGGAGAACATCACCTTCGGCCTGCGCTACCTGACCGATATCGAGCCCGGCAAGTACCGGAAGATCGCCTCGGAGTGCCTCGCGCTCGTCGGCCTCAAGGACGTCGAGGATTTCAAGCCGTCCGAGCTCTCCGGAGGCATGAAGAAGCGCGTCGCGCTGGCCCGGGCCATCGCCGCCCAGCCTTCGTACATTTTGTATGATGAGCCCACGACGGGCCTGGATCCGATCATGACCGACGTCATCGCCGACCTGATCCTGGACCTTCAGAAGCAGCTCAAGGTGACCGCCATCGCCGTCACGCACGACATGAAGGCGGCGTACAAGGTCGCCAGCCGCATCGCGATGTTCCACGAGGGGAAGGTGCTGCAGGTCGCGCATCCGGAGATCATCAAGATCAGCGACAACCCTTACGTGCGCCAGTTCGTGGACGGCAAGAGTGAAGGGCCGATCAAGATGAAGCTCAAGGAGTTCGAGGCGGAAGGCGCGTCCAACGCGCACCACGCCAAGGCCAGCTGATGATGACGCTCGAGACGAAGGTCGGCGCGTTCGTGCTGGGGGGCCTCTCGCTCCTCGCCACCGCCATTTTCCTGCTCGGCGACGTCACCTTCGAGAAGCGCTACACCCTCTACGGCCAGTTCTCCGACGTCGCCAACCTCTCCAAGGACGCCCCGGTCAAGCTCTCCGGCGTCGAGGTCGGCCAGGTCCGCTCGATCGAGCTCGTCGACGGCGGCGCGCGCGTCGTCATGTCCATCCGCAAGGGCGTCGACATGTACAACGACGCCGTGTTCTCGATCGGCTCGACCGGCATCATCGGCTCGAAGTACCTCCAGGTGGACCAGGGCTCCCGCGCCAAGGGCGTCATCCCGGCCAACTCGACCGTCCGCGGCGAGGACCCCGTCTCCATCGAGAAGTCCCTGACCAAGGCCCTCGCCAAGGTCGAGAAGCTCCTCGACAGCATGACCAAGGAAGGCCCCCGCGGCACGCTCGCCGAGAACCTGACCGAGACCGTGGCCAACGTCCGGGAGATGACGGCCAACCTCAACGACCTCATCGAGACGACGAAGCCCAAGCTCACTCGCGCGATGGACCGCACGGACGACATCACCGAGAAGCTCGACGCCCTGCTCGCGAAGTCGAACACGATGATGGCCAGCCTTAACACCAGCTCCGGTACCATCGGCGCTCTGCTCAACGACCAGAAGATCAAGGACGACGTGAAGGAGACGGTCGCCAGCGTGAAGGAAGCCGCCGGCACCGCGAAGGACGTCTTCGGCCGCATCACGCAGTTCCGCGTGTTCTGGAACTACGACTGGCGCTACGAGCACGCGGTGCGCACCTCGCGCGTGGACCTCGGCCTGAGGATCTCGCCGCGCGAGAACCGCTACTACTACGTCGGCGGCTCGAACCTGGCCAACATCAACGACGAGAAGCGCGGCAGCAAGACGGACTACGCGCGCCCCAACCAGATCGACGCCCTGATCGGCTGGGATAAGGACTGGTGGGACGTCGGCTTCGGCGTCATCCGCTCCGGCGGCGGCGCGCGCGTGACCTTGACCCCTTTCCACAAGGACCCCGTCCTCGGCCGCCTCTCCGTCACGGCCCAGGGCCACGACTTCGGCCGCAACCGCATCATCGAGGGGCGGCGCTTCTCCAAGCCCGCCTACGACCTCGGCGCGCAGATCAAGGTCCAGAAGCACGTCAGCCTCGGCGGCCGCGTCGAGGACATCGCCGAGGTCCCGCGCTACCAGAGCTGGATCAAGGTCATGTTCGAGGACACCGACATCGCCTATCTGTTCGGCATGGTGTCGTTCGGCGCCGCCGGCAGCAAGGGCCGCTCCAAGAAGTAGCGGGCCGTTTTCTCGCCCGCGGTCAGCGCGGAGACCTGGGAAAGGCCCACGGCGTCTTCTTTCGCAGCAGGGCCTCCAGCGCGTCGCGGAAAACCCCGTCGAGCCTCCCGCTCGGGTATTTGTGCCGCATCGCGGCCTGAGCTTCTTTCATGAGCCGGAAGAAGCTCTCGTCGGCGGTGAAGGCGATCCGGACCGCGTGGCGCGACGACGGCGGCTCTTGTTCGGGGGGCGCCGGACCGGCCGGCCCCTGAACGGGGGAGGGCGCCGCAGGCGAATCAATGGGAGGGGGAGCCTCTTCGGACGGCGGTGAGGTCCGGTCTGACGGCGGGAATCGCGCGACGGCCGACGGGGCCGGCGCTCCGCTCGGCGCGGCTTTCGACTCGGGCGCGGCCGGCGCCGAATCGGCGGCGGGCGGATCGAACAGGGGCGATCGCGGGCCGTCCGGGACCGTCAGGGGCGCCGCGAGCGCCGGCGCGATGAAGCGCACGACGTCGCGGCGCGGCTCCTCCGTCCGCCGGCTCGCGATGAGGCGCTCGACCTCCCAGACGCGTTTTCCCGCGGCGGCGCTGACGAGCGCGGCCGCGTCGGGATCCTTCAAGAAGGGATGCAGCAGGGCGATCGATTCGAGGGTGAGGCGTCCCTGGCGGAGGAGGGGGCCTATCGGTGGAAACAACTTGAGGGATCGGGCGGCACGGATACGGCGGTACGCCGCCGCTTCGGAGAACCCGAGCTTATGCACGCAGCACTCGAACAGAGAAACGTACGAGTGGTCTTTGTAGAGTCCACGCCGATCGGTCTCCGCCAAGGTTTCGACGAGGTCGCATATCGCGCCCCGCTCGATCTTCGCGAGTTCTATGAGACGCGCCCATAATTCCTCGGCGGACAGCTTCGAGATATTCACACCGTTCACAGATTCGCTCCCAAAAACTGTTGTTGACAACAGTTTTTACCCTCTCTATCAGACGATCGAGCCCCCGAAAAAGTTGCATGACGTAACCTTCGGTCGCCCGCTATGGCTATCGCGGCAGGCGCCTGCTATAAAACCCTATGCGCGCTCCGCTCCTCCTCGTCGCCGTCGTTCTGTCGGGCGCGCTCGCGCCCGCCCCCGCTCGCGCGTGGGAGGCGAAGGCGGCCAAGGTCGCCGAGCGCCTGAGCCGGCCGCGCACGCCGGCGGCCGCGCGCCGATGGCGCAAGCCGGGCTGGGCGCGGAAGATCAAGGCGCCGGAGGACAAGGTCTTCTGGACCGAGGCCCACGGAGGGAAGACCTTCGTGTTCGGCGTGGGCCTGGTGCGCGGCGTGGACAACCCCGGCCTGCGCGCGTCCGCCGCCGCCGACCGCGCCCGGGCGAGCCTGCTCGAAGCCAAGGAGGGCGCCCTGCTCGAGGGCTCGGAGATCCTCGACTGGTACCTGGACCGCCGCGGCGACATGTACGCCCTCGCCGTCCTGATCCGCTAGCCCTCCTAGGGAACATTTCCGGGGGCTCGGTCGTATGATAGGGGCGGGGAGGGGCTTGTCGTACGCATGTTCGACATGCTATACTCCTCGTCCCGACCCGACCGAGGAACGACCATGGCGCGATTAAAGACGGTTTTCCGATGCCAAGCCTGCGGCCACTCCGCCGGCAAGCCGATGGGCCAATGCCCGGGCTGCTCCGAGTGGAACACGATGGCCGAGGAAGTCATCGAGACCCGCCCCGGCAGCCTCGTGGAATCCGTCGCCGAGGCCCGCGGCCAGCTCACCGCCTTTTCCTCGGCGGTCACCGCGCTCAAGGACGCCGCCGAGACGCCGGAAAAGCGCACGCCGGTCGGCATGGCCGAGCTCGACCGCCTGTTCGGCGGCGGCATCGTCCCCGGACAGGTCATCCTGCTCGCCGGGCCTCCCGGCATCGGCAAGTCCACCTTGATGCTGCAGGCCGCGGCGAAGCTCGCCGAGACGGGTCCGTTCCTGTACGCGTCGGGCGAGGAAAGCCTGCGCCAGGTCTCGAGCCGCGCCAAGCGCCTCGGCCTGTCCTCCGAGCAGCTGTACCTCGTCTCCGAGTCCTCCCTGTCCAAGATCCTCGCCGCGATGGAGCAGGTCAAGCCGTGGGCGATGGTCCTCGACTCGATCCAGACGGTCACGCATCCCCAGCTCGCCTCGAGCCCGGGCTCCGTCGGCCAAGTGCGAGAGTGCGCCGCGGAGCTCGTGCGCGCCGCCAAGGCGAAGGACACCGTCGTCTTCCTGCTCGGCCACGTGACCAAGGACGGCTCGCTGGCCGGCCCCAAGGTCCTCGAGCACCTCGTCGACACGGTGCTGTATTTCGACACCGATAATCATGACGTGCTCCGCGTCCTGCGCGCCCAGAAGAACCGCTTCGGCCCCACCGACGAGCTCGGTCTGTTCGAGATGGGCGAAGCCGGTCTCAAGGAGGTCAAGGACGCGACCGCCTTCTTCGCGGCCGAGCTCGGCCGCGCCGCCGCTCCGGGCCGGGCGGTCTCCGTGGCCCTGGAAGGCTCGCGGCCGGTCCTCGTCGAGGTCCAGTCGCTGGTGGTTCCCACGCGCTACCCTCTTCCCCGCCGCATGTCCACCGGCCTCGACCTCAACCGCGTCCTCGTCCTGCTCGCGGCGATGGAGCGGCACATCGGCCTGCGCCTCGAGGACCGGGACTGCTTCGTCAGCCTCGCCGGCGGCCTGCGCCTGAAGGACCCGGCCCTCGACCTCGCCGCCTGCATGGCCGTCGCCGGCTCCTGGCGCGACAAATCCGTCCCCTCCGACATGGTCCTGCTCGGCGAGGTCAGCCTCCTCGGCGAGGTCGCCCGTGTCCCGCAGCTCGAGCTGCGCCTGCGCGAGGCGGCGAAGGCGGGTTTCAAGCGCGCCCTCGTGCCGGCGCGCGCGGCCAAGGACCTGCCCAGGACCTTGGGCCTGAGCGTCACGGGCGTCGCCGACCTGCGCGAGGCGGCGGAAGCCGCTTTCGGGGTCGAGTAGCGGCTCCCGATTTCGTAGAATAGACCCGTTCATTCCGTCATAACCTCCGTCGGGGGCATTCCATGTATACCGTCATCTTCCGTCTCGCCGTCGTCCTCATCTGTCCCGCCATCGTCTACTTCGGAAAGATCGCCCCGACCCCGGCCGGCCTGGGCATCGGCCTCGCGGTCGGCCTGTTCATCGTCGGCATCGAGTACCTGGTCGCCGAGCTCAACCTGCTGACCTTGATCACCGGCGTGCTCGGCGTCGCGGTCGGCATCATCGTCTCGCGCCTCGTCGACTACTCGGTCTTCCAGATGGGCAACGAGGAGATCTACAAGGTCTGGGACAAGTACTCGCTGCTCCGCTTCTTCGCGTTCGGCGTCCTCGGCTTCGTCATCGCCCTGCGCAAGGCGCCCGAGCTCGACGACCTCGACAAGGACCTCCTCAAGATGGGCAAGAAGCGCGGCTCCGACCTGAAGATCCTCGACTGCAACGCGATCATCGACGGCCGCGTCGCCGAGGTCGTGGAGACCCACTTCCTCTCCGGCACGCTCGTGGTTCCCCGCTTCGTCCTGACCGAGCTGCACCGCCTCGCCGACGCCGAGGACCCGATGAAGCGCGCCCGCGGCCGCCGCGGCCTCGACATCCTCGCCCGCCTCCAGGAAGGCCACGTCGTCCCCGTGCGCATCCTCGACAAGGACGTCCCCGAGATCGCCGAGATCGAGGGCAAGGTGGTCAAGCTCGCCCGCGAGATGGGCGCGCGCATCGTCACCACCGACTTCAACGTCAACAAGGTCGCCACCCTCGAGGGCGTGACCGTGCTGAACGTCAACGACCTCTCCTCCGCGCTCAAGACCGTGGTGCTTCCCGGCGAGACGATGAGCGTGTTCGTCATGAAGGACGGCAAGGAGCGCGAGCAGGGCGTGGGGTTCCTGGACGACGGCACGATGGTGGTCGTCGAGGACGGCCGCCGCTCCGTCGGCAAGCGCCTCGAGGCGACGGTGACCTCGATCCACCAGACCTCCAACGGCCGCATGATCTTCGCGAAGGCCCGTCCCGAGGTCCGCGCGGAGCGCCTGCCCGCTTAGATGCGCGCCGCGGCGATCATCGTCTCGGGCGGCTCGGGCTCCCGGATGGGGCGCCCGAAGCAGTTCCTGCCGCTGGCGGGTTCGACGGTCGCGGAGCTGTCGCTCAAATGCTTCGTGTCGATGGCCGAGGTCGAGTCCGTCGTCCTCGTGCTCGGCGCGGATTCGTTCAAGGAGCACGGCGCGCGCCTCTCCGGCGGGAAGGTCACGGTCGTCGAGGCCGGCCCGACCCGCATGGGCTCGGTGCGCAACGGCTTCGCCGCCCTGCCTAATAACATCGAGATCGTGGCGGTGCACGACGGCGCGCGATCGATGATCACGCCCGAGATCGTCCGCGCGACCTTCGCCGAGGCCGCGAAGTCCGGAGCGGCGGTCGCCGCCGTCCCGGTCAAGGACACCCTGAAAATCGTCGAGCGAAGCGAGACGACCGTGGCCGAGACCCCCGAGCGGGCCCGTTTCTGGGCCGCGCAGACGCCGCAGACCTACCGCTATTCCATCCTGAAGGAAGCCCTCGAGAAGTTCGCGGGCGACGCCGACGCCACCGACGAGTCCCAGCTCGTCGAGCGCTGCGGCCACAAGGTCTCGGTGGTGGAATCGAGCTACGAGAACTTCAAGATCACCACCCCGGAGGACATCACGATGGCGGGCGCGATCATCGAGGCCCGCGAGGGCGGACGCCGCGAGAGCCGGACCGGATTCGGCTACGACATCCACAAGCTGGTGGAGGGCCGGGAGCTGTGGCTGGCGGGGGTCAAGCTCCCGCACACGAAGGGCCTTCTCGGCCATTCCGACGGCGACGCCGTCCTCCACGCGTCCTGCGACGCGGTCCTGGGCGCCCTCGGTCTGGGCGAGATCGGCATCGCCTTCCCGCCCACCGACACGAAGTTCAAGGGGCTGGCCTCGAAGGACATCGTGGCCAACACCTTGGAGAAGGTCGCCGCCTCCGGCGGCGAGATCGTGCACCTCGACGCGACCCTCATCGCCGAGGAGCCCAAGCTCAAGCCCCATTACGAGAAGCTCAAGGCCTCGCTCGCCGCGCTGTTCAAGCTCCCCGAGTCGCGCGTGAGCCTCAAGGCGAAGAGCAACGAAGGACTCGACGCGATCGGCCGCGGAGAGGCCATCGCCTGCCACGCCGTGGCCACCGTCCTCGCCCGCTGACGCCGGGGTGCCTTACCTCCTCATCGCCGTCTCCAACATCCTCGGCGGCTCGACGTACGCGGTCACGACCGCGGCCCTCAGGGGCTTCCCCGAGAAGGACCTGATGCTCCTGCGCATGGCCCTGTGCGCGGCCTTGTTCGTGCCGATGGCCTGGCTCGGCCGCCGGCGGCTGGCGAAGGCGACGCGCGCGGACTGGGCGAGGATCTGGGCCGTCGGGATCTTCGGCTACGCCCTGCCGCTCGCGCTCGGCACCTACGGGGTCAAGCTGTCGTCCGCGACGAGCGCGTCCTTGCTCGTCGGCATCGAGCCGGTCACCATCGTCCTGCTCTCGGCGCTCTTCCTCGGCGAGGCCTTGACCGGCCTGAAGGTCCTGTCGCTCGTCCTCGGCCTGACCGGGGCGATGTTCATCGCCTTCCAGGGTTTCCCGAGCCTGTCGGGAGTCTTCACGGACCGCCTGAAGGGGGACCTGATCCTGGCGTTCCACGGCAGCTGCTGGGCGCTGTACAGCGTGCTCGGCAAATCGGCCCTCGAGCGGGTGGACCCGCTCGATTTCACGGCCGTCACCTCGATCATCGGCTTCGCCGGGGTCGCGCTGTGGGCCGCCCCGGGCGTGAGCCCCGCCTCCTGGGGGACGGTCGCGCCCGCGGCCTGGCTCGCCATGGCCTACCTCGCCGTCGCCGGCGGCTTCCTCGCGGTCATCCTCTGGAACGTCGCCCTCAAGAAGGTCGAGGCCTCGAAGGTGGCCAACTTCATCTTCCTCCAGCCGGTCGTGGGCGTGCTCCTCGGGGTCGGCCTGCAGGGGGACCCGCTCACGCGCTGGAGCATGGCCGGCGGCGCCCTCGTCCTCGGCGGCATGTACGTCGCGACGCGGTCGCATTAATGGGACGCGGCCGTCCTGACCTCACCGTTGCGTGACTCCCGCGTCGGGGGTATACTGCCCGATATGGAGCCGTCCCTGAAGGACTGGTACAAGGACGCGGTCATCTACGAGCTACGCGTGCGCTCGTTCTGCGATTCCAACGGCGACGGCGTGGGCGACCTGCCCGGGCTGACGGGGAAGCTCGACTACCTCAAGGACCTGGGCGTGACCGCGCTGTGGCTGCTGCCGATCTGCCCGTCGCCGATGCGCGACGACGGCTACGACACCGAGGACTACGAGGGCGTGCACCCCGAGACGGGCACGCTCGACGACTTCAAGGCCTTCGTCGCGGCGGCGCACGAGCGCGGCCTGCGGGTGATCACGGAGCTCGTCCTCAACCACACCTCGGACCGCCATCCCTGGTTCCAGCGGGCGAGGCGTGCGCCGCCGGGCCACCCCGACCGCGATTGGTACGTCTGGAGCGACGACCCGAAGCGCTACGCCGGCGTGCGCGTCATCTTCAAGGACTTCGAGGAATCGAACTGGGCGTGGGACGAGGAGGCCAAGGCCTGGTACTGGCACCGCTTCTACTCCCACCAGCCGGACCTCAACTTCGACAGCCCCGCGGTGCGCGACGCGATGCTGCAGGTCGTGGATTTCTGGCTCGGGCTGGGGGTCGACGGCCTGCGCCTCGACGCGGTCCCGTACCTGTTCGAGCGCGAGGGCACCTCCTGCGAGAACCTCCCCGAGACGCACGATTTCCTGCGCGCGCTGCGCGCGCACGTCGACTCCCGCTGGCCGGGGCGGATGCTGCTGGCCGAGGCCAACCAGTGGCCGGACGACGCCGTGCGCTATTTCGGCGCGGGCGACGAGTGCCACATGGCCTTCCACTTCCCGCTGATGCCGCGCCTGTTCATGGCGATGCGCCGCGAGGAGCGGCGCCCGATCACGGAGATCCTGGCGCGCACGCCGGACATCCCCGAGTCCTGCCAGTGGGCGCTGTTCCTGCGCAACCACGACGAGCTGACGCTCGAGATGGTGACCGACGAGGACCGCGACTACCTGTGGCGGGAGTACGCCAAGGACCCCCAGGCGCGCATCAACCTCGGCATCCGCCGGCGGCTGGCCCCTCTCCTCAACAACGACCGCAGGCGCATGGAGCTGATGAGCGCGCTGCTGTTCTCCTTGCCGGGCACGCCGGTGCTGTATTACGGCGACGAGATCGGCATGGGCGACGACGTGCGCCTGGGCGACCGCAACGGCGTGCGCACGCCGATGCAGTGGAGCCCGGCCGTCAACGCGGGCTTCTCGAGCGCGGACCCGGGGCGGCTCATCCTGCCGCTGGTCGAGGACCCCGAGTACCACTGGCGGACGGTGAACGTCGAGACCCAGGCGCGCAACGAGAGCTCCCTGCTCAACTGGACCAGGCGCCTGATCGCCCTGCGCGACCGCCATCGCTGCTTCGGCCGGGGGGGGACGGTGTTCGTGGACGCGGGCACCGACAACGCGCTGGCCTTCGTGCGCGAGTGCGCCGAGGACCGCGTGCTGTGCGTCTTCAACCTGACCCGCTTCACCCGCCCGCTCTCTCTGGACCTGAGCCGCTGGAAGGGGATGGTGCCGGTCGAGATGTTCGGCGGGACCCCCTTCCCCGTCGCCGGCGAGGGCCGTTGGCCGCTGACGCTCGGCCCGCGCGGCTTCTGCTGGTTCACGCTCGAGGCGCCCAGATGAGCGTGCCCCGCGACCTTGTCCTCGCGTTCGGGCGCTCCGCGGCGCGCGGCGAGAAGTGGCTGATCGCCCTCGACTTCGACGGGACCCTGGCGCCGATCCGCCGTGCCCGCTCGGAGGCGCAGCTGCCGCCCGCGCGCCGGCTGGCGCTGGAGCGGCTCGGCCGCATGCCGGGCGTGCGCGTCGTCATCGTCAGCGGGCGCGGCCTGTCGGACCTGCGCCGCCGCTGCCGGATCCGGGGCGCGGCCCTCTCCGGCGAGCACGGCATGAGCCTGACCGGCTTCGGGCGCGACTGGGCTCATCCCGCGACCGTCCGCCTCCATCGCGAGAGCCGGGCGCTGGCCCGAGCGGCCGCGAAGCTCACCTCGGCGATGGCCGGCGTCGAGGTCGAGGAGAAGCGCACCTCGGTGACCGTCCATTGGCGCAGGTCGCCGGCGGTGCGGCGGCATCCCGAGGCCCTCGGCGGCGCGCTGATGGGGCTGCTCCACGCGGGGTGGAGGATCGCCTCGGGGAAGTGCGTGTGGGAACTGCGGCCTGACCTCGCGCGCGGCAAGGGCGACGCCATCCTCCTCGCCCAAAGACGGATGGGGGCGAGGGTGCGGGTCCTGTTCGTCGGCGACGACGCGACCGACGAGGAGGGCTTCCGCCGGCTCGGCCGCGGGGCGTGGACCGTCCGGGTCGGCCGGGGCGAGACGGCCGCCCGCTGGCGCCTCCGCGGGCCGGAGCATGTCGACGCCCTGATCGCCTCGCTGTCCGAGGCGCGCCTTCAGGCGGGCTCGCCGCCGTCTCCCGGGCGGACGCGGCCGAGGTCGTCGACGAGGCGCGCCCCCCAGCGGTAGATGTTGCTCTCGCGCACGGCCTCCCGCATCGACTCCCAGCGCCGCCGCCGCTCCCCGGGCTCCATCTCCACGGCCTCGCGCAGGGCGTCGGCCACGCGCTCGACGTCGTAAGGGTTGACGATCAGCGCGTCGCGCAGCTCGCGCGACGCCCCCGTGAAGCGGCTCAGGATCAGGACGCCCGGCTCCTCGCGGTCGGAGGCGACGTACTCCTTGGCGACGAGGTTCATGCCGTCGTGCAGCGAGGTGACCGCGCACACGTCGGCGACGCGGTACCAGCGCGCCACCTCGGTCCGCTCGTGGTGGGCGACCGCCAGCACGATCGGCCTCCAGTCCTTGTGCTCCTTCGAGGCGAAGCGGGCGTTGATCCGCTCGGCCTCCTTCTTGACCTCCTCGACGAGGTCGCGGTAGCGGGGGATGGTCGTGCGGCTCGGCGCGCCGAGCTCGACGAAGACGAAGCGGCCGAGGTAGGCGGGATTGGCCTCGAGGAAGCGTTCGACGGCCAGGAAGCGCTCCGCGATGCCCTTCGTGTAATCGAGACGGTCCACGCCGAGCGCGAGGATGGTCCCCTTCGCGCCGACCGAGCGCATCAGCTCCTCCTTCGAGGGGAGCGGGCCGGCGTCCTCCTCCATCGCGACGCTGATCGGGTACGGCTTGACCAAGGTGGAGTGCGTCCCGCGCCGCACCGAGAAATGCTCCCAGTCGATGCGGCATTCGAGCGCCCGGTCGACGGTCTCCAGGAAGTTGTTGCAGTGGTACTGGATGTGGAAGCCCAGCACGTCGGCGCCGAGCATCCCGTCGAGGATCTCGCGCTGCCAGGGGCAGATGCCGAAGGCCTCGGGGTTCGGCCAGGGGATGTGCCAGAACAGGGAGACGCGCGCGTCGGGGCGCGCCTCCTTGATCATGCGCGGGAGGAGGGCGAAGTGGTAGTCCTGGATGAGCACGCAGGGCTCGTCGACGCCGGCGATCTCGGCGAGGACCGCGTCGGCGAAGAGCCGGTTGACGGCGTGGTACTGCTTCCAGTCCTCGGCCCGGAACTGCGGGCGCGCGTGGGCGATGTGGCACAGCGGCCACAGGCCCTCGTTGGCGAAGCCGTAGTAGTAGCCGTCCTCCTGCTCCTTCGTGATCCAGACGCGGCGCAGCGAATACCGCGGCTCCTCGGGCGGCACGCGCACGCGGTCGGCCTGGTCCACCGTCTCGCGGTCGGCGTCGCCCGCTCCGTGGGCGACCCAGGTGCCGCCGCAGGCCTTGAGGATCGGCTCGACGCCGGAGACCAGCCCGCTCGCGGGCCGCAGGACGCGGATCTTCCCGTCGCGGCGCACGTGGATGTACGGCTCGCGGTTGGCGACGACGATCATCGGCCTGCCGCGCAGGCGCTCCTTGGCGTGCTCCTTGAGCCGGTCGGGGGTCCAGATCGACTGGCCGCTGTGGCGAAGGCGCGCCTCGGCCTCCGCCGCGGCGCGCGCGGTCTCGAGGCTCTTCGCGAGCCCCTCGGCCTCCGAGGCCACGGAGCCGAGCAGGCCCCCCGGCGGCGGCGCCGCCCCGCGGCCCTCGCCGGCGCGCTGAAGGCGCATCCATTCCGCGGTCCTCTCGATCGGGGCGAGGATGTCGAAGCGCACGATCCAGAGAGTGATCGCGGTGATGAGCAGGACCTGGGTGAGCAGGCGGAAGAAGCCGCGCCGCCACACCTCGCGCACGCCCGCGTCGACATGGCTCGCGTCCTGGAACACGGCGAGGAAGCCGGGGGAGTTCTCCAGCGGCGCCGCGCAGCGATGGAGCGCCCCGCCGGGGATCAGGCCGCAGTCGATGACGCCGTCGGCCCGGGGAGGGGGAGAGGACTCCGGCAGGCCGGCGGTGGCGACGAGGGTCTTGCCGTCCGGGGCGTGCAGGGATATCCCGCGCAGGCGCCTGCGGCCGCTGAACTTGTCCGCGATGCGCGAAAGGGCCTTCGCGTCGGCCCGCTTGGCGAGAGGCTCGGTCGCCTCGCGCAGGCTCTCGGCGAGCAAGGCGCCGCGATGGTTGAGCTCTTCGAGGAGGTGGGCTCGCTCGCCCCGCGCCTGATAGAAGGTCCAGCCGGCCGAGACGAGGGCCGCGGCCAGGACGATGGAGACGATGAGCCGGGTGGTGACGCGCATGAATTCGTGGGATGGCGGCCCGACCATCCGATCCTCCGGGGCGCTCTCGCTCCGGACCCTTTGGCTGATTGTACGACAATCAGCGGCCGCCCGACGGAACGAATTCCGCGGCCCGGAGTATTGTATTATAAATAGAATGATATCGTGATATGAAATTGAATAAACAAATATGACCTCCGACCTCAACTACCGTCATCTGCGTTATTTCTGGGTCTGTGCCAAGGCCGGCCGGGTCACGGCCGCGGCCAAGGAGCTCAAGCTCTCCCAATCGGCGTTGAGCCTTCAACTCGGGAGCCTCGAGCGCTCCATCGGAAGGAGGCTGTTCAACCGTACTCGGAGCGGGCTGGAATTGACCGAGGGCGGGCGGACCGTGTTCAAGCATTGCGAGCGGATCTTCGCGCACGGCGCGGCGCTCTCGGCGGCCCTCCGCGGCGGGGAGGGCTCGAGTCCGACCGTCATCCGGTTGGGCGTGTCGTCGGCGCTCGGCCGCGAGGCGGCGATGACTTTCTTCGAGCGCCTCGGCGAGATCAAGAACGCCATGGTCACCATCTACGTCGGCCCGCGCGACGACGTCCAGGAAAGGCTCGCGCGCTGCCGGCTGGACATCGCCGTCTGCGGGGCGGACCTGGCCGTCCAGCTCGGACCCGGGTTCCGCGGCAGGCGTATCGAGACGCTCCCGATCAATTTCATGGCGGCCCCGGCCCTCGCGCGTTCTCTCGCCGGCTTCCCTTATAAAGGACAGAGCGTGCCGGTGCTCCTTCGGACCCGGGACTACGCGCCCAGGCTCGAGGTCGAACGCTTCCTGCGGGACCGCGGCGTGGCGCCGCTGACCGTCGCCGAAAGCGAGGACTCGGACGTCCTCCAATCGCTGGCGCGGCAAGGGCGCGGCGTGGTCGCGCTCCACCGCCGCTCGGCTCAAGCCGACCTGGACTCGGGCCGGCTCGTGCGGATAGGCCCCGCCTCGACCGGCCTGCACCACGAGATGTGGGTGATCACTTCCGCGCACGAGTCCGTCGATCCGGCCGTGCGAAAGGCCATCGCCTTGGCTCACCGGGCATGAGGAACGCCGCGTCCGAGGCGAAGCGCCTGTCGCGCCTGATCCTCGACCATCGCTACGGCTTCGTCCTGTTCTGCTTCATCGCGGCCGCGGGCCTCACCGGCGTCGCCTGCGTGTGGTTCATGTGGGGCTTCGAATGGGTCTTCGCCCGCCGCATCACGGGGGCCTGGCGCTGGGTCACGACGCCGCTCCTCTTCGTCGCCGCGGTCGAGCTCATCCGCCGCTTCGCGCCGTGCGCCGCGGGCACGGGCATCCCCCAGGCCATCTACGCGGCGCAGAACCTCGAGCCCCGCACGGAAGAGCGTCTGGCGCCGTTGACCTCGGCGAGGACGCTCGCGATCAAGGTCCTGGCCCTGTATGTCGGCCTATGGGCGGGCGCCTCGACGGGCCGGGAAGGACCCACCGTACACGTCGCCGCCTGCATCTTCGTGGGCATCATCCTGCTCGTGCGGCGTTTCTCCGGGATCAAGGTGGAGCTCCGCTCGGCCGTGATCGCCGGGGGCGCGGCGGGCATCGCGGCCGCCTTCAATACCCCCCTGGCCGGGGTCACCTTCGCGATCGAGGAGCTGACCGCCGATTCGTTCGGGAGCATCAAGGAGTTCGTCATCATGTCCATCATCCTCGCCGCGATCACGGCGAAGGTCCTGACGGGCGAATACCTCTATTTCGGCCGGCTGTCCGAGCCTCCGTCGATCCCGCTCTCCGCCGTCGTCCTGATCGGCCTGACGGGCGGCGCCCTCGGCGCGTTCTTCTCGACGGCGATCCTCCGGGGCCAGCGCTTCCTCGCGGGGGCGCAAGCCCGCTACCGCTACGCCCTGCCCGCGTTCTTCGGCCTGTGCCTCCTCGTCGTGTCCGCGGTCTCGATGGCGGACGTCCTGGGCCCGGGGAACGAGGCGGCGCAGGCTTTGGTCCGCGGCGAGTTCGGCGCCTGGGCGTGGCAGTTCCCCGCGGCGAAGATGGCGGCGACGCTCGTGACCTACTGGGCGGGGCTCGCGGGCGGCATATTCGCGCCCTCCCTCTCGATCGGCGCGGCCATCGGGTCCGACGTCGGCCGGCTGCTGGGCGCCTCCGTCGCGAGCTGCGCGCTCGTCGGCATGGCCGCCTTCCTGTCCGGCACGATCCAGGCGCCGATCACCTCGTTCGTCATCATCTTCGAGATGACTGGGCATCATCAGATGCTCCTGCCGGTCATGCTCGCGGCCTTGATCGGATTCATGACCGCCAAGGTCCTGGGCGCGGAGCATCTGTATCAGGAGCTGTCGAAGAACTACGCTTCGCTCTTGGCCGATGCCCCGGCCTGAGCCTCCTCGGGTTCAGCCGCCGCGGTGCCGGTAGAGCATCCACAATAGGGCCACGATCAGGAGCGCGATCATCTGCGCGGAAGGCGCCAGGAACCAGCGCTTCTCGCGCGGCTTCAGGATCTGGCCCGCTACCCCCAAGGTCGTGGCCGAGATGACGGCGAACGCGGTGAGCGCGTGGTAGGGGTGCACCGCCGCGAAGAACGGCCCGGGCGACGCCCAGTCGAGCGGCAGGAACAGGAGCATGTTGAAGGCGTTGCTGCCGAAGATGTTGCCCATCGCCAGGTCCGGGGCGCCGATGCGGATGGCCGTGATCGTCGACACCAGTTCAGGAAGCGAGGTGGCCAACGCGAGCGCCGTGGTCCCGACGAAGGTCTGCCCGAGGCCGCTGAGCGCCGAAAGGCGTTCCGCGGCCTCCGCGAGGCGCGGCGCCACATAAAGGATCACCGCCGCGGCGGCGAGATAGCCGATCACGGGGCGTGCCAGGGCCCGGCTGAAGCGCGGGTGGGGGCGCGTCGCTTCGGAGGCGACCTCCTCGAGGTCCTGGTCGAGCCAGGTCAGGCGCAGGCCGACGAGGTAGACGGCGAGCAGGCCCCAGGACAGGGCGCCCGCGCCCAGGATCTCCGGCCCGCCTCCCGAGGCGGCGGCCAGCCCGACCCAGGCCGTCAGGAACACCGCGTGCAGGGCGGTGAGCGAGTGCTGACGGGAGTCGGAGCCGAACGCCCGGCGGGGCGAGAACCCAGCGGCGTCGATGACGGCGAGGATGAGCAGGTTCATCAGGCTGCTGCCGAGGAGGTCGCCGGCGGCCAGGTCGGGGGTGCCCTGGCGCACGGCGCTCAGGTCCACGCTCAGCTCGGGGAGCGAGGTGGCCCCGGCCAGGAACACGCTGCCGACGAGCACTCGCCCGAGCCCGCTCAGCTCGGCGATCCTGTCCGCGCAGCGGGTCAGCACGGTGCCCGCGGCGAGGATCGCAAGCCCGCTGACGAAGAATACGACGAGAGCTTCGGTCACGAGCGGAGCCTACCTAATTGCCGTCGAATCGGGAATGCCGTGCATGTTAATTCCCGGCGACTGGCCGTTGCGTTGCGTTTTCAAGAAGAAGGAGATCTCATGAGTGCGAAACGAACCAACGGGCCCAAAGTCCTATTGGCATGGGATATCGAGGACCCTGCACCGGCGGCGCTCGCCTCCGTGCGGCGGATGATCGACGGTGGAGCGAAGGCCGCGGCGGTGTACGTGGCGTCGCCCGCGTTCATGGCGATGCCCGACTGGGACCGGCGGACGCTCCGGGCGGCCTGGCGCGGCAAACTCCGGAAGCAAGGCATCGAGCTGATGTTCGAGGAGGGAGCCGTTGTGCCGCGGCTTCTTTCGTTCATAGCGCAAACGAAACCGGACCTCGTTGTTTTGGGAACGAAGTCCTCGGGCTGGATCGAGAGCCTGCTGCTCGGTTCCGTCGCCAAGAGCGTGCGAAGGCGTTCCTCCTCGCCGGTGCTGATCGTCCCGGCCGGAAAAAAACGTTGAACCGTTCAGCCCCTTCGGATGAAGAAGAGAACGGCGAAGGCCATGATGGCCATGGTCAAGATCGGCATGATCCCTCCATGCGGCGTGCGGCCGGCGTCCCGTCCCTGTGTTCAGCCGCAACGGTCGTGCCTTTTCCGCGGAATGGAGGTGAGCCGGGCGGCTCGCTATTTCCTAGAATAGGGCCATGGCCCTGCGCCTCTACAACAGCCTGACCCGCGCCAAGGACGACTTCGCGCCGTCCGCGCCTCCCAAGGTCTCCTTATACACCTGCGGTCCCACGGTCTACAACTACCAGCACGTGGGCAACTACCGCACCTACGTCTTCGAGGACGTCCTCGTCCGCACGCTCAAGCTCCTGGGCTATCAGCCGGCGCGCGTGATGAACATCACCGACGTCGGCCATCTGACCAGCCAGGGCGACGAGGGCGAGGACAAGATGGAGGTCGGCGCGGCGCGCGAGGGCAAGAGCGCCTGGGACATCGCCAAGTTCTACACCGAGGCCTTCCTGTCCGACTGCAAGGAGCTCAACCTCCTCCCCGCCGACACCTTGTGCAAGGCGACCGACCATATCCCCGAGCAGATCGCGCTCGTGCAGAAGCTCGAGGCCAAGGGCTTCGTGTACAAGACCGCCGACGGCCTCTACTTCGACACCGCCAAGCTCCCCGACTACGGCAAGCTGATGACGAAGGAGCACCTCGAGGGCCTGAAGTCCGGCGCGCGCATCGAGGCCAACGCCGAGAAGCGCCACATCACCGATTTCGCGCTGTGGAAGTTCTCTCCCGCGGGCTCGACGCGCCAGATGGAGTGGGAATCTCCCTGGGGCAAGGGCTTCCCGGGCTGGCACATCGAGTGCTCGGCGATGGCGATGCGCTTCCTGGGCGAGACGCTCGACATCCACTGCGGCGGCATCGACCACGTGCCGGTGCACCACACCAACGAGATCGCCCAGTCCGAGGGCGCGACCGGCAAGCCGTTCGCCAAGGTCTGGATGCACGCCGAGTTCCTGCTGATGAACAACGCGAAGATGGCCAAGTCCTCCGGCGGGTTCGTGAAGCTCTCCGACCTGAAGGAGAAGGGCTTCTCGCCGCTCGACTACAAGTACCACTGCCT
>Ga0255338_1003083_pt1 | contig 21245 bp, 25 predicted proteins | sample MeOH1_35cm_T4_19_FD_203715 | JGI IMG/M metagenome (GOLD analysis project Ga0255338, IMG submission 203715) | Sandy soil microbial communities from University of British Columbia, Vancouver, Canada - MeOH1_35cm_T4_195 | ecosystem: Engineered > Artificial ecosystem > Sand microcosm > Unclassified ...
GTCAACGGCCTCGACCAGATCACGCCGGAAACCCGCAAGGCGATCCGCTCGCTCGACGTCGTCGAGGAAAGCGTGCTGCGCTAGGCGCCGCGTTGCGCGCGGCCCGGGGTTGCGTGAGACCGGAGTTGCGGCAGCCCCGGCAGCGGCAGGCTGCGAGGCCGCCTACCCGAGAATCAGCTTCAGGTCGTCGGCCAGCGCCTGCGCCCCCGCTCCATAGCGCACGTACAGGCGCAGCCGCCCCTTGGGGTCGTAGACATAGCTGGCGGCCGAATGGTCCATGGTGTAGCTGCCGGGGGTGCTGCCCGGCACCTTGCGGTAGAACACCTTGAAGTCCTTGGCCACCGCGGCCGTCTCCTCCGGCGTGCCGCGCAGGGCGATGAAGTCGGGCCCGAAGTTCTGCACGTAGGCCTTCAGCACCTCGGGCTTGTCCCGCTCGGGGTCGAGCGAGATCAGCACCGGCTGCACCTTGGCGCCATCGGCGCCGAGCAGCTTCTTCGCCTCGGCGATCTCGGCCAGCGTGGTGGGGCAGGCATCCGGACATTGCGTGTAGCCGAAGAACACGACCACCGCCTTGCCCTGGAAGTCCCCCACGCTGCGCGGCTTGCCTTCGGTATCGGTCAGCCTGAAATCGCGGGCGTAGTCGGCGCCGGTGATGTCCACCGCCTTGAAGGGCGGCTTGGTCTCGACGCCGCAGCCGGCCAGCAGCGCCGCGGCGCCGGAGAGGGAGAGGAAATTGCGTCGCAGCATGCTCAGAGCAGGTAATGGTCCACCAGCAGGGCCGCGAACAACGCGCTCAGGTGGATGAGCGAGAAGCGGAAGGTCTTGCGCGCCAGCGCATCGGAATACTCGCGCCAGAGCCGGAAACCGTACCACGTGAAGCCGACGCTGAGCACCAGGGCCGCCGCGAGGTAGAACCAGGAGCTCATGCCGTAGGCGAAGGGCATCAGGCAGGCCGCGAACAGCACGATGGTGTACAGCAGGATCTGCAGGCGCGTGAACTCGTTGCCGTGCGTCACCGGCAGCATGGGCAGGCCGGAGCGGCGGTAGTCCTCCACCCGGTACAGCGCCAGCGCCCAGAAGTGCGGCGGCGTCCAGAGGAAGATGATCAGGAACAGGATCAGCGCTTCGGGGCCGACGTCGCCGCGCAGCGCGGCCCAGCCCAGCACGGGCGGCATGGCGCCGGAGGCGCCGCCGATCACGATGTTCTGCGGCGTCAGCGGCTTCAGGATCACGGTGTAGACCACCGCGTAGCCGATGAAGGTGGCCAGCGTGAGCCACATGGTCAGCGGATTGACCAGGTCGTACAGCAGCCAGGAGCCGATCGCGCACAGGATCGCGGAAAAGGCGAGCGCCTGCCGGTCGCTCAGCTCGCCCTTGGCCGTGGGGCGCCAGGCGGTGCGGCGCATCTTGGCGTCGATGCCTTTTTCCACCAGGCAGTTGAAGGCCGCCGCCGCGCCGGCCACCAGCCAGATGCCGAGGGCGGCGATGGCGCCGATGCGCAGGTCCTGCAGCGAGGGCAGGCCGGGGATGGCCAGCACCATGCCGATGACGGCGCAGAACACGATCAGCTGGATCACGCGCGGCTTCATCAGCGCGTAGTACTGGCGCGCGATGGAGGCGTTCATGCCGACACCTCGCGCGCGTCGCGGGCGTTCGCCGCGGCGACCGGCTGCGCGCGGCTCTCGCGCAGCGCCCAGGTGAGCGCCACCACCAGCGCCGCCGCCCCGCCGGTATGGGCGACGGCCGCGACGAGGGGCCAGTCCAGCACCACGTTCGACAGGCCGCTGGCGAACTGCCACACCAGCAGCAGCGCGATGGCCCGCGCGCTGCGATGCAGCGCCCCGGAGCGCAGCCGCCAGGCCAGCACGCCCAGCACCACGAACACCGCGTACGCCACCAGCCGGTGCGTGTAGTGGATCGCCGTGAGGGCCGCGAAGTGGATGTGCTCGCCGGCGCCCGTCATGCCCAGCGGCCGCCACAGCTCGAAGGCCTGGCGCAAGTCCATGGCCGGCCACCAGCTGCCCTGGCAGGCCGGGAAGGTGCTGCACGCGAGCACCGCGTAATTGGTGCTCACCCAGCCGCCCAGCGCCACCTGCAGCCACAGCAGCCCATAGGCGGCGACCAGCCAGTGGCGGGTGGGCGCGGGGATCAGGAAGGCGCCCGTGCCGCGCTGTGCCTGCCGGTACGCCACCTCCTGCACCGTCAGCAGCGCCAGCAGCACCAGCCCTCCCAGCAGGTGCAGAGTGACGATGGCGGGGAACAGCTTCATGGTCACCGTCAGCGCGCCGAAGGCGCCCTGCAGGCAGACCCAGGCGAAGGTGAAGGCCGGCCAGCGCGGTTGCACCGGCACGCCGCGCTTGCGCTGCAGCCAGGTCGCCACCGCCAGCGTGGTGATCAGCACGCCCACGCCGGTGGCGAGGTAGCGGTGGATCATCTCCACCCAGGCCTTGCCGTGCGTGACCGGGCCGGTGGGCATGCGCGCCTCCTCGGCGCGGATCTGCGCGATCGCGCCGGTGGGGCTGGCGTTGCCGTAGCAGCCCGGCCAGTCGGGGCAGCCCAGGCCAGAATCGGTGAGGCGCGTGAAAGCGCCGAACAGCACCAGGTCGAAGGTGAGGAACAGCGTCAGCAGCGTGAGCGCCGCCAGGCGCTGCGCCGGCGCGGCCTTCTTGTTGCGCAGCCACACCCAGGCGAGCGGCCCCGAGGCCACGGCGAGCCCCAGCAGGGCCATCCGCAGCACGGGGCTGAAGTCGTACAGCGAAGCATCGGCCATGGCGTCAGTTCGCGCTGCGACCCGGCTGGTCCCAGCCGGCGGAGGCGCGCATCAGGCGCTCGAGGTCGGAGCGCACCTTGCTGGCGGCGGCGACTTCCTGCGTGGGCGGGAAGCGCATCATCCAGTGGCCCATCGGGTCGATCACGTAGAGATGGTCGGCAAGCTGGTGGCCGCGCGCCGGCGCGAGCCACTGCGCGAGCTGCGCGCCGTCGACCCGCAGCACCGTGGCCTGGGCCAGCGCGGGCTTCAGGCTGTCGCGCACCGGCGCGTCGTCGGGGATCAGCCAGACCCAGTCGAGCCGGTCCTTGTCCTTGCCCAGCGCCTCGCGCAGCTGCCGCTGCAGGTACAGGTGGCGCTCGCAGCCTGGCGCGCAGGCGCCGCCGGCCACGCTCACCAGCAGCCACTGGCCTTGCAGGGTGGGCAGGCTCACGCGCTGGCCGGCCAGGTCGGTGCCGGTGAGGGACGGAATCGGCCGCTGCGGCTCGATCAGCTCGCCGTAGCTGCGCCGGCCCTCCGGCCGCACCACGTAGTAGGCCAGGTAGGAGGCGACCACCGGGGCGGCGCACACCAGCGCCACCAGCAGCATCTTCCAGCGCCCGGAGCGGGTGCGCTGCGCGTCGGCCAGGGCGGCCTCCTGCGGCAGCGGCAGCGAGTGCACCGTGAGCCCGAGCGGCTGGTCAAGCATGCCGGGCTTGGCGGCGGGGGAGGACGAGTTGGAACCAGACATAGAGGATCGCGATCAGCGCGGCGATGGCCCACCACTGGAAGGCGTAGCCGAAGTTCTTTTCCGCCCCGCTGCCGGCCTGCGGCCATTGGCGCAACAGGCCCTCGGAGGCGGCGCCCGACTGCTGCACCGAGTAAGGCAGCAGCGGCAGGCCGGTTTCCGCGCGGAACCGGGTCAGGTCGAGATTCTGCCGGATCGGCCCCGTCTCTTCCTTGTCGAAGGCGTATAGCTTGGCGGGAGGCGGGGCCAAGCGGCCGCGGACCTCCACCACGCCGGCGGGCGTGGGCACCGGCGGCAGCGTCTCGCGGCGCTCGAAATTGCGCGGGATCCAGCCCCGCTGCACCAGGATCACCTCGTCGCGGCCCTGCAGCCGCAAGGGCGTGAGCACGTAGAAGCCAGGCACCCCGTTCATCTGGCGGTTGTCCAGGAAGACGGTGCGCAGCGGCAGCCATTCGCCGCGCAGCAGCACCGGGCGGTGCAGCAGCGGGTCGTCGGCCTCCAGCCGGGCCGGCAGCCGGCTGGCCGCCAGCGGCGCCAGGCGGGCGCGCGCCTCGGTGGCCTCGTGCACCGCGCTGCGCTGCTGGCCCCGGCCCCATTGCCAGGCGCCCAGGCCCAGCGTGAGCGCGATGGCGACGAGGGCCGCGACGGCGACCAGTGTGCGCTTCAGCATGCCGGCGGCCGCGCGCCTATCATCGTGCGCATGAAGTGGTTCATCCTCCTGGCGTTCGTGGCCATCGTGGCCAGCCTCGGCTCCGCGTTGTACTTCATGATGCGCGACGGCCAGGACGGCCGGCCCAAGACCAGCAACATGGCCCGCGCGCTGGCCTTCCGCGTCGGCTTCTCCATCCTGCTGTTCGTGTGCATCCTGGTGGCGTGGAAGCTGGGGTACATCCACCCGAGCGGGATTCCGCTGAAGTAGTTCCGCGCGGGGCGGGAAAAAGGACAAGGGCCGCTCGCGCGGCCCTTTGCTTGCGGTCGAGGCGGCCTCAGAGCCAGTACACCAGCGTGTACAGGAACAGCCAGACCACGTCCACGAAGTGCCAGTACCAGGCCGCGCCCTCGAAACCGAAGTGCCGCTCGGCGGTGAAGTGGCCCTTCATCAGCCGGATGGTGATGAACAGCAGCATCAGCATGCCGACGATCACGTGGAAGCCGTGGAAGCCGGTCAGCATGAAGAAGGTGGAGCCGTAGGCGCCCGAGGTGAGCTTGAGGTTCAGCTCGGTGTAGGCATGGAAGTACTCGTAGCCCTGCACGCAGACGAAGGTGAAGCCCAGCAGCACCGTCAGCCACATCCACAGCACGGTGGTGCCGCGCTTGCCCTCGCGCAGCGCGTGGTGGGCGATCGTCAGCGTGACGCCGGAGGTCAGCAGCAGCGCGGTGTTGATGGTCGGCAGCCAGAACGGCGTCATCGTCTCGAAGGGCTCGATGGTGCCGGCCGGCGAGGCGGTCGCACCGGGCGCGATGCTCGGCCAGACCGCCTTGAAATCGGGCCACAGCAGCGCGTTGTCGGCCCCGCCCAGGGCCGGCACCGAGTGCGCGCGCATCCACCACAGGGCGGTGAAGAAGGCACCGAAGAACATCACTTCCGAGAAGATGAACCAGCTCATGCTCCAGCGGAACGACAGGTCCACCTTGCGCCCGTAGGAGCCGGTCTCGCTCTCGCGGATCGCGTCGCCGAACCAGCCGAAGAGCACCCAGAACAGCCACAGGAAGCCGAACAGGACCGAGAACTTGCCCCAGCCCGCGCCGTTGATCCAGTTGGCCGCGCCGAAGATGACGAAGAACAGGCCGAAGGCCGCGAACGCCGGGTGGCGCGACGGCTGCGGCACGAAGTAATGGTTCCGGCTTGCCGGTGCGGTAGAACTCATTGGCTTGTTTCCTCTTTTCTCAATTCTTCACCACCCAGTTGACCAGGAAGATGAGGCCCACCACGAGCAGCAGCACGGCGCCCAGCGCCACCGCGATGATGTGGAAGGGATTCAGCTTGCCCAGATCCTCCTCGTAACCCGTCTTCTTGCGGACGCCCAGGAAAGCCCAGAGCACCGCCTTGATCGTGCGCACGGCGCTCATCCCGGCGCCTCCGGCGTCTTGCTGCCCACCTCGAAGAAGGTATAGGACAGCGTGATGGTCGTCACGTCCTTCGGCAGCCTCGGATCGATCACGAAGGCCACCGGCCACTGCTTCTTCTCGCCCGGCTCCAGCGTGTACTGCCGGAAGCAGAAGCACTCGAGCTTGTTGAAGTGCGCCGCGGCGTTGCGCGGCGCGTAGCTCGGGATCGCCTGGGCGGCCATGCGCCGGTCCTGCACGTTCTGGAATTCGTACATCACGGTGGCCAGCTCGCCGGGGTGGACCCGGATCGAGGCCTGCGCCGGCTTGAACTTCCAGGGCCCGTGCGCGTTGGCGTCGAATTCCACCGTGATGACGCGGCTGCGATCGACCTGCGTGTTCGGCCGGGCCGTCGACGTGCCCGGCACCTGCCGCTCGCTCACGGCCAGGATGTTGATGCCCAGCGCCTCGCACACGTGCTTGTAGACCGGGATCAGCAGGTAGCCGAAGGCGAACATGCCGGCCGCCACGACGGCCAGCTTGCGCAGCATCTTGCGGTTCTCGCGGTCGATCAGCGCCATCGCCTCAATGCCCCATCAGGGCCATCCTGGCGATGAAGCCGAGGAACAGCACCACCGCGACGGACGCCAGGATCAGCGCCAGCCGCAGGTTGGACTTGCGGCGCTCGTCGTCCTGCTTGGCCATGTTCGCCATCGCGCTCAGCGCACCGCGCCGGGGTGTTCCGGCTGCACGCGCGCATCCAGCACGCGGGTGGCGGTGGCGTCCAGGCGCGGGGGCACCTCGAAGGTGTGGAAGGGCGCCGGCGAAGGCACTTCCCACTCCAGGCCTTCGGCGCCCTTGCCGTCGGGGTCGTTCCAGGGGCGCTGCGGCGCTGTCGCGCCCTGGCCGCGCATGACCGGCAGCACCACGAAGAAGAAGAAGTACACCTGGGCGATGCCGAAGGCGAAGGCGCCGATGGAAGCCACCATGTTGAAGTCGGCGAACTGCATCGGGTAGTCGGCGTAGCGGCGCGGCATGCCTGCCAGGCCCAGGAAGTGCATCGGGAAGAAGGCGACGTTGAACGAGATCAGCGACCACCAGAAGTGGATCTTGCCGCGCGTCTCGTGGTACATCACGCCCGTCCACTTGGGCGACCAGTAGTAGAAGCCGGCGAACAGCGCGAACAGCGAGCCGGCCACCAGCACGTAGTGGAAGTGCGCCACCACGTAGTAGGTGTCCTGCAGCAGCAGGTCGATCGGGGCCATCGCCACGATCAGGCCGGTGAAGCCGCCGATGGTGAACACGAAGATGAAGCCCACCGCGAACAGCATCGGCGTCTCGAAGGTCATCGAGCCCTTCCACATCGTCGCCGTCCAGTTGAAGATCTTCACGGCCGTCGGCACCGAGATCAGCATGGTGGCGTACATGAAGAACAGCTGGCCCGTCACCGGCATGCCGGTGGTGAACATGTGGTGCGCCCACACGATGAAGGACAGGATCGCGATGGCGGCGACGGCGTACACCATGGAGGCGTAGCCGAACAGGCGCTTGCGCGAGAAGGCCGGCACCACGTGGCTGATGATGCCGAAGGCCGGCAGGATCATGATGTAGACCTCGGGGTGGCCGAAGAACCAGAAGATGTGCTGGTACATCACCGGGTCGCCGCCGCCCGCGGGGTTGAAGAAGGTGGTGCCGAAGTGGCGGTCCGTCAGCGTCATCGTGATGGCGCCGGCGAACACGGGCATCACGGCGATCAGCAGGTAGGCGGTGATCAGCCAGGTCCAGCAGAACAGCGGCATCTTCATCAGCGTCATGCCGGGCGCGCGCATGTTCAGGATCGTGACGATGATGTTGATCGCGCCCATGATCGAGCTGGCGCCCATGATGTGCAGCGCGAAGATCGCGTAGTCCAGCGACGGGCCCATCTGCATCGTCAGCGGCGCGTAGATCGTCCAGCCGGCGGCGGGCGCGCCACCGGGCAGGAAGAAGGTCATCGCCAGCATGAGGCCCGCGGGGATCAGCAGCCAGAAGCTGAAGTTGTTCATCCGCGCGAAGGCCATGTCGGGCGCGCCGATCTGCAACGGCAGCATCCAGTTCGCGAAGCCCACGAAGGCCGGCATGATGGCGCCGAACACCATGATCAGGCCGTGCATGGTGGTGAGCTGGTTGAACAGCTCCGGGTTCACCAGCTGCAGGCCGGGCTGGAACAGCTCGGCGCGGATGCCCATGGCGAGCACGCCGCCGAACATCAGCATGGTGAAGGAGAACAGCAGGTACAGCGTCCCGATGTCCTTGTGGTTGGTGGCAAACACCCAGCGGCGCCAGCCGGTGGGGGCGTGCTCGTGGTGGTCGTCGTGGTGGCCGGCCGCGGGGCCGTGCGGGTCGAGAACTGCGCTCATGGTTCCTCTGTCTCCCTGGCTTACTTGCTGCGCTGCGCCAGCACTTCGGCGGGCTGCACGACCTGGCCGGTCTTGTTGCTCCAGTGGTTCTTGGTGTAGCTGATCACGGCGGCGAGGTCCGTGTCGCTCAGCTGCTTCCAGGGCGGCATCGCGTTGCGGCCATTCAGCACCACCTCGATCTGCTTGCTCTTGTCGGCGTCCAGCACCACCGGCGAGCCGTCCAGCGGCTTGATCGGGCCGGCGCCCTTGCCATTGGGCTGGTGGCAGGCCGCGCAGTTGGCGGCATAGACCTTCTCGCCGCGGGCGACGATCTCGGGCAGCGCCCAGACCTTGGCCGGATCGTCGGCCTTGGCGGCCAGGATCTTCTTCTGGTCGCCCGCCCACTTCACGAATTCTTCCTGGCTCACCACCTTCACGTGGATGGGCATGTAGGCGTGCTCCTTGCCGCACAGCTCGTAGCACTGGCCGTAGAAGTCGCCCACCCGCTCGCTGCGGAACCAGGTGTCGCGCACGAAGCCGGGGATGGCGTCCTGCTTGACGCCGAATTCGGGCACGCCCCAGGAGTGGATCACGTCGTTGGCGGTGGTGATGATGCGGACCTTCTTGTTCACCGGCACCACCAGCGGGTTGTCGACCTTCAGCAGGTAGTCGTTGGGCACGTCGCTGCCCTGGGCGCCGGCGTTGGACAACTCGCGGTGGGTGCTGTCGATGGTGGCCAGGAAGCTCACGCCCTGGGCGTCGCCGGTGAGGTAGTCGTAGCCCCACTTCCACTGGTAGCCGGTGGCCTTGATGGTCAGGTCGGCGTTGGAGGTGTCCTTGGAGGCGACCAGCACCTTGGTGGCCGGCAGCGCCATCAGGATCACGATGATGAAGGGGATGGCCGTCCACACCACTTCCACCGTCACCGACTCGTGGAAGTTGGCGGCCTTGTGGCCGACGGACTTGCGGTGCTTCCAGATGGAATAGAACATCACCGAGAACACGCCGACGAAGATCACGGTGCACGTGATCAGCATGAACCAGTGCAGCCAGGACTGCTCCATCGCGATGCGCGTCGCGCCGGCGTGGAGGTTCATCTGCAGCACCGCGGGGCCGCCGGGCAGGTCCTGCACCGCCGCCGACGCCGTGCCGGCCAGGGCGGCTGCCAGCACCAGCGCCGCGATCTTCGAATGTCTCTTCATCGTTTTCAGCCTCCAGCCCTCAATAAATCCGTTCTTCGCCTCGCTCACGCCTCGCGCAGCGCCTGCCGCAGTTCGCGCGCGAGCGCGGGCCGCAGCTCCGGGCGCACGAAACGCCCCACGTTCACCTTCCGGCCCTGGCCCGACACCTCGATCAACGAGCGGTCGTCCGCCGCCGGCTCCACGCGCACCCAGTCGCGATGGAACTCGGCGCGCTCCAGCCGGCCCGCGCTCTCCAGTTCCACCACGAGCCTGCGGCCTTGCAGCAGGATGTGCTCGCGGTCCGCGGCGTGGCGGCCGTAGGCCAGGAAGGCGACGCCCACCGCCGCCAGCTCGACCCACGTGAAAGGCAGGACCAGCACCGCGCCCTGGAACCAGAAGAAGACCGCGATCCCGAGCGACACGATGCACAACGACAGGTAAAGCCACCCCAGCTGGGAGGGCTTCACCGAGCAGTTGCGCCCCAGGAACCAGTGAATGGCCTGGCCCTGGACGATCGCGAAGCGGAATACGAGATTGGCCACGGCACGGTGCACCAGAATCGACCGTGCATTGTAGCCCGGTCGGATATGCCATCATTCCATGCAGCTTGCATTGACATGGCGCAATCGAACCCAATTGCCGCCTTGACGCAGCGCAAGCGACGTTCGATTCACTCGCGGCTGCGGCCTCCGCGCAACATGGCGCGCATATCCGACAGCGACACGGCACTTTGCTCGCCCAGGCGAGGCAGCGGCTTGAGCGCGTGGCCGTAGATGATCTCGAACGTCAGCGTGAGCTGGCCGTCGGCGGCGCGCAGGTGCTGCGCGAGTTCCTGCTGCAGCCGCGCGTGCCAGCCGCGGCCCCGCAGCGCGGCGAAGCGCCCCGGATGCAGGTTGGCCCCGAGCTCGCGCAGTTCCTGCAGCAGCCGCTGCGGCGTCTCGAAGGCGAGCGTGATGCGCTCCATGTCCATCACGGGCTCGGCGAAGCCGCCCTGCATCAGCATGTCGCCCCAGTCGTGCATGTCGGTGAACTCGTGGCTCGGGGCCGGCCAGCCGAGCGCTGCATAGAGCGCGTGCAGCTCCTTCAGCGTGTCGGGCCCGAGGCAGGAGAACATCAGGAAGCCGTCGACGGCCAAGGCCTGCAGCCACTCGCGCATCAGGGCCTGCGGGTCGGCGGCCATGTGCAGCTCCATGTTGGACCACAGCATCTGCACGCCGCCGGCGGGCACCGGGCCGATCTCGACCGCGCCGCTGCCGGCGATGCGCTTCCACCAGGGCTTGGCCAGGCGCTCCTTCGCCACCGCGGCGCGCCGCGCCTGCGGCTCGACGACGTGGGAGCGCGCCTGCGGATAGTGCTGCGCCACCAGGGCATGCGCTTGCAGGCCGCCGCGCACCGCCTCCCAGTCGGCCCAGGCCTGCGGCGCCCGCTTGATCCACTGCAGCCGCTCCGCCATGCGCCGCCCCACCTCCTCGTGCAGCCAGGGGCTGGCGGCGGGGGCGTTGCGTTCCCAGCGCGCGGCGGCGACGGGGTCGATGGTGGGGGGTCGTTCGGAGGAGGTCATTGCGAAGGCCGCCCAGTATATTGAGGCATGCGCATCGCCCGCTTGCCGCAGTGGCTCGCCGCACCGCCCGGCCGCTGCGCCGTGTGCGGCGCCTGGCCCGCGCAGCCCTTGTGTGGCGCGTGCGAGAGCCGCTTCGGGCGGGTGCGCGAGCGCTGCCGGCGCTGCGCCCTGCCCCTGCCCGAGGGCGGGGCCGCCTGCGGCGCCTGCCTGCGCGAGCCGCCGCCGCTCACGGCCTGCTTCGCCGCCGTCGACTACGCCTATCCCTGGTCGGGCCTGGTGGGGCGCTTCAAGTTCCGCGGCGAGCCCGGCTGGGCCACGACGCTGGTGCGGCGCATGACCTGCGTCCCGGGCGTGGCCGAGGAGCTCGCGCAGGCCGATCTCGTGCTCCCGATGCCGCTCGCCCCCGGCCGGCTGGCCGAGCGGGGCTTCAACCAGGCGCTGCTGCTGGCGCGCCGGCTGGCGGCGGCGAAGACCGATGCCACGCTGCTGCTGCGCCTGCGCGAGACCGGCTCGCAGGCCGCGCTGGACCGCGGCGCGCGGCGGCGCAACGTCGAGGGCGCCTTCGGCGTCGAGCCGCTGCGCGCCGGCGAAGTGCGCGACCGGCACATCGTGCTGGTCGACGACGTGATGACCAGCGGCGCCTCTCTCCACGCGGCGGCGCGGGCGCTGGCGCAGGCGGGTGCGCAGCGCGTGAGTGCCGTCGTTCTCGCGCGGACGGAGCCGACGTAGCAGGCGGGCGGTGAGCGCCGGAGGCCTTCGTCGACGAGCCACAATCGCCCGATGTTCCACATCGTGCTCGTCACGCCCGAGATCCCGCCCAACACCGGCAACGTCATCCGCCTGGCCGCCAACACGGGCTGCACGCTGCACCTGGTGGAGCCGCTGGGCTTCTCGATGGAGGACCGCCATCTGCGCCGCGCCGGGCTCGACTACCACGAGTACGCGGAAGTTCGCAGGCACGCAAGCTGGGCCGCGCTGCTGGCGGCCGAACGGCCGGCGCCCGCGCGCCTGTTCGCGCTCACCACGCGCGCCTCGCGGCGCGTGCACGACGTGGCTTTCGCGCCGGGCGACTGGCTGGTCTTCGGTTCGGAGACGCGCGGGCTGGCGCCGGAGCTGCTGGAGAGCCTGGCGCCGCAACAGCACCTGCGCCTGGCGATGCGCGCGGGCCAGCGCAGCCTCAACCTTTCCAACGCGGTGGCGGTGACCGTGTTCGAGGCCTGGCGCCAGCAGGGTTTCGGCGGCGCTGCCTGAGCCTTGTGCACGGGGGTACAGGAGCAATGTCCTGTTTCATCCGGCTGTGTTTGAAAGCCAACGTACGGTCCCGCATCTGCGCTCTAACCGGCCCGATCAGGGCAGGCCAGGCAACCCAGACTCCTTTCTTCTTGCCCGCTTCGTGCGGGCATTTTTTTGGTCCTTCGCCAATTTCGAGGGGCGCCGGGGAGCTTCTCCGCACCGACGCGGCAGGCGTTCACTGCGCCTGCGGTGGCCGGTGGCCTCCGGGCCGGACCAGGGCGGGCCCCTGTCCTGGTCCTGCGTCGTGCGCGCATGAGGGGCGGCTGCCTCTGCGAGCACAGCTCGCCGCGGATGCGGGTAAGTTCCGGTTACGAGTTACAGGACTCAGCCGTAGCGGCGCGTCACCGATTCGGCCACGCAGGCGGGCTTGTCGCTGCCCTCGCGCTCCACCGTCACCTGCCACACGATCTGCATGCCCTGGTCCGGCAGCGGCTCGCATTCCAGCAGCTTGACACGCGCACGCAGGCGGCTGCCCGCCGGCACCGGCGACGGGAAGCGCACCCGATTGAGCCCGTAGTTCACGCTCATGCGCTGGCCGCGGATCTCCAGCGCCGACTCCACCATCTTCGGGATCAGTGACAGGGTCAGGAAGCCATGCGCGATGGTGCCGCCGAACGGACCGGTCTGCGCCCGCTGCGGGTCGACGTGGATCCACTGGCGGTCCCCGGTGGCCTCGGCGAACAGGTCGATCTGCTGCTGGGTGACGGCGAACCAGTCGCTCACCGCGAGCTCCTGGCCCACGAGCGGCGGCAATTCGGCGAGGGTGTCGATGATCTTCATCGGCCGATTAGAGCACCGGCCACCCACTGGGTACTGCCCCCAGGCTACGCACTGCGTGCTCCGCCTCCCTGCGCAAGCGGAGGGGGCGAGCGCCTTCGGGCGGCCGCGCCTCGCTCAGGCCTGCAGCCACTCGGTGATCCCGCGCCACTGCTGCAGGTCGCGCTCCACCTTGGCGGGCGCCACGTCCCACAGCGTCAGGCCGCGCGCGGCGAGATGCACGTAGTTCTGCGTCGGCCGCAGGAAGGCGAGCACGGGCAGGCCCAGGCCTTCGACGAATTCCTGCAGCTTGTCGGCCGCGATGGTGCGCGCGTCCACGCGCATGCCCACGATGCCCACCTGCATGCGGCCGGCCTTGCGCAGCTGCGCCAGCTCGTCGAGGAAGGCGCGGGTGGCGTAGATGTCGAAGATGCTGGCCTGCAGCGGCACCACCACCTTGTCCGCCAGCCGCAGCGCCTCCTGCAGCAGCTTGCCGTGCATGCCCGCGGGCGTGTCGAGCACGACATGCGTGGTGCCCTTGGGCGGCTTGGCCAGCTGGCCCTCGCCCACTTCCCAGCTGCTGATCGTTCGCGCTTGCGGCGGCCGCAGGCGCAGCCAGAGGCGAGAGGACTGTTGCCGGTCCGCGTCGCCGAGCATCACGCTGTGGCCGCGGCTGGCCAGGAATCCTGCGATATTCGTGGCAATGGTGGACTTGCCCACCCCGCCTTTCGGGTTCGCAACGACGACGACCGGCATCAACGGGCTCCTCATTGGCGCGGCCCGGCGGAGCCTGGAGGCCGCTATCGACTATGTTACAGGGCATGGATGAGTCCGCAAACCGCCGCCCCGGCGTGTACGTGCTGGCCGCGCACCCCGACTGGCGCGACTCGCGGGTGAACCGGCTGCTGCTGCAGCAGGCGCGCAGCATCCCCTCCGTGCGGGTGCAGGACCTCTATGCGCGCTATCCGGACTACGACATCGACATCGCCGCCGAACAGGCCCACGTGGAAGCGGCGCAGCTGCTCGTGCTGCTGCACCCGATCCAGTGGTATTCGATGCCGGCGCTCATGAAGCTGTGGCTCGACGAGGTGCTGCGCTACGGCTGGGCCTATGGCCGCGCGGGCACGGCCCTGCACGGCAAGGACTGCTGGCTCGTGGCGAGCACCGGCGGCCCCGAAGCCTCCTACCATCCGCAAGGCTACAACCGCTACTTCTTCGATGCCTTCCTGCCGCCCTACGAGCAGACGGCGGCGCTGTGCGGCATGCGCTTCCTGCCGCCGCTGGTGCTGCATGGCGCGCATCGCGTGAGCCTCGAAGCCCTGCAAGCGCATGCCGAGGTCTTTCGCGACCGGCTGGCCAGCTACCCGGACTGGCCGGAGATCGCCGAACTCGGCTCCTGCCCGATCACCGACGTGCCGAGCACCGACCGCCCGGCGCCGCAAGCCCTCGACTGATGGAACACGCCCCGGCCTGGCTGACCAACAGCCTCATCTATCTCGCCGCCGCGGTGACCGCGGTGCCGCTCTCGCGCGCGATCGGCCTCGGCTCCATCCTCGGCTACCTGGCGGCGGGCATTACGATCGGGCCCTGGGGCTTCGGCCTGGTCAGCAACGTCGAGGACATCCTGCACTTCGCCGAATTCGGCGTGGTGCTGATGCTGTTCCTGATCGGCCTGGAGCTGGAGCCGCGCCGGCTGTGGAGCCTGCGCCGGCCGATCTTCGGCTGGGGCAGTGCCCAGGTGCTGGGATGCGCGGCGCTGCTGTTCGCCGCCGGCCTCGCGGCCGGCGCGCCGTGGCGCATCGCGCTGGTCGCGGCCCTGGGGCTCGCGCTGTCGTCGACCGCGATCGCGCTGCAGGTGATGGGCGAGCGCAACCTGCTGCCCACCAGCAGCGGCCGCGCGGGTTTTTCCATCCTGCTGTTCCAGGACGTGGCCGCCATCCCCATCCTCGCCCTGCTGCCGCTGCTGGCCGGCACGCAGGACGCGCACGCGGGCGGGCACGGTGGCTACGAGGCGCTGCGCATCGTGGCCGTGATCGGCGGCATCATCCTGGGCGGCCGGCTCGCGCTGCGGCCCGTGCTGCGCTGGATCGCCAAGAGCCGCACGCCCGAGATCTTCACCGCGGCGGCGCTGCTGCTGGTGGTGGCCATCGCGGCGCTGATGCAACTGGTGGGCCTGTCGATGGCGCTGGGCGCCTTCCTGGCCGGCGTGCTGCTGGCGGAGAGCGAGTACAAGCGCGAGCTCGAGACCGACCTCGAGCCCTTCAAGGGCCTGCTGCTAGGGCTGTTCTTCATCGCCGTCGGCATGAGCATCGACTTCGGCGTGCTGGCGCGCTCGCCCGGCGCGATGGCGCTGATCGTGCTGGTGCTGCTGCTGCTCAAGGCCGCCGTGATCTGGGGCATCGCCAAGCCGATGGGCATCCCGCTGGCGGAGCGGCCGGTGTTCACGCTGCTGCTGGCGCAGGGCGGCGAATTCGCCTTCGTCGTGTTCCAGGCCGCCGCCGGCGCACGGGTGTTTTCGGCCGACACGGCATCGCTGCTGATCGGCGCGGTCGCCGTCTCGATGCTGCTCACGCCGCTGCTGCTGCTGCCGGTGGACCGGCTGCTGCTGCCGCGCTTTTCCGACGGCAAGCGCCGGCTGCCGGAGCTGAGCGAGCCGCAGGCGGCGCCGGTGATCATCGCCGGCTTCGGCCGCTACGGCCAGATCATCGGGCGGCTGCTGAACGCGCAGGGCATCGTGGCCACCGTGCTCGATCACGATGCCGACATGGTGGAGGCCGCGCGCGCCTTCGGCTACACGGTGCACTACGGCGACGCCACCCGGCTGGACCTGCTGCGCACCGCCGGCGCCGGCGAGGCCCGCGTGCTGGTGGTGGCGGTGGACGACAAGGAGCAGTCGCTGCGCATCGTCGACCTCGCGCGCGAGCACTTCCCCGGGCTGGAGCTGGTGGCCCGCGCGCGCGACGTGCCGCACTGGAACGCGCTGCGCGACCGCGGCGTGCTGCGGGTCGAGCGCGAGCTGTTCGAAGCCAGCCTGCGCAGCGGCCGCACGGTGCTGGAGGTGCTGGGGCACACGCCCTTCGAGGCGCGCCGCCAGGCGATGCGCTTCCGCCGCCACAACCTGGAGCTGTTCGAGAAGATGTACCCGCACCACCGCGACCGCGCCCGCATGATCGCGGTGGTCAAGGAAGGCCGCCACCAGCTGGAGGAGCAGATGGCGCGCGAGCGGGCCGAGAATGCGGCGCGCCAGCAGCGGGGCGAGGAGCGCCTGCCGGGTTGGGAGGAGCCGCGGCCTTAGGAGCCTCGGTGCGCGCCGGCGCGCGCGGTGCGCTCAGGCGTGCGCCAGGAAGCCGTCCCACGCCAGCTTCAGGCCCGTGAGCAGCATGCCCAGCGTGATGAAGCGGTAGAACAGCACCGGCGAGATGCGCCGCGCGATCTTCACCCCGATGAAGACGCCCACCGGCGCGAAGGGCAGCAGCACCAGCGAAGTGCTCATGTTGCGCAGGTCCAGCAGGCCCAGCCAGCCGTAGGGGATCCACTTCGCCAGGTTGATCGCGAAGAAGAACACCGCCATCGTGGAGGTGAACACCACGGGCTGCAGCCGCAGCGGCAGCACGTAGACCGTGAGCGGCGGCCCGCCGGCGTGGGCGACGAAGCTGGTGAAGCCCGCCGTGGTGGAGAGGATCGCGCCCAGCCAGCGCGGCGGCGGCGGGCTGTCGGCCCTGGGCGGGAACAGCACCCGCTGGGCGAGGAAGGCGAGCGTGAACAGGCCCACGATGCCCGCCACCAGCTTCGCATCGAGCAGGCGGAACATCAGCGTTCCCACCAGCGTGCCGAGCACGCCGAAGGGCAGCAGGAACTTCAGCAGCGGCCACTGGAAGTCGCGCCGGTAGACCGCCAGCCCCATGCAATCCAGCACGAACAGCACGGGCATCAGGATGGCGGCGGCCTGCGGCACGGCGACCGCCATGGCCATCAGCGGCACGGCCAGCGAGCCGAAGCCCGCGCCGAAGCCGCTCTTGCTGACGCCCATGAGGATCACGGCGGGGATCGCGACGGCATAGAACAGGCCGTCGGTGATGATGGGGAGGTTCAACTCGGCGCGAAGGATCAGGTGGCAGCGCCGAGCGTAACAGCCCCTGCCCCGATCGCCGTTCAGCGCTCCAGCGGGCCCCCGGCCAGCCAGCGCGCGCCGCGCCGGTACAGCTCCTGCACCTGCGCGCCCTTGAGCATCGGCATGTCCATCTTGACCTGGTAGCCGATGCGCGTCTGGATGTAGGCGAGGTGGCGGTAGCCTTCGGGCATGGCGGCCAGCAGCACCGGGTCGAGCCGCAGCTGCGCGCCGGGCTCGACCGGGTCGATGCGGTCCTTCTCGTAGATCGGCTGGCGGTGCAGCACCTTCCACTCGCCCTCGTGCCGGACGATGAAGTCGTGGAAGCGGCCGGTGCAGACCACGTCGCACAGCACCGGGCCGTCGGCGCCTTCGACCATGCCGCGCTGGGAGATGGTCATCTTGGTCTGGGCGATGGCGCGCTCGCCGTTCACCTCGATCGCCGAGCCGCCCAGGAAGTGCAGGATGCTCACGCCCTTGTCCCAGCCCTCCTGCGTGACGCGGATGAAGTCGCGAAACGGGCCCTGGAACCAGGTGGCCATCATCACGCCCTCGGGGTGCCACACGGTGGCGAAGCGCTCCCAGTCGCCGGCATCGCGCCAGACGGCCCAGCGTTCGACCAGTTCGCGGATCAGGAGCTTGTCGGTCAGGGTGTCGTCCATGTGTCCTCTTTCCTAGATCGCCTCGAGCCCGAGGTAGGCCTTCTGGATCTCCGGCCGCGCGAGCAGCTCCCGCGGCGCGCCTTCGGCCACGATGCGGCCCTCTTCCATCACGCAGGCGCGGTGGGCGATCTCCATCGCCATGGCCACGTTCTGCTCCACCAGCAGCACCGAGGTGCCGCGCGCGTTGATGTCGCGGATGGCCTTGAACATGTCCAGCACCACCGCCGGCGCGAGGCCCAGCGAGGGCTCGTCCAGCAGCAGCAGCTGCGGCCGGCTCATGAGCGCGCGGGCGATGGCCACCATCTGCTGCTGCCCGCCCGAGAGCGCGCCGGCGGGGCTCGCCAGCTTGGCCTCCAGCGCGGGAAACAGTGCCAGCACCTGCGCGAGCGACTCGGCCCGGCGCGCCCTGGCCTGCGGCAGGAAGCTGCCCAGCGCCAGGTTCTCCTCCACGCTCATGCCGGTGAAGAGCCGCCGCCCCTCGGGAACGATCGCGATGCCCCGGGCGCAGAACAGGTGGCTGGGCAGGCGCGTGAGGTCTTCGCCCTCGAAGCGCAGCCGGCCGGCGCGCGCGCGGTGCAAGCCCGCGATCACGTTGATCAGGGTGCTCTTGCCGGCGCCGTTCGGGCCGACCACGCAGACCAGCTCGCCGCGCGCGACCTGCACCGAAACGTCCCACAGCGCCGGCGCGGCGCCGTAGCTCACCTGCAGCTGCGCGGCGTCAAGCATAGGCGGGCTTGCCGAGGTAGGCGTTCACCACCTCGCTGTCCTTCATCACCTCCGCGGCCTCGCCCTGCGCGATCAGCTTGCCGTGGTTCAGGACCACGATGCGGTCGGTGAGCGCCATCACCGCGCGCATCACGTGCTCGACGAACACGATGGTGGCGCCCTGGTCGCGGATGCGGCGGATCAGCTCGATGGCCTCGTTGATCTCGCCGGGCGTGAGGCCGGACAGCACCTCGTCCAGCAGCACGAGCCGCGGCCGCGCGGCCAGCGCCCGGGCGAGCTCGAGGAACTTGCGCTGGTGCAGGTTCAGGTCCTCCGGCAGGGCGGCGGCGCGCGCCTGCAGGCCGGTGAACTCGAGCCACTTCCAGGCTTCGCGCACGGCCTGCTTCTGCGCCAGCGAGGCGCAGCCGAACATGGCGACCATGGAGACGTTCTGCAGCACCGTCATGTGGGCGAAGGGGCGCGGGATCTGGTAGGTGCGGGCGATGCCGGCGCGCGCCATGCGGTGGGCCGGCGCGCCGGTGAGATTGCGGCCGTCGAACACGATCTCGCCGGCCGTCAGGGGATAGTGGCCGCTGACCACGTTGATCAGGGTGGACTTGCCGGAGCCGTTGGGCCCGAGCAGGCCGAGGATCTCGCCCTGGCGCACCTGGAGCTGGACGCCGTCGAGCGCCTGCAGGCCCTTGAAGGCCTTGGAGACGCCGCGCAATTCGAGCAGCGGGCCGCCGATGGCGATGGGGCGGGGACGCGACGCCGCCGCGGCTTGCGGCTCGCGCGTCCTGGCCGCGATCGCGGCTTCGCCGCTGGCGTCGGCCGCGCCCGAGGCGACGCCTGCCCTCGCCGTGCCGGCTTCGCCCGCCACGACATCCCCGCCCGCGACTGCCTCGCCGCCCGCCTTCGGCTTGTGCTTCAGCAGCTGGCCCAGGATCCCTTCCGGCATGAACAGGATCACCACCACCAGGATCGCCCCGACCGCCGCGCGCCCCGCCACCGCATGGTCGCCGGCCGTGAAGAAGTACAGCAGCCCCGTGATCGCCGTCGCGCCGATCGCCGGGCCGGCCCAGTGGCGCGTGCCGCCCAGCACGCTCATGAGCACCACCGTCAGCGGCACCGTGATGTTGAAGGTCTCGCCCGCCGTCACGTACTGCACGAACAGCGCGTGGATGCCGCCGGCCACGCCGGCCAGCGCGCAGGAGAGCGCGAAGGCCACCAGCTTGTAGCGGAAGGTCGGCACGCCCATCACCTCCGCCACGTCCTCGTCGTCGTGGATGGCGAACAGGCCGATGCCCAGCCGCGAGGCGTACACGCGGTAGGCGACGATCAGCGTGAGCACCGCCGCGGCCAGCACCAGCAGATAGATCGAGGACGACGGCGAGGGCGCCAGCTTCGGCACCTGCACCGCATTGAGGTACACGCCCGGCCCGCCGTCGATCGGCGTGTTGAGGATGATGGTGGCCACGACGAAGGTGACCGCCAGCGTGAGCAGCGCGAACAGCTCGCCGCGCACCGCCTTGACGCGGAACACCACGAAGCCGAGCAGCAAACCGAGCAGGGCCGGCACCAGGGCGGCGAAGGGCAGCGTCGCGAGGAAGGGCCAGTCCAGCTTGCCGGCCAGCACCGCCGTCGCATACATGCCGATGCCGAAGAAGGCGCCGTGGCCGAAGGAGAAGTAGCCGGAATAGCCGGACAGGATGTTCCACGACAGCGCCAGCACCATCCAGTGGAACACCAGGTACAGGATGGATTCGTAGAACGACGGCACGCCCAGCCACGGGATGCTCGCGAGCAGCGCGCCGACCGCGACGATGGCCAGCACGGTGCGGTTCATCGCGCGGCACCCGGGCGCAGCAGCAGCATCAGGATCAGCAGCGAGAAGGACACGATCGGCGCCCACGAGGGCGAGGCCACGGCCATCGTCACCGCCTCGCTCACGCCGATGATCACGCCGGCCGCGAGCGGCCCCAGCGCGCTGCCCAGGCCGCCCAGCATCACGGCGGCGAACACCACGCCCACCCAGGCGAAGATCTGCGAGGGCGTGAGCGTGAAGGTGAGCGCCAGGCACACCCCGGCCACGCCCGCCAGCGCCGCGCAGGCGCCCGCCAGCAGCAGCGACAGCCCGCGCGCATCGATGCCGAAGGCGGCGGCGATCGGGCCGTCCTCCGCCATCGCGCGCAAGGCCCTGCCCAGGTCCGTGTAGCGCATGCCGGCCCACACGGCCAGCGAGATGCCCACGGCCAGCAGCAGCGTCAGCAGCTCCGGCACCGGCACGTAGAGGCCCGCCACCGTGAACTTCATGTCCGCGTAGTCCGACTCCAGCTTGCGGTAGTCCGCCGTCCACACGCCCTGGATCGCGGCCTCGATCACCACCGTGATGCCGAAGGTGACCAGCAGCGAGTTGAAGGGCGTGATGGCAAAGCGCGAGAGCACCCACTGCATGCCGGCGCCGAGCAGGAAGAACAGCGGCGGCACCACCAGCAGCGCCAGCAGCGGATCCACATGCCACGCCGTCGCCATCTGGTAGGCGAGGTAGCCGCCCAGGAACACCAGGCCGAAGTGCGACAGGTTGATCTGCCGCAGCAGGCCCCAGGCGAGGCCCAGCCCCAGCCCGATCAGGCCATACAGCGCTCCGATGAAGATGCCGGAGAGGATGGACTGGGCCAGCAGGTTGAAGCTGGGGAACTGCATCAGCGCATCTGCAGCGAAGCGCCCGGCGCGGCGAAGGACGGCGGCCACACGACCTTCCAGGTGCCGCCCTGCACCTGCTTGATCTTCATGAGGTCGTCGCCGTAGTTGTTGGGCCCGTCGAAGCGCAGCCGGCCCTGGATGGTGTCGATGCGGTTCTTCTTCAGGAACTCCGCGATCTTCTTGTCCTCCAGGCTGTTGGCGCCGCGCACGCCCGCCTCCAGGATCTGCCACGCCGTGTAGGAGGCGGCGGCCTGCACCTCCACGTGGGTGTCGGGCAGGCCGGCGGCGGCGGCGCGCTCGTTGAAGACCTTGACGAAGTTGGCCGCCTCGCCGTGGTTGGTGAAGGGCGAATGCTCCT
>Ga0255338_1003084_pt1 | contig 21244 bp, 15 predicted proteins | sample MeOH1_35cm_T4_19_FD_203715 | JGI IMG/M metagenome (GOLD analysis project Ga0255338, IMG submission 203715) | Sandy soil microbial communities from University of British Columbia, Vancouver, Canada - MeOH1_35cm_T4_195 | ecosystem: Engineered > Artificial ecosystem > Sand microcosm > Unclassified ...
CGCAGCTCACCAGCCCGGCGCTGTGCGTCTCCAGCCCCGCCAGGATGCGCAACAGCGTGGACTTGCCGCAACCCGAGGCACCGACCAGGGTGACGAATTCGCCGTCCTCGATGGCGAGGTCGACATCCTGCAGCGCCGGCGGCATGCTGCTAACGACGCCGAAGCGCTTGCCGAGTTTTTCAATGATGACTTTGGCCATGGCGGTTCAACCCTTTGTGTGCATCCAGGGAAAGCTGCGGCGATGCAGCCAGCGGAAGGCCTGGTCCATCAGCAGGCCGATCACGCCGATCAACACGATGCCGGCGAAGATGGTGTCGGTCTTGAGAAAGCGCTGAGCTTTCAGGATGGCATAGCCCAGGCCACTGTTGGCGGCCACCAACTCGGCCACCACCAGGTAGGTCCAGGCCCAGCCCATGGTGATGCGCAAAGTGTCGAGGATGGCCGGCTTGGCCGATTGCAGCAGCACCAGACGAATGATCTCGCCGCGATCGGCACCCATGGTCTGCGCGGCCTCGATCTGGGCACGCGGCACCCCACGCACGTTCTCGGCCACCATCAGCACCATCTGGAAGAAGGTGCCGATGAAGATGATGGAAATCTTGGCGCTCTCGCCGATACCGAACCAGAGCATGACCAGCGGAATGAAGGCCACCGCCGGCATGTAGCGGATGAAGTCCGTCAAGGGCTCAAGCAGCGCCTCAATGGGGCGGTATGCACCAATCAGGAGCCCAATCGGCAAAGCCAGCACGGCCGACAGGACAAAGCCCGCACCAACACGGTACACACTGATGCCAGCATCGCCGATCAGACCATCATCCAGTAGCCAGTCGCAAAAGCGCTGCAGCACCTGCAGCGGGCCGGGCAAGAAGATCGGATCGACCCAGTCGGTGGCTGTCAGCAGCGCCCAGGCGACAAGCGGCATGAGCAGGCCGGTGACGGCGAACAGCCAGTACTGGCGACGCGAAATCGGGGCAGCAATCGCCCAGATACTCTGGCGCGATCTCGCAGTTTCGGTATTAGACATTTCAAGCTCCAGCAGTGGCACAAGCATGAGAGGCGGCATCGGCATCAACCGTGACCTCCCGGGCTTTTGTCCCTCCGTGAAGCTGCACCGAAATGCAGCCGACTGCTCTCGGACCAGACAGTCAAGCCAGTGGCTTGACTCGGAACCCTAGCGGTCTTTGCTGATGAGGCATGTTGTGTTCAACGCAACGTGCACCTCTCAGGACAGGACGAGCAAGTTCGATGCCAACTCGCCTGACTCAGCCAGTCCCACCAGGGTCATGCAGCTCATGGCCCCTCATTCCAGTAAAAAAGCCCGCTTGAGCCAAAGCTCTTGCGGGCTGAAGAACCAGAGGAGACTCTCGTTTGCTCTGGGTGCGACAGCCGACCGGAGCCGGCTGCCGTCCATTGCTCTTAGCGGTTGTAGGCGCTCTCGCCGTGGGAGGTGATGTCCAGACCCTGGCGCTCGTCTTCTTCGCTGACGCGCAGGCCAATGGTGAGGTCAACCAGCTTGTAGGCGATGAAGGACACCACACCAGACCACACGACGGTGATCAGCACGGCCTTGGCCTGGATCCATACTTGCGAAGCGATGGAGAAGTCGGCCGGGGACACCATGCCAGCGGTCACCCAGTCACCCACCAGGCTCGGGCCACCCAGAGACGGCGAGTTGAACACGCCAGTCAGCAAGGCACCCAGGATACCGCCCACGCCGTGCACGCCGAACACGTCGAGCGTGTCGTCGGAGCCCAGCAGCTTCTTGAGACCCGTGACGCCCCAGAGGCAGGCGAAACCGGCGATCAGACCGATGATCAGCGCACCGCCCAGGCCGACGTTGCCGGCTGCGGGCGTGATGGCCACCAAGCCAGCGACGGCACCGGAGGCGGCGCCCAGCATGGAGGCTTTGCCTTTGTGCAGTGCCTCGCCAACCGACCAGGCCAGCACCGCAGCGGCGGTCGCCACAAAGGTATTGGCGAAGGCGAGTGCTGCGAAACCGTTGGCTTCCAGGGCAGAGCCGGCGTTGAAGCCGAACCAGCCCACCCACAGCAGGGCCGAACCCACCATGGTCAGCGTCAGGCTGTGCGGGGCCATCGATTCGCGGCCGAAGCCGATGCGCTTGCCCACCATGTAGGAGCCCACCAGACCGGCGACGGCGGCGTTGATGTGCACCACGGTACCGCCGGCAAAGTCCAGCGCACCCATTTGCCAGATATAGCCGGCCTTGCCGTTCATGGCGTCGACCACTTCCTTGGCAGTGTAGGCATCCGGGCCCATCCAGAACCAGACCATGTGCGCGATCGGTGCATAGCTGAAGGTGAACCACAGCACCATGAACATCAGCACAGCGGAGAACTTGATGCGCTCGGCGAACGAACCGACGATCAGCGCACAGGTAATGCCCGCAAAGGTAGCCTGGAAGGCGGCGAACACGATCTCCGGAATCACCACGCCCTTGCTGAAGGTAGCGGCGTTGGCGAAAGTACCGGCGACATTGTCCCAGATGCCCTTCATGAACAGGCGATCAAAGCCCCCGATGAAGGCGTTGCCCTCGGTGAACGCGAGGCTGTAGCCGTAGATGAACCACAGCACCACGATCAGCGAGAACGTCACCATGACCTGCATGAGGACCGACAGCATGTTCTTGCTGCGCACCAGGCCGCCGTAGAACAGGGCCAGGCCGGGGATGGTCATCAGGATCACCAGCAGGGTGGACACCATCATCCAGGCGGTATCCCCCTTGTTGGGGACAGGAGCCGCAGGTGCGGCTTCGGCGGGCGCCGGAGCCGCCGTGGCGGCTGCCGCCGCGGGTGCGGCAGCAGGTGCCGGTGCGGCAGTTTCCGCCGGCTTGGCGTCAGCGGTTGCCGTAGCGGCGGGTGCGTCAGCAGTTGCCGTCTGAGCCCAGACGGCGGTACCGCCGGCCAGCAGGCTCAAACCCAGTGCGAAGGAGACAAGTAGTTTTTTCATGTCAGTGTTCTCTCGGTTGTGTGAGCCTCAGAGCGCTTCCTTGCCGGTTTCACCGGTGCGGATACGCACGACCTGCTCGAGGTTGTACACAAAGATCTTGCCGTCGCCGATCTTGCCGGTGCGGGCCGAGCCCTCGATCGCCTCGATGACGCGATCGACCAGTTCGTCGGATACGGCCGCTTCGATCTTGACCTTGGGCAGGAAGTCGACCACGTATTCCGCGCCGCGGTACAGCTCGGTATGGCCTTTCTGGCGGCCGAAGCCCTTGACCTCGGTCACGGTGATGCCCTGCACCCCGATCGCCGAGAGACCTTCACGCACCTCATCGAGCTTGAAGGGTTTGATGATGGCTGTAACGAGTTTCATGAGTTCTCCTCTGGTTGTGAGTGGAATCAGAAGTTGTATTTCAGGCCGACAACCACCGAGCTGCTGGCCAGGAAACGGTTGCCGAATGCAGTGCCCGTACGGTAGAAGGCATTGGCGCCATTTTCTTTGGCATCCGTACCAACGGCCGCAATGGTGCCAACGAAACCATTGCCAAAGTCTTTGGCCAGCGTGAGTGCGTAATCCTGATAGTTGGCCGCATCACCGACTTTGGTACCCAGGCTCTGGTTCGGAATGGTCTGGTAACCAACGTGCGGCGTCAAGGTAAAGCCATTGCCCAGGTCGAAGGCGGCGCTCAGGTCCCAGTAGCGGCTGCCATTGCTGTTCAGATTACCCAGGAAGTCACCCACGCTCTGGTTGTATTTCAGCGTCACGACGTTGTAGGTAACAGCGCCATAGACCTCGGTGGTGTCGGCCTTGCTGAACGAACCGGCACCCGGCGTACCAGCCGCACCGGAGTTGTTGCCGGGGTATTGATAGGTAATCACACCAACGTCATAGCCAAGGCCCAGGGCTTGGCCCTTGTAGCCGCCGTAGAGGTCGACTTCATAGTCGCCCTTCGTAGCCTGGTTGAAATCCTTGATCCACTTGAGGTTGCTGGCAGCCCAAGCGCCGAGATAGACACCGCTCTTGTGAGCGAAGTCGACCCCACCTTGCAGCGAAGGCTGGCCTGCGGTCTGCTCGATGCCGCGCACACGGTAGTCGCTGACCGCACCGACATTGAAGGTCCAGGTGTAGTCCGGCTCCGGTGCCTTGTCCTGGGAAAAAGCAGCTGCACTGGCAATCAGGCCGAGGACCGCCAATGCGGTTTTGGATTTCAGGTTCATTGTTGACTCCAATAGGTGAGTTAAAGGGACGAACCTGCTAAGCACAGACCGTGCCAACGCCCTTTTTAAGCCCCATGCCAGCTTTTGTCCACCAAGCCCTCAAGCCAGCGTTAAGATGACTGTATGAATAAACAGTGCGCACCTTGCCGGTGCACATAACGTTGCCAACCAGGGGTTGCAGCGCACTATTGTGTGGAGGAAGTCCCCATGAGCCTGTCTTTGGTGCAAAGCCGTGCCTTGCTCGGCCTGGAAGCAGCCACCGTCACCGTTGAGGTGCACCTGGCCAATGGCCTGCCTAGCTTCACGCTGGTAGGCCTGGCTGAGACGGAGGTCAAGGAAGCACGCGAGCGCGTGCGTTCGGCCATCCAGAACTCCGGGCTGGAATTCCCCCACAACAAGCGCATCACCGTGAACCTCGCACCGGCCGATCTGCCCAAGGATTCAGGCCGCTTTGACCTACCAATCGCCATGGGCATCCTGGCTGCCAGCGGACAAATCGATACGGCCCGGCTGGCCGGTCACGAATTTGCCGGCGAGCTGTCGCTTTCAGGCGAATTGCGCCCGGTGCGTGGCGCATTGGCGATGGCATTGGCCCTGCACCAAGACCGGGTTGTCATACGGCTGGTGCTGCCGCCCGGCAGCGCCGAAGAGGCCGCCCTGGTTCCCGAGGCCCAGGTCTACCGCGCGCGTCACCTGCTCGATGTGGTGCAGCAATTCCTGCCGCAGTCAGGCCAGGAGCACGCGGCCGATGCCGGCGATGGCTGGTCACGCATCGCGCCGACGCCGCCCCATCTTGATGCCGACGTTCCCGATCTGGCCGACGTCAAAGGCCAGGCCGGGCCAAAGCGCGCCCTCGAAATCGCCGCCGCGGGCGGCCACAGCCTGCTGTTCAGCGGCCCGCCCGGATCGGGCAAGTCCATGCTGGCGCACCGCTTTGCCGGTCTGCTGCCGCCCATGTCCACCCTGGAGGCGCTGCAAAGCGCGGCGATTGCCAGCCTGGGCGGACAGTTTTCGCTGGCGCGCTGGAGCCAGCGCCCCACCCGCAGCCCGCACCATTCGGCCAGTGCGGTGGCACTGGTCGGCGGCGGCTCGCCGCCGCGGCCGGGAGAAATCTCCATGGCGCACCACGGCGTGTTGTTTCTGGATGAACTGCCCGAATTTCCGCGCAGTGCCCTTGAAGCCCTGCGCGAGCCGCTGGAGACGGGCCACATCACCATCGCCCGTGCAGCCCGGCGCGCCGAGTTTCCGGCACGTTTCCAGTTGGTCGCAGCCATGAACCCCTGCCCTTGCGGCTATCTCGGCTCCTCGCTGCGCGCCTGCCGCTGCTCGCCCGACCAAGTGGCGCGCTACCAGGGACGTCTGAGTGGCCCTTTGCTCGATCGCATCGACTTGCATGTGGCTGTCTGCCCCCTGCCGACAGGGGATTTGCTGCAGGCGCCCGCCGGCGAGTCGACCCAGCAGGTGCGTGAGCGCTGCCTGGCAGCCTACGAGCGGGCCCTGGCACGCCAGGGTAAGCCCAACCAGGCGCTGGCCGGTGCCGAGATGGATGTGCACACCTTGCTGGAGGATGCCGCACTCAAATTCCTCGACGCCGCCGCCACACGCCTGGGCTGGTCCGCGCGCGGCACGCACCGCACCCTCAAAGTGGCGCGCACCATTGCGGACCTGGCCGGGGCGCCACGCACCGGTTTGGAGCATGTGGCTGAGGCCTTGCAATACCGGCAAGCCCTGCAAGCACGCCCCTGAGGGGACGGCACCCCATCCGCCGGCTCAGTCGGCGCAGGCTGCAGCCTCACGCGTCATCAAGGACGCGAACAGACTGTGCGGGTCGATCGCCTGGATCAGCACCTGCCCGCCATTGGCCTTGATGAAGTGCTTGACCAGGGCTTGGTCGCCCTGACCGCCAAATGGCGTAGGCATGATCTGCGCCTCACTGAACTCTGGCACGCCGTGCAGCTCGTCCACCAACAGGCCGAGGGTATGCTCACCATGGCGCACGATGATCACCTGGCTGCTCTTGTCGGTAAAAGACGGCGTGCCCCGGATCAGATAGCCGAGATCGAACACCCAGACCGGCGCGCTGTTCCGTCCTTCGTGTTGCAGGCCCAGCAGGCCGACACAGGCGCGACGTTCGCCGGTGGAGACGGTGGTGATCTTGCTCGCCGGCAGCGCTTCCTGCGCACTTTCGGCCGGTAATGCAAACAGCGCCCCGTCCACCAGGAAAGTGGCGTACTCGCGCCCGGCCAGTCCCACCAGGTCGGTCTTGAGAATCGCCTGCGCCTTGGCACCGGCGCCCGTTCGCTCCCGCACCTCACCGAGGAACTTGTACACAATGGCCAGCACGTCCTCGCGGTAACCGTCCGACACCTTGAATTCACGGTAGCCGCTGGAGACCGTGCAGCCCATGATGGCGTACTGCCCATCGTGGACCACGATGCGCGAGGCACTCTGGCCGTTGGGCAGCTGGCGCAAACCCGCATCGAGTTCCAGCACACTGCCGACCGGCCGGCTGGGGTCGGTACTGGCAATGACCTGGCCCTGCCGGTCGACAAACAGGGCCTGCATGTCAGCCTGCCCTCCCAGGCCGCCCCTGAGCATGGCGGCGAACTCCGGCGCTGCATCGAACACGATGCCGATGCCGCCCACCACCCGGGACTCATTCTGCGGATCGCGAATCGCAGCATGGTAGATATAGGTCGGTTGCCCCCCATACAACGCCGAAGGTCCGAAGGACGTCACGTGATAGTCCTGTTCGCTGCGTAGCGCCTGCACGCGCGCCAGCGTCACCTCGTCAATATGGTGACCGATCACACTGCCGCCCCCCCGTCCCAGATCGCTGCTGGCAACGATGCACCCCTGGCTGTCATACACATAAATTCGCGTATAGACCGTGTACAGCCGGTTGATGTAGTCCAGGATGTCGCTGATCTGCTTGCGGGCCGTCTCGCTCAGTTCGGGGGCAGCAAGTGCCGCACGCAACTCAGGCGTCAACGCCCACCAGCGGCAATCGTCCGAACGCTCGTACAAATTGCGGTCCAGCAGGTCGACCAGCAGATGCGAGACGAATTCCGAATCGCGCAAGCTGGAGGCCAGCACCGTTTCGTACAGATCGCCGATCGATTTGGAAAACAAGTCGTTGCTACGCGCGCCGGTCTCGCTGATCTGATCCAGGATGGTCTTGAGCTTCGTGAGTTCACCACGCTGGCCCGCCGTCATCACCTGACCGTTCCAGACCACGCGCCGGATGGTGTCGGCCGCCGTCATGATCTCGTACAGCGGCGCCGAAAAGGACTGGGCATGCGACAGCAGGCCCTCGCGCACCGCCGGCTCCAGTTCGGCCAGGGTATTGGTGGTAGCTCCGGTGAAGGCCACGTCGACCGGAATCATCACCTGGCCCTGCCAGCCCACCGGTCCCGGATAACCCTGGTAGCCCTGCGAGGCATAGGTACGAACCAGATACTCGCGTCCGGCAAACATCAGCAGCTGCGGCGACGATACCGTGTTGACCGGCACCACCGCGCCGATCGGAATCCACAGCGGGTCGGCGCTCTCGATGACGCGATTGTCGCCGTCGAGCAGCAGCATGTTGGAGCGCCCGTCCGGGTCGCGGTGCGTGCGAAAGATGCCGGCCATCTCCTGCTCGAAGTTGAAGCACAAGCACAGCACGCCCACCACCGCACCGGTCTGCGGGTGCAGCATGCGCTTGGAGTAGATCAGCGCCTGCTGCTTGGCCGGGCGCAGATCGCTGGCGCGGAAGGTTTCCACAAAGCCATCGCTGGCCAGCGTCTGCGCCAGCAAGGGATCGACACTGCCTTCCAGCGGCGTGGTCTCATCGATCTGCACCAGCACGTTGCCGGCCGCATCGAGCAAGATGATCTCGTCGTAGACCGTGTACTTGTCGCGATAAGCGCGCAGGCGCTGGCGGATGGCCGGCGCATCGTCGCTCAGGCCGGCAACGAAGGCGCACAGCTCGTTGTCGGTGGCAAGAAAGCCGACGTCGGCGGTGCGCTCATACAGGTTGCGCACCACGATATCGATCACATACTGCGCCTTGGTGCCGATCTCGGCCAGCACGGTGGCCACCTTCTCGCCCACCAGGCTGGTCACCAGCTCCTGCTCCAACCGGTTGAAGCCGTCGCGCGTGGCCGCCATGGTCGGCAGGATGGCGCGCGCCTCCTCGGGGCAGTTCATCTTGGCGGACGATTCGATCATGCGCCACATCAGGTTGAGTTCCTGCAATGCCTGCTCGCAACGGATGACGTCGCGCATATAGGGCAGGAAAGTATCGGTTTGCAGTCTGGCTGCAGTTTCTGTCTTACTCATGGATCCCAACATTCTTCGTTTCTGACCTGGTATCGAAGCAATTTCCGGGCCTGAACCGACCAACGCAGACTCGGAACTGTCCGCGCCAGCCCTCACTCCAGATGCATGAGTGCATCGCGCTGCTTGAGCGCATGCGCGAAAAAGGTGCCCACCAGCACCAGCACCAGGCCGCCGCCGCCGATGACGGCGGCCGAACCGATGCGCGTCACCAGGGCCGCCGCCAGCAGCACCCCCACCGACTGGCCGAGAAACAGCGCCGAAGCGAACAGCGAAACCGCCGTGCCGCGTGCCGCCGGTGCCATCTGCGTCGCATTGGTCTGCATGGTGTTGTGGAACATGAAGAAACCGAAGCCGCCCAGCAGGCTGGCCGGCACGGTGGGGCCCCAGTGCGGCGTGACGGCAATGACCAGCGCGGAGCCGCCCAGCAGGCCAACGCCCAGCCGCACCAGCCCGCGCTCGCCGAAGCGGCGGATCAGCCCGCGTGCCACGGCCATGTAGAACATGCCGCCCATGCCGAACAGCGCCACGATGGCGCCGGATATGGACAGCGACAGACCCAACGCGTGATGCAGGTGCGAAGCCCAGATGGCCATGACGCCAAAGCCGCCCGCCCCTTCGACAAAGGCCACGCCCAGCACGATGCGCGACCAGCGGCCGGTGATGATGCGCAGCGCCTGCGCCACAAAGCCAGGCCGTACCACCGGCTGGGTGTTGTGCGCAACCGGTGGTGCCGCCTGTTGGCGCCGCAGGTCGGCATACAGCAGCAGCCCCACGACGCCGAACAGCAGTGTCATGAAACCGAAGGCCCAGCGCCAGCCCAGCGTGTCGGTAAACAGTCCGCCCAGCAACTGGCCACCGGCAATGCCCAATGTGGTGCCCAGCCCGACGCGCGCCAGCGTTTCCTGCCGCAGCTCGTAGGCCACGGCATCGCCGATCCAGGCCAGCGAGAGCGGAATGACGGCCGCCGCGCCCAGCGCCACCAGCACGCGCGCCAGCACCAGCCCGTCTAGGCTGGCGGCAAAGACGGCGGCAATGCTGCCCACGCTGCAGCCCAGCGTGGCCAGGGTCACGACGCGGTACTTGCCCAAACGGTCGCCCATCGGGCCGTAGAACAGCTGGGCCAGGCCATAGATCACGGCAAACATCGACACCACTTGCGCCGCCTGCGCCAGGCTGGCGGAGAACTCGCGCGACAGTTCAGGCAGCATGGCATCGCACAGGCGCTGCGCCGTCATGCTGGAGAAGGTAGCAAACGACAACAGCAGGATGGAACGTCGCGTGGCCGGGGAAATGGAGGCGTAGCCAGAGGTCATGTGCAATAGAGAAGTCGATCAGGTCGGCGCGCCACAAGCCGACGCCTGATGCACACAACGCGTCATTCTATGCAGGCACGACACGGCTTGCAGCAGCGCTCTGGCTTGCCCACGCGCGCAGCCAGGGCTTGCATCAAGCCATTCATTGCTATTAAATTAATAGCTTGTCGCGCATGTCCAGCAAGGGCTGCGCCGCGATTTTCTACATGGCTTTACCATAATCCAACCATGCACCCCACCTTCCGCAACGCCCCGCACCTGATCGGCTGGCTGTCGCTGGCGCAACTCATCAGCTGGGGCAGCGTGTTCTATGCCTTCGCCTTGCTGCTCGAACCGGTGGAGCGCGAACTGGGTCTGAGCCGCGCCCAGTCTTCACTCGGCTTCAGCCTGGCCTTGCTCGCCGAAGGGCTGCTGGCCTACCCGGTGGGCCGCCTGATCGACCGCGGCCATGAGCGCGCCGTGATGACGGGCGGCTCGCTGCTGGTGGCCCTGTGCCTGGCGCTGCACAGCGGCATCCACAGCATGGCCGGCTTCTATGCCGTCTGGCTCGGCCTCGGCGCCGGGCTGGCAGCCACGCTCTACCCGCCGGTCTTCGCCGTGGTCATCCGGCGCTTCCCCAACGACTTTCGCCGCGCCATCATCACCATCACCTTTCTGGGCGGACTGGCCAGCACGGTCTTCATCCCGCTGTCGGCCTGGCTGATCCAGACGCTGGGCTGGCGCCATGCGCTGCTGGTGCTGGCTGCCCTGCACCTGCTGGTGTGCGCACCGTTGCATGCGCTCGTGCTGCGCCATGCACCGCCTGGCCAAGGCCATGTCACGAGCCCGGCGACGCCGCCCGTTCCGCTCAAGCGGCACTTGCTGAGTGCGCCCTTTCTGCTGGTCGGCCTCTTCATCGTGCTGCTCATGGCCGTGACAGCGGCATTGCCCGCGCACATGGTGAGCCTGCTGCGCGAGAACGGCCTGGCAGAGTCCTGGGTCATCGCCGTGCCGGCCGCCATCGGCGTGCTGCAGGTGCTGGGCCGGGTGTTGCTGTATTTCTTTGAGCAGCACATGGACCTGCACCTGGCCAACCGGCTCATTCCCGGCCTGATTCCGCTGGGGCTGCTGGCGCTGCTGGCCGCACCCTGGCTCGGTAGCGCGCAGGTGATGCTGGTTCTGCTGTTCGTGCTGCTGTACGGCATGGGCAACGGCATGCTCACCATCGTCAAAGGCACGGCGATCGCCGAATATGTGGACCGCGCCCAGGTCGCCTCGCTCAACGGCGCACTGGGCATACCGATGGCGCTGGGCCGGGCGGCGGCACCGTGGCTGCTTGGCTTGCTGTGGAGCCCGTCAGGCGGTTATGCGTCTGGCTTGTGGCTGATGCTGGGCTTGAGCCTGGTCGGCGTAGCGGCCCTGACCGGGGCCCAGCAGCTGGCGCGACAGCGCCGCTGAAGACGGCACCTGCGCAGCTGCCCAGCCCGGCAGCTCAGTTGAGCGGCTGCAAGGTGTTGCCCTCAACCCGCACGCGCGCACCGACGCTGGCCGGTGCGGCCTGCTCGATGCTGTGGAAACTACCGTCATCCATGCGCAACTCCACCCGATAGGCCGTCACCTTTTTCATCTTTTTCTCGACCGCATTGCCGGCCATGCCGCCGCCGACCGCGCCGGCGATGGTGGCCAGCGTCTTGCCGTCGCCGCCGCCGAACTGGTTGCCGACCAGGGCACCGAGCACGCCGCCGGCCACCGCGCCGGCACCGCTGGGCGCGCCTTCGCGCTCCACCGGCGTGACGGCCGTTACCGTGGCGCAGTTGAGGCAGACCTCCCTGGCCTGCACCGTGGCGGGCAACTTGCCGCCAGCCGCTTCAACCGGTGTTGCCGAGGGCGAAGCGGCAGCCGGGGCGACCGAGGTCGAGGTTGCAGGTTTCGCACTCCGGCTGGCCACGGTCTTGCCCACGCCCGCTTTTTTCTCCGGTCCTGCCGCTTTGGATGGCGCCGCTGTCGCGCCTGTCTCGGTGCCCGGGGCCGGCACCGCCGCCGGTACAGGAACCGGGCTCACCGCCACCGTGTGCAGCGCCTCCTGGCGCGTCTGCACGAAATACAGCGCCGAGCCCAGAGCCACCACGGCCACGCCCAGCACGGCGATCGCGGCCCACAGGGTCTGGTTATGGCCCGGGCGAGGCGCGGTGTGTGAAATGTCGTTCATCGTATGTTCCTCTTGCATCAACGGCCGGCAGGCAGGAAGCCTCAGGCACTACCCTATCAACGTTCCGGCAGCACAACGGTAAACAAGAACAGGCGCGATTTGCGTGTCTGCTTTGTAAGCGTAGGTAAATCTGTGCGCCGTCAAGACGCCTCCCGGCCTCCCGCCGGCCGGGAGGCGACGGCAAGCCCTGAGCACGCCAGAGCCTTCTTCAAGACCGTCAGAGATTGGGTGCCAGCAGGCGCTGCAGCGCCTGTTCGCTCATGCCACGGCGGCGCACCTGGTCCTGCAACTGGTCGGCACCGATGCGGCCAACGTTGAAATAGGTGCTCTGCGGATGCGCCAGATAGAAACCGCTGACGCTGGCCGCCGGTGTCATGGCCAGGCTCTCGGTCAGGCCCATGCCGATCTCGCCGCATTGCAGCAGTTCGAACATGTCCTTCTTGACGCTGTGGTCCGGGCAGGCCGGGTAGCCCGGCGCCGGGCGAATGCCCTGGTACTTCTCGGCAATCAGCTCCTCCGGGCTCAGGTTTTCCTGTGGCGCGTAGCCCCACAGGTCGGTGCGCACGCGGTGGTGCAGGCACTCGGCCAAGGCTTCGGCCAGCCGGTCGGCCAGCGACTTGAGCATGATGGCGGAGTAGTCGTCATGGTCGTCCATGAAGTACTGCTCCTTCTTCTCCACGCCGATGCCGGCCGTGACGGCGAACACGCCGACGTAATCGGGCGCTGTGCCTTTCGGTGCCACGAAATCGGCCAGGCAGCGGCTGGGCCGCATGACGCCGTCGATGATCTGCTTCTCGGTCTGCTGGCGCAGGCCGTACCAGGTCAACGCCACCTGGCTGCGGCTCTCGTCGGCGTAGAGCTCGATGTCGTCGTCGTTCACGCTGTTGGCCGGGTACAAGCCGAGCACGGCATTGGCCGTCAGCCAGCGGCCTTCAATCAGGCGCTGCAGCATGCGCTTGCCGTCCGAAAAGACGCGCTGCGCTTCGGTGCCGACGATCTCGTCCTTCAGGATGGCCGGGAAGGGACCGGCCAGGTCCCAGGTCTGGAAGAACGGGCCCCAGTCGATGTACTTGGCGAGTTCCGCCAGATCGAAGTTCTTGAACACGCGGCGGCCGATGAACTTCGGCTTCGGCGGCGCATAGCCGGTCCATTCGATCGGCGTTTTGTTGGCGCGCGCTTTGTCCAACGGCCACAGCGGCGTCTGCTTCTTGCCGGCATGCTGCTGGCGCACGCGCTCGTAGTCGGCATTGAGCTCGTCGATGTACTTGGCGGCCTGGTCCGACAGCAACCCCTGCGCCACGCTCACGCTGCGCGAGGCATCCGGCACATAGACCACCGGCCCTTCGTAGTGCGGCGCGATCTTGACCGCCGTGTGCACGCGGCTGGTGGTGGCGCCGCCGATCAGCAGCGGAATCTTTTTGATGCGGAAGTGCTCGTCCTTCTGCATCTCGGCCGCCACGTACTGCATCTCTTCCAGGCTGGGTGTGATGAGGCCGGACAGGCCCACGATGTCGGCCCCCTCGACCTTGGCGCGCGCCAGGATCTCGTGGCACGGCACCATGACGCCCATGTTGACGACCTCGAAGTTGTTGCACTGCAGGACCACGGTGACGATGTTCTTGCCGATGTCGTGCACATCGCCCTTGACGGTGGCAATGATGATCTTGCCCTTGGCGCGCACGTCCTCGCCGGCCGCCTCCTGCTGGCGCTTCTCTTCCTCGATGTAGGGAATCAGGTGCGCCACCGCCTGCTTCATCACGCGTGCGCTCTTCACCACCTGCGGCAGGAACATCTTGCCCTGGCCGAACAGGTCGCCGACGATGTTCATGCCGTCCATCAGCGGGCCTTCGATCACGTGCAGCGGGCGCCCGCCCTTGGCCAGGATGGCCTGGTAGGCCTCTTCCGTGTCCTCGGCAATGAAGTCGGTGATGCCGTGCACCAGCGCATGCGACAAGCGCTGCTCCACCGTGCCGCCGCGCCACTCGTTCTTCTTGCTGTCGTCCTTGGACGCACCCTTGGCGCTCTCGGCAATTTCCACCAAGCGCTCACCGGCATCCGGCCTTCTGTTGAGCACCACATCTTCCACCCGTTCGCGTAGCGTGGGTTCCAGCTCGTCATAGACGCCGACCATGCCGGCGTTGACGATGCCCATGTCCATGCCGGCCTGGATGGCGTGGTACAGGAACACGGTGTGGATGGCCTCGCGCACCGGGTCGTTGCCGCGGAAGCTGAACGAGACGTTCGACACACCGCCCGACACCTTGGCGCCCGGCAGGTGCTGCTTGATCCAGCGCGTGGCCTCGATGAAGTCGACCGCGTAGTTGTTGTGCTCCTCGATGCCGGTGGCAATGGCGAAGATGTTGGGGTCGAAGATGATGTCTTCCGGCGGAAAATCGACTTCGTCCACCAGGATGCGGTAGGCGCGCTCGCAGATCTCGATCTTGCGCGCATAGGTGTCGGCCTGGCCTTTTTCGTCGAAGGCCATCACCACGGCGGCCGCGCCATAACGACGCAGCAGTTTGGCCTGGCGCTTGAACGCCTCCACACCCTCCTTCATGCTGATGGAGTTGACGATGCCCTTGCCCTGGATGCAGCGCAGGCCGGCTTCGATCACCTCCCACTTGGAGGAGTCGATCATGATCGGCACGCGCGCGATGTCGGGCTCGGAGGCGATCAGGTTCAGGAAGCGCACCATGGCGGCCTTGCTGTCGAGCATGGCCTCGTCCATGTTGATGTCGATCACCTGCGCGCCGTTCTCCACCTGCTGGCGCGCCACCGCCAGCGCTTCCTCGAACTGGCCGTTCAGGATCATGCGGGCAAAGGCTTTGGAGCCGGTGACGTTGGTGCGCTCGCCGATGTTGACAAACAGACTGCCCGCGCCAATGAGCACCGGCTCCAGGCCGGACAGCTTCATGGGGGGAATGGAAATTTCGGACATGCGGCTCACCTGTGGAAGACAAAAGCAGGTGAGCGTCGTTGGGACATCCAAGCCTGACGGCATCGAATGCCGCTGCAACGCTCCTTGGATCAGCCGTGATTTTAAGGGCTAGTGCAACCCCGCGCAGAGCGTGTGTACTGAATGAGCTGTCGGCCGCTAGAGGGATGCCGCTTGCAGCGGAATCACGCGCCGCGCCTGCCCGCTCTTTTCTTGCACGGCCCGCGCACGCAGCTGACCGCAACCGCCGTCCACGTCCTGCCCGGCCGATTGCCGCAGCTTGGTCAGGATGCCGCGCTGGTGCAAGCGGCGCGCCATGTCGGTAGCGTGCTCCCAACTGGGCCGACGGTAAGGCATGCCCTCGCCCTCGTTGTAGGGAATCAGGTTGAGGATGGCGTACTTGCCGTGCAGCAGGCGCACCAGGCCTTCCACCTCCTCGTCGCTGTCGTTGATGCCTTCGAGCAAGGTCCACTGGTACTGGATCGGATAGCCGCTGGCGCGCGCATAACGCTCGGCCGCCTCCACCAGTTCTTGCGGCGTCATTCGCGGCGCGCGCGGCAACAGCTGCTCACGCAAGTCGGCCCGCGTGGTGTGCAGCGAGAGGGCCAGGGCCGGCCGCACTTGGCCTTCATCGCGCGCCATCAAAGCCTCGAACACGCGCGGGTCACCGACAGTGGAGAAGACCAGGTTCTTGTGGCCGATGTTGCCGGCCGTACCCAGCAGGTCGATCGCCTCCAGCACGTTGTCCAGGTTGTGCGCCGGCTCGCCCATGCCCATGAAGACGACGCGCTTCACCGGCCGGCGCTGCCGCGCCAGCGCCACCTGGGCCACGATCTCGGCGCTGCCGAGCTGGCGCACCAACCCGGTAGTGCCGGTCATGCAGAACACGCAACCGACCGCACAGCCCACCTGGGTCGACACGCACAGGGCCGGGATACGGCCCGGCGGCAGCAGCACACTCTCGACCAACTGGCCGTCATTCAGCGCCACCACCAGACGCTGCGAGCCGTCCTCACCCGGATGTTCAGAAACCAGCGTTGTCAGACCGGCGAGTTCACGCTCGATCTCGGGCAAGGCGACACGCAGCGTGGTGGGCAGAAAGTTCTCGATCGGCCGGCTGCCGTGGTTCTGCGGCAAGGCCTGCGACCACAGGCGCAGCATGCGGTGCACATGACGCGGGTTGGCACCGAGCCCCTGCAACCGCTGGCGCAGAGACTCGATGCGCATAAGAAGCCTAGGCCGCTTCGCGGTAGAACGGGCCGCTGTTCAAGGCCCGCGCGGCCAGCGGTGCCACCGCGGTGTGGATGGCACCGATGTGCTCTGGCGTGGTGCCGCAGCAGCCGCCCACGATGTTGACCAGCCCTTCGGCGGCAAATTCCTTGAGCAGGCGCGAGGTCACTTCCGGCGTCTCGTCGAAACCGGTTTCGCTCATCGGATTGGGCAGGCCGGCGTTCGGATAGCAGCTGATGAAGGTGTCGGGCGCGGCCTTGGCCAGCTCCTGGATGTAAGGGCGCATCAGCGCGGCACCCAAGGCGCAATTCAGGCCCACCGCCAGCGGCTGCGCATGGCGCACGCTGTGCCAGAAGGCGGTGACGGTCTGGCCGCTCAGGATGCGGCCGGAGGCGTCGGTCACGGTGCCGCTGATGATGATGGGCAGGCGCTCGCCGGATTTTTCGAAGTACTCGTCGATGGCGAACAGCGCCGCCTTGGCGTTGAGGGTGTCGAAAATGGTTTCCACCAGCAGCACATCGGCACCGCCTTCGACCAGGGCTTCGACCTGCTCGTAATAGGCGGCGCGCAATTCCTCAAAGCTGATGTTGCGTGCGCCGGGGTCGTTCACGTCCGGGCTGATGCTGGCGGTCTTGGGCGTGGGCCCAAGCGCGCCAGCCACAAAGCGCGGATGGTCGGGCGTGCTGAATTTGTCGCAGGCCTGGCGCGCCAGTTTGGCGGAAGCCAGGTTCATCTCGCGCGCCAGGTGCGCCATGTCGTAGTCGGCCTGCGCCACGCGGGTGGCGCCGAAGGTGTTGGTCTCGATCAGGTCGGCGCCGGCCGCCAAGTAGCCTTCATGGATGTCGCGAATCACGTCGGGCCGGGTCAGCGACAGCAACTCGTTGTTGCCCTTGACGTCCTTGTGGAAGTCCTTGAAGCGTTCGCCGCGGTACTGTGCCTCGCCGAGCTTGAAGCGCTGGATCATGGTGCCCATGGCGCCGTCCAGAATGGCAATGCGTTGGGCCAGGATGCCCGGCAGGGCCTGGGCGCGGGTGTAGTGGATGGGCTTCATAGACCGTCCATTGTAGAAAGTCCCGCCGCCGCGCGGGAAGTGCCACGCCAAAACCCGGGACAATAGCGGGTATGAAACACCTGCTTCCCAAAGAAACCTGGGCGCTGCTGCAGCAAGAACCGGATGCGCTCTTCATTGATGTGCGCATGGAAATCGAATCGCTCTACGTGGGACGCCCGCCGGGCGTGCACAACATTCCCTGGTACGAGTACCCGGATCTCACGCCCGACCCGGCGGGCTTCGTCGCGGCCGTCGAGCGCGAGGCCGGCGGCGACAAGAGCCGCCCCGTGATCCTGCTGTGCCGCAGCGGCAAGCGCACGCTCGACGCCGGCCTGGCACTGGAAGCCGCCGGCTTCACCCATCTGATCAACGTGCTGCACGGCTTCGAAGGCGATCTGGACGACAGCTTCCGCCGCTCGACGCTGAACGGCTGGCGCTTCGACGGCCTGCCCTGGGAGCAGATGTAAATTTCAAGCCAAATCGAGCCCCAGCCCTTTTGGAATCTGCGCCAGCCGCTCCTGTTTCGATAGCAAACACCTTGTCTCTTCAAACCATCCTGCGCCAGGTCTTCGGCTACGAGGCTTTCCGCGGCCCGCAGCAGGCCATCGTGGACCACGTAGTGGCCGGTGGCGACGCGCTGGTGCTCATGCCCACCGGCGGCGGCAAGTCGCTGTGCTACCAGATCCCGGCCATCGCGCGCCAGCAGGCCGGCCATGGCACCACCATCGTGGTGTCGCCGCTGATCGCGCTGATGCACGACCAGGTCGGCGCCTTGCACGAAGCCGGCGTCGAGGCGGCCTTCCTCAACTCCAGCCTGTCCTCGGAGCAAGCGGCACAGGTGGAACGGCGCCTGCTGCGCGGCGAACTCACGCTGCTGTACGCCGCCCCCGAGCGCGTGACAACACCGCGCTTCCTGGCCCAGCTTGATTCGCTGGCCGAGCGCGGGCAAGTGGCGCTGTTCGCCATCGACGAGGCGCATTGCGTCAGCCAGTGGGGCCACGACTTCCGGCCCGAGTACCGGGCACTGACGGTGCTGCACGAGCGCTACCCCGCGGTGCCGCGCATGGCACTGACCGCCACCGCCGATGCGCTGACACGCGCCGACATCGTGGAGCGGCTGCAACTGGAAGAAGCGCGGCAGTTCGTCAGCAGCTTCGACCGCCCCAACATCCGCTACACCATCGTCGAGAAGAAAGACGCCACCACCCAGTTGCTGCGTTTCATCGAGCGCGAGCACGAGGGTGACGCCGGCATCGTCTACTGCCAGTCGCGCCGCAAGGTGGAAGACATCGCGCAGACGTTGTGCGACGCCGGCCTGAAGGCCCTGCCCTACCACGCCGGGCTCGACCAGTCCGTGCGCCAGGCCAACCAGGACCGATTCCTGCGCGAAGAGGGCCTGGTGATGGTGGCGACCATCGCCTTCGGCATGGGCATCGACAAGCCGGACGTGCGCTTCGTCGCGCATCTGGACATGCCCAAGAACATCGAGGGCTATTACCAGGAGACCGGCCGCGCCGGCCGCGACGGTGCGGCTGCCGACGCCTGGATGGCCTACGGCCTGCAGGACGTGGTGAACCAGCGCCGCATGATCGACGAGAGTCCGGCCGGCGAGGAATTCAAGCAGGTGATGCGCGAGAAGCTCGACGCCCTGCTGGCGCTGGCGGAGGCGACCGATTGCCGGCGCGTGCGCCTGCTGGCGTACTTTGGGGAGGTTTACGGAGAGAGCCCGCCCGCCGCCGGGCCGTCCCAAGGCGGGCACGGCCCCCTCGGGGGGCAGAGAGGACACGAAGTGCCGAGTGTGGGGGCCCGATATGCTTGCGGCAACTGCGACAACTGCCTGCACCCGCCCGCCGTGTGGGACGGCACCGACGCGGCGCGCAAGCTGCTCAGCACCATCTACCGCGTGCAACAGATGAGCAACATCAGCTTCGGCGCCGGCCACATCATGGACATCCTGCGCGGCAAGGACACCGAGAAGGTGAAGCAGTACGGGCACGAGACCTTGAGCACCTTCGGCCTCGGCGCCGAATTCAGCGAAGCGCAACTGCGCGGCGTGCTGCGTCAGCTGATCGCCATTGGCGCGGTAGCGGTGGACGGCCAGGCTTTCAATACGCTGCAGCTGACCGAAGGCTCACGCGCCGTGCTCAAGGGCGAGGTCACGGTGCAATTGCGCGAGTCGGTCTCGACACCGGCCACCAAGCGCACGCGCCGCGCCGGTGTCACGGCACCGGCGGCCATCAACCTGGGCGTCGATGACCAGGTGCGTTTCATCAACCTCAAGGCCTGGCGCGCCGACGTGGCGCGCGAGCACAACCTGCCGGCCTATGTGATCTTCCATGATGCCACGCTGGCGGAAATCGCCCGGCGCAGCCCGCAAACCTTGGACGATCTGCAGGGCATCAGCGGCATCGGCGAGAAGAAACTGCAGGCCTATGGCGCCGATGTGTTGCGCGTCGTTTCGCTATCGAATCCATAGCGCATTGCGCTGATTTGAAAAGGGCTAAGGCGCTTTTTTGCCTTCAAGCTGATCCGGCTGCAGCCCCAGGCCTGCCAGGTAGGTATCGAAGATCTGGCTGCCGGTGGCCACCAGATCGAAAGCGTCCGGATCCAGCAGCCAGTTCTGGATCAAGCCGTCGATCATCACGTGCAGCCCCAGCGCAGCGGTGTTCACATCCACGGACAGTGGGCGCCCGCGCAATTCGGTCACCTGCTGCATCGCTTGCCGGGTGCGCGCCAGGCACTCGTTGCGCACCCGCAGGTGGCGCTCCTTCACCCCCAGCAACTCGGCCACGTACTCCACCTTGTGCGTGGCCACCTCGAACACGCGTCGGGTCTGGGCATCGGTCGCCGTCTTGCGCAATGCCTCCACCATCGCCAGGCGCAGCTCCACCACCGGGCACTGCGCATGCGCGGACACCGCACATTGCAGCGACTCCTCCATGGGCAGCGTCACGCGCTCCATCATGGCGTTGAACAGATCGGCCTTGTCCTTGAAGTGCCAGTAGATGGCACCGCGCGTGGTGCCGGCCGCCACCGCAATGTCATTGAGCGAGGTCCGCGAGACGCCGCGCTCCTGGAACAGCTGTTCGGCGGCATCGAGCAGGCTGCTGCGCGTGGCCTGCGCATCGGCCTTGGTGCGACGAACCATGTGGGTACCCTCCAACGTATTTGTAATGGCCCAACTATACATACATTCACGCTTGTATGTATACTGCGTTTCTTTTAATTGACCTAATTCATCCGCAAAATGGTCGCCATAGCGGCACGCCGCCGGCCATTTCTATTCATTTCCGAAGGAACGTCATGCCTGCCTTGATCAACATCAAGCCCGCTCCCATCCCCTCCCCTCTGCCAACCCACGGCAAACTGGCACTGACCGGCCTCGCCTTCAGCCTGCTGCTTGCCGCCTGCGGCCCCTCGTCCGCGCCAGGCGGCGGCCCCGGCGGCATGCCGCCGGCCGAAGTCGGCGTGGTGACGGTCACGCCGGGCGACATCGGCCTGGTGAGCGAACTGCCGGGCCGACTGGAAGCCTCGCGCGTGGCGCAGGTGCGCGCCCGCGCTGCCGGCATCCTGCAGCAACGCCTGTTCCGCGAAGGCAGCGATGTGCAGGCCGGCCAGCCCCTGTTCCGCATCGACCCGGCGCCCTACGCCGCTGCGCTGGCGCGTGCCGAGGCCAATCTGGCACAGGCCGCGACGCTGGCCGAGCGCTACAAACCGCTGGTCGAAGCCAATGCCGTGAGCAAGCAGGAATACGCCAATGCCGTCGCCGCGCACAAGGTGGCCGAAGCCGACGCGCAGACCGCACGCATCAACCTGGGCTACGCCAACATCACCGCCCCCATCTCGGGCCGCATCGGCCGCGCGCTGGTGACCGAGGGCGCGCTGGTCGGCCAGGGCGAAGCCACGCAGCTGGCCGTGGTGCAGCAGATCAACCCGATGTATGTGAACTTCACGCAGTCGGCCGGCGAAGTCATGGCGCTGCGCCGCGCCATGGAGCAAGGCCAACTCAAGCGTGCCGGCAAGGAT
>Ga0255338_1003085_pt1 | contig 21229 bp, 18 predicted proteins | sample MeOH1_35cm_T4_19_FD_203715 | JGI IMG/M metagenome (GOLD analysis project Ga0255338, IMG submission 203715) | Sandy soil microbial communities from University of British Columbia, Vancouver, Canada - MeOH1_35cm_T4_195 | ecosystem: Engineered > Artificial ecosystem > Sand microcosm > Unclassified ...
GCAGGGCGCCGGCGGCGATGTCCCAGGGCTTGAGGCCCAGCTCGAAGTAGCCGTCGAAGATGCCGCAGGCCACGTGGGCCAGGTCCAGGGCGGCGCTGCCGGCGCGGCGGATGCCCTTGGCGCGGGGGAAGACGCGGCCGAGAGCGGCGTTGAAGGCTGGCCAGCGTTCGCCCAGCTGGAAGGCGAAACCCGTGGCCAGGAAGGCGCCATCCAGGCCCGCCTGCTGGGACACGTGCATGGGCTGGCCGTTCCAGGTGGCGCCCATGCCCCGCACCGCCAGGAAGCAGTCCTCCCGCAGGGGATCCAGCACGCAGCCCACCACGGGGCCTTCCGCGTCCCACAGGGCCACGGAGACGCACCAGTGGGGGAAGCCCTGGACGAAGTTGAGGGTGCCGTCGAGCGGGTCCACGATCCAGCGGCGCTCGGTGTCTCCCGAGGCTCCGCCTTCTTCGCCCACGAAGCCGTACTGGGGAAAGCGGAAATCCAGCTCGGCCCGGATGGCCGCTTCGGCGGCGCGATCGGCGTCGCTCACGAAGTCGTTCTTGGTTTTCTCGGTGATGGTGGCCGGATCGAGCTTCCGGAAAAACCCAAGGAGCACCTTCCCCCCGGCCTGGGCCGCGGCCAGGCAGGCATCGCGTTGCGCGTCGTACATGTCAGGCTCCCGGCCTTGATTCTGTCATGGCGGCTTCGGCTCGTCGCTTCAGCGCCCGGATCATGCCGGGGAAGACGAAGAGGTGGAAGGGGAGCATCGAGTACCAGTAGATGAGGCCGAGGACGCCATGGGGCTCGAAGAAGGCCAGCTGTTCCAGCCGCGAGCCCTCTCCTTCCGGCCGCACCGTGAACTGGAGCCAGGCATGGCCGTCCAGCTTCATCTCGGACCGGAGCCGGAGCAGGCGGTCCTCCTCCAGGGCCTCCACCCGCCAGAAGTCCACGGGGTCACCCACGCGCAACTGCCGAGGGTGGCGGCGGCCCCGCCGCATGCCCATGCCCCGGAAGGCCCGGTCCAGGAGGCCCCGGATCTGCCAGAGCCAGTTGCCGGCAGGCCAGCCGTTCTCTCCGCCCAGGGCGCAGAAGGTGTCGAACACCACTTGGGGCGGCGCCTTGACGTGCCGGTGGTGGCGCTCCAGGAACATGCCCTCGTGGGAACCCAGGACCTGCTCCTCCTGCTCGCGGGAGAGGCTTGTGGCCCAGGTGGTCTCCACGGCGTCCTCGTCCAGGCGTTCGAGGGCAAGGGCCAGGGCCTCCTTGTAGGCCATGGGCCGCACCCGGAAGACCTCCAGGGCCCGGGGATTTCGGACCACCACCTCGGTGGTCATCCCTTCGATCAGGGGCTTCACGAGCTCCAGCGGGATCGGCGTGACCAGGTCCACCCACAGCGCTGACAGGATCGGCAGCGGCACGCGCATGGGGATGATGAGGCGGCGCAAGCCCCGGGCCTCGGCGTAGCCCAGCATCATCCGCCGGTAGTCCAGGATGTCCCGGCCGCCGATCTCGAAGATGCCCGACACCTCGGGATGTTCCAGCGCCTCGGTGAGGTAGCCCAGCACGTTGCGCACGCCAATGGGCTGGCAGCGGGTGTTCACCCAGCGGGGCGTGATCATGAGGGGCAGGCGCTCGGTGAGGTGGCGAATCATCTCGAAGCTCGCGCTGCCGCTGCCCACGATGACGGCCGCCCGGAACTCCAGCACCGGCACGCCGGTGGACCCGAGGGCGGCTCCCACCTCCTGCCGGCTGGCCAGGTGATCGCTGCGCTGGTGGGCGGGATCCCCCAAGCCGCCCAGGTAGATGATCCGCTGCACCCCGGCCTTGGCGCAGGCCGCGGCGAAGACCAGGGCATGGCCCAGATCCCGGTCGCGGAAATCCGGCCGGTCCTCCCCCATGGCATGGACCAGGTAGTAGGCCTGGGACACGCCCGCCAGGGCCCCCTCCAGGGAGGCGGGATCGCCCACATCCCCCTTCACGGCCTCCACGCCCGGCCAGGCGCGCCCGGCGAGCCGGTCGGGGTTTCGTGCGAGACAGCGGACGTGGTGTCCCTCGGCGAGCAGGCGGGGCACCAGACGCCCCCCGATGTAGCCCGTGGCGCCGGTCACGAGGATGAGCGGCTTGCCGGGATCCATCAGGCTGGCGCCCGTGGCCTGCGGCGTCATGCGGGCGCCAGGTCCGCGAACACGAACCCGTCCCGTTCCACGACTTCACCGCGCTGGACTGGCACCGGATGGTCGAACATGGGGCCGTCCCAGACGAAGGTGTGGAACTCGCCCCGCTCTCCGCAGGGATCCACCGAGGCCGGCAGGTCCGCCAGCAGCTGGGCGTCAAAGGCCCGGCCGGCGAAGGAGGCATCCAGGGCCCGGGGATCCACGCAGGTGAGGGTGGCCTTCAGGCCCGCGGCCACCATGCCACCGGCAAGCGCGGCGGTGTCGGGGTTCCAGATGGGAAAAAGAGGGGCGAGTCCCGTGCCTGCCAGCTTCTGGATGCGGTAATCCCGCACATCCTCCAGGAACAGGTCGCCGAAGGCCATGACCTCGATCCCATCGGCCACGGCCCGGGCGCAGGCCTGGGCCAGAAGGGCCTCATAGGCCTCGTTGGGGCAGGGCCAGGGCAGCGGCACCTTCCAGAGGGGCAGGCCCACGGCCTCGGCCTGGGCCTCCAGCAGGGCGGCCCGCACCCCGTGCATGGCCACCCGGTCGAAGGCAGCGTTCGTGGTGGTGAGCAGGCCCACCACCTCCACCTCACCCGCCTGTCGGAGCGTGTGCAGGGCCCAGGCGGCATCCTTGCCGCTGGACCAGCTCAGGAGAGCCTTGGGTCGGATCATGCCCAAAAGGATACGACTCGAAAATCCTGACGAATTTGGTAAACTTTAATTGGGAGCCTGCCATGCCCAAGGTCATCAACATCGAACCCACCCCCAATCCCGATGCCCTGAAGTTCCTGGTGCATCCGGCCATCCTCAAGGCCGGCTCCCGTTCCTTCAAGGATTTCGGCGCGGCGGTGGGGGATCCGCTGGGCTCGGCGCTCTTCGCCCTGGGCAAGGTGACCTCCGTGTTCTACATGGACCGCTTCGTGACGGTGAACAAGGAACCGTCGGCCGAGTGGACCGACCTCATTGATCCCATCTGCGAGTCCATTGAGGACCTGAAGCTCCCGGAGAGCGACACGGGCGACGCGGCGGGGCTGACGCCCGGCGGCGATGCCGACGCCACGCTGGAGCGCATCAACCAGCTGCTGGACACCCGGATCCGCCCCGGCCTGGCCGGGGATGGCGGCGGCCTGGAGGTGATCTCCTTCGACGGCCAGACCCTCCAGATCAGCTACCACGGCGCCTGCGGCTCCTGCCCCTCCTCCACCAGCGGCACCCTGCGCTACATCGAGGGGTTGCTCCAAGAGGAGATCAGTCCCAGCCTCCGCGTTGTGAGCTGGTAAATCCGTTCGATCCCACCCCTTGCGCTATGGGAAAAGTCCGGCAACCTAGGGACACCTTCGGAGACATGTGTGAGCCCTGGAAAGGCGGTCAAGCGTCGCAGCGCCAAGGGAAACCACCTCGCCGCGCTGGCGGATCTGCTCAATGCCAGCCGGACGGATCCGGCCCGCCTCTTCGAGCACGGCCTCGCCCTGCTGGTGGACCGCCTCGGCGTGGACCGGGCCATGCTCACCCGGGTCACGGGGTTGGGCTACGAAGTCTTCTGGTGGGCCGTGGCGGATGGGGCCGACATGAACGGTGTGTTCGAGGCGCCGGAGAAGGGGTTCTGCCCCTGGGTCCTGGCCCATCCGGACCGCCCGCTCACCATCCGGGACACCTCCCTGGAAGCGCGCTGGCGGAAGAGCGCCGGCTACCAGGAACTCGGCATCCGGGCCTACTCCGGCGTGGCCCTGAAGGAGCGCGAGAACGTGGTGGGTACCCTCTGCGTGCAGAGCCACACCCCCAAGGCCTTCGACCGCAGCGAGACCGAGCTGATCCGCGCCATGGGCCATCTCATGGCGCGCACCCTGGAATCCGAGAGCATGAAGCAGGAACTCCACGGAGCCCTGGACGCCCTGGAGCTCAGCGGCGCCATCGTGGAGGACAGCGCTCTCCAGAGCGCCCGCTCCGGCCTGCCCAACCGGCGCTACCTCGACATCTGGCTACGCGCCTCGTTGTTCATGGCCCGCCGCCGCAAGGAGCCCATCGCCCTGGCCCTCTGGTCCCAGCCCCTGATCACGGGCGCCCGGGGCCGCCTGGCCGCCGCCGCATCCCGTCTGCGGGGCGAGGATCTGCTCATCGAGCTGTCGGCGGACCAGTACCTGCTGATCATGCCCCACACCAGCGAGGAAGGCGCGGAAGTCCTGATCACGCGGCTTCGCGGAATCCTGGGAGAGCACCCCACCGGCGCCACGTTGTGGTTCCCCGGGGAGGACGACATGACCTTGAAGTCAGCTTTGACGCGCGCCGCCAGAGCCTTCACGGAGGCCAATCGCGAAGGCGCATTGCTGCACTGGATCCATCACCGGAGATGATCCACGGCATGTGCGCTGGCCCGCCTGGCGGGTCCATGGGAAGATGAAAGGCTCTGGTACAGCCGGTGGAACCCGGCCTCGTGGAGGTGGATGTTGGAAATCCCGACCCTGGTGAAAGCAGCCCTGAACGCGCTGGAAGGCCCGACCGCCCCCAGCCGCGAGGAGCTCTGCCACTGGTATGAACTGATGCACCTCGGACGCCTGCTGGATGACAAGGCCCCGAACTACCTCAAGCAGGCCATCGGCTGGTCGTACCACGCGCCCTGCGCGGGCCACGACGGCATCCAGCTGGCCGCGGGCCTGGCCTTCCGGGCCGGGCAGGACTTCCTGTTCCCGTACTACCGCGACATGATGACCTGCCTCGCCGCGGGCCTCACGCCCGAGGAGATCATCCTCAACGGCATCTCCAAGGCCACGGACGTCGCCAGCGGCGGCCGCCACATGAGCAACCACTTCGCGAAGCCGTCCATCGGCATCCAGAACGTGTCCAGCCTCACGGGCAACCACACGCAGCACGCCGTCGGTCTGGCCCGCGCCGTCAAGTACTACAACCGCGACAGCGTGGTGTTCTGCAGCCAGGGTGAGTCGTCGCTATCGGAAGGCTACTGCTCCGAGAGCATCAACGGCGCGGACCGCGAACAGCTGCCCGTGGTCTTCGTCGTCCAGGACAACGGCTACGGCATCTCCGTGCCTAAGCACGACCAGAGCGCCAACGACCAGATCTGCGACAACTTCAGCGGCTACTCGAACCTGAAGATCATCAAGTGCGACGGGCTCGACCTCCTGGATTCCATGCGCGCCGTAGCGGAGGCCATCGCCTACGTCCGCACGGGGAAGGGGCCCGCCATGGTCTACGCCATGTGCGTGCGCATCGGCAGCCACTCCAACTCGGACCGCCACGAGCTGTACCGGGATGATGCCGAACGGGCCGAGGCGAAGGCCAAGGACCCCCTGCCCCGTTTCCGCGCCTACTGCCTGGCCCACGGAGTCAGCGAAGACGAGCTCAAGGCCATCGAGACGGAGAACCAGGCCCGCTACCTGGCCGCCCACGACAAGGCCATGGCCGCGCCGAACCCAGATCCCGCCACCATCCACGACTTCGTCATCCCCGAGGGCTGGATCTCCGGGCAGTTCCCGGACGGAACGCACCATGCCGAGGGCACACCTGTCAGCGTGATCACGGCCCTGAACCAGACCCTGAAGGAGGAGTTTCGCCTCAACCCCGACACCTTCATCTGGGGCCAGGACATGGCCAACAAGGAGAAGGGCGGCATCTTCAACGTGTCGAAGGGCATGCAGCAGGAGTTCGGCGGGAAGCGCGTCTTCAACGCCCCCATCGCCGAGGATTTCATCGTCGGCACCGCCAACGGCTTCTCCCGGCTCGATGACAAGATCCGCGTGGTGGTGGAAGGCGCTGAGTTCGCCGACTACATCTGGCCCGCCGCCGAGCAGATCGTGGAGTGCAGCCACGACTACTGGCGCACCAATGGCCAGTTCGCGCCCAATGTCACCATCCGCCTCGCCTCCGGTGGCTACATCGGTGGCGGCCTCTACCACTCGCAGAATGTCGAAGGCTGGCTCACCACCCTGCCCGGCATCCGCGTGGTGGTGCCCGCCTTCGCGGACGACGCCGCGGGCCTGCTCCGCACCGCCCTGCGCAGCCGCGGCACCACCCTCTACCTCGAACCGAAGTTCCTCTACAACGCGAAGATGGCCCATGCCGTGGTGCCGCTGGACTTCGCCGTGCCCTTCGGCAAGGCCCGTGTCCGCCGGGAAGGCACAGACCTCACCATCCTGGCCTACGGCACGCCCGTCCACTTCGCCCTGGAGGCCGCCGCCAAGCTGGAGAAAGAAGGCAAGTCCGCCGAGGTGATCGACCTCCGCAGCCTCAGCCCCCTGGACACGCCCGCCATCATCAAGTCGGTCAAGAAGACCCACCGCGTGCTCATCGCCCACGAGGACAAGGTCTTCGGCGGCTTCGGCGGCGAGCTCGCGGCCATCTGCGCCTCCGAGTGCTTCGTCTGGCTGGACGCCCCCGTGGAGCGCGTGGGCTCCGAGTTCACGCCTGTGGGCTTCAACCGCATCCTCGAGCGCGCCGTCCTCCCCAACGCCGACAAGGTGCTGGCCGCCGCCCGCAAAGTGCTCGCGTTTTAAAATTTTCATATTTGAAACCGCAGATGGCGCAGATGGCCGCAGATGCCACTTCTTTGTTTTTCATTTGCGAAATCTGCGTCATCTGCGGTTAATACGTTTCAGTTTCTTTTCCTGAATTGATCAAGCACAGGAGCGCTCATGCAGTTCGGTCCCTGGGATGTCCAGATCGTCAGCGGCGGCACCTTCCGCCTGGATGGCGGCGCCATGTTCGGCACGGTGCCGAAGGTGGTGTGGAACAAGCTCTATCCGGCCGACGAGGAGAACCAGATCCTCATGGCCACCAACTGCCTGCTGATCCGCGGCGAGGTGGGCGGGAAGAAGCACGTCATCCTCGTGGACAACGGCAACGGCGACAAGGAGAGCGACGACTTCATGGCCCGCTTCAAGTTCGAGGGCCGGGGCGTGCTGGACGCCAACCTGGCGAAGCATGGCGTGAAGCCCGCGGACATCACCCTCTGCATCCTCACCCACCTGCACTTTGACCACGCAGGCGGCAGCACGCGCCTGGGCGCCGATGGCCAGCCCGTGCCCAGTTTCCCCAACGCCCGCTACGTGGTGCAGGCCAAGGATCTCGCGGACGCGAAGCATCCCCACCTGCGCGTGAAGGCCAGCTACCTGCCCCAGAACTGGGAGCCCATGGAAGCCGCGGGCCTCCTCGATACCGTGGATGGCATCGCCGAGCTCCTGCCCGGCATCTCCGTGCGCCCTGCGCCGGGCCACATCAAGGGCCTCCAGAACGTCGTCATCGAAGGCGGCGGCAAGCGGCTGGTCTACCTGGCGGACCTCATCCCCACGGCCCGCCACATCCAGCCCGCCTGGTGCATGGGCTACGACCTCGACGTGGTCACCTGCGTGAACGAGCGCCAGAAGCTGCTGGATGAGGTGACGGGCACCGCCACCGTCTGCGTCTTCGAGCATGATCCGGAGATTCCGGCCGGCACCGTCAGCCGGGACGCGAAGGGGCGGTACGTGGTGGCGCCGGTCAACGTGTAGGAACGGTTTTCCCGGGTTGGTGGCCAGGACAGCCAACCCCGGGAAGCATCGAACTCCCCGGGGCTCGCAACCTCAGTGGTTCGCGGGCACGTGGTGTGCCCGCTTCAAGATCCTATCTGACGGTCAGGGTGACCGATACTGAGCGGGAGAGGCTGCCGCTCGTGCCAGTGATGGCCAGTGCATAGGTGCCGGGAGCGTTGGAATCTCCAGCCCTGACGGTCAGCACGGAACTGCCCGAAGCGGTCACGGTAGCCGGTCTGAAGCTCGCCGTGGCGCCTGCGGGAAGGCCCGCCACGCTGAAGGTCACGGTTCCAGTGAAGCCTCCCAACGGCGTGATGGTGGCCGTGTAGGTCGTCTGGTCGCCCGGGTCGACCGAGGACGAGGAGGGTGTGGCGGAGATCGAGAAGTCGCCGGCTCCAGGGGCGGCGGTTACCACCAAGCTGACCGTGACGGTGCGCACCAGACTCCCGCTAGTACCCTTGATCGTCAGTGGATACGTTCCGGCGAGCGTGGTGCTGGAGGTCGTCACGGACAGGATGGAGCTCCCCGAACCCGTCACGGACGCAGGGCTGAACGTGCCCGTGGCGCCAGCGGGAAGACCTGAGACGCTGAGGCCGACGAGGCCGACAAAGCCGCCCGAAGCCGTGACCGTGGCGGTGTAGCTTGCGCCTGAGCCCCGGACCACCGTCTGGGAAGCCGGTAAAGCGGAGATCGAGAAGTCCTGGACGGGCGGGGTGGTCACCACCACGGTGACGGAGGTGGCATGCACCAGGGGTCCGCTCGTACCAGTGATGGTCAGCGGGTAGCTACCGACGGGTGTAGTACTGGAGGTCGTCACGGACAGGGTGACGCTGCCCGAGCCCGTGACCGAAGTCGGCGTGAAGGTGGCCGTCGCGCCAGCGGGAAGGCCCGAGCCACTGAAGGTGACGACACCGGCGAAGCCACCCGAAGGCGTGACCGTGACCGTGTAGCTTGTGCCTGAGCCGCGGGCCACCGACTGGGACGCCGGCGAAGCGGTGATCGAGAAGTCCTGGATGGGCACTCCAACGGATCGGACGGCCCTATTGACGTTGAGACGCGCGCCGGTGACGGTCAACCCCGTCAGGGAGGAAATGGGGTCGGCGTTATTGAGGATGGCCGCCTTCACCTGGTCGATGGTGAGCGCTCCGTTGACCGCAAGCACCAGGGCACAGGCCCCGGACACATGGGGCGTCGCCATGGAGGTCCCGGAGAAGAACGCGTAGGTGCCGTTCGACAGGGTGGAGTAGATGTCGACCCCGGGGGCGCCGAGGTGCACCGAGGTCCGGCCGAAGCTCGAGAAGTAGGCGAGGCCGTCCCTGTTGTCGGTGGCAGCCACCGCGATCATGTTGTGAGTGGCGTAGCTCGAGGGATAGTGCGGGGTGACGTCATTGTCGGTCCCGGTGTTGCCGGCCGCGGCGACGAAGATCATGTTGTTGGCGTCGGCCTTGTTGATCGCGTCCAGCAGGGCCTGCGAAAAGCCCCCGCCTCCCCAGCTGTTGGAGAGGACGCGCACGTTGGCGTTCACCCCGAGGGCCTGCTTGGCCTGGATGGCGAACTCGATGGCGTTGATGGCGTTGGCCGTGGTCCCGCTGCCGGCCGCGTCCAGGAACTTGAGGCCCATGATGCTGGCGGTCCAGTTCACGCCCGCCACGCCGATGCCGTTGTTCCCGACGCCGCCGATGGTGCCCGAGACGTGGCTTCCATGGTCGTTGTCGTCGAGCGGGTCGAAGCTGTTCGTGATCGCGTTGAAGCCGTGGGCGCCCACAGGGACGGTCCTCACGACGCCCCCGATGTTCACCGTGAAGGAAACCGGGGCTGACCACACATTGGCGGCCAGATCGGGATGGTTGTAGGCGATCCCCGTATCGACGACTCCGACGACGTTCGCCCGGGAGCCCGTCGTGATATCCCACGCCAGCGTCGCGCTGATATCCGCTCCAGGGGTCCCCGCGACGCCGCTGATGACCTGGCCGGTGTTCCTCATGCCCCACAGATTCGCGAATTGCGCGTCGTTGGGAATGGCGGTGGCGCGGAGGATATAGTTCGGCTGCACGTACTCCACGTCATTCCGGGTGGCGATGTCGAGCAGCAGCGCGTCCACGTCCTTGCTGCGGGAGTGGATGACCAGGGACCTGCCATCGCCGATGGCTTCGGAGGCGTCGATATCCTGGGATGACTCCAGGTCGGCTTGGGCGGCCTGGACGCTCAGCAGGCTGGAAGGCCGCAGCTTGACGATGACTTCCTGAGCGACGACCTCATGGCCCTTCCACCGCCGCACCTGGATGGGGTGCTTATGCTGCGCAAGCGCGGGCAGCGCCAGCGCGGCCCATAGTGCGAGGTGGCCCAGCCACAACCGGCTCGACTTTCTCAGTCCCAGTTTCATCATGGTGTTCCTCCTAAACGACGCGCAAGCGTCATGAAACCCGCGGCACGGAAGGCGGATGCCTCAATGCCCTGAACTACGCCACAAAGACCTTCGGCAACGTCCCGGCAAGGTAGATTCCGAGGGACCACCCCGCGACTGCCGAAGAAATACGAATGTAGGATGGGCGAACTCTACCCTGAGTCAAGGGAGAGGCAGGTTAAAAGATGTTAAGAAGGGCGCCTTCCGTGTGGGCAGAGCAGCGTCCAAGATCAATTCCGCCTAGGGTCTGATTTCAAAGTGGGGTGTGGCCGCGCAAGGGGCGCCGCCCCTTGCCCTCCGGAACGAGTCCAGCCGGGAGACCAACTAAGTAAAAACCGTCATAATTTGATGATTGTCTGATGGCGATTGATATCGAAATGGCACACACTCCTGCCATCCGCCATGACCCCCCTGACGCTCCTCCTCCCGGGACGGCCGCCTCTGCTCCTCAGAGGAGAGGACGGCCAAGCCTGGCACTTCGGACGCTCGCACGAGAACGAGGTGTGCTTCCTGGATGGGGGGCTCAGCCGCAAGCACGCCCGCATCGTGCTCCAGAGCGACGTGCCCCGCCTGGAGGACTTGGGGTCCCGGAACGGCACCTTCGTCAACGATGAGCAGATCCAGGCCCCACGCCTGCTGCGGGGCGGCGATGAGATCCGGATGGGTTCGGTGCGGATCCGCGTGGCCCAGGGCTCCCAGGGACCCGACGTGCGGATTCAGGCCCGGGATTCGGCGGATTCCAACCAGAGCCTCGTCATGTCCCTGGACAAGGCCCGGAAAGCCTGGCTGCCCCCGTCCCAGGACCGGGATCGGACGGGGATCATCATCCAGGCGCTGCAGGCCCTCAGCCTCGAGCTCATCCAGGACGTGCCCGCGGATGCCCTGCTCACCCAGGTGCTGGATCAGCTGTGGACGCTCCTCAAACCCTGGCGGGCAGCGATCCTGATGAAGGAGCCCTCGGGCGAGCTCCGGCTGGTCGTATCCCGGGCGGACGAAGGGCAGGCCCCCATCCTGCTCTCCCACAGCCTGGTGGAAGCCGCCCTTGAGCGGAAAGAGGCGGTGCTGTTCCGGGAATTCGGCCTGGACATGGCCAGCCCCTCGATCCTGCTCAGCGGCATCACCACCGCCATCGTGACTCCCCTGGAATACCGGGGGGCCGTGCTGGGCCTGCTCTACCTCGATGCCCGTTCGCCGCGGGGTCCCTTCAGCGAGCAGGATCTGGGCCTCGCCACCACCTTCGCCCACATGGTCTCCGCCAAGCTCGAACAGGCGCGCCTGCGGGAGACGGATCTGAGCCGGCGGAAGCTGGACCACGAATTGGGCCTCGCCCGCCAGATCCAGCAGGGATTGCTGCCCGGCTTTCCCCCGGAGATCCCGGGCTACCAGCTCTACGGGAACAACCTCCCGAGCCGCCAGGTGAGCGGCGACCTGTTCGGGTGGTGGCCCCGCGGCGATGGCCGCTGGCTCATCGCCCTCGCGGACGTGAGCGGGAAGGGCCTGGGCCCGGGGCTCTTGATGGCGAGCCTCGCCGCGTTCCTGGAGGCCTGGGCCGGGCGGGATCTCTCGACGGAGACGCTGGCGTTCCACCTCTCCAAGGCCCTGGCGCGGCATACCGACGGCCGGCGGTTCGTGACCGCCTTCCTCGTCCTGCTGGAACCGGCCACGGGGGTCGTGACCTACACCAATGCCGGCCACAACCCAGGGTTCCTGCTCCTCCCCGACGGGTCCTGCCTTGAATTGGAATCCCAGGGCCTGCCCCTGGCCATGCTGCCCGGCCAGCCCTATGGGTCCGGGACCTTCACCCTCCCCACCGGGGGGCTCCTCGCGCTCTATACGGATGGCATCACTGAGGCGGCCAACGCCAGGGATGAGGAATACACCTCGGAACGGCTCAAGGCCTTCCTACTGTCGAGGGCGACGGCACCCGTCGAGACCGTGGACGCCGAACTCATGGCCGACCTGGAGGCGCATGCCCAGGGCGCGCCCTTCGCCGATGATCGGACTCTGTTGCTGCTCCGACGGTCCTGAACGGAACGGGGGGAAGGCGCTCAGCCCTTCGAGCCGATGCGGTCTGCCGCAACGTTGGGTAAATATCCCCAGGCGATCAGGCGAGGCGGCGCCTGAGGTCGGCGAGATCGAACGGCTTCGGCATCAGGTCCACCCGGGGATAGCGCCGGGTCAGGTCCAGGGCGACGTCGGTGACACGGCCGGTCACGATCAGCACCGGGAGGTCCGGACAGAGGGCGCGGAGGTGTGGCAGAGTTCCGGCGCCGCCCAGTCCGGGCATGTCCATGTCCAGGATCGCCATGGCAGGCCGCAGTCCTTCCCCCAGGACGGCCAGGGCCTCTTCGCCCGTGGCGGCGAGGACGGGCTCGAAGCCCAGGAAGTCCAGCATGGACCCCACGGAATCTCGGATGAGGGCATCGTCGTCCACGAGGAGAATCCTGGTCCGGGGGCTACCGCAAGCGCAAGGCGCAGCCGTCTCCTGGTCAGTCTTGGGTTTCCCGACTACCGGCATGGCGATCTCGCAAATGTTCTGTCCAGTCTATCTTTGGGGCCGGTGGTGTCGATTCCAGGGCCGCCTGTACTATTAGTAAGATATTTATCAAGATTTACATTGACGACCTCGGTGGCCGTTCTAGAAACCAGGGCCCTCGCCAATCGTATGGTGGGGGAGCTGGACAGGGGGACCTCGTCATGGACGAGCGAATCAGATTTCTGCGGGGCCTCGAGCCGAAGACTGCGGGCCGTGGATCCTACTTGGCCATCCTCGAGGCCGCAGCGGGACTGTTCCAGCAGTTCCCCGCCGACGCCATCGCCCTGCGGGACATCCTGGCCCTTTCCGGCGTGGGCAATCAGACCCTGTACAACTATTTCCCGGCTGGACGGGATGACGTGGCCATCGCCCTCTTCGACCGGCTCAGGCGAGCGGACGCACTGGCCTTCCGGGGCCACATCCAGACCCTCGCCTGGGATTCCCTGACGGATGCCGGGGACATCACCATGGCCCTCAGCGCCTCTCTCGCGCGGGCCACGATCGGGAACCTGAAGGAGAACCGCCAGCTCCAGTCGACGGTGTGCGCCTATCTGAGAGCCCATCGGCTGGGTTCCCTGGCCATCCACGCCGAGGATCTGGACGAGGCCCTGCGGCTAGAGATCCTCCGGCGCTACGGAGGCCGCTTCTCCAAGCGGGCCCTGGCCCCGGTGGTCGACCTGAGCTTGCATGTGGTGAGCGGAGTCGCCGAGGTGGCGATGGCCCATCCCGACTGTCCCCTCGGGGACCTCGAGTCGATGGCGCGGAAGCTGCTCAGGCCCATCCTGCAGTCCGGGCTGAAGCGGGAGGCGCGGGTGAGCGGAAGCTACCCGTTCTCCGCTAGCGCACCTCCGCCCGTGGCCATCACGAGCGCCCCCATCGGCCCCTCCAGGCGGGAGGCCATCCTCGCCCGGATCTTCAAGCGCAAGCGGCCCTAGCAGCCCCGCGCCCAGAGGCAGGGCCTCTCCCGTTAGACTGGTACTTTCCCGAGTGAGGTCCCTGTGTCATTCACCCCAGGCAGCAGGCGCGGCGCCATGGCCGACATCAACATGACGCCGCTCATCGACGTGATGCTGGTGCTGCTGATCATCTTCATGATCGCGGCGCCCATGATGATGACGGGCGTGGACGTGAAACTGCCGGAGAGCCGCACCGGACGCAACCTTGAAAGCGAGGCCCTCACGGTCTCCATCACCTTCGATGGCCGCCTGCAGTTCGACCAAGCCTTCCTGGCCCTGCCCGTCCTTGCGAACCAGCTGAAGGCCAGGGCCCAGAGCGGCGGCAAACGGCCCGTCCTGGTGCGGGCCGACCACAACGTGCCCTACGGCCGCGTCATCCAGGTGGTGGACGCCATCCGGGAAGCGGGCTTCACCCAGGTGGGCTTCGTCACCGCCGCCGCCCCCATCGCCGCCCCGCCAGCCGCAGCGAAATGAGCCAGGACCTCCAGGCCTACCTCCGCAGCCGCGCCCACCTGGGCGAGCTCCGCTGGGGGCCCGGCTTGGCCCTGAGCCTCGCCCTCCACCTGACCATCGGTGTGGCCTTCTTCTGGCACAAGGGCGGCGGTGCAGAGAAGGCCGAGGAGGTGAAGATCACCTGGGTGAACCTGCCTGCGGCCATGGGCGGGACCTCCGGCGGGTCCGAGGCCATGGAGGTGGGCAAGACCGGCGAGCGCCTGCGGCGCGTGGAAGAGGTGGCCCCCGTCCGCGCCACGTCCCCGTCCGCCACGGCCCCGGATCCCTTCGCCACGAAAACGACCAAGTCCGCCGCCAAGGGCGACAGCAAGGACACCGCCAGCCAGGGCACAGGCACCACCGCCGCCAAGGGCAAGACCGCCGCGCCCAATCCCGTGGCGGGAGCCGTGGGTTCGGGCAATGGCGCTGCCTTCGGCGCGGGTTCAGGCATCCCGGGCCTGAACCCCAACTCCGGCGTCCAGGGCGGCGTGGGCCTCGTGGGCGGCGTGGACGGCAACTTCCCCTTCGTGTGGTACCTGCAACAGGTCCAGGCCCGCATCACGTCGAACTGGAACCGCGTGTCCAGCACCCAGGGCCGCGTGCAGATCTACTTCCGCATCGCCCGCGACGGCAGCCTCGACCGGGTGCGCATCGAGATCCCCAGCGGCAGCGCCGCCATGGACGAAAGCGCGCGCATGGCCGTCCTGCGTGCCGCGCCCCTCCAGCGCCTGCCCGAGGGCTACGACGGATCCTACCTGGGCGTACGGTTCTGGTTCACCTATCTGGGGAACTGAAACCACCAGACACGTATCTGATCACGGGGTCCCGCCCCCGGGATCCGGGTCGATGACCAACATGGACAGGGAGGTGGGGGACTTCGCCGTGAAGAAGAGCTTGTACTCGCCCTTTGCCTTCTGGGTACTCCCGTCAGGGCCACTCAGCGTCCATTCGCCCTCGACTTGGAGGGTGATGGTAATGGGTTTGTCGGGATTCCATCTCCAGGTCCGGTGTGACATGGGTCCTCCTCAGGTTGAAACTGGTTAAAAGCCGGTTCACCATCAGCCCAAGAACGCTCTTTGTCAAGAGCGCTTCCGCCAGGCGGAGAGTAGTGAACGGATCTCTCCGCGGTGCTCGGGATCCTCCTTCCGGGGATCTTCCAGGGCCCGGGACAGGCAGTCCAGGGCCTCCTTATGGCGGCCCCGCTGGTGCATGACCCAGGCCCGGGCCCGCCAGATCTGCGGCCCCTCCCCGGCGATGCGCTGCGCTTCCTCGACCAGACGCTCGGCTTCCACGGGATTGGACTGGCGCGCCCGGCATTCCGCGAGCGCGGCCAGGACCTCCGCCTGGTTTCCCGGCGTCCCCTTCGTCCGCAGCACTTCCCGCGCCTCCTCCAGGCGGATCACCGCGGGGCCCAGCTTGCCCTGGGCCCTCAGGACGTCCCCGAGCCGGTAGAGGCAGCGGCCCTGGATCTGGAGCAGCTGGTGCTCCCTGGCCCCCCTCAGGACAGTCTCGTACCGTTCATTGGCCCGATCGAAATCCCCCTGCATGTAGGCCACGATCCCCAGGTTCATCAGCACCCGGCCTTCGCCCTCGACATCCCCGAACTCCCGCCGCAGTCCCAAGACCCTCTGGAAAGCCTGCTCGGCGGGCCCCAGCCGCCCCTCTTCCAGATCCAGAATGGCCAGGTTGTTCCGGTTCACGGCCTCGAGCCTGAGGTCCTCCAGGATGGCGGCCTCGGCGATGATCTGGAGGTACAGATCCCGGGCCTCGCCACTCCTGCCCTGGTACTTGGCCACATTGGCGAGGTTCACCAGGATATGGGCGCGCTGCCGGCGGTTGCCCATCTCGGTGGCCATCTGGAGGGCGGGATGAAGCGCGAGCTCCGCCGCGGGATGGTCCCCCCGGTTGATCTGATGGACCCCGATCTCGTCCAGGACCTGCGCCTGGAGATCCCGGTCCGCGGAGGTCCGGGCGAGGGTCAGGGCCTCTTCCAGCAGCGATTTCTCCGCGTCGGGCCGGTCGTTCCGCCGGGCGAGGAGGGCCAGATTGATCAGCGCTTGGGCCTCGGAGAAGCGGTCCCCCGATTCCCGGGCCACCGCCCGCGCCCACATGAGGGTGGGAAACGTCCTGGGATCCCCTTTGACCAGCAGCGTCCAGCCGTAGCGAGTCAGGGCCGGCGCGTAGTTCGGCGCCTGGAAGACCGCCTTCTCCAGCCATGGCAGGGCCCGGGCGGCATCGCCCTGCTGGACCAGGTCGAGGCCCAGGCCGTAGGCGTCGAGGGCCTCCTTCGAGGGCAGGGCCGGGAAGGCCGGGGAGCGCCCCAGGGGCGACAGGCTCCGGTTCAGCTCCTGCAGCACCGCAGGCACCGCCAGGTTGGGTTCGTAGTTTGAGGCCCGGGAGAGGGCCTCCCGGCTCGCCCTCAGGTGGCCCTGGCGGTCCAGCAGCCTCACCCGCAGCGCAGTCTGCGCCGAACCGGGTGGCCTCAGAATCTCGCCCAGCACCACCAGGTCCGCGCCCGTCCGGTTCACGAGCCGGCGGAGGAACTCCCGCTCGGCCTCCTCCGCGGTCTCTCCCGTGGGCGCCTGGAGCCGGGGCGGAGCCTGCCCCCGGTCCCGGTCCTGGACCACCTTCACCTGGGGGAAGGTGCGGAGGATGTGTTCGAGGAGGTCCGTGGTGGCGATCTCACTGGCGGAGGTGAGGCCGGGGGCCGGGGTGAGGGTCCGGACCGGCACCACCACCAGCCGGGCCTGGCGCGAGGCCGAGAACTCGGGGATCGCGCCCCGCCCGTAGGCCCAGACTCCGAGCCCGACCAGGAGCAGCGTGACGGCCGCCGTGGCGGCCGCCCACCACACCGGGGAGGCTGGCGCCTGGATCTGGTCCAGCGCCTCGACCACCTCCGGGGCCCCGGGCCGGGTATCCGGGTCCAGTGACAGCAGGCGATCCACCAAGTTCCGGAGGGCGTGGGGCCCGGGGGGATGCCCGGTGGACTGCTGGGTCTGACCGGACCGCCACTTGAGCACCCGCCGGGTCCAGGGGATCGGGGCCCTGTCCTTCCCGGGCGGTGGATCGCCCACGAGGGCCAGGGAGGCCACCACCCCGAGCGCGTACAGGTCCGTGGCCGCCGTGGCGGCTTCCCCCATCAGCAGCTCGGGGGCGATGAAGCCGCGGGTGCCCATGACCATGCCGGGCTGCGTGAGCGACCGCCCGGAACCTGAGGTGGTCACCGCCGTGGTGTCGTCCTCGGGGGAGGCGGACTGCCTCTCCCAGCGGTCCTCCGGGACCGCCCCCTCGAAGTTCTTGGCCAGGCCGAAATCCAGGAGTTTGGCCGAGCCTTCCGGTGTGATCAGGATGTTGGATGGTTTCAGGTCCCGGTGGATGATGCCCTTGCCGTGGGCCGCCGCCAGCGCCAGGGCCACCTCCCGGAGCAGCCGGATCGCCTTCGGGACTGGCAGCGGGCCCTGTTCCACCAGCGTCGCGAGGGGCGTGCCGTCCACCCACTCCATGGCCATGACCAGGGTCCCGTGATGCTCCAGCCAGTCGTACACATGGCAGATTCCCGCGTGGTCGAGCTTGGCGAGGATCTGGGCCTCCCGCTGGAACCGGGTCAGGGCGGCCCTCTGGCTGGCATGGTCCGCGCGGATGATCTTCAGGGCGACATGGCGCTCCAGCGAGACATCCCAGGCCCGGAAGACCCGCCCCATGCCGCCTTCAGCGACAAAGGCCTCCACTTGGTAGTGGCCGACCACATCACCTGGCTGGAGTGGGCTGACAGTCTGGGTTGCCATGGGAGCCGACGAAACGGGACACCAGCGTGGGCGGGCCCTCCCGCTCAGGCAGCGCACCCATCCTTTCAGGAATCCGGGATGATCGCAAAAAGTCTACATCCCTTGTCCATATTCTCTGGATTCAACACGGCAAATGGGCCTTCATCACCGGTGGCTCTTCCGGCGATACACTCCCAGAATGCTTCCACTCCTGCCCCTGGTGGCCCTCTACGCCCAGGCTCCTGCCGCCGCCACCACCGTGGCCGTCATCGCCGAGCCGAAGGAGGTGCGCCCCGGCGAATCGGTGCTGCTCACCTGGGTCTGTCCCCAGGTGCCCCAGGTGCGGTTGGAGCCCGGCGGCATGATCCTGCCCGGACGGTCCCAGGTGACGCTGCGGCCCGCCTACACGACGACGTACCGCGTCTTCGATGCGGGGCCGAATGGCGCGGAACTGGGCCACGCGGAAGTGCGCGTCACCCCCGGCCTGCCCCTGGGCGAGGCTGCCCGCATCTGCGCCTTCGACGCCAGCGCGAAGGCGGTGCTGCCGGGCGATCCGGTGGTGCTGAAGTGGGAATGCGCGGGCAGCGCCAAGGTGCGTCTGGAGCCCGGCGGACTCGAACTGGATGGCAAGAGCGAAGTCACCGTCACGCCCCTGGAGAGCACCCGCTACACCATCACCGCGAACAACGCCGCCGGTGGCCAGAGCCGCACGGTGGAGGTGTCGGTGCTGGGCCACCAGGCCCTCGCCCTTGCCAAGGCCGCCAAGGCCTCCACGGCCAGCGTCTGCAGCTTCGAGGCCAGCCGCACGGTGGTGAAGCCCGGCGAGCAGGTGGACCTGAAGTGGGTCTGCCAGGGGGACGCCAAGGTGCGTCTGGAACCCGGCGGCCTGGAGCTGGATGGCCAGTCCAGCATCGCCGTGGTGCCCGACCGGACCACGGTCTACACCCTCAGCGTGAGCAACATCCTGGGGGGCTCGTCGCGCAGCATCGAGGTCCAGGTGGAGGCCCCGCGCCGGGTGCTCACCGAGAAGGACCTCGCCGACCCGGAAGAGGCCGTGAAGCCCCTGGAACACATGGATCTCCAGGAGGCTCTGCACCGGGGCGCCGCCCTGCGGGCTGCCGCGCCGCAAGGGTCCTGGACGCTCCGGCTGGTGGTCTCCGGCCGCGCCGACGGCCTCAAGCAGGTGGCCCGGGCCGCCGGCCCCAAGGCTCCAGACGTGCTCGTGCTGCCCTACGTGCGCCCGGACGGCTTCCGCTGGTGGCAGGCCTGCTACGGCGCCTATCCCACCCGCGCCGCGGCCCTGAAAGCCTGGAGCCAAGCCCCCGCCCCCCTGAAGAAGGCCTTCCACGACGCCCTGCCCCTCAAGCTCCAGCGCCTGCCCGGCGATCCGCCGAAGGTCGACCCTAGCCGCGGATGACGTCGATGGTGTAGGGCTCGCCACTCATGTTGACGTCCAGGGTGTCCACGATGAAGTAGATGGTGCGTGTCTCCTGGCTGGGGTTCTTATAGGTGGCCTGGGGTTCGCCCGTGGGGATCCGGTTCTGGAGCAATCCGGCCTCATCCCGCCCCCAGGCGTTCACGGCCAGCACCCGGAACCAGGCCTTCCGGCCCTCCACCAGGTGCACCTTCACCTTGCCCCCCGCGGGCACCTCGATGGCATAGGCCCGCCAGCCACTGATATCAGGAATCTTGTCCGTCACGCGGACGCTGCCCGCGGGCAGCTGCAGAGCCGGAATGGAAGGTCCGCTCCGGGCGCCGCGGCGCGTCCTGCCAATGATGCCTGGCTCCGCCCCGGCATCCCGGCGCTCGGGCACCATGGGCCCCCGCGGGGCCGGGGGCAGGTTCTTGGCCTCCACCACCGGCAAGGGTGCTGGCGCCTGCAGGACCACCATGGGAAGCAGCAGCAGACTGGGCAGCATGGGCACCTCCGCACATCCGTCTCTTGGATGCTCCCAGTCCGGGATGGGTTTGGCGACCTCCATCTTTCCGGGCGGGCCGCTGTTGCGACAAGCATGGCAGGGGCCTATCGTCTGACTGCCCGGTGCGGGCTTTCTACAAGAAGGAGGCCATGCGGGTCCCACTTTCAAGGCTCTTCGTGCTTCCCTCGGTCATGATCGCCGGCGCGCTGGCCCTCGCGCCCTTCGCCCAGGGGGGCGAGGCCCCGGGCAAGGCGGTGGCCCTCGCCGCTGACAAGCTGTCCTGGGAGGAGCTGTCCCCCAAAAGGCCCGGCGTCCTGGTCTCGGACATCCAGGGCCACCATGCCTCGGGGGCCTGGCGTGGCTTCCTCAAGTTCCCCGTGGGCAGCACGAGCGACGTCCACACCCACTCCAGCGACCTGAGGCTCGTGGTGGTGTCGGGCACCTTCCGCTACGGGTCGAATCCGGGCCACGAGCAGCCCTTCGGGCCCGGCTCCTATGTCTTCATCCCGGCGAACCATCCCCATTCGAACAGCCAGCCGGACGGGGCCGTGGTCTACATCGAGCAGCCCGGGAAGTACGACAGGCAGGGGGGCGGCCAGTAGGGGCAGCCAGTAGGGCCGGCCCGTCAGCGGAGCACCTCGTACTCGCTTTGGACCAGGCCGCTCGGGAAGGACCGGGTGGCGACATGGCGCAGGCGGATGTCCTGAGGCAGGGTGCTGAAGAGCGGGATACCCTCGCCGATCAGCACCGGAACCCGGGTGATGATGAGGCGGTCCACCAGCCCCGCCCGCAGGAACCGCTGGATGGTGATGCCGCCGTCGACGTAGAGATTCGTGGCGCCGCTCGCGGCCAGCCGCGCCACGATTTCAGCCGGTGAGCCGCCCATCTGCTCGACCGCGCCTCCGATGGAACTCGGCAGATCGAGAGGGCGGCTGCTCAACACCACGACCCGCTTGGACCCGTACGGCCAAGGCTCGAAGGTCATCACCTTGGCGAAGGTGTTGCGGCCAATGACCAGGGCATCGACACTCGCCAGGAACTCCTCGTACCCATGCGGTTCGCCACCCCCCTCCGGCAGCCAATCGAGGTCGTGGTCCGGGCGCGCCATGAACCCATCCACACTCACACCCACAAAGACGGACACCGTCATCGGGCCCTCCCCACCCTTGGGTGGCGCGGAATGGGTAAAAGTGACCGGATGTAGTGTCCCCCCGATAGTTGGACAAGGTTGAGAGTTATTCAGGCGGCGGGTTTGGGGTTGAGGAACGCCTGATGGGGCGTTCGGTAATCGAGCGACTGGTGAGGGCGCTCGTGGTTGTAGTGATCGATGTAGCGGGCGACTTCGGCACGAGCTTCTTGGATGTCCTGAAATCGGTGGAGCCAGGCGCATTCCTCTTTGAAGGAGCGGTTGAATCGCTCGCAGAGGCCGTTCTGCTGAGGGGTATAGGGCGTGATGTATTCCTGCTTCAGGCCGTAGTCACGAGCCAGAGCTCGATAGA